>Ga0213876_10002265_pt1 | contig 11352 bp, 9 predicted proteins | sample BarmaccomBMRX_R9_FD_160113 | JGI IMG/M metagenome (GOLD analysis project Ga0213876, IMG submission 160113) | Root-associated microbial communities from Barbacenia macrantha in rupestrian grasslands, the National Park of Serra do Cipo, Brazil - RX_R9 | ecosystem: Host-associated > Plants > Roots...
AGCAACGGTAGAACTCCTCGTTGCTTGTAGCGATCTTCAAGACCCTGTCGCGCCATTCATTCATCTTGACCGCATGGTCCGATGTCGCGCTTGTGTGCGAGCACTGCCGGGGGGCGCGAATGTGTCTTTCACCGTCCGTCAAATCGTAGATGAGGCACCGGTGCCAAGCCTGCGCGGGCTTCAGCGCGATGTTGAAGCTCAGGCGGCCGTTGGCGTTCACGGTCGCTGTCCCGTCCCCCTTTCCGGTGCGTATGATCACCTCGCGGTGGAAGTCCTTGTTGCGGTAGGTCATGTGGAGCGCCTGACGCCGCTGCGACCAGGTTGTCGTGATGCGCCCGCGCCGGACAATGCGGTCGCTCTTGACCTCGAAAATGTCGGCGAAATCCGCGCGGATGGCGATCTCGAGGTTGAACCGAATTGGGGATGCGCCGTTGTTCACCACCTCGATGTCTTCATGCAGCCCGCCATCGATATGGCGGCTGATCATGAGTCCGACAGTGCGCGCGGGAACGGGGCCGTCCTCGGTGAGGAAGTCGCGGTTGGTCTCGAAGATGCGGACGGCATGCGGCCCGACAGCGCCTCCGTTCAATGGATCCCACCCCGCGCCATTGGCGTAGATCGCCCAGGCGCTGATCACCCGCGTGTCGCGGAAATAAAGCCCGCGCGTGCTCGGCCAGTTCACCTGCCCGTCGGGCTCCGTAACGAGCACGGTCTGTCCTTGATGAATCGCGATTTGTTGCGGTCCGACCTGAACTTTGAATCCCATTTTTTGCCCTCCTCTCACGTGCCGGCCGCAGGCGCTTTTTTATTATTCCGACAAGCCTCGCTCGTCAGAACCGTCATGGAAGCTTGTTCAGGGAACCGGGTGCCCCGACACCTGCGCGCGAAAGTCGTGTTGCGCCACGCGAAACGTGACGCAACTTACGAAAATTGACCCGTGCCGACCTTCAAACGGTCAAAAGGCCCCAGTTCTGCGCCGTGTTCAGAAGGCTGCCGAGAGTGGGGTTTGCGGGAGCGCTCTGGCCTGCGGAGGAAACGATGGTGTGGGTTATCAGATAGGGCGTGTTCGGGTTGTTCGAGACGCCGTCGATCTGAAGCTGGACCGCGTCGATGCCGGAGACGTTCAGGCCATCGACCTTGAAGGTGCCCGCCTGGTGATTCGCGATCGAGGCGTCGAACGCCATCTCGACGTTCTGAAACTCCGAGACGAGAGCCTGTTCGAGGGTCGGATTTTGGTTGTTGATGACGAAACGCAGGGTATCGCTTCCGTCACCTCCGATGATGGTCTGCGTTCCAAAGTCAAAGCCGCCGTTCCCATTCGCCAAAGCCGCGCTCTCCTTGAGCACGAAAAGATCGTTCCCGGTTCCGCCTTCGAGCACGTTGGTGCCGCCGCGATTGGCGATGAGCGCGTCATCGCCTTGCCCGGCGCGGAGCACGTTCGTGCCAAGCGAGTTGGTGGCAAGCACGTCATCGCCTTTGCCTCCGGAAAGCGTCGCATTTCCCGAGCCGGCGTCAATGAGATCGTTTCCCGTGCCGCCCTGCACGGTCACGTTCCCAGGCCCAGCGAAAATGAGGTCGTTACCTACCCCGCCCGTGATCGTGTAGTCGGTGAGGTTCGGATGCGCCGGATCGCTCGGCGTTGCGAAAATGAAATCGCTACCGTTTTGTGCCTGAACGACGCTTTGCGTCCCGTCCAGGAATTGCGTGTGGTCCGACGTCAAGACGGCATCCGCGAACGCAGCCTGAATGCCATGCGCCGCATAGGTGGGATGGAGACCATCGAAGAAGGCGACCTCATTGGGCGCAAGATTCATCAGCTCGGCTGGATTCAAGTCGATCAAAGGCGTTGTGATGTCTCTGAAACCGAAGTTCGCGGGATCGGCAGCGACCGCGTCGGTGAGCTTGAAAATGTCGACGAGCTGGACATTGGGATGACTCGCCGCCAATTGCGCAAAAGCTTGATTGTTTGCCACGTCCAACTCGCGGGCCAGTGCGAGCAAGCCGGCCAGCGCGGAAGAACCGGCAGCAAGCGCTTGGAATTCAGGCGTGACGCTCAAATCGGGGAGCGTGAAGAGCGCGATCTTCTGCACGCCGGCAGCCGTAAGCGCGTCGATCGCGGTTGCGACGCTCGAAACCACGCTCGAGACGACCTGAGGGGCTTTCGAAAGTGAAGCGCCACTTTGCAAGAAGTTGATGTAATCATTGCTGCCGATGTCGATCACGGCAGTGGTGCCGGAGGGTGCCCTGCGGCCGTGGAGGCCAATCAGATACGCCGCAACCTGCTCGGGAAGGTTGACCGGCAGGGAATCCGCGAACGGCGAGGTGGCACTCGCTGTCGCACCGCCGAAAGCGAGATCCTCGAGCCGAGCGCCCAGCTCGCTCGCGAGCTGCTCTGCGTAAGTGGGCCCATTGGAAAAGCGCCCTTTCCAATAGGGAGGCGCCGGCTCTCCGGTGAAGCGGAAGAGATTGCCGTCGTCCGACAGACTGTCGCCGAACACGACAAGTCGAGAGATACCGTTCGAATTTTGGGACATGAGTAACTCCAAAGCTTGGCGTTTCACCGGCCCCTACGGAATTCAACCCGACCCGAAATCGGGCCAGATCCTGTCATTTGAACTAAAACTATTGCAATTAAACCTGTCGTCAACTGAGCTGCGAGCCGAGATGCCAATACGGGCACGTTGGGCGCGATTGCTTGTGGACGCCCGCCGTGTCAGGCTCGGTCGCAAGTCTCAGGCGCGGCGAACCCATCAATCCCAATAAATGGCCGCGAATGCGGTTCGGCACGAGACGTGGAGCAGAGCGATGTCACCAATAGGCAACCTCAAAACGATGACTTCTTCGGATGCGACATCTGACGACGCGCAGGAGCGGCAGTTGCGCATCGATCTCGCGGCGGCTTTTCGTCTTGCGGTCGAGTTCGACTGGCATGAATCGGTCGCCAATCACTTCAGCCTTGCGGTCTCCGACGATGGGAAAAAGTTCCTCTTGAATCGCCGATGGCAGCATTTCTCGACGATCAAGGCCAGCGATCTCTTGCTCCTCGACAGCGACGATCCTGAAACCATGCAGCGGGAAGACGCACCCGACGCCTCAGCCTGGTGCATTCACGGAAGCATCCATGCCTCGCTGCCGCATGCGCGCTGCATTCTCCACGTGCATCCGCCCTACGCCACCGCGATGGCGACACTCGCCGACCCAGAACTCAAGCCCATCGATCAAAACACGGCACGTTTCTACGATCGCGTCCATGTGGATCTCGGCTTCGGCGGCATCGCGGATGACAGAGCCGAAGGTGAGCGCCTGGCCCGGGCGCTGGGCAACAAAAGTGTGATGATGATGGGCAATCACGGCGTCCTCGTTGCCGGGAATACGGTGGCGGAAGCGTTTGACGACCTCTACTTTCTCGAACGTTCATGCCGAACCATGGTGCTCGCCTATTCCACCGGGCAAAAACTGAATGTCATGCCGCCGGAGCTCGCCGAGAAGACCGCGCGCGGTTGGGACGATTACAAGGGTATGGCCTATGCCCATTTCGAGGAGCTCAAGCGAAAGCTCGATCGGAAAGACGCTTCCTACGCGCAATAAATGCGTGGCTGCGATGGTGCGTTCAGGCCGGCCTTCGCTCTCGATTTTGGAGCCACACCTGCCGCGTCTGCACCCAGCGCGAATCACGTTTCTCGCCATGCTGGCGCTGGTCGTGGTTTCGCTTTTTGCTCCTAGCGCAGGGGCGCAGGACACGCCAGGCCTTTACCAGGCGACCGCGATCGTCACGGGCACCGATATGCGCAGCCGGCCGACCGGATTTGCCCGATGCTTGCGCGACGTTCTCGTCAAGGTCTCGGGAGAGCCGAGGCTCATCAAGGACCCGCGCGTCACCGAGCTCGGCCGACACGCGGACGTGTTCGTCGTCGACTTCAGCTATGTGGATGTCATGGCGGGCATTCCAATCCATGACGATCAGGGCACTTACGACCGCCCTCACTACCTCACCGTGAAATTTGATCCTGCCAAGATCGACCACGCGCTCGCCGATCTCGGCGAGAAGCCATGGCGCGGCGAGCGGCCCGTGGTGGTGCCGATGCTCTCGATGCGGCGCTACGGCCCGCCCTTTCTCCTGAGCGCCGAGCTAGCGGCAGCCGCCGACGAACGCGGCTCCTTCGCCGAGCGGGCCGCTGAATTCGGCTTGAGCGCGCGCATCCCGAGCGAGGGCGAGCTTGCCGGCTGGGGGGCGGAACCGGGGCGTATCCCTCCGCCGCCCGACGCCGCACGCGCCCATGAAATCGTCGTCGCTGGCACGCTCGCGTTCAACGAAAGCGTGCCTGGCTGGGAAGGATCATGGCGTATGCATCAGAACGGTCGCGATTACGTTTGGGCCATCAAGGGGGTGAACTATGACGAGGCTTTCCGCGATATCATTCGCGGCGTGCTTCGCGTCGCCGCGGGCCATGATGGGCCGAGTTGACGAGATCGTCAGAACGCCACCCGGTCACCGCCCTTGAGCTCGAGCACCTCGCGTGCTTCCTCGGGTGAGGCGACAGAAAGGCCGAGCCCCTCGATGATCGAGCGTACATGGCGCACTTGCGCCGCGTTCGATTCGGCGAGCTTTCCGGGTCCGATCCAAAGCGAATCCTCGAGCCCGACGCGAACATTGCCGCCCATCGCTGCTGACATCGCGGCGATCGGCATCTGATTTCTGCCCGCGCCGAGAACGGACCAACGATATTCCGTTCCGAACAGCCGGTCGGCCGTGCGCTTCATATGCATGACATCTTCGGGATGAGGTCCGATGCCGCCGAGGATGCCGAACACGCTTTGGACGAAAAAGGGCGCCTTCACGAGACCCCGGTCCACGAAATGGGCGAGGGTGTAGAGATGGCCGATGTCGTAGCATTCGATCTCAAAGCGTGTGCCGTTGTCGGCGCAGGTGGTGAGAATCTTCTCGATATCGGCGAAGGTGTTCTTGAAAATGCGATCCTTCGAGCCTTCAAGGTAGGGCCGCTCCCAATCATGTTTGAAGCTCTTAAAACGGCCGAGCATGGGGAAGAGGCCGAAATTCATGGATCCCATGTTGAGCGAGGCGACCTCCGGCTTGAAAGTCGCGACTGGCTTTAGTCGCTCCTCGATCGTCATCGTCGCGGCACCGCCCGTCGTGATGTTCACCACGCAGCTCGAGCGCTGCTTGATCACCTTCAGGAAAGGGGCGAAGGCTTGCGTGCTCTGGTCGGGCCTGCCGTCCTTCGGGTCTCGTGCGTGCAGGTGCACGATGGCCGCGCCCGCCTCCGCGGCGCCGATGGCGGCTTCCGCGATCTCCTGCGCCGTGATGGGGATGTGCGGGGACATCGAGGGCGTGTGAATCGAGCCGGTGACGGCGCAGGTGATGATGACTTTGCGTGCGGCCATGGATTAGGAAGTCTCCAGAGGATTATCGCGTCCGCGCTCGAGCACGGTCTTTGAGATGCGAGCGTCCCGCCTGCGCGCGCTTGACGAGCACGCGCGGACGAAGGACGGTCTTGTCCAGCATGGAGGCCGCGAGCGCCGCGATCAAGTCGCGCGGTTGCAAAGTTTCACGTTTCATTGCCTGAGAACGCGCTCGTTTGTTCCGTGGAGCTGTCGATGTATCCCCAACCGCGCAGTCATCGCCCTCTCATCATGGGGCGCAACGGGGTGGTCGGCGCCAATCACCCGCTCGCTGCTCAAGCAGGGCTTGATGTTTTGCGCGCCGGCGGCAATGCAGCCGACGCCAGCGTCGCGGTCTCGTTCGCGCTCGGCGTGTGCGAGCCGATGATGTCGGGGCTCGGCGGGGATGGCTTCTACCACATCTACATGGCCAAGAGCAGACGCGCCGAGGTGTTCAACGGCACAGGCCCCGCGCCGCAAGCCGCGTCACCCGAGCGCTATGGAAGCGCCATTCCGTTGACAGGGCCCTTGAGCATCTCCGTGCCCGGCTCGCTTGCCGCGATTTGCGCCATGCATGCGGCTCATGGGCGCCTCCCTTGGCCGGATCTGGTCATGCCTGCCATCGCGCTCGCGCGCCATGGCTTTGCGGCAACGCATACGTTTTGCCATTTCGCCGCCGAGAACGAGGCCGGCCTTGCTGCGGATGAGCGAAGCCGCACGCGATTCCTGGGGCACGAGCTGGCCGGCATTATCCGGCAACCGGAGCTCGCCCGCACGCTCGAGGAGATCGCGACCGAAGGCGCGCAGAGCTTCTATCGTGGCCGTCTTGCGGCCCGGCTCGCGCGCGGCCTTGTGGAAGCCGGTGCCTTGCTCTCGGAACAGGATCTTGCCGATTTCGAGCCGCAGGTGCAGGCGCCGATCGGCGTCACGTATCGCGGCTTCGAAATCCGTCAGACGCCGCCGAACTCGACGGGCTTCGTCGTACTCCAGATGCTCAAGATCATCGAGCGGTTCGACGTCGCGGCGCTCGCGCCCGCTGAACGCGTGCACCTCCTCGTCGAAGCCAAGAAACGCGCCTTCCGCGATCGCGAGACGCATGGCGCAGATCCGCGTTTCGAGTCGGTGCCGGTCGAGCATCTCCTCTCGGACAAGCAGGTCGGCGCTCATGCCGGCGCGATCGATCTCGAGCGCGCGGCCGAGCTCCCTTTGGCAACGCAGGAAGCGGAAGGCGACACCACCTATTTTTGCGTGATCGACGCCCAAGGCAATGCGGTCTCGGCCATCCAAAGCCTCAACTCTGCGTTCGGCTCCGGCGTGACTGCCGGGGAAACGGGCGTGCTCATGAACAACCGCATGGCCTACTGGCATCTCGAGCGCGGCCATGCCAACCGGCTCATGCCGGGCAAGCGAGTTCGCCACACGATGAACGCACCGATGATCTTCAAGGACGGCGAGCTCTGTGGCGTGCTCGGCACGCCGGGAGGAGACAATCAGGTGCAGGTCAATCTCCAGGTTCTCGTCGCGATGCTCGATCTCGGTTTCGACCCGCAGACAGCCGTCGAGCTGCCGCGTTGGACGAGCAGCCAATCCGGACAGAGCGCCAATTGGCCTCATGAGGGGGATGGCGCGCTCACCATCGAGAGCGATTTCGGCGAAGAATTGCTCGGGGCTCTCGAGCGCAAGGGGCACAGGTTGAACCGCGTCGATCATCTTGAAGGCCCTTGCGCCATGCAGGCGATGCGCCTGATGCCCAATGGAGTTCGCGTCGCCGGCTCCGATACGCGCAGAGACGGCTGGGCGCTCGCCTATTGAAACCTCTCTCGATGGAGCTTCCGGGCGAGCACGACCTCCCAGGCGCGGGGTTTCCCTCAATCGCAAACCGCGCTAACCCGATTCGTCCTTTGAATTTTTGGGAGATGTCGACGAAATGCGCATCGTGGTTCACGGCCAGCAGGCTTTCGGCAAGGCGGTGCTCGAAGCGCTCCTCGCACGCGGCGAGACGATCGTCGGCGTTTATGTGGCGCCGGAAAAACCGGGCGCCAGGCCGGATCCGCTGAAGGAGGCGGCGCTCGCCTCGAACCTGCCAGTGTACCAGCCCGCCTCCTATCGCAAGCCTGAAGTTTGCGAGGAGTTCAAGAAACTCGCTCCCGACCTTCAGGTCATGGCCTTCGTCACACTCTTCGTGCCCGAGGAGTTCCTGAACGTCCCGACCCATGGTTCGATCCAATACCATCCCTCGCTTTTGCCGAGATATCGCGGGCCGAGCGCAATCAACTGGCCGATCATCAACGGGGATGGAGAGACCGGGCTTTCGATCTTCTGGCCCGACAACGGGCTCGACACCGGGGACGTGCTCTTGCAGAAAAAGACTGCGATCGGCCCCGATGACTCGCTGGGCTCGGTCTACTTCGATCGCCTCTTTCCGATGGGGGTCGAGGCGATGCTCGAGGCGATTGAGCTCGTCAAAGCCGGCAAGGCTCCAAGACTGAAGCAGGATGAGGCACTGGCGAGCTACGAGGGCAGGTGCGGCCCCGACAACGCGCGCATCGACTGGGGCAAGCCCTGGAGTCAAATCCACAACCTCATCCGCGGCTGCAACCCCGCGCCCGGCGCTTGGACGAAGCATGGTGATCTTGCGCTGCAGATCTTCGAGGCGAAGCCGCTCCCGGCCAAAGCGCCGAAGGGCATCGGCGGAAACATGGGCGAGGTCGTCGAGGTTGATGCCGAGGGCTTCACCGTGGTTTGCGCCGACGGGAGGATCAGGGTGCTGCGTGTAAAGCCTGCCGACGGTGCCAAGGTCAAGGCGGGCGAATGGGCAAGTTCTATGGGGCTTGCGATCGGCGCAAGATTGGCATGAGCGATTTTGCAGGCTTCACTACAACAAACGCGGTGGCCCGATAGGAGACATCATGACCGCGCTCGCGCGCCGAAGCTGGGTGCCGGATCCGATCGAGGACTATGTTTCCAAGTTCGCCGCCGCGACGGCCCGCGATGGCTCCGACAAGGTTGACGCGCAAATCCACGCGCTCATCGCCGAAAACCGGCGCATCCATGAGGATGAGTCCGTCAACCTCAACCCCGCCACGAATGTGATGAACCCGAGGGCGGAGGCGGCGCTCGCCTCCGGCCTCGGATCGCGACCTTCGCTCGGCTATCCGGGCGACAAATACGAGATGGGTCTTGAAGCGATCGAGAAGATCGAGGTGATCGCCGCCGAGCTCGCTGCCGAAATCTTCGGCGCCAGATTCGCGGAGATCCGTGTGGCGTCAGGCGCGATGGCCAATCTTTACGCCTTCATGGCGACCGCGAAACCCGGCGATCGCATCATCGTGCCGCCCGCCAGCATCGGCGGCCATATCACACATCACCGGCCGGGTGCCGCCGGGCTCTACGGCCTCGAAATCCATCAAGCTCCGGTCGATGCCTCGGGCTACAGCATCGATGTCGAGAAGCTCGCGGTTCAAGCGCGCGCCTTGCAGCCGCGCCTTGTCACGATCGGGTGCAGTCTCAATCTTTTTCCCCACCCCATCCGCGAGCTGCGCAAGATCGCCGACGAGGTCGGGGCGAGTCTTCTCTTCGACGCGGCGCACATGTCGGGAATGATCGCCGGCCGTGCCTGGCAACAGCCGCTCGAGGAAGGTGCGCATCTCATGACCATGAGCACCTACAAAAGCCTGGGCGGGCCGCCCTCGGGCCTGGTGCTCACGAACGAGCCTGAGCTTGCAAAAAAGCTCGACAGCATCGCCTTTCCAGGCCTTACCGCCAATTTCGATGCGGCCAAATCGGCGTCGCTTGCCGTCGCGCTTCTCGACTGGAGAGAGCATGGCCGCGCCTATGCGGCAATGATGGGCGAGACGGCTCTCGTGCTCGCGCGCAGCCTCGCCGAACGTGGCCTTCCGGTGCATGCGCGCGAGCGTGGCTTCACCCAATCTCATCAATTCGCGTTGGAAGCCGAGCGTTTCGGCGGCGGGCAGGCCGCTTCGCGCAAGCTCAGGCGCGCCAACATTCTCGCCTGCGGGATCGGCTTGCCGCTGGCAGAGATCGACGGCGACATGAATGGGTTGCGTTTCGGCACGCCTGAGATCGTGAGATGGGGGATGAGGCCAGAGCACATGCCGGAGCTTGCGGCCCTTATTCAACGTGCGCTTGTCGGCAATGAGGATGAGGCGAAGGTCGCGGCCGACGTCACTGCCTTTCGGCGCAGGTTCGCCGAGCTTGGGTATATCCGAAAGTGAGGGTCCGTCCCCGGTTTGCGCGGTCAGCACGGTCGTTCGTCGATTCTCATGACGCGTCATGTTCGCACCTGGTGCGAGCGTCTGCCTTTTTAGCTCGCCGTCACCCAGTCTATCGATCGGCTATTGATCGCGCCGGCGATATTTGTTCTTGATAAACGGGTGCGGCACGCACCTCACCACGCGCCGGTTTCCTTGGGAGTTGAGCATGCTCACCGACTTGGCGACCGCGGATCAAATTTCGCGGGTCATCTCGCAAGCGACCGCCCCGGCGTTTCTGCTCGGCGCCGTGGCGGGGTTCATCTCGGTCCTGATCACGCGCATGAACCGCTTGGCGGATCGGAGCAACGCGATCATCGCGATATCGGACGACGATTCGCGCTGGGCGCATCTCAAAGCTGTCCTGCCCCGCTTGAGCCGGCGCGCAAAGCTCATGAACCGTGCCATCGAGTTTGCCCTAATCAGCGGCATCTTCACGACGGCGCTCGTGATCGTTGCGTTTGTGAGCGCCTTCTTGAAATTCCAACACGAATATGGCGCGGGCGTCATGTTTGTGCTGGCGTTGGCTTCATTCGCGGCTTCCCTGATCACGCTGTGGAGAGAGGTGCGCGCCGCACAAAAGGATATCGAATATTACTCATGAGGAGGGGGCGAGGGAGTGTTGAGCACCTGATTTTTCTGCAATATTGAAGCGGGTTGTTCACTCCGTCGAGAGCAAGCGACGGCAGCACGCAAAAGCCGATTTTCGGCTTGCGAAGCATCAATACACCTACCGCTCAAATACACCTACCGCTCACATGGCCCCGACAAGCGCCTCGCCGGCGATAGTCGTCCGATGCATGAGACGGCGCGAGCCATCATAATCGTTCACCGCGTAGTGAAGCGTGCAGCGATTGTCCCAAATCGCAAGCGAGCCTGGTTTCCAGCGAAATCGGCAGGTGAATTCCGGACGTATGCAGTGGCGGAAGAGAAACGCCAACAAGGGTCGACTTTCTTCCTCCGTCATGTCCTCGAATCGGGTCGTGTAGATCTCATTCACGAATAGCGCCTTCCGGCCACTCGTCGGGTGAATGATCACGACCGGCTGTGCGACCTCTCGATCCGCCTGCGGATTTTCACGCTCGATCGCGATCGAGCGGCTTGTCCGCACGCCGCTCGGCGCGTGCGCAACGCCGTAGGGCCTGCCGCTGTGCATGGCGCGAAGCGGATCGAGCATGCGTTTCATGCCATCGGAGAGGGCGTCGTATGCCTCGTACATATTGGCCCAAAGGGTGTCGCCGCCGTGGCTGGGGACCTCTTTTGCGTACAGGACCGACCCCATCGGCGGCGCCTCGAGAAAGCTGAAATCGGAGTGCCATGCGTTGCCGAAAGTGCTGATCTTCCGCTCGTCGGCTTCCTTGAGCACGGCGATGATATCCGGATATTCGTCCATGTGCTTCACGTAAGGGACCCGCGTGAGCGGCCCGAAGAGGCGGCTGAACCGCAGGTGCTCGTCGGGGGTGAGGTTCTGGTCGCGAAAGAACAGGACGAGATGCGCGACAAGGGCTTGGCGCAGCTCGTCTATGATCCAGTCACGCAGCGGAGCTGCCAGATCGACGCCCTCTATTTCGGCGCCGAGCGAGCCTGCGGCGGGTCGGACCGCGATGGATCGTGTCACGTCCTCTTTCATCCTTGCTCCATGCTCCCTCGCAACGATTTTGTATGCAGTCGATAAACCGTG
>Ga0213876_10002266_pt1 | contig 11350 bp, 10 predicted proteins | sample BarmaccomBMRX_R9_FD_160113 | JGI IMG/M metagenome (GOLD analysis project Ga0213876, IMG submission 160113) | Root-associated microbial communities from Barbacenia macrantha in rupestrian grasslands, the National Park of Serra do Cipo, Brazil - RX_R9 | ecosystem: Host-associated > Plants > Roots...
GTCGGTGAGCAGCCATACGAGGATCCGACCCGGGAGCGCTAGGTTCGGGCGTCCCGCGGCGGTTACAGCTTGGGTGCCACGGGTTGGCTCTCGCGAGGCGCTGAAGGTACCCCGGCCGGAGCTGATCCCGCTCGATGACCTCGGTGCAAGCGTCCGAACAACGCACTCTTCACCTGCACCCACAGCTGGTACTGCGTCACAGGAGACCCAGGCGCGCGCCGCCTTCAGCTTGATCGGAATACTGCGGATTGTTGTGTAGGTAGGCTACCAAGCGAGTAAGCTACCGTCATGTGGCGGCTGCGAGCGGAGTCGCACGGGGAGCTGGACAGGCACGCAGACGAGATCAGGTCTCGGTCTGGGCCAGGACGGGCGCGAACATGACGGGGATCGTGGAGGTTCCGCTCGCCGAGGGCGGCTCCGTGCTCGTCGAGGTCGATGACGCCGGCGATGGTCTCGCGATCCGCGGCGGCCGCGGGCAGGCGGCGATACCGGAGGTCTCAGCGTCGCTTGAGCAGGTCCTCGCGGGGCTGGGGCCGGTTACCCGCGCGCTCGTCTCAGAGGTGCGGGGGATGACCGATCGCCCTGCGGAGATCGAGCTCGAGTTCTCGGTCAAGCTGACCGCCGAAGCCAAGATCGTGATTGCGCGCGCCGCGGGTGAGGCCAACTTCCGCATCGCGCTCAAGTGGGCGCACACCGCGGATCCGCCTTCGCCCGCGCAAGTACCGGAACGGCCGTGACGAGGTGCCATGGCGCGCGCGCTTCCCGACTACGACGAGCTGGAGATCCGGCTGACGCCGGGCCGTGGAGACGCCTACAACGTCGAGGTCCAGTCGGCTTCCGGCGCGCGCGGGCGCGGACAGTTTGAGCCGCCTGGCGATCTGGATATCGAGCGGTTTCGCAGGACGGTCGACCCGCGCAACCGGCGGGTGCGCGGACGATCGCGCTACTTGGACGCGGCAACCCAGTTTGGGGCGAGGCTGTTCGAGCAGCTGGTCAGCTCGGCCGGCGTGCGCGACGTGTACACCACGGCCCGGCATGACGCAAGTGCGGCCGGGAAGGGTTTGCGGCTGACATTGTCGTTGCGTGCGGCGCCCCAGCTGGCGAGCATCCCCTGGGAGTTTCTCTACGACCGGCCGCGGTTCCTCGCCCAGCACGTCACCAGCCCCGTGGTGCGGTTCGTGGACCTGGAGGATCCGCCGCCGCCCTTGAGGATCGAAGCGCCGCTGCGCGTGCTGGGGATGGTTAGCCGTCCCAGGGACGCGGAGCTCGATGCCCTCGACATCGACGAGGAGCAGTCGGCGCTCGAGCGATGGCTGCGCTCATTGATCGATGCCGGCGCGGTCACGCTGCGCTGGCTCGCTGATGCGACGCTGGCCGCGCTGCAGCAGGAGGTCGATCACGGCGAGGATTTCCATGTCTTTCACTACATCGGCCACGGCGAGTACGACGAAGAGAGCGGGCACAGCAGCCTGATCCTCGAGCACGGCGACGGACGGCCGCGGCGGGTCGGCGGTCAGCAGCTCGGAGCGTTGCTGTGCGACCGCGGCACGCTGCGCCTCGCCGTGCTCAACGCTTGCGAGGCGGCCCAGACGGCGCCGCAAGACCCGCTGGCCGGAATCGCCACCAGCCTCATGGAGTACGGCGTTCCGGCGGTCGTCGCGATGCAATTCGCGATCACCGACGTCGGCGCGTTGACGTTCGCCGATGAGTTCTACGGCGCGCTCGCCGCCGGCTACGCGGTCGACGCCGCCGTCACTCAGGCTCGGCGGGCGCTCGCCGCCGACAGCGACGTCGAGTGGGGCACGCCAGTGCTGTTCATGTCGTGTGCTCGACGGCCGCCTGTTCGACCTCAGGCCGTTCACCGCGGCGACCGCGAGGGTGGAGCCGTTGTCGTCGACCGCGGCTGGGGCGCCGCCGCCTGGAGAGCCAGCGTTGGCCGCTGTAAGGCAGGCCGGCGAGATCCAGCCCGGGACTCCGCGCGAGCGGACGGGCGAGGCGGTAAAGCCGGGCGATGCTGAGCACACAGGGGGCGATCCTCCCAGCCCGCCCCGCTCCAGCCGACGGCTCGCATGGGTCGGCGCTGTCGTCGGCGCGCTGGCGATCGCCGCGGCGGCCGTCGCGATCGTCGGCGGCGGGGGCGGGTCCGGAGGCGGATCATCCTCGCAGAGCATCATCTCGATCACCCCGCAGCCGGCGGTTGTCCTCTCACCCAGTCACGGACTGCGGCGCTGGACGCGAGACAGACCGATGCTCCTGGTGGTTACACCTACCGACTTGTCCTCTCACACGGCAACGCGCCGCCCGGCTCCCAGCCCGATGCGCAGGTTCCTTACTGCCACGGTGCTCACCCATTTGTGACCGTCCAGCGGATGGAGCTGCCCTATGCGTTCACGGCCGACTCGGCGATCGCTGACTTTGGGGTAACCCCAAACCCCGACGGCACCGCCCGCGCCATACTCTCGTGGTTTCGAGTGCGCAGCGACAAGACCGACTCCACGCGCTACTTCGGCCTCACCCCGGCGCAGATCAGCCTCGACTGAGGCCGCGCGCTCAGCCGCCGCCGCCCGGCTGGAGATGCGCAGCAGAGAAGAGTCCGCTAGACCGGCAGTGCTCTAGAAGTTGTCTTCATCAACCCAGAGTGCGATCATGACGCCGACGAGTCCGGCCTACAGAGGCATTCTCCGTGTCCAATGCCGAGGCATCTGGTTGCTGCGGCGCCCCACCGAGAGCAGAGTCGCTGGACGGTGATGCGAAGAGGCTGCTCGCTCGCGTGCAGCGGCTGACGGAGATGCCGCGCCCCGCAGGGGGGTATCCACAGGAGTGGCTCGTGGAGGCCTCCTATATGGAGGATCTCACGGCGATAGCGACCCTCGCGCTTCGCTCCGGGAAGTACTGAGCCCGAGAGGTCGGTCGAGCTCGGGCCAGCCTGTTGTCTTAGCGATGGGTGATGGCTTTTCGCGAGAGCGGGAAGAGTCCAAGCAACTACCGCGGAGAGGATCCATGACCGAGATCGCTGATGCCCTGGATGTTGGGCTAGCCCACCGAACCGAACTCAGCCCGTTGAGCTTTTTGCAGCGCAGCGAGTTCGTCTATCCGGACAAAGTCGCCGTGGTGCACGAGGACCGGCGCTACACCTATCGCGAAATGGGTGAGCGAGTGCGTCGTCTGGCGTCCGCGCTGCTCGGCGCGGGCTTGGAGAAGGGCGATCGCGTGGCGTTTATCGCACCGAACGTCCCCGCGCTACTCGAGGCGCACTACGGGGTCCCAGCCGCCGGGGGTGTGCTGGTGCCCATCAACTATCGCCTGAACCGCGAGGAGGTGCAGTTCATCCTCGAGCACTCGGGCTCGCGCTTCGTGTTCGTCGACCACGAGTTCGAGGAGTTGCTGGGTGGCGAGAAGCTCGAGCGAAGGGTTCGGATCGACGACACCGGGCACCCCGATGATCCGTATGAGGAATTCCTGGCGGAGGGATCCACCGACTCCCTGCCGAGGAAGCTTGAGGACGAGGCCGAGCCGATCTCGATCAACTACACGTCAGGCACCACCGGGCGTCCCAAAGGAGCCGTCTACCACTATCGCGGCGCTTATCTCAATGCGCTCGGTGAGGTGATCGAGACCCAGTTGATGCCGAGCAGCGTGTACTTGTGGACCCTCCCGATGTTCCACTGCAACGGCTGGTGCTTCACCTGGGCGGTGACCGCGGTAGGGGGTCGCCACGTGTGTTTGCGCAAGGTCGACCCGGGGCGCATCTGGGAGCTGTTCGACGCTGAAGGCATCACCCATTACAACGGCGCGCCCACGGTTCAGGCGTCGCTGCTGGACCACGAGAACGCGCACAAGCTGGATCGCGCGGTGATCACTACGGTGTCGGGGTCGCCGCCGACGGCCGAGCTGTTCGGCCGGCTCACCAAGATCGGGATCCGGCCGATCCACGTTTACGGCGCGACCGAGCTCTACGGGCCGTACATGATCTGCGAGCGCCAAGAGGGATGGAACGAGCTGCCGGCGGATGAGCAGGCACGGCTACTCGGGCGCCAGGGCGTGCACTACGTGATCGCGGAGCCGGTGCGGGTGGTCGACCAGCAGGGCGAGGAGGTCGCCGCCGATGGCCAGGCGATGGGCGAAGTGCTGATGCGCGGCAACAACGTCATGACGGGCTACTTCGAGGATCCGGAGCAGACAAAGGAGACGCTGGCGGGCGGCTGGTATCACTCGGGTGACCTGGCGGTTCGCCATTCCGACGGGTACATCGAGCTACGCGACCGCAAGAAAGACATCATCGTCTCCGGAGGCGAGAACATCCCCACGATCGAAGTCGAGAATGCGGTGTCCGAGCATCCCGCCGTAGCCGCGGCCGCGGTCGTCTCGATGCCCGACGAAAAGTGGGGGGAGCGGCCGAAGGCCTTCGTCGAGCTGATCGACGGCGAGGAGGCCTCCGAGGAGGAGATCCTCGCCTTCGCCAAAGAGCGCCTTCCGGGATACATGCGCCCGGCCGCGGTGGAAATCGCCGAGCTTCCCAGGACCTCCACCGGCAAGATCCAAAAGAAGGAGCTGCGCGACCGCGAGTGGGAAGGCCGCGAGCGCCAAATCGGCTAGTCCGGGGTAGAGTAGGACCGCGTTCGGGGCGCCGGAATCCTTGGAGGGAGACGACATGGGACTGTTGAAGACGGGCCTCAAGGCGGCCGTCGCGGTGAAGACGGCAGATGTGATCCACGAGCGCGTGCTCGCGCGCCAGCAGGCGCACGCGGCCGCCGGGGGTCACCCAGGGCCGACGGGTGCGGTGGCGCAGGCCGCGCCAGCTGCGTCGATCCAAGCGGCGCCGGCTCCAGCCTCGCCGGCCATTGGGGAGAAGCTCGAGCAGCTCAAGCAGCTCGGTGACCTGCGAGCATCGGGGGTGTTGACGGACGCCGAGTTCGAGCTCCAGAAAGCTCAGATCCTGAGCGCCTGATTGGTTAAACCGCCGTCGCAGCAACGAGGCCCGAGACGTCGGTGACGGGCGCCGCGAACAATGGTCTCGAGCGGATCGAGCACATCGTCGTGCTGGTGCTGGAGAACCGCTCGTTCGATCACATGCTGGGGTACCTCTCGCTCGAGCGTAAACGCGACGAGGTAGATGGTCTCCGACCAGGAATGGGCAACGAGAACGCAGGTCGGCGCTACCCGATCCATCATCTGCCAGCGACTTACTTCCCGGACGAGCGTTGGGATCCCGACCACAGCGCGGCGGCGACCGACCGGCAGATCAACCACGGCGCGATGGACGGCTTCGCTGCGAGCTACGCCGAAACGCTCGCCCGGCGCGGCGTCGACGACGGAGACCCGGGCGTCGTGATGGGCTACTACAACGCCGGCGACTTGCCGGTGTTCGACCATTTCGCAGCTGAGTTCTGCGTGTGTGACCGCTGGCACAGCTCGGTCGCGGGAGCGACCTGGCCAAACCGCCTATACGCGATCGCCGGAAGCGCGGGCGCAAGCCGCGACGATCGCAAGCTGCCGATCTACCACGAGGACTCATTCGTTCGCCACCTGGATGCGGGCGGAGTCTCGTGGCGCTGGTATTCGCACGACATCGCCACGCTCCGCCTCGCCGATGTCAAGTACCGGGTCGGACACCCCGAGCACTTTGCCTATGTGCAGAAGCTCAAGCTCGTGTTCAAGACACGTGGCAGGGGATTGCTGTACCTCAACGAGGATGCCGCGACTTTTCTCGAAGATGCCGCGTACGGCCGACTGCCGGCGGTCGCCTGGATCGATCCGAACTTCAAGGACTTCAACCTCATCGGGTCTCCTCCGAACGATGACCATCCGCCATCAGACGTGACCCACGGGCAGGAACTCGCGCTGCTCGTCTACAACGCGCTTGCCACAGGTCCGCAATGGGACAAGACGCTCCTGCTCGTCTTCTACGACGAGCACGGCGGATTCTTCGACCACGTAGCGCCGCCCGAGAACCCGCCGGATGACCACCCGACGACCTTCACACGCTACGGCGTTCGCGTGCCCGCGTTCGTGGTCTCGCCATGGGTGAAGGCGGGCAGTGTCTCGCACACGCTCTTCGATCACGCCACGATCCCGAAGACAATCCTGCAACGCTTCAGTCCGCGCCAGCTCGACGCGCGGCCGAACCCCAGCGGCTACGCGCACCGGCGCGAACCGGGTCATTCGCACCACATCAGCAGACGCATCGCCGATGCCGCCGGCCTCGGCGAGCTCCTGACACTCAGCGAACCGCGACCGGCACCGGATCGGAGCGCCCTCGTGGACTGGTTTGCCGCGGAACAGGCCGCCCGCGCCAGGAGGCTACTCGAGCACCCCGCCGGAGTCCTCCGCCAGGCCACGGAACACGGCCTGACGGACCTCCAATCCGGACTCCTTGCGGCGCACCAGCACCTGCATGAGCACGAGCACCCCGTCGGCCATCCGTAGGGCGCAGACCCCCGAGACCACGCGCGCCGGCGCACCGATCCCGCGCTCTCGGGCGCTGCCCGAGCGCCGGCAGACCCTCGGGGCGTGAGGCGATGAGGAGCCTCGAGCACCCTTGGCACGTGAGGCGATGAGGAGCCTCGAGCTCCCCGTTCACGACATTGTCGGCATCCGGGCCCTCAACCCCGGGCCGTTCACGCTGAGCGGCACGAACTCGTGGATCGTGGGCCGCGGCCCGGCGTGGCTCGTCGATCCCGGGCCGCGGCTCGAGGAGCACGTGGCGCGGTTGACGGCCGAGATCGAGCGGCGCGGCGGTCTCGGCGGGATCGCGCTCACGCACGACCATCCCGACCACACCGAGGCGGTCTCGGCCATCCGAGGCCGGTATCCGGCTGCTCCGCTGGCCGCGGCCCGTGGCCAGGCCGAGGTCGTCCTCGCAGACGGCGACAGGTTCGGGCCGCTCGAGGCGCTCGCCACGCCCGGCCACGCGCCCGATCACCTGGCGTTCGTAACTGGAACGGCGGCGCTCACCGGCGACGCGATCTTGGGCGAAGGCAGCGTGTTCATCGCGCCCCACCCCGGTGCACTTGCCGTGTATCTCGAGAGCCTGAGACGCCTAGGGCGCCGGAGCCTCGACGTGCTGTGCCCTGGCCACGGCCCGCTCGTGCATGATCCGCGGGCCAAGGTCGCCGAGTACATCGCCCACCGGCTGGACCGCGAGCGGCGCCTCCTCGCCGCGCTCGAGGACGGTCAGCGCAGTATCGATGAGCTACTCGACAGGGCCTGGAGCGAGGTGCCGGCCCAGCTGCGCCCTGCCGCCGCGGTGACCCTGGCCGCGCACCTGGACAAGCTGGCTGACGAGGGCCGTCTTCCCGACGGGGTCGAGCGTCCGTCGCTGCGGCCCTAGGCAGCCAGCCGCTGCCGTGCCAGGTCCATCGCGGCCATCAGCGGGGTCGTGCCGGCGGCGTCTGCGTGATCGAAGATGTCGAGCATGATCTCGCCGATCCGGCGCACCCGGAGGCGGGCCGCCGCCGCGTCGTAGCCATGCAGTTCCTCGGCGATATTGATGATTCCGCCGGCGTTGGCCACGAAATCCGGGGCCCACAGGATGTTCCGCTCCGCGAGCAGGTCGGCCACCGAGTCGCTGGCCAGCTGGTTGTTCGCCGCCCCGGCGACGATGGGGCAGCGCAGCCGCGGGACGGTTGTCTGATCAAGCACGGCCCCGAGGGCGCACGGGGCGAGCACGTCGACCTCAACTTCGAGGGCCCGCTCGGGCGGAGCCCAGCCGGTGCCGAGATCCTTGGCCAGGCGGCGCTTTCGCGGATCGATGTCGCTGAGGACGAGGTTGGCACCGGCCCGGGCGCAGCGCCTGGCCACCCTCGAGCCGACGTGGCCGAGCCCCACGACCACGACGCTCCGCTCCCGCAGCGAACCGGAGCCGAACACATGCTCGCAGCAGGCACGAATGGCTGACTCGACCCCCAGCGCGGTGAACGGGCTCGGATCGCCGGAGCCGCCGAGTCGGCGGGGCAGCCCGGCCACGTTTCGCGTCCGCTCGGCGATCACTCGCATGTCGCGGCTGGACGTGCCGACGTCTTCGGCCGTGATGTAGCGCCCGTTCAAAGACTCCACGGCGTCGCCGAAGTCGAGCAGGGCTGCGGTCCGCTGCTCGGAGGTGAGCGAGGCGCCAGGCGAGGTCATGATCACGCCCTTGCCGCCGCCGAGGGGCAGGTCCGCCACCGCCGACTTGTAGGTCATCGCACGCGAGAGCCGCAGCGCGTCTCGCAGCGCCTCGTGTGAATCGAGATAGCCCCACATCCGGCAGCCCCCCAGCGAGGGACCCCGCAGCGTCGAGTGCACGGCGACGAACGTGTAGAGGCCCGATCGTCGGCCCCGGCGGACGATCAGGTCCTCGTGGTCGAGCGTCTCGAGGTGGCTGTCGGTGCTCGGCGGGGCAGCCGCGCGGGGCTTGATCACTGGGCGGGGACCAACGACCCGCCGGTCGTGGTGCCCGTCGATGATCCCGTGCCGGTCGAGGTCGCCGTCGAGGCGTCTGACGGAGATGTGCTGGACGCACCCGGCTCGGGCGAGGCGGTGGGGGAGCTCGGCTGAGTGCCCGAGGTGGCGCTCGACGCTCCAGTTGGCTGTGTCGTGCTGACGGTGCCCGAGCTCGGCGATCCGCTGGTCGAGGTGGCCGAGGTGCCCGCGGCCAGGGCGGCCGTGGAATCGCTCGGGTCGGTCGGGGTCGCCCCGCCGACGCTGATCACGGTCGAGATCCCGCCGGTCGACCTCGGCTGGTGCTTGGCCCGCGCGGGAGGTGTGGTGGAAGGCGACGGCTTGGTCTGGGTGCTCGCCGAGGCGGACGGATGCGCAGGCGCGGCGGCTGTTTGGCTCACCTGCGCTCGCACCGGCGAGTCGATCACCGAGGCCGGGACGGCCGCTGCCTCGGGCGTCCCCGCGCTCGCTGCTGGAGCCGGCCGCGGCGGTGACGGCCGAGCGCGGAGGACCGCAGCGACGGGCGCGTGGTGGAGGTGATGGGGCGCCGCCTTGAGAGTGTGCTGGAGCTCGACCGCGCCGCCGGCGGTGACCACGGCGGCGGCCAGCAGCGTCGCCACATGCGTGGCCCCCGCGGTCATCGTCCCGAGGCCCACCACGGTCGATCCGGTCACGGCGGTTCCCGTGACGGCGGTTCCAGTCCCGGCCGCTCCGCCGGCGGCCAACGCGCCACCCGCGGCGCCGCTCCCCGCCCCGCCGACCCCGAGCAGGTTGGCGAGTACGCCGAGCGGCCCGAGCGTGGGGACGAGCGCGGCGAACCGCCGGCTCACCCCGCGCAGCTGGTGGCGGAACTCGCGGCACCCGGCGCAGTCGCGCATGTGACGCCTGGCGGTGGCGTTGGGCCGCAACCCGCGGTCGTGCGAGAGGACCAGCTCCTCGCGGATCTCCGAGCAGGCGGTGTCGCGAGCCTCGAGCGCCTGAGCGAGGCCCAGCCTGGCCCGGACGAGCAGCGATTTGACCGCCGGGATCGTTACACCGAGCGCGGCCGCCAGGTCGGCATAGGACATTCCGCCGAGCTCGCGCATCAAGAGCGCGGAACGCTGCTGATCGGGCAGCCGGCGGACGTCGGCGATCAGGCGCCGGAGCGACTCGCGCCGGTCGGCCTCGGCAATCGGGTCGTGCATCGGGGAGCGCAGGAGCTCGATCACCTCGGGCGGCGGCGGCGAAGGCCGGCGCAGCTCGTCGATGCACCGGTTGTGGGCCACCCGGTAGAGCCAGGCGCGCAGAGCCAGCTCTCGATGGTTGGCGCGCAAGCCGGCGTACGCGCGCACGAAGATGTCCTGGAGGGCGTCCTCGGCGTCCTGGCGGTGCGCCAGCATCTGGCGCGTGTAGGCGAAAAGCCGCTGCCGGTAGCGGTCGTGAATGACGCGGAACGCGTCGTCGTGGCCCGCGCGGAACAGCGCGAGGAGCTGCTCGTCGGAGCGGAGGCGGAGGAGAGGCGGGGGAGGGTGGGACCCAATCGAGGGTCGAGTCCGGGCTACTGCGGCGCTAGCTGGCAATGCGGACGCTTCCACGTGAAACCCGTGCCCACTCTAACGGGTACGCGGGGACGGAGTTTGCTAACGGGTACGCGGGGACGGAGTTTGCTAACGGGTACGCGGGGACGGAGTTTCGAGAGTGTCTCCTGGCGCGCCGCCCCGCGTTCAGGACAGCGACACCATCACGTGCTTGACCTCGGTGTAGTCCTCGAGCGCGTACATGCTGAGGTCCTTGCCGTAGCCCGAATGCTTGAAACCGCCGTGCGGCATCTCGGAGGCCAATGGGATGTGGTCGTTGATCCACACGCAACCGAAACGCAGCGCGTTCGCGACCCGGTGAGCCCGGGCCACGTCACGCGTCCACACCGAGGCGGCCAGCCCATACGGGGTCCCGTTGGCCCAGGCGATCGCCTCGGCCTCGTCCGAGAACGGCTGGACGGTGATGACCGGGCCGAAGATCTCGCGCTGGATCATCTCATCGTCCTGGCGCAGGCCGGACACCACCGTCGGCTGAAGGAAGAACCCTGGCCGGTCCGGCTCGTGGCCGCCCGTGGCGATCTCGGCGTGGCCGGGCCGGCGCTCGAGGAAGCCCTGCACCCGCTCGCGCTGGCGCGCCGAGTTGAGCGGCCCGAGGGTGGTGTCGGGGGAGCGAGTATCGCCGAGAACCAGGCCTTGCGCTTGCTCGGCCAAGCCGCCGACGACGTCATCGAGCACCTTCTGACTGGCCAGCACGCGGGTCGCCGCGGTGCAGTCCTGGCCGGCGTTGTAGTAGCCGGTGCCGGCGATGGTCTCGAGCGCGGTCGACATGTCGACGTCGTCGAACACAACCACCGGCGCCTTGCCGCCGAGTTCGAGGTGAACCCGCTTCAGGGTGTCCGCGGCCGCCCGCGCGATCCACTTCCCGGTCTCGACCGAGCCGGTCAGCGACACCATGTTGACGTGCTCGTGGGTGACGAGCGCCCGGCCGGTCGGATCGCCGTGGCCGGTAATCACGTTGAGGACTCCTTTGGGGAAGATCTCGGCCGCGTACTGGGCCATCTTCAGCGCGGTCAGCGGGGTTGTCTCGGCCGGCTTGAGCACAACCGTGTTGCCGGCGGCCAGGGCGGGGCCGATCTTCCACACCGCCATCATCAGCGGGTAGTTCCAGGGCGCAATCTGCCCGATCACCCCCACCGGCTCGCGGCGGATGATCGAGGTATAGCCGCTCAGGTACTCGCCGGCCGCGCGGCCCTCCAGGCACCTGGCGGCGCCGGCGAAGAAGCGTAGGTTGTCGACCATGAACGGGACCTCGTCGTCCCGGAAGGCGTTGATCGGCTTGCCGGCGTTGTCGGCCTCGAGCTCGGCGAGCTCGTCGGCATGCTCCTCTATCGCGTCGGCCAGCTTGAGCAGCGTCA
>Ga0213876_10002267_pt1 | contig 11348 bp, 8 predicted proteins | sample BarmaccomBMRX_R9_FD_160113 | JGI IMG/M metagenome (GOLD analysis project Ga0213876, IMG submission 160113) | Root-associated microbial communities from Barbacenia macrantha in rupestrian grasslands, the National Park of Serra do Cipo, Brazil - RX_R9 | ecosystem: Host-associated > Plants > Roots...
CACCTGGGGGTAGGTCTCGAGCGCCCAGCGCAGGGCCGGCGCGATGCTCCCGACGTCGCGGTCATGGGTCGGCGTGCCGCTCAGGTAGGCCAGCGTCAGGAGCTCGCTCGGTGGCCGCGTCGCGCGCGCCGCCAGCGCCTCGTCAGCCGCCTGCTGCATGGCCTGACTGACAGCGTTTGGTGACACCCACACCCGTTCGCGAACGGTCCGCGCCGCCTCACCCAGCGGCTCGGTCGGCACACACACCGCGTCGCACAGCCGCATCGCCTGGCGGGTGCGCCACAGGCCGTGCTTGGTCGCCCAGCGGTCGTCATCGGACATCGCCGCCACGGGCGCCAGGAACGCGGCCTGCTCGGGCTCGAAGATGAGGTCGTCGACGTCGAAGACGACCGGCTTGGCCTGGCGGTGGGCGTCGGCGATGAACACTTCGAGGCTCGGCCGCAGTGGCAGCCGCTGGAGCACGAACACGTCGTAGCCGTCTAGGTACGGCGCCAGGAAGCCGAAGCGGTCGGTGTAGGTCACCACGTCGGCTCGCCAGCCGTGGCCGTCGAGCGCTTCGGCCTGGTGCTCGCAGCGGTAGCGGCGCGAGCCGTCCGCGCCGTCGGAGACGAACAGCACGCGCCGCGCGCCAGCAGCCGCGGCCGGCACTGGTGGCACTGGCGGCACCCCGGCTGGGGCGAGCATCGGCACCCCGGCCGCGACGGGCGGCGGCGCCCCTGCGGCAGCGGCCGGCCCGGCCCGCCGCAGCGCCGCGACTGTGCGCCGCACCGTCGGTCCGAGCCCCGCGAGTGGCCCGCCCGGCGGGCCGGCCGTGAGCGCCGCGGGCGCCGTCACCGCCGCCGGGCTCGCTTCGGCCTGCGCCAGCCCGGTGCGCCACTCCCAGTGGGCCGCCTCACCCGACAGCAGCCGCCGCTCGAACTGGTGGTGCTCCAGGTCGGCCGCCAGGCGGCGCTGGGCCTCGACCGCGCGCTGGTAGCTGGCCCGCAGTGAGCGCAGCTCGACCTGCGCCTGCCACGCCTGGCGCTCGTAGGCGCGCAAGGTCTCGATCGGCACCCCCGGTTGGCGACGGAACAGCATGGCATGGGGCGAGATGAAGTAGGCGTCGAAGTCGAGGTCGCGGTGCAGGCCGTGGCGGGCGAACAGCCCCACCCAGTAGTCCGTCGGCTGGACGTTGATGTGGGTCGGCTCCTGGTAGTCGTCCGGCGTCGACGACAGCAGCACCAGCCCACTGTGGCGGGCGAAGTTGGCCACCGCCCGGTCGGCCTCGGCGGCCGGCAGGTGTTCGAGGACTTCGATGCAGGTGATGAGGTCGTAGTCGCGCTCGAACTCGTCGGCGGCCGAGCCAACCCGACAGAAGGCGCGGATATCGGCCCGCGCCTGGCTGATGGCGTAGGCCGAGACGTCCAGCCCCCAGGCGTCCACCCCCTGGTCGCGCAGCCCCTCGACCAGCATGCCCATCGCACAGCCGACGTCGAGCACGCTGCGCGGCCGCAAGCCGACGCCGATCAAACGCGCCATCTCACCGAAGAAACTGGCCCACACCGGATCGTCCCGCCGGTACGGCGTGTCCGCACTGTGCGAGTAGTGCCGGTAGTACAGCTCACCGTAGTGCGCGGCGAGCGGTGGGGCGGACGGAGGGATCGGATCGTGGCTCATCGTGTCGCCAATACCGTCGACTGGTGTGCGCTGGCAGGTGGAGGATAGCGATCCGCTGCCTGGCGCTGACGAGCCGCACCTGAAGCGGTACCCTGCCGTCATGCACGGCGCCCTCCCCGTTCGGCTGGTCTCCATCGCGTGCTGTATCGGCTGGTCAGCGACCCTCCTCGTGGCCCCAGCCACTGCCGCAGCCGACGAGCCAGGCGTTGCGCTGGCAGCGCCGGTCGCGAGTTCGACGGCCAGCCCGGGTGTCCCCTTCGCGGGGGTCTGGACGGACGGGCCGCGGCCGACCGAGGCCGCGGCGCTGGACGACCTGAACGCAGGTTGGGGTCGAGTGACCGTCATCTGGTCGACGGTCGAGCCGCAGCCGGGCACCTTCGACTGGACCGCGCTCGACCCGAGTATGGCCATCGCCGCCGGCGATGGTCGGCGGGCCGTGCTGGCGCTGGTGCGCAACAACCCGACCTGGGCGGCGGCCAGTCGCTGCAGCGTGTCCAGCGACGCCGAGCGGCAGCACCTGGCCGACTTCATGGCCGTTCTGGCCGGACGCTACAAGGGCGTCGTCTGGCAGCTGTACAACGAGGAGGACAACACCAGCCCGACGGCCGACGCCCAGTCCAACCTGGGCGGCTGCTTCGGCACGCTTGGGCCGGATGGTGCGCCAACCCCGGCCGGGCCGCGCCAGTATGCCCGCACGCTGGAAGCGGCCAGCGCCGCCGTCCGCGGCGTCGATCCGACCGCCCAGCTCGCCAGCGGCGGTGTGACCAGTGCCGGCTACACCGACCAGGGCGGGGCCTTCGACCGCGGGTTCCTGGCGGCAGTGCTGGCCCAGCTGAAACAGGATGACGCCCTGGCCAGTCTGGACGTTGTGGCCGTGCACTACTTCTCGTCACAGGCGTTCCTCTACGCCGATCGTGGCACCGACCTGCTCGGACGCCTGGCCCAGCTCAAACAGGACGCCCTGAACGCCGGTCTCACCCCCGACGAGGTCAAGCCGGTCATCATCGACGAGCTGAGCTTTACCGACTCACTCGGCACCAGCACCAGCGATGCGGCCAGTGCATTCAACGTCGCCCAGCAGGCCTACGTCCCGAAGGCGTTGGCCCGCGCCACCGCGGCGGGCGTACGGGCCGCCCTATGGTTCTGGCTGCAGGACGCCAGTGGCGGGCTCGGCTCAGACAACGCCTACGGGTTGAAGGACCGAACTGGTGCTCCGAAGCCGTCCTACCAGGCGCTGCGCACCTTCATCAGCCAGATCACACGCACCGACCAACTCGTCGGCCGGCTCGACCTGACCGCGGTCTCGCCCGCGCTCGAGGGCTACGCGTTTGTGCGGACCGACGGTCGCGCCCTGCAACTCGTGTGGGCCAACGTGCCGATCGGCGACCCATCCACCTACAGCTACGTGCCCGATTGCCAAGTCGCCGAGGTTCGCGACGCCGCTGGCAACCTCGCAGCGTTCGACGCCGCGGCCAATCGTGTCACCCTCAGCGGGCAGCCGCGCTACGTGGTGTGCGCGCCGTCAGGGTAGCGATCGCGCGTAGAAGGGCAGGATGGTGCCGAGATAGGCATAGACATCCAGCGCGATGAGCCCACCCACCACGAGGAGGCGGGGCACGAGCGTGCTGCGGCGTGCGAGGACGAGCCAGGTGCGTGCGCCCACCGCGTACAGCGCGGCGATGGCGCCGAGCACGACGAACAGATACCGCCCCTGGGGGACCTCGCCTGGGCTGTAGTAGGCCAGCCGCTCAGCAATGCCGGCCACGATGGCCGCTGCCACGGCGGTTGCAAACACCGCGGCCAGGGCCGCGCGCACCTTGGCTGACATCGCTGAGCCCGCGCCGAGACCGAGGACCCACCCCAGACCACCGACGGCGCAGGCGGCGGTGCCGAGCCACAGCGTCGCGTACACGGCCGGCGCAAGCAGAATGGCGAACCAGCCGAAGATGCCCCAGAAGCTCTTGAAGTACGCCTCGAGCTCGGCCGCCACGATCTGCCGCGTCTGCTCGGTCGTGAGTGGGACCTGCAGCAAGTTGGTCAGTTGGCTCGGGCTGTTGAGCGCGTAGTCGCTCACGGTCGAGAGCACCCGCTCGACTGGCAGCGTGTGGCTGATCCAGCCGAGCACGACACCCCCCACCACCACCACCACCGCGACGCCGAGGGCGACCAGCACCCGACGGCGGCGCGCGGGGTGGAGCCGGGCAAGCCAGATGATGCCGCAGACGCCCACGCCGGGCAGCAGGATCGCCGCGCCGCGCTTGGTCAGCAGCCCGAGCAGGCTGCCACCCACAATCAGGAGCCAGGTACGCCCGCTGAAGCCGCGCACGACGCCCCTGACCATCCCCAGGGTGGCCAGGGTGCCGAACAACAGCAGCAAATTGTCGTTGTTGGCCACCCCACCGATGAAGACACCCATCGGCAGCATGGCGGCCAGCGCCGCACAGGCCGTCGCCACAAACGCGTCCTGGGGTGCGACCAGCCGCCCGATCGCGAAGGCGGGCAGCACGGCCAGCGCCGACAGGACGGCCGAGAGCGCACGGAGTGCCACCAGCTGCGTCTCGATCGGCTGTCCTTGCAACGGTAGGAGCTCGATGGCGCCCAGGTCGTAGTACAGCGACGGGCGGTGCAGCTGGGTCCAGGACTCGCCGAAGGCGTCCCTGAACGAGGCGGGCAGGGGGGCGGGCGTCGCCCGGCCGAGAAAGGCCCAGAAGTGGTACTGGGCCATCGAGGCGATGATCTGCTGCTGGAGGGCGGGGATGCCGTCATCGAGCGTGGGCAGCCGCCGCTCGGCCCACAGTTGGTCACGCTTGTCGAGCAGCGTACGTACGTATTCGAAGTGCTTCGGCTCGTCCGGCCCCTGCCACGGTGGCACACTGAGGGCCACGGTCAGCCGCGCGGCGAGGGCGAAGAGCAGCAGGCCGGTGATCGGGATCAGGTCACGCGCGCGCCGCCGCGGTCGACGGGGAACCATCCGCACCGCCTGCGGCGCGCGGCGTCGCGTACGTGGCCGAATAGCGGCGGTGGGATGCGCGGTCGAGACGGCCCGAAGCGCCGCCGGGCGGGCAGCAGACGCCGACTCAGGCACCGCCCGCGCGGTCCTGGACCCAGGGCCCGCGCAGGTTCATGTGCAGCCCGCACTCCTTGGGCACGTCACTGTGCTCCCACCACCAGCGTCCGGCGCGGACATCTTCACCCGGGCCGATCGGCCGCGTGCAGGGCGCGCAGCCGATGCTGGTGTAGCCATGCGCATACAGCGGGTGCAGCGGCACGTCGTGCGCACGCGCGTAGGCCCAGACCTGGTCGTCCGTCCAGTGCGCGAGCGGATTGAGCTTGACGATGCCCTGATGCTCGCGGTCGAGTTCGATCACCTCGGCCTGCGCGCGCGTGCTGGACTGCTCGCGCCGCACGCCGGTGATCCACGCGTCCAGGCCCTGTAGCGCTCGCGCCAATGGCCGGCCCTTGCGGACATCACAGCACGCCAGCCGCAGGTCGACCGACTTGTAGAACGGATTGAGCCCATGCTGCCGCACCAGATCCTGGAGCTCGTTGGTGTCTGGCACGACGACCTCGATGCCGACATCGTAGCGCTCACGGACCGTGTCGATGAGGCTGTACGTCTCCTCTGGCAGGCGGCCCGTATCCAACGTCAGAATCCGGATCGACGGGGTGATCCGCACCGCCATGTCCAAGAGCACGAGGCTGTCCACCTGAAGGCTGGTGCACAAAGCGACTCGCCCGGGGGCGAATACGCCCATCGCCCACTGCAAAATCGCCTCGGGTCCAGCCCCGCGAAGCACCGTAGCCGTCTCGCGAACGCCATCGTGGTCGAGCATGCCGCGGCTCCCTGCCCGTAGGCTGGTGGGCAGGGTAGCCAGCAACGCCCACGCCGTCAAGTTCATTGCTACACGGACCGACGTACTCTCGATGCCTGTGCATGCGTGCGGACGGTGTGTAGAATGCCGGCTGCCGCACCCGTGACTGAGTGGGGCGAATCACGATTGTCGCGGTAGAGCGTTGGGCGATCCCATTCAGCCAACCAGTCCGTCATCACTTGGCAGCCCGTCTGCGACTGAGCAGACCACGTCGGACTTCCTCGCAACATTCGGCCTCGCTGTGCTGCGCCGCTGGCGCTACATCGGCGCCGGGTGCGTCATCGGAGCGGTCGCGGCGGGGTTGATGCTGCTGGTGCTGCCGCGGCCCTACCTGGCCGAAGCGCTCATCGCGCCCGTTCGAGCCCAAACCGACGTTCAGTTCGAGCCGAGCATCAAGACGGTTGGCGACACGCCAGCGCAGGCCGCCCCATCGGCCCAGCGCCTGCAAGCACTGGCCGATCTCGCCTTGGCCGACACCATCGAACAGGAGGTCATCACCCAGCTGCGCGGGACACTGCCCGACGACCAGCTGCAGGCGGGCCAACTGGTCAAGCAGGTCAAGGCCGCCGTCTTGCCGCGGAGTGAGCTCATCGCGATCGACGTCGAGGCCCAGTCGCCGACCTCCGCGTTGGCGATCGCCAACGCGTGGACGAACGCCTATGTGAAGACTGTCAACCAGGTCTACGCAAACAGCAATACGCTCGAGAGCGTGCAAGCCCAACGTGATCAAGCGTACGCCGCGCTGCAACAAGCCATCGACGCAAATGCTGCTGACCTGAAGGACAATCCTGCGCCTGCCCTGCAACGAGCGATTCAAGACAAGGAGCACCAGCTCGAGGTACTCCAGACCCAATATCAAGCCGGGCAATTCACACCACCGACGTCAGCCGGCCAGTCAGCATCGAGCGCGCCGCCGCCCATCGACGGCGATCTGGCGCGCAATGACTACCATCTGGCCGAAGTACGGACGATCAACGACCTGGCGCAAATTATGCGCCGTCTCGACGCGAGCAAGGAGTCTCTCAAGACCCTGATCGACGCCAGCGATCAGGGCCGGCCTGATCCAACCACCGCCACGGCGTTGGCCCTTCTACAGTCGCAACTCGCCGGCCTTTCGGACGCCCTGCCGGGCCAGGTGCAATTCCAGTTCCCGCCCTATCAGGGCGATGCGTCGGCGCAGCTGCAGGCGTTGGCCGCGGCCATTGACCAGGCCCGCTCGAGCGTCGCCCAGGAGTTGGCGGCGCGTCGGCAGGCCTACGAGTCGGCGCGTCAAGGCCAGATCGACCAGTTGGAGAGTGACCTGCGCAGCCTGCGCGAGCAAGCCACCGCCCCGGTGGCGCGGCGGCAGGACCTGCAGTTGCGCCAGGACCTGGCGTGGGAGACGTATTCGGCGCTGGCGCGCAAGGTGGAGGAGCGAGAGGTCGCCGAAACCAGCACCACGCACGAGGTCGAGATCGCCAGCGCACCCGTTCAGGCCCAACCGATGGCGAGGAGTGCCGTGTTGACGCTGCTGGCCGGGGCCTTCGGCGGCGGTGTTCTCGCTGGGCTGTTGAGCCTGTTCCCGCATCTGCTGCCGGGCGTGGGGCGGCACGAGCCCTCGCGACGGCCACAACCCACGGCCGCCTATTGAGCACCTGGATCGCCGCCGGCCTCCTCGGGGTCGTGCTCGTGGTGTGCCACGACGCACTCAGCGACGCGTGGCGGCTGAACCTGACGGCCATCCAGGCCCTTCGGCTGGTACGCCTCGGTACCGAAGCGCCGCCGGGGGACGTTGGCGTCCTGGTCAGTCATCCCCCCGTCGCCGGCCCGACCGTCGAACGCGGCCTGTACCTCCAGGCGCGCATCCATCAGGCGACTGGCCACGACGACGCGGCCCATGACGAGCTGACCGCGGCTCTCCAGCACGATCCGACTGATGCCGTCGCCGCTTTCGAGCTTGGGATGGTGGAGCAACAGAACGGCCAGACGGCAGCCGCCCTCCAGGCGTGGCGGCTCGCTCGCGCCGGGCCGTACTTCGGCCGGCTCGGCTCGGACCAGCTGCAAGCCGGCGCGCTCGATGCGGCGCTGCCGCTCTTGCGCATCGCCGCCGAGGTCGACCCGTCCAGTCGGACGTTCGTCGATCTGGGAGCTGCCCAGGACGAGGCGATGGATTGGTCCGCGGCTCTGCAGAGCTACCGCGCCGCCTTGGTCGCCGATCCCGCCAGTACGCAGGCGATGGAACGGCTGGCGATCGACCTGATGGACCATGCCGCGCAGCCCGAGGCGGCGGCCACGCTCCTCGAGCAGGTGGTAGCGCGCGCGCCACACCAAAGCGTGTGGTCGTATCTCAGGTTGGGGACACTGGCACGGGAACGGAACGACATGGAGGCGGCACGCGCCTGGTACCTGGCGGCCGCCGCGGCGTTCCCGGAGCGTGCCGAGCCGCGCCTCGCGCTGGCGACGCTCTGAGAGTAGCGCATGCCCGCCGGGTCGGCGCCGTCGTGGCGCATGGAGAGTGACCGCGTCGGCGGGCTGGCGCGGCGGCTACGGTTGACCACCGCAGCACGTCGCGCGATCGTCCGCGGCGGCTTCATCACCCTGAACTATCACCATGCCGACCGGGCTGGACTTGCCGCCCACTTGGCGTACCTCAGCGCGCGCTTCAAGCTGGTCCCGCTCGAGGAGAGCCTCGAACCGGTGGCGACACGGGCCCACGGCCGTCCCCGCGTGGCGATCACCTTCGATGATGGCTACCGTGATGTGTACGCGGACGCGCTGCCAGTCGCCGAAACGTGGCGGGCACCCATCGCAGTCTTCGTGGTGACGCGCTTCGTCGGCACCGACAACCAGTTCTGGTGGGACCGCCTGCAGGCGGCCGCGGCCGGCACACACCGCAGGAGTATCGACCTTGCGGGTCACACCCATCTCCTGGAGGGTGCGGCCGCCCGCGCGCGCTTCTGCGCCACGGTCTCGCGCTGCGTTCGGACGCTGCCGTCGCCTGAGGCCGCCACCCTGCTCGAACGCGTCATCGCCGAGCTGGTCGACTCCGCCGTACCGTCGACCAGCTCGGCGCCTGGCGCGCAGCTGCTCGACTGGCCGCAGCTGCGCGACATGTGTGCGCGGGGGGTGTGCGTCGGTAGCCACACCGAGACGCATCCGGTTCTCAGCCGGCTGAGGCCGACTGAGGCACGGGCCGAGCTCGAGCGCAGTCGCGAAACGCTCGCCACCCACTTGGGCACGCCGCCCGAGTTCCTCGCCTACCCACACGGCCAACCCGCCGACGTCGGGCAGGAGGTTGTCGCCCTGACTCGAGCCGCTGGCTACCGGGCCGCGTTCAGCACCGTGAGTCGGCCAGGCCCTGCCAAGCAGGACGCCGACCGCTATTTTCTGCCCCGCACGCCGGCTGATACGCGCGAACCAATCAACGTGCTCGCGCTCCGCGTCAGTGGGCTGTGGCCGCTGGTAGCCTGGCTCCGCCGCTACTTTGCAGGAGGCTAGCTGTTCTCATCATCGAGTGGACGGATCCAGGGCGCATCGAACGCGCGTCCCTGCGCGCCGGATTGTGGGCGGCGCGGTCGTACGCACGAGGTGTGCTGCTCGACGTGGGCGCCAACCGTTCGCCACACGCAGCCCTGTTCCGCGACCGTGTGGACCGCTACCTCGGTTGCGACCTCCAACCAGCGGCCTCACCCTACCTGCGCATTGTTGGTGCCGCCGAGCACTTGCCAATCGTTGATGCCTCGATCGACACCGTCTTATGCACCCAAGTCCTGGACGACCTGCCTGAACCAGCGGCCCTGTTCGAGGAGGTCCATCGCGTGCTGGCGCCGGGTGGCCATCTGATCCTCACGGCGCCGTTCTTCTGGCGTCTGCATGATCTGCCCCACGACTACTTCCGTTTCACAGCGCCGGGCCTGCGCTCCCTCTGCGACCGCTCTGGGCTGACCCTGATCGTCCTCGCACCGCGCGGCGGATTCTGGGCAACGGCGGGCCAGATGCTCAGCCTGTACGTGTGGAGCGTGCTCGGCCGCGGCTGGGCCGGCCGCGGCCTGGCCCGCAGCATCTGCGGACCGATCCAAACTGCCGCACTCGGGCTCGAACGCCTACATGCCGACTACCGACAAACGCTGGGCTATACGCTGGTTGCCCGGAAGGCGTGACGGAACCTGACCATGGCGCGTCGCAACGAGCTGGTCCAGGACGCATCCATCCTGACCTCGACGGTGGTGATCAGCTCCGGCCTCTCGGGGGTAGTGGCGCTGCTCACCGCCCGCTTGCTTGCCCCCGAGCTCTTCGGCGTCTGGCAGACGATCCGGGTCGTCGCCCAATACGTCAACTACGCGAACCTCGGCCTGCCCTGGGCCATGCAGCAAGAGGTTGCCGGCGTCGAACGGGTCGAGGGATCCGGGGCTGGCCAGCCGAGCATCGAGGTGGCCGTGACCGCCGTGTCGGTCTTGACGACCGGGGTTGGGCTGGTCCTGGTCGGCGTCGCCGCCGTCACTGGCGTGCCGGTCGGCTGGGACCTGATGCTGCCGACCGTCATCTGGCTGCTCCTCGCGCAGGTCTACGGGCTAGCGACCATGGTGCTGATGGCGCGCCGCCGATTCTGGCTGGCGGGCCGGGCCGACATCCTGACCAGCCTCGCCAACCTCGTGCTGACGGCCGCCCTGGTGCCGACCCTCGGCCTCATGGGCGTCGTGCTGGCGCAGATCGGGTGGTGCCTGGCCGGGCTGCTGCTCGTCTGGCGCCGGGCGGGCTTGCGCGCGCGCCTACGCGCCGATCTGGCCGCGGCGCTTCGGCAGGCGCGGGTGGGCGTGCAGTTCACCGCCAACGGGGCGCTGTTCTATACCCACAAGAGCATCGACCGGCTCCTCATCCTGGCCATGCTTGGCCAGACCGCACTCGGGTACTACGGCATCGCGCTGCTGGCGTCCGGCTACGTCGAGTTACTGGCCAGCGCGGTCGCGCGGAGCATGGCCCCGCGGATGATTGGCGACTATTCTGAGCGTCAGAGCCTGCTCGACATTCGTGGCTACGTCACCTCGAGCGCCACCTTGCTCGGGGCCTTGGTGCCGGTCCTGACCGGCGCGGCCGCGCTGGCGGTCGTCCCCTTTGTACACTTCGTCCTACCCCGCTACGCGCCGGGGGTGGCCGCAGCGCAGGTGCTCCTCGTCGGCTCGGCGTTTTTGGCGGTGCGCTATTGCGTCGAATGGTTCTTCGTGACGGTCGGCAAGCTCTACCGCACCTATCCGATCCAGCTCGCCGCCGGCCTGGTGGCGCTCGTGCAGGCGTACGTGGCGCTGCGCCTGGGCCTCGGCCTGGAGTGGGTCGCCGGTGGCGTGGTCATCGGCCACCTGACGACCTCGGTCGGCATGCTCGCCTACGCCTATCGCCACTTTGACCTGCCTGCCCGCGTCACACTCAGCAGTATCGTGAGCGCGCACATGCCGACGGTCTATTGTGGCGTCCTCGTGTTCCTCCTCGAGCGCTGGGGCCCGGTGCCGGCCGTCGGCTCCGTGCTCGAGGAGCTCGGCGCGCTGACGGTCAAGCTGGGTGTCTATCTGGCGCTGGCCGCGCCGTTGGTGCTGTACGCCAACCGCCAGTACGGGCTGCTGGCGTTGGTCCGGCGCTGGCGGCCGTTCCTGGCCCGCGGGGGCGTGCGCCCGTGAGCCAGCCGAGCCTGCTCGGCCCACGGCACTTCGGCCGCCTGACGTCCGAGTGGGTCGCGATGGCGATCGCCGCGGCCGTGGGCGGCGTGCTCATCGCCATCACCAACGTCAGCGTGCTCGTCATGAGCGCCCCGCTCCTGCTCATCGCGCTGGTCCTGATTTCGTCGGCCCA
>Ga0213876_10002268_pt1 | contig 11346 bp, 9 predicted proteins | sample BarmaccomBMRX_R9_FD_160113 | JGI IMG/M metagenome (GOLD analysis project Ga0213876, IMG submission 160113) | Root-associated microbial communities from Barbacenia macrantha in rupestrian grasslands, the National Park of Serra do Cipo, Brazil - RX_R9 | ecosystem: Host-associated > Plants > Roots...
TGGTTTTTGCGGGAATAGTTGCGGAATCCATCACAGACCGGTAACTGCTCAGGGCAATGCGAAGCGGTCTGCCCGATGGATTATGATAAGTTCCGGTCATCACCAGCTTTTCACCGCTGAATAATTTTGTATTCCAGTGAACGCCTGTGATGCCTGTCAGCAGCGAAGGATGAAAGACAATAGAGTCAGCCGCTAAGGTTTGCAATGTTTCTCGCGGCAATCCTTGGCCGAACACATGCAGGATACTGCCTACCTGCTCTCTGCTATCCAGCAATTGCGGCCGGAATTTCCGGGCTTCTGTTAAAGTATTATCGGCAACATAAACGGGTGCAGCCGCTGAGATCGTGCGGATAAAAGCATTTACGCTGTCTTCACTAAAACCCGGGGTTAAAACGATCGCAGTCCGCCGGTCGCTCCGCAGGTCTTTTCTATATTGCAATGGGAGTATCAGGCACAACAGTCCGGCCACTGTCAGCACATTTGCAATGATCCGAAGGCCTATCCTTGCTTTGTTAGGCCTGCTGGTCTCTTTCCAGACCAGAAAGCCCAGCAGCGCAGTGCTCAACCCGATGGCTATGTAATGGAGATCATTCATTGCCCGGATTTAACTGTTGAAAATAGCGTTGTGAAAGTTCATTGTCTGCGCTGCGCTGCCAGCGGGCAGGCGCCCGGGATACATTGTTCAGCATGCGCTGCAGGCCATGCCCGGCGGTCTCGATATCGCTCGCGGTAAAATTCCGTTGCAGGATATGCCGAAGCGACTCGAAAGCCCGGAGATAAATGCCGGGCTCGGCCGCCGCACGCTGGCTTAACTGGATACTGGCCTGTTCCAGATCTGCAATGGAACGTTGCGATAAATCCTCCCTGCTCTTCACCAGTTCCAATGCCCCCAATGCTTTGCGGATAGCGAGCGAGCTATTGTCTGGCTGATAATCCTGCTGCAACACCGGAGCATCGATCTTGTCGAGCTCGCCTGTCAGTCGCTTCTCGGGCTTGAGCGGGGCGGTCTTAACCCCGGTCTTGGCAACATAAACACGCGATTGCTGCTGCAGGTCTTTCAGCAACCGTAAAGCCGTGTATTCGAAAGGCAATGCTTCTTTCGGTTTCATCACGCGCAGCTGCAATTCCGATTTCCACATTTCGGACAGTGTAGCTTTCAATTGCTTTTTGGTCTGCGGATCGAAGAAGCTGGCGTCTTCGGCGATATCGTGTTTGTGGGTCACTTCATCGAGTATCTTTTCCGCATTGTTGAAATCCTCAGCGCTGGTAAAACCGCCCGCATCATCATGGGCGCCTTCGGATTCTTCTTCGCCAAGGAATTTGCTGTAACGCAGCCGCAACAGTTTCTGGTCGATGCCCAGGTTATTGCTGCGCCGGTTGAATTCGCTTACGCTGATCGTATCTTTCTCGCGAAGCAGTTGTTCGGTCTCGATAATGATCTGCCGCTGGCTGCGGAAAAATTCCGGTTTGATATCGAGTCCGCTGGCCAATCCCTCAACGCTCATCAGCTGCGCCGTGTCTTCGATGCGCACGATGTACATATCGGAATGTTTTTCCTGTCCGTGATTGTCAGAGGCCGTAATGTAGAAATACAGTTCATCTCCTCTTTTCATACCCAGCGCTTTCAGATCGATCAGTTTCTGCAACTGGTATTGGGTTCCGCCCGCTGCAAAGCCGGGGAATGACAGCTGTTGTTGTTTGAATTTTACCGCTTCGCCGCTGCCGCTGGCAACGGTTGCGGCGATGAATGACTGGCGGATACCATAGTCGTCGCTCAGAGCCAGCTTCACCTGCGACTCGCTGCGCATCCAGGGCTCGATCAGGGTATTCGGTTTGGGTGATTGTACGGTGATCACGGGCTGCTGGTCTTTGATCATTTCTACCTGGTACAATTCGGAAAGTACCGTATCGAGTTTTACCTGGTAAAATCCCGGCTTGTCTATGAGTTTGCCCGCCATCCAGTGTTGTTGATCGGTGGAGCGCAAAGGCAGGATGGAGCCGTCGTTAAAAAGCAGTTGCAAACTGTGCACACCCGGTGTGGTGGTAATATTCCAGAATAAATGTCCGCCTTCTTCAATGCTCAGGTTGAACCGATCCTGCTGTCTTTGTTTTCTGCCGGTATAAGCCGGTGGTGTAAGGATCAGCGACAGTCTGTCGATACCCGCCGGTTTTATTTCCGGTTTATGGACCAGGGATGGATTATTCGCTGTTTCGAATGGGCCCATTACTCCGGAAGCCGGCGCAAGCCATGCAAGCAGAACCGAGAGTATGATCGCGATAGCCACAAAGCCCGCTGCGGCGTTGAGCCGGGCTCTGATGGTTGCGGGCTGCGGATGTTCATCGATGGCTTCTGCAATTTTCCGGACCTGTAATTTCTGCAGCAGGTTCATCTGCTGTTCATCCTGCAGTAGCAGGCTGCTGCTTTCTTCGAGGCCGGCTATGTTTGTATCGAGATGGATGATGATATCCTTCACTGAAATCTTTTCGCGCAATGCCATCGTTACTGCCATCGCGATAAGCAGGATAGGCAGCGACCACCATGCGTTCATACGGAACAGGAAAATGCCGGCGGATGAAATCAGAATGGCTGATGCCAGGGCCAGTAAAACGCGCGCCAGCAGCAGCCGTCTGTTCCAGTTTCGCTGCAGTTGATGAATGATATGGACCGCACGCTGTTCGCTCATACTCTTCTGCGTTTGGTTTGAAAGGAGATCAGTCGCTCTATCAGCAATACAGCCATCGCAAGCAGCCATAGTATCGTATCCAGCGTCAGTGCCGCTTCGGTCTTTTCTTTAGGCAATATCAGTTCCTCATTCACCAGTTGCGGTTGCAGTTGCTGCGGATCGATCGCAACAAGCGATCTGCTGTCAACACGCGGATCATTGTCGAGCAGCAGACCGGCGATCAATTGCGGGAACTGATCGTGCCATACCAGCCCGCTCCATTGCGGATCGAAACGGCTGTTGAACTGGTAGCGTTGCGGGTTCGCTGCCTCCTGCCCAAGCAAGATCCGGTCGCCGGCCGTCCAAACGGGCAGCAATGGAACTGCATTATCCTTTATGCGGTAAACATTCAGGTTTTGAATACCTGCAGTTGCATTGATCTCCTCATCCAGCGCCCTTATTCTTCCGGGGCCATATGCAAATACATGTTTTGCCGAACGCTGTTGCAGCGGCCGGTCCGATAACCAGAAAAGCCAGTCTGTTGTTGCGGGAATAACCGACGCATTATTGACAACGCCGATCTTTATGTTACGCTGGGTAAAATCGCGAATGGCTGCGATCGCTGCCCGGAGATAGTTGGCATCGGCAGAATAGTTATCGGTATAAATGCAGACATTCATCGAACTGGTATCGCTATCGATGCCTGCTGAATTCAACGCCCTGTAAAATGTTCCGGCGCTGCTGCTGTTTGCCGTAATGATCCGGGTGCTGTCCTTATTCGTGCGGAATCTGGCTTCGGTCCAACTCACTGTATCCGGCAGGGAAAATGTTTGCCAGTGAAGTTGAAGTGTGGTGGCTGGCCTTTGCCCGCTGAAATGCCGGCGCTGATTGTCTGTAAAAAGATAAACAAGCGTGCCTGCAGGCAATTGCCTGTCGAGCGCCATAATGAGTTGCCAGTAGTTGTTCATACCCGTACTACCAGTGAAGTTCTCGCCCGCAGTCATATTGCCAAAACCTGTTTCCAGGCGGTGCAGTTGATAACCTGATCTCAGTAAAGAGTCGATCGCAGGGCGGAATTGCCGGTAGGCCTGCTGGTTGAGCGATGGCGGTATGAGTATCCATCCCGCCCGTTGATTACTTTTAACAGGGTCGGTCCAGACCGGCCTGGCGAGTAACAGGGCAATCAGTATCAACAACAGGCAGCGCAGGATCAACAGCAGCAGTTCGGAGAGTTTCACGCTACGTGCATGCGAGCGTGTGGCTTCGGTTAAAAAAGCGGTGCTGCCTATTTTAAGCGTCTTTCCTTCGCGGATATTCCATAAATGAATGATGATGGGAATGGCCACAGCAGTTATTGCCCAGAGTGCTATCGGTTGTGTGAACTGGATCAAGGCTATCGGCTTATTTTGTTTCGCTGTTTCAGGAAATCGACCAGCGCCTTATCGATGGGCTCGTCCATGCAGATAAGCCGGTACAGGATATTTTTATTCAGCAGTTCAGTACGGATGGCAGCTATCCGCGCCTCGAGCTGTTCGGTATATGTCTTTTTCAGTTGCGCCGGATCGATGCGAATGGTCTTTCCACTCTCCAGGTCCTGCAGGGCGGTATATGTGCCATAATCCAACTCCATCTCATTCCTTCCCAGCAGATGGAATACAATGATCTCATGCCTGCTGCTCGCCAGCGAACGCAACAACTCCATGATCTCGCCATGCTCTTCATAAAAATCAGTTATAAAGATCAGCAGTTCTTTTTTAGTGCTTCCCGCAAAAATATCGCGGTAATGGACCGGCTCGGTGAAATGCCCTGCCGGAACTATTTTTTCGAGCTGGTAAAAAATGCGCGACAGGTGCTGGTGATCCTTTCTTGAGGGCAGTACAAATACTTCTCCATCCCGGAAAATATATAAACCGGTAGCATCATGCTGCGTGCCCGCCAGATAGGCCAATGATGCCGCCAGGTATCTTGCGTATTCGATCTTGGTAAAACCACTGTCTTCATGATCCATCGAAGCGCTGGCGTCTACGAGGAAGCGGACGGAAATACTGGTCTCGATCTCCGATTCGCGGATATAGTAGCGATCGCTGCGGGCGAACATTTTCCAGTCGAGCCTGCGCAGATCATCGCCGGCCTGGTAACTCCTGTATTGGCTGAATTCCATCCCTTCACCCTTCAATGTTCCGGCATGAATGCCCGCCATAAATCCATCCACGGTGGTCTTCGCAGCCAGCGGAAGGTCTTTGATGGACATTAATATTTTGGGGTCGGCGAGACGGGACATGAGTGAATTTTGGAATTTGGGAATTTCGAAATTTTGGTCCCCCACGGTACCGTGGGGATCAAATACCCTATAGTTTACCTTTTGGCCTTTCTATTGCCTGCAGCAGTTTGGCTGTTATATTATCCGAGCTGATATTCTCCGCTTCGGCCTTAAAATTCATGAGGATACGGTGACGCAATACCGGGGCGGCCATGGCATGGATGTCTTCCATGATCACGGCGTAGCGGCCTTTCAGCAGCGCCCGGGCTTTAGAGGTAAGGATCAGTGCCTGTCCTGCACGCGGTCCGCTGCCCCAGCTCACGAAATCCTTTACCGCTTCAACCTGCGATGTATCGGGTCTGGTGGCGCGGATAATGGCAGACACATACCGGATCAGCTCTTCGCTGATATTTACATCCCGCACCAGGCTTTGCAGTTGCTGGATGTCTCCGGCGTCCAATACCGGCTGCACATCTGCTTTTTTATTGCCGGTAGTACTGCTCAGGATATTATTCTCCTCTTCCGCTGTGGGATAGCCGATCTTAACATACAGTAAGAACCTGTCCAGTTGTGCTTCGGGTAGGGGGTAAGTACCGGCCTGCTCGATGGGGTTCTGCGTGGCGAGGATAAAGAACGGCCTGTCAAGGGCATAGGTTTTGCCGCCATAAGTTACTTCAAACTCCTGCATCGCTTCCAGTAATGCCGCCTGGGTTTTGGGCGGGGTACGGTTGATCTCATCGGCCAGCACTATATTGGCAAAAAGCGGTCCGCGATTGAACTTGAAAAAGCGTTTGCCGGTGGCATGGTCTTCTTCTAATATTTCAGTGCCCACGATATCGGTAGGCATCAGGTCGGGCGTGAACTGGATGCGGTGAAAAGAGAGATGCAGGGCCCGCGACAGGGTGCGGACCATCAGGGTTTTTGCCAATCCGGGCACACCCTCCAGCAGGCAATGGCCGCCTGCCAGTAAGGCAACGATGATCTCTTCGATCACCTGGTCCTGGCCCACGATCACTTTCTGGATCTCATTCTTCAGTTGAGGGAGCTTGCCCGTTAATTCCTGTATCCTGGCTGCTGTAACTTCCAAAGTATTAATTTTATTTCTCTGTGATGATTTGGCCGAAGGAAATTAGCCCAAAAAGCCAACTGAAAAAAATAAACAAGGCCGTACGGCGCAATAAGAGGAAGATGGGAAGTTCGAAATTCACGTTTGCGAGACTGCGTTACCGTTCGGGCGACTGGAATACGGATCAGCGTATGCCCTCCAATGTGCTCAATTCGCTGATCGAATACACCACCATCCCCGTCGATCTTCAGGAAAAGCTGATTGACCTCGGAAGTGAAGAATTGTTCCGGTATCCTTTCACCTATCTCAGCGGGCATAAACTGGTGCAGTTCGATGCGCAGGAGGCGGCGAATTTTAAGAAATACGTAGAGAACGGAGGGTTTGTGTTCGTGGATGACTGTAACCACGATATCGACGGATTATTCGCCAGGTCTTTTGAAATGCAGATGGCAAGGATGTTCGGTCCTGCCGCTTTAAAGAAGATCCCCAACAACCATGAACTCTACCGATCCTTTTTCAAATTCGAGAAAGGCCCGCCCAATACTTCTTTCGAGCTCAATGGATGGGGCGATGACCTGATCCATGATTACCTCAAAGCCATTACGTTAAATGGCCGCATCGGCGTACTGTACAGCAACAAGGATTACGGCTGTGAATGGGACTACGATTTCCGCAATAAACGCTTCCTCGCCGAGGACAATACAAAGTTCGCGATGAACATCATCATGTATGCGCTGAACTCCTGACCGTGATTTGGAGTTTGGTGTTTGGAGTTGAGTTTTCACAACTCCTGCTATCCTCTTTCGCTCTTTTACCCTCTTAGCGAAACCCTGCTGCGCGCTAGAAGAAAAACGAAGAGAAAAAGTAAAGAAGGTCTTCTTCTTCTTTTTCTCTTCGTTTTTCTTCTAGCACCGGAGTTCGCAAGTTTCGGGTTGTGGGCTATTTGGCAGTGTTGGATGTTTGCATCTCAATCAAACCTCATGAAAACATTCATCCTCATTCACGGCTCCTGGCATAGTGCCTGGAACTGGCATAAAGTAGTGCCTTTGCTGGAAGCCAAAGGCCATCGCGCCATTGCCATTGACCTGCCCGGCATGGGTCGCGACAAAACCCCGATCCAGGAAGTAAAAATGAAAACGACGGTAGCCAGGATCTGCGAACTGATCGACGGCATGGAAGGAAAAGTAGTATTGGTGGGGCACAGCAAGAACGGAATTATGATCTCGCAGGCCGCCGAATACCGGCCGGAAAAAATAGAGAAGCTGGTATACCTGGCAGCATACCTTGTTCCGGATGGAAAAACGCAGCGTGAATATTCCATACAGGATACCGGCGGCCTGCTGAAACCATATGTTACGATGTTTGAAGAGCTGGGGGCGCATACCCTGCAGCCGGAGATCTATAAAGAAGGGCTTTACGCAGACTGCGACGACGATATCACCGAACTGGCCAAAATACTCCTTAGTCACGAACCTGTGGAGTCTGGCATTACTCCGCTGCAACTGACGGATGAAAATTTCGGCCGCGTGCCGCGGGTGTATATCGAGTGCACGGAAGACAAAGCCGTTACTCCTTTTATCCAGCGGAAAATGTATACCGAAACGCCCTGTGAGAAGGTATACAGCATGGCTACCAGCCACTCCCCATTCTTCAGCAAGCCCGCCGAACTGGTCGATATCTTATGCAATTTGTAAGTCCCTCTGCGTAAACTCCATTAACTCATGTTCTCTGCGGTAAAAAGGCTCGCTAAGGTTTTACCGCAGAGAACATGAGGGGCAGAGGTTTCGCAGAGTTAAGAGCGCCGGGTGATCTTGACCCAATCCACCAACATTTTGCTTTCGCCTTTTTTGATACGCTCAACGGTTTCTGCCGGCAAACCGTTATAAGGCTGCTTGGCGCCGTTGATCTTAACAGGATATGCCCCGCCAAGCGCGAAGTTGAGGATCAGGAATTTCTTGTTGTCGAAACTCCATTTGCCGTAATGCTCCGCCATCGGCCGGGTAACGCGGAACATGGGAACATCATCGTATTTGAACACCATGCTGTCGGGCGTCCAGTCCACCGAGTAAATATGCCAGTTGGTAACATCGTTCGTTTCAGGAAAATACAGGCGGTTCACGAAAGGGGTTTCGCCGCTGTAGCCGGGACCGTGCACGGCAGCGCTCGCCCAGTCTTTTTCGCCAACGTATTCCATGATATCGATCTCGCCGGTTTCGGGCCACCGTCCGGTGCCGAGTACCCACCAGGCCGGCCATAGTCCTGTGCCCTCCGTGAGTTTGATGCGTGCAGAAGCGGTGCCGTACATGAATTCTACCTTGTTGCGGGTATCGATACGACCGGAGATGAAATCGAATTTTTTATTGTCGAATGTTACAAAGCCGGGTGCATACTGCGGCTGCAATACCAACGCCCCATTACCGGCGCCTGCCGCCTCAGCGCCATGGGCGATATGAATGGTAGCGGAAGAATCCACATAAGCCTGCTGTTCATTGTTCACATGGAAACCGGTAACGATCACATTCCATTTGGAACGGTCGAGGGTTTGTCCGGAAAAATCGTCGAAGAAGACCACCTGGCCTTCATTCGTTCCGGACATGGATTTTTTTGTCGGACTGCATCCCACCAGGAATAACGTGAAGAAAATGCAGGCTGTTAAATTTCGAAGTTGTATCATACTTAAAAATAATCGAGTTTTTATGCCTTGAACGAACCGAACTCATTGGCGTAGATGCGGACGAGTAACAGGAAATAGCTGACCAGCAGCGGGCCAAAAATAAATCCCCAGAACCCGAACAGCTGCAGTCCCACGATCACTCCCAGCACCGTGATCAGCGGATGCACATTGCCGATCTTCCTGAGCACGGTGATCCGGGTAAAATAGCCCATATTTCCTGTAACAAGCAGGCTGTAGATCAAGAGCCCAATGGCATGCGATGTGTTGCCGGTGGAGAAAGTGTAGATCACCAGCGGGGCCCAGATCATGGTAGTGCCTATCAGGGGAAAGAACGCGAACATGCCGGTAACGAAACCCCACATCACAAAATCGTGTATGCCGAAGATCCAGTAGCCGATGGTGGCAAACGCACCCTGGATGATCGAGATCAGCGGGATGCCGATCGCATTGGCGCGGACCATATTCTTGGTTTGACTGGCGAGGATACCGATGTTCCGGCTTTCGAGCGGGATGAATCCATGGATACTTTTCTCCATAAATTCCCAGTTCACGAACATAAAGTACACCAGGAAGAACATCATGCCCAGGTTGGCCAGAACGGTCATGGTACTGTTTACCAGGTGCGGGATATAACCCATGATCGCTTTCTGGATCTGCGCGATATTGGCATCCGAAAGGAGTTCCTGCCCGGTCCATTGTTGCAATTGAACGGAGATGCCTTTCAGGCTGGCCGCCACCTGCGCCTGGTTGGCGAACAACATATTTATCCGGGATGATAAAAGATCGACTGCCAGGTAAACAGGCACGCCGAGACATAGCAGGAACAGCAGCATGAATACGATCGCCGATGTTCCCCGCCGCCATTTTCTGTGCGAGATCATCCTGGTATAAGCATCCCGGCTGAGGATATAAATGGTAATGGCGCCCAGGAATCCCGGAAAGAAAACAGCAAGCTTAAAAAAAAGCAGGATCGCCAGCGCTGTGATCACCAGGAGTAAGAAGACCTGCCTGATCCGGTTGTTGAACTCAGCTGACATGTGCGGGATTTGAGGCAAGGTAATAAATGATCGGGTGCGGACTGCTTTAGTTGCGAAGTGTTTATTTTTTTACCGCAGAGGCGCAGAGACGCGGAGTCCTGTAAAAAATGGTATCCTCTGCGTCTCCGCGCCTCTGCGGTAAAAAAACTATTGTACAAAAGCATCCACCAGCTCGCGAAGTTCCCGATAGCGGTCGCCGCGTCCATTGGGCCGGATATAGTAGGTCATCAGGAAGGCACAGTAGCCTTTTTCATTATTCACCCAGGGAAAAGAACCGAATAACCCCGGGCTGCTTACAACTTCCGAGAGTTTTGTTGCGGTGGAAGCCTGCATCACCCATTCGCCGTAGCCATAGCCTGCATCTCCCGCTTCCGCCGGTGAATAGGCAACACGTGTATCGGCTGTGATGCGGTTGATCTGCATGTCGGCCACGCTTTTTTCAGTGAGGATGCGCCTGCCTTTGAACATGCCCTTATTCAGGATCATCTGCAGGAAATTCATGTAGTCCAGCGGCGTGCTGAATGCACCGCCGGCTGCCAACACCACTTTGCCTTTGCCGAAATCGGTGTTCTTCATTTCGAGTGGGGTTGCCATGCGTTCTGCGAACAGGGTCTCGAAATCTTTGCCGCTGATCTTCTCGATCACGGCCGCGGCGATCTGCAGACCGGCATTGCTATAATGAAAAACGTGTCCCGGTATGCCTTCCATCGGAAGTTTGGCGATGGCCTCAATGGCTTCCTCCATACTGCCGGTATTGCGTATTTCTTCAATGCTTTCTTTTAGCGCAGGTGCTTTGATGGCGGTGGTATGCGAGAGGCACTGGCTGATGGTGATGCCGCCCTTGCCATGCAGCGATAGTACCGGTAGGAATTTGCCCACCTTATCGGCCAGTTTCAGCGTGCCATCATCTACGAAACGCATCACAAGTGCGGCGCTTAGCCATTTGCTGCAGCTGGCAATAGGCTGACGTGTAGTCGCCGTAAAATCATCCAGGTTCGCATCCTTGCCTGCACGCCGGGCCATGAAACGAGCGGCGATCTTCTGGCGCATGTTCAGCTGGTTAACAGCATGCGAGTAGAGGATCTTACCGTTCCTGTCCGCCACCAGCAGTATGGCCCTTCCTCCCATTTCGCCGGTGTTTTCTTTCAGCCAGTTATCGAGCTTGCCAGGATCCGGAGGGGTCGGGATCTTCGCTGACAAAAGCAGTAACAATAAAAATGCAGTTGTTTTCATGCAACCATGACCGTTGATACCCGATAAAGTTACATGATCGGTTTATGTATTGACCATATCCCGATGCTTTCAAATTCAGTATATTTAATAGCCGTCCCCGCCCTGCCGTTGGTCGTAGCCTGTGAGTGCAGTGATCAGTACACCGGGTTGGGATCACAGGCTGAAAGTATGGGACCGCGAGGAGTGCAATACAGGCAATCAACTAACTATCTCTTATGAAAAGACCAATTCTCGCCGCGCTGTTCATTGCGCTGCTCTATTCCTTTCATCCCGCTGAAAAAACCTGGGTGGCTATCGGCGATTCAATCACTTATTTGAATGATCATAAGGACGAAACGGGCAACCGCGTTACCAAAGGTTATCTTACAGGAGTAACGGAAAAGATCTCCGGCCTGAAATATATCAACCAGGGC
>Ga0213876_10002269_pt1 | contig 11345 bp, 12 predicted proteins | sample BarmaccomBMRX_R9_FD_160113 | JGI IMG/M metagenome (GOLD analysis project Ga0213876, IMG submission 160113) | Root-associated microbial communities from Barbacenia macrantha in rupestrian grasslands, the National Park of Serra do Cipo, Brazil - RX_R9 | ecosystem: Host-associated > Plants > Roots...
TGCGCCTATCCGCCCAACGCTGTGCCGGAGCCATTCGGCGTACCCCCCGTCGGGCCGTCATAGCCGACTTTGCCAATGCAGAGATACGAACCCCCGCAGCTGCCTTGCTGCCGGAGGTTACGCTTCAGTCGGCAGAAGCCCCGTTGTTTCCGGAAACCCCAGCATCAGATTGAGATTCTGCACGGCTGCACCAGCAGCCCCTTTGCCCAGATTGTCAAACACCGCGATGAGGCGCACCTGTTGGGTCTTTTCACTGCCAAAGACAAACAGCTTCATCCCATCGGTGAGCCGCAGACTCTCGACATCGAGGGTGAGGGGCGCAGCCGCTTCCGCAGTATGCGGCTGCGGCGGATCTTTGCGGCAGGCCTTCAATGCTTCCGGCGGCTCGTCAAGCGGCACTACCGCGATCAAATTTTCGCCTCTATAGGCCTCCTTCAGTGCACGATGGACGTCAGAGACCGTCGGTCTGCCGGGCAGAGACCAAAGCTGCAGCGGCACCTCCACCATCATCCCGCGGTAGAATCGGCCAACGCTTGGCGAGAACAGTGGTGGACGCGCGAGCCCGGCATGTTTCTGCATTTCCGGTACGTGCTTGTGCGCGAGAGTGAGCCCATAAGTACGCACAACGGTTTTGACGTGGCGCGAAGAGTTGCGATTCTCGAACTCCTCGATCATCGCCCTCCCCCCACCCGAATAGCCTGAGATCGCATTGATCGTGAGCGGATAGTCCGAGGGAATCACTCCTGCCCACATCAGCGGTCGAGCCAGTGCCAGAAAGCCTGTCGCATAACACCCGGGATTGCTGACCCGCTTGGCGGCGGCAATCCGGGCCCGCTGCTGCGGCTCGAGTTCTGGAAATCCGTAAGTCCAATCCGGCGCGGTGCGGTGGGCGGTCGAAGCATCGATGATCCGTACCGCCGGGTTTTCGACCATCGCCGCGGCTTCGCGGGCGCCATCGTCGGGCAGACAGAGGATGACGAGGTTGGCCCTGTTCAGCGCGTCGCGCCGGGCATGCGGATTCTTGCGGACCGATTCCGCGAGTTCCAGCACGGAAAGATCTGGCCGGCCGACCAGGCGCTCGCGAATTTCGAGGCCGGTGGTTCCGGCCGCGCCGTCGATAAAGACAATGGCCGTCATAGCGACTGTTCCCAGGCGTTATATTACAAGATTGACAGGTGGCGTCCGAACCTTTTTAGCTTGGCATTCTGATTTCGGTGAGGGCTGGGCCCGCGTCCTTGTAGGCCCCTTGTCAGAGCTCGCGTAAGTTCCGCGCTGTTATCCATCAAGGGGAGGTTCGCTTGGACTTCAACGTGCTGTGGCAGAATTTCGTGAATACCGTCACGAACCACTATGTCGATTTCAACGGCCGCGTGGACCGGGCGCAGTTCTGGTACTATTTGCTGGTCGTCATTGTGCTGGCGATCATTGTGGCGATGGTGGCTTCCGTTACCACTCGTCTGCTTTCGATGCTGTTCTCGCTCGCCTTGCTTTTGCCAAATCTGGGCATGGGAATTCGCCGGCTGCACGATGTGGGGAAGCCTTGGTTTTATGTCCTGCTGCCGTTGGTCCCCTCGGTTCTTGCCAGCCTTTTCCTGGTGATGTTCTTGTTGCCGCTGGCGATGCTGTGCTGGCTCGCGACGCTGGTTGCGAGTGTCTACCTGATCTATCTGTACGTTCAGCCCGGTGATCCTGCACCGAACATGTACGGCCCTCCCCCGGCAGAATGGTCACCCTCTGCAGCAACACCGGTCAGCTAAAGGAATTCGATTCCGCAGTTAGCCGCACGCTACTGCGGAATCTTGACCTTTTTCTTCGCGGCCTCGAAGCGCCGGTTCATGTCATGGCGCTGCTCATCGGAGAAGTTGTTTTTCACGTCCGACCAGATGGCGCTCTCCTCTTCGCGGATGTGATGGTTGAGTAATTCGCGCAGCACCTTCGCCGCTGCCTTGAACTCCGGCGAGCCGGCATTGCTTGTTCTGCTTAGAGTCAAAAGCACTTTGTCGGCGAGAGCGTGTTCGAGATATCCCTCCTCGCCGTCCTGATTGACGTCCTTGTCCTTAAGCTTTCGCAGAGGGTCGTAGACAATTTTCTCTTCGGCGCGCGCGTGGGGAACGAGCGCCGCCTTGATCTTCCTCAGCGTCGCCTTGCTTTGCGCGGCGCTGGCACTGTCCACCAATTCCTCGAGCAGCGCCTGGACTTCGCGATGCTCCTGCTTCAGCTTGGTGAGAATATCCATGTCGCCTTCGGCATAGACAGCCGGCGTCAGGGCATTGGTGACCTTGCGTGCAGTCTTTCGGACGGCGCCCGCTACGCTCATGTGCATTCCTCGTTCGCGATGGCGAAACAGGAACGCCAGCCCGCTAAGCAGGTTCCCAAAAACTTGCAAATGATAGCGTGAAGGCTGACTAGCGCTTCGAGAACTGGAAGCTGCGGCGCGCCTTGGGGTGTCCGTACTTCTTGCGCTCCACCACGCGCGGGTCGCGGGTGAGGAAGCCGCCCGGCTTCAAAACCGGCCGCAAGCCAGGCTCATAGGACACGAGCGCCCGGCTGATTCCGTGACGAACCGCACCGGCCTGCCCCGACAATCCGCCGCCCGTGACCGTAACGACCACATCGAACTGACCGTCGCGGTTGGCGGCGATGAGCGGCTGGCGCAGGATCATCCGCAGCACGGGGCGCGCGAAATAGATCTTCTCTTCCTTGCCGTTGACCATGATGCGGCCGAGCCCAGGCTTGATCCACACGCGGGCGATGGCATCCTTCCGACGACCGGTGGCGTAGGCCCGGCCTTGCTTGTCGCGGTTGGCCTTGGGCTGCTCGGCTTCCGTGGCTTGCGGCTTGGCCTTGATCAGCGTGGATTTCAGATCGCCGAAGCTCTTCACATCAGACATGTTCAGGCGGCCTTTGCTTTGCTGCGATAGTTGGCGTTCTTGGGATTCATCGCGCTGACATCCAGCGTCTGCGGCTGCTGTGCTTCATGCGGATGCGCGGCAGCTGGATAAACTCGCAAGTTGGAGAGCTGCTTGCGGCCGAGCGGTCCGCGCGGGAGCATGCGCTCGACCGCCTTCTCCACCACCCGCTCCGGATACTTGCCGCTCATGATGGCGCCGGCGGTGCGTTCCTTGATTCCGCCGATAAAACCGGTGTGCCAGTAGTAGACCTTGTTCTTCAGCTTGTTGCCGGTGAGCAAGACCTTGGCGGCGTTGACGACGATAACGTTGTCGCCGCAATCCATATGGGGTGTGTAGCTAGCCTTGTGCTTTCCGCGCAGGCGCATGGCGATAAGCGCAGCCAACCGGCCGACCACCAGCCCTTCGGCATCGATCAGCACCCACTTCTTCTCGATCTCGGAAGCTTTCGCCGAGTATGTCTTCATTGGGCTCTCCCGGGCGGGAGGCCGCCCTAACACCAAAGGCGAGCGTTTAGAGCCTTATCTCTCTCTCGTCAAGCAGAAGGCCAACAAAATAGCCAGATTCAGTAGTGTGGTATTATAATACCGTAGTCAGTTGAAGGCAGGCGCGGCCGCGATCCCTCGCTCGCAGCGCCTGCCCAGCTTCATAGGGTCATGAAACGCGAGAAACGTTGTAATAGCTGTAGGAAGCGTCGCGTATCTGGCCGTCGTCCTTAGTGAGATCCTCGAGATTGTAGACGGGCGCCTTTTGGATCATGTCGGTGGACAGCGGCACGACGTATCCGCCTTTGTCCGGCTGATAATCGAGCACCGACCATGGAACCGGAGCATATTTTTCACCGATACCCAGCACACCACCGAAGCCCAGCGCGGCAAACAGGATCTGATCGGATTTCTTGTCGAGAATAATGTCTTCGACATGGCCGATCTTGTCTCCGGTGGTGTTATAGACCGCCGTTCCCTTCACCTTCGAAGCCAGGATGGCCTTCGTGTGTCCGCTAAATGTGGGCATGAATTACTCCCTGGATGGATCACCGCTGCTAACGTCTTGTGGAAGTGATCGTTCCGGTTCGGAGGGGCGGAAGGCGGCTGTGACCATCCCGCACAATCTGTATATTGCCCCAGATGAACGTGACGGCTCCCGAAACATTCGTTCGCTCCCGCCGGAAGGGCGCGATCCTTTGCATCACGATGGACCGTGCGAGGGCGCGCAACGCTTTAAGCGCCGCGCTGATGACAGCACTTCAAAGCGCCTTGGATTCGGCGGCGACCGACGATTCGCGTGTGATCATCCTAGGGGCGGAAGGGTCCGCGTTCTGCGCCGGCCACGACCTCAAGGAGATGACCGCGTCACGTGCCGCCCCGGATGGGGGCCGCGCGGCTTTCGCACAGATCTTCGCGCAGTGCTCCAGGCTTATGCAGACGATCGTACGACATCCCAAGCCCGTGATCGCGCAGGTTCAGGGCATCGCCACCGCCGCGGGCTGCCAGCTGGTGGCCAGCTGCGATCTGGCGATCGCCTCCGAGAGCGCGCAGTTTGCGACGCCGGGGGTGAACATCGGCCTCTTCTGCTCGACGCCGATGGTGGCGCTGTCACGCAACGTCTCGCGAAAGCATGCCATGGAGATGCTGCTGACGGGGGAGATGGTTTCTGCCGATGATGCCGCGCGGCTGGGATTGATCAACCGCACCGTGGCGCCGGACGTTCTCGTTTCCGACACAATGGAACTTGCCGAGCTCATTGCCTCCAAGCCGCGGGCCACCATGAAGGTCGGCAAGGAGGCGTTCTATCGGCAGCTCGAAATGCCCCTCAACGAAGCCTACGACTATGCCTCGCGGGTGATGACCGAAAACATGCTGCACGCGGACTCCACGGAAGGCATTTGCGCCTTCCTGGAAAAACGCGAACCCCGCTGGCCTGGGTAGATGCCAACCTATTCGGACGATCTCATCAAATCCGTTCTGCGCTCCACCAAGGTCATCGCCATGGTCGGCGCGAGCGGAAACGAGATGCGGCCCAGCTATTTCGCCATGATGTATCTGCTAGCGAAAGGTTACGTCATTCATCCGGTCAACCCCGGCCTTGCGGGCAAGGAAATTCTTGGCCAGCGCGTGTATGCCTCCCTGAAAGATGTCCCCGCCCAAGTTGACATGGTAGACATCTTCCGCGCATCGGATGCCGCGCCGGGTATCGTGAGGGAAGCGCTGGCGGAAAAGGACCGTCTCGGCATCAAGACGATCTGGATGCAGCTCGGGGTTATCAACGAGGAAGCGGCCGAGATCGCGCGCGCGGCCGGCCTCACCGTCATCATGGATCGCTGCCCGAAGATCGAATACGGCCGGTTCTCAGGCGAGATCGGCTGGATGGGTGTCAACCGCAAGGTGATCGACAACCGCAAGCCCTTGCTATTCGGCAAAGGTGGCTCACTAAAGCGCGCCTGAGCGTTTTGCGTTCGAGACCGGCGAGTGCAAGCACCTACCGACCGGTATGAAAGGATATGGTGCGGTAGGTCGGGCCATCCCGTTTGAAGACCGGCACGGCGGGATATGCGGTGAGAACCTCGCCCAGTGCGGCCTTGAGCGGATCGAGCCACTCTTCATACCGGCGCCATTGCGCAAGCGCTTCTGTAAAGATGGGCTGACGCACCTGCTCCGAACTCGGCGTGAGCACACTTCGCTGCGTCTCGTGGAATTTCAGACATCGTTCGTCGAAAGGAAGGCCGCAATGGGCGAGCAGCGCACGAACCTCACCCTCCGTGTTCGCGACAAGATCTTCGTAGAAGACACGATGAACCCGGCCGGGCAACACACCGTCGAAATGTGCCATCTGGTCCACGTAAGTACGATAGAAATGACCGATATCGGCGAGGTCCGACGCGAAACTCTGGCCGTGTGGAAAATAATGCCGGAAATTCGCGAACCCGCAGGCGAGCGGATGCCGGCGGGCGTCAATGATTTTGGCGTTCGGCAGAATCAGATGAATCAGGCCGACCTGCTGAAAATTTCCCGGGCTTTTGTCCACAAAATGCGGCCGGTCAAGTTTGCGGTGGGGGCCCGCGAGCGTCATGTACTCTTCGCCCAATCGCTGCAGACGGTCAGGGTCGAGTGCCGGAACAACTTCCGGATAGCGTAAGGCTTGCCGACTCTTGGGATCATTGAGCCGGGTCAGCACGGAATTCATGATCCGCAATTCCTTCGTGCCCTCGATCAGGGGGTGGCTCGCCAATATTTGCTCAATCAGCGTCGAGCCGGCCCGCGTCATGCCAACGACGAAAATTGGATCGGAAGCGGGCCTGCCGCACCGATTACGGCGTTCGAACAGCTCTCGCGTGAAGATGGCCTTCACGCGGCTCAGTGCATCTGTCACCGCGCGGGCATCGTAAGGATGCGATTTGCGGTGAAGGGCGTTGCCCCGTGCGTAATGCGCAAAGGACTCAGCATATTGCTGTTCATCCTCCAGCGCCTTGCCAAGCGCATGGTGCATTCGCACACGACTATCATCATCCAAATCTTCTCGTTTGACCTCTTGCCGCATAATTTCGATATCGCTGGAGGCGAACCGGAACGTTCGCAGGCTGGCAAGATTCCACCACGCGCCCCCGAGACCTGGTTGAAGCGAGATGGCGCGGCGGAGTGCCGCTATGGCCTCCTCGCGCCGCCCCACAGTCCTGAGCGCGTGCCCGAAATCGGCCCAGGCGCTCGCAAGCAATGGCGCCTTCTTGACCAGTTGTTCGAGACAGACGATCGCGCCGTCGTAGTCGCCCTGCATAAGCTGCGCGGTCGCTTTGAGCCGGAGGTAGTCTGGGTTATTCGGATCCGTTTGCAGGAGATATTCGAGCTGCCCCTGCGACCGTTCGTACTTTGCTCTACGGAACAGGCACCAGGCGTACATATGCCGGGCTCTCGAGAAATCCGGCGCAAGCGCGAGCGCACGCTCAAGCAGCGTCTCGGCCTCCTGCCGCCTATCGAGGCGAAGATTGACGTCCGCGAGTTTCCAGATCGCGAACAAATTCGTGGGGCGTCTTGAGAGGAACTCGCGCAGAATATTCTTTCCGGCCGCCCATTCCTGGTTTGCGAGAACCAACTCCAGCTCTCTCAATTCTGAAAGCTGCAAGGCGATATGCTCTGCAGATGCCGCCGGATCGTCTTCTATGGCCGGCACGTTGCCGAAGTGGGCCGCTGGGTAATCGGGCTCAAGCGCAGTCGCGCGAGAAAGCGCCGCGCCCGCGCCTTGCCTGTCACCCAGCTCTCCGAGAATGGTACTGAGCTCTCGGTGGATATCGGCCAGATCGGGTGTTGACCGAGCAAGCGTCCGAAGACTGTCACGCGCTCCCGCAAGATCACCCAGACGACGGTAGGCGCCGACGAGCAATCTGAGAGCATGCGGCTCGCCGGGGATTGCTTTAAGGATATCGAACGCACGATCCCGTACCGCCCCCGGATCGGTTCTCAATAGGTCCGCGAGTTCCGCAAGTCTGGTCGAAAGGACGGCTGTAGGTGCGACTGAGACCTTTTCGTTCATAATTTCACTGGCGCTTGGCGCGCTTCGAGTTATCGACCAACGAGGCGCAAAGTTGGCAAAAGAGCCCTTGCATACTTCAATTCCGGCGCAAAGGCCTTATGTCTGCCCGAAGTGTATCCACACCACGGACCAAGAAGACAATGAAGCATGTGCTATCCATCGTTGCTGCCGCCGGCATCCTGATGCTTGTCGGCAATACTGCTGCCGAGGCCAAGGGCTGCATCAAGGGCGCCGTGGTAGGCGGCGTGGCCGGACATTTCCTCCATCGGCACACATTGCTGGGTGCGGCCGCCGGCTGCATCATCGGCCATCACATGGCACACAAGAAGGAGCAGGAGCGCAAAGCCGCGGCCGCCAAAGCGAAGCAACAGCAGGCCCATGCGCATTGAACACTCTGGTTGATCGCGCGGTAAGCCGTTAAACGAGGCTCCTTCAGCCGGAGACAATCATGGCCGACTACGGTTTCGATACACTCGCGGTGCATGCAGGGGCCCAGCCCGACCCTGCCACTGGCGCGCGCGCCACGCCGATCTATCAGACCACCTCGTTCGTCTTTGAGGATGCGGACCACGCGGCCGCGCTGTTCAACCTGCAAGTTTTTGGCAACATCTATTCGCGCATCATGAACCCCACCAACGCGGTGCTGGAAGAGCGCATCGCGGCGCTGGAGGGTGGCCGTTCGGGCCTTGCGGTCGCCTCGGGGCATGCGGCACAGCTGATCGCGCTGCACACGCTGATGCAGCCGGGTATGGAGATTGTCGCCGCGCGCCAGCTTTACGGCGGCTCTATCAACCAGTTCAGCCAGGGTTTTGCTAAGTTCGACTGGCGTGTGAAATGGGCGGACGGACGTGAGCCGGAGAGCTTCCGTGCCGTAATGAGCGACAAAACGCGCGCGGTGTTCATCGAAAGCATCGCCAATCCCGGTGGCATCGTCACCGACATCCAAGCGATTGCCGCTATCGCCCATTCCGCCGGCGTGCCGCTGATCGTCGACAGCACCTTCGCCACCCCCTATCTCACGCGACCCTTCGAGTGGGGCGCGGACATCATCGTCCATTCCGGTACAAAGTTTCTCGGCGGCCACGGCAATTCGATCTGCGGGCTGATTGTGGACAGCGGCAAGTTCGACTGGGGCAGCGGCAAGTTTCCAACGCTATCAGAGCCCTGCCCGTCTTATCACGGCATGCGGCTCTGGGAGACCTTCGGCGATCTCTCCTACGCGATTGCCTGCCGCGTGCTCGGCGTGCGCGATTTGGGACCCGCGCTCTCGCCCATGAACGCGTTTCTGGTGCTGCAAGGCATCGAGACCTTGCCGCTCCGCATGCAGCGACACTGCGACAATGCGCTGGCGGTCGCGCGATGGCTAAGGCAACACCCGAAGGTGGCGTGGGTGAATTACGCTGGACTGGAAGACGATCCGTGCTTTGCGCTGCATCGCCGCTACTGTCCGAAGGGCGCCGGCGCAGTGTTCACGTTTGGATTGAAGGGCGGCTACGATTCCGGCGTGAAGCTGGTGAACAGTGTGAAGCTGTTTAGCCACCTCGCCAATGTGGGCGACGTGCGCAGCCTCATCATTCACCCGGCATCCACCACCCACAGGCAGCTCGAACCGGAACAGCGGACATTGGCCGGCGCGGGCGACGACGTGGTGCGACTCTCTGTCGGCATCGAGACCGTGGACGACATTATCGCCGACCTCGATCAGGCCCTGGCGGCGTAGCTGCGGCGCAACTCAAATGCGTGCCAGAGAGCGCCCGACAATAACGCAAGCGCGGTGAGCTGGTGCAGCGCTGACAACAGGATTGGCGCTTGATTGAGAAGCGTTTCGATGCCGAGAGCGATCTGAATTGTCGTGAAAAACAGGATCGCGTGAGCGGTCATGCGGATCGACGTACTGGTTAGGTGGCGCGATCCATTCCACCACATAACGAACGCCACCATCGCTACGATGTAGCCGCCCATGCGGTGATCGAACTGAACAAGGCCGGGGTTATCGAAGAAATTGATCCACCAAGGCACGTTGAAGAACGGATGCTCAGGCAGGAACCGCCCGTCCATGGTCGGCCAGGTGTTGTAGATAAGCCCCGCGTGCAATCCCGCCACCAGCGCCCCAAGCAGCATTTGCAAGTAGACGAGCGCAGCGAAAGCAAAGGCAAAATGAACTCCCTCGCCCCAACGCATGTGGGGGAGAGGGTTGGGGTGAGGGGGTGTTCGGAAACCTGAACTCAGAAGTCGGAAATCGGAATTGCTCTCCACCTGTCGTTCGTTCTGATTTCTGTCTTCTGAGTTCTGAGCTCTGATGGCCCCCTCACCCTGCCCTCTCCCCCTCAAAGGGGGAGAGGGTGTTCTTAGATACGTCAACGCCGCCCATAGAATTGCGGCAAACAGCAGCAGAGCCACGCCCAGATGAATTGCGAGGCGGTATTGGGAGACGGAAACGCGCGTTTCCAGTCCGCTTTGCACCATCCACCAGCCGACGAATCCCTGCAGCCCGCCAAGCGCAAACAATACCACCATGCGCGGGATGTCGCGGCGCGCAATTGCGCCAGTCCAGACGAACAACAGAAACGGCAGCAGGAATACGAAACCGATCAACCGCCCCAGCAGCCGGTGCGTCCATTCCCACCAGTAGATGAACTGGAACTGCTCCAGCGCCATGCCCCGGTGCTCGTGGAGGTATTGCGGAATGCGCTGGTACTTGTGGAAAGCATCGATCCAGTCAGCCTGAGACACCGGCGGGATCACGCCTATGATCGGATCCCATTCCGTGATGGAGAGCCCTGATCCCGTTAGGCGAGTCAATCCGCCGATCACCACCATCGCGGCAATCAGCAGCGCCACCGCAAGCAGCCACCAGCCGACGGGGCGGCGGGAGTGGGGACCGGTGGCAAGTTGCGAAGCAGCAAGGTTCATCTATGCCGCTGATACCGGCTCATTTCCTCGCCGTCCATGAGGCTTGAGAACGAGATGAAATCGCCCCATGCTGAATGGGTTCGGGGAGAAATGTCATGAAAGCGCTTAGACTCGCCGCCGCCGCTTCTGCCATGTGCGTCGCACTCTCGAGCGTCTGCACCGCGGAAGATCAGAAACCCATGGCAATGCCGGCCGGAAACACCGATGCCGGCATGACCATGAAGGTGACGCTTCCGCCAATGCCCGCGGTCTATCCGCAAGCGGGGAAACCCGGCGCGCCGGTGTTGACCGGCTATGGCGATCACCACCACCCGATCAGCACCTCCAATCCGCAGACGCAGGCGTTCTTCGATCAGGGTGTGCGGCTGCTGTTCGGATTCAACCATGCCGAAGCAATCCGCTCCTTCCGCGAGGCGGCGCGGCTCGATCCCAATTGCGCGATGTGCTGGTGGGGTGTGGCGTTTGCGCTCGGTCCCAACATCAATCTTCCGATGCAGCCGGATGCGGGCGCGCCGGCCCTTGCCGCTGTGCAGATGGCACGCGCGCTTGAGCCGCATGCCTCACCGGAAGAAGTCGCGTGGATCGAAGCCATCGCAACCCGCTATTCCGGCGACCAACAGTCCGACCGGCACGCGCTCGATGAAGCCTTCGCTGCGGCGATGGGAAAGGTGTGGGCGCAATATCCGAACGATTTCGACGCCGGCGTGTTCTATGCCGAATCAATGATGGACACGCAGCCTTGGGATTACTGGCAGGAGGATCACAAGACGCCAAAAGGCCACGGCGCGGAAATCGACGCGACACTGGACAACGTCCTAAGCCGCGAGCCGCTGCATCCCGGCGCGCTGCATCTCTACATTCACGCGATAGAAGCGTCCACGACTCCGGAACGCGCCGAAGCGACGGCCGACAAGCTGGAACCACTGATGCCGTCTTCGGGCCACCTGGTGCACATGCCGTCGCACATCTATTTCCGTGTCGGCCGCTATGAGGATGCAG
>Ga0213876_10002270_pt1 | contig 11345 bp, 6 predicted proteins | sample BarmaccomBMRX_R9_FD_160113 | JGI IMG/M metagenome (GOLD analysis project Ga0213876, IMG submission 160113) | Root-associated microbial communities from Barbacenia macrantha in rupestrian grasslands, the National Park of Serra do Cipo, Brazil - RX_R9 | ecosystem: Host-associated > Plants > Roots...
CTCGACCAAATCGCGCAAGCCTTCGGCGGACACGCGACGAATTGGCTCGGCTCGCAATCGACGGCGCTTTTTGCCATCATGGTCGTGACCATTTGGAAGGAGGCTGGCTTCTTCATGATCTTCTACCTTGCGGCTCTGCAGCAGATCCCGCCGGACCTCAAGGAAGCCGCCGCCATCGAGGGGGCCTCGCGCTTCACTTTCTTCCGGCGCATCACTTGGCCGCTTCTCGCGCCCGTCACGCTCTTCATCCTCGTAAACGCCGTGATCAACGCGTTCCGCACGGTCGACCACATCTTCATCATGACGGGAGGCGGGCCGGACAATGCGACGAATGTGCTCTTGTTCCACATCTACGAGATCGGCTTCAAATTCTGGGACCAGGGCTACGCGACCGCGCTCACCATGGTGCTGCTCGCCATTCTGGGCGCTCTCGCGTTCGTGCAGTTCCTGACGGCGGGCCGAAAGGTGCACTACCAATGAGCGTGCATTACCAATGAGCGCGAATTCCCGTTCCTCGCCGACCGCCCACGTGCTCGAGACCGGCGCCGCCTGGGCGCTCGGCCTCTTTTGGCTTGCCCCGCTCGCCTATGCGATCTGGACCGCCTTCCACCCGGCCGCTTATGCGACGCATTTCGACCTCCTGGCCCCGCTCACGCTCGAAAACCTCGAACGCGCCTGGCATGCGGCGCCCTTCGCGCGCTACTTCCTCAACACCATCATCCTCGTCACGATGATCGTGGGCGCGCAATGCGTCTTGTGCACGCTCGCTGCCTTCGCCTTCGCGCGCTTCGAATTTCGCGGACGCGATCTCCTCTTCGCACTCGTGCTCATCCAGCTCATGATCGCGCCGGAGATTCTCGCGGTCGCGAATTACCAGACGGTGCGCGCGCTCGGCTTCGTCGACACGCTCTTCGGCGTCGCGCTCCCCTATCTCACCTCGGCCTTCGGCATCTTCCTCTTGCGCCAGGCTTTCCTCGGCGTGCCCAAGGATCTCGAAGAGGCCGCGCGCATCGAAGGCTGTGGTACGCTCGGGGTGCTCTGGCGCGTCTACGTGCCGCTCGCGCGCCCGATCTATCTCGCCTACGGCCTCGTGCAGGTGAGCTTCCACTGGAACAATTTCCTCTGGCCGCTCATCATCACGAACTCCGTCGAGACGCGCCCGCTCACGGTCGGCCTTTCGGTGTTCTCCTCGGTGGATCAAGGCATCGACTGGTCGGTGATCACGGCCGCGACCCTCATGACCTCGGGCCCGCTGCTCATCGGCTTCCTGCTGTTCCAGCGCCAATTCGTGCAAAGCTTCATGCGCGCCGGGATCCGGTGAGGACGGAAAGGCGACGGTCGTGACGCGCGCCTAAACTCAAAGCGCCCTCATCGGGCGGCCCTCAGAACCCTATCTTCGACCAACTTGCGCTGTCATCCCCGTCGAGGCGAGCGCAGCGAGCCGAGGGAAGGGGGATCCAGGAAGCGCCGAAGGAAGATGGATCCCCTTCCCCTCGCGATCCTGCGGACCGCTCGGCCGGGGATGACACCGTTGCGCTTCCCCTCGCGCTCCTGCGGAGCACTCGGCCGGGGATGACACCTGCCCTTAGAACCGCACCTTCACGCCGCCCGATATCGAGTGCTCCTGGAGGCGTGAGCCCAGGCGGCCGTCATAATCGACGAAGACCTTTGCGTCGGGCGAGAGCTCGAAGCTGAAGCCTGCCCCGACGAGCGCGGCATCACGGCCGAAGAGGATGCCGGTCGAGGTGAAGCCCGATCCCGGAATGCCGACGAGCGAGGCCGTGATCTTCTGCGAGGCGTCGAGGAATTCGTGGCTCCAGCCCACGCGAAGCTCGGGGATGAGCGTGCCGCTCGCCGTCGCGATGCGGGAGTTGAGGCGCACACCGAGCGTCGTCTGGAACGAGTTGTTGTCCGAGGAGCTCACCGAGAGAGCGCCGAAGCCGCCCGTCTCCGAGAAGCCGTCCACATTCGCGAAGACGTAATCCAAGGCCGCGTAAGGCGTGATGCTCACGCTCGTGCCGGCCGCCGGAAGCAGCCAATGGTTGCCCGCTTCCGCATGGGCCTGGTAGCTCTGGCCGGAGGGCGAGGAGGCCGCGTCTCCGGGAAGCCCGAAGGGCGTGAGCAAGCGCGAGGTGCCGAAATCGTTGAAGCTCGCGACCACGCTGCCCAGCGCATACCAGGGCCCGCCATTCCAGCCGGCGTAAGCGCCGCCCTGGTAGGAGTTCACATTGGTGCTCGAGCCGTCCTTGAACTTCGCCGAGGTCAGGACATAGGTCGCCGCGACGCCCGCCACAATGTTGTTGTCGAGGCGCCAATCGATGCCGGCGATGAGCGGCGCGGCACGGTTGATGTCGTAACCCACGCTTGCGCTCGCGGCGGAAGCGGTCGCGCTGCCGAATTGATCGTAGCCGCGCGCCCAAACATTGGCGTTGCCGAAGGAATAGCTCGGCTGGCTCACCGGGCCCCTCGAGATCACGCCCGGCACCGGGCCGCCCCCCGGCAGCCATTCGCCGAGCGCCCCGCCATTGGCGATGAGGCGGTCCTGGATAGCCTGCGTCAGCACGCGCGGCGCGTCGAGCCCAAGGCGCCCGTCCTGCGTGAGGTCTTGGGCGCTCGTGGCGAGCCCTGCCGCGCTCAAGGTGAGCGTCGCGTCTAGCGAATTCGCGGTCGTCGCATCGGGCGAGAGGCTCGCCTGGAAGAGCGTGATCGGTGTCGTGACGGCGGCGAAACTGCCCGAAAGCGGCGGGTCCGCCACGATGGCGTTCTTGAACACGGTCGTATGCTGCGTCGCGAGCGCGTTGAGGCTGCTCGCCACGGGAGAGAGCTCGAAGGTGCCGCCGCGCAAATTGATCGTGCCGGCGCTCAAGGTCGGGTAGGTGCCCGGTGTCGTGCTTTGCGTCACGTTGAAGACGAGCGTGCCGCCCGTTTGCGTGTAGGTGCCAAAACCTGAGATGCTTTGTGTCGGCTGCAGCACGATCGCGCCGCCCGTGACGTTCAGCACATCGCCCTTCGTGTTGCCCGAGCCGATGATGCTGCCCGCGATCGTGCCGGCGTTCTGATTGACCACGCTCGCGCCGCCCACCTCTTGGGAAAGGTCGATCGCCGAGGTCGAGCCCGTGATCGTGCCGGTGTTGGTGATCCCGCCCGGAACCGGCACCACGATCGCAATCCCGGTGCCGACGGCACCGTTCGTGCCGACCGCGTTGATCGTGCCGGAGTTCGTGATCGCGCCGGTGAAAACGCCGGTGCGGACCATCCCCTTCGTCGACGTGCCGACCGAGATGCCGATCCCCTTCTCGCCCGCGCCGGAGGCGTTCACCTGAATACTGCCGGCGTTGAGCACGCTACCGATGATGGTGCCCGGCGTCGCGACCCCACCATTTTTCTCGATCGGACTTCCGAATGCGATGTCGATGCCCAATCCCGATGCCGGAATGCTGCCAGTCGAGGTGCCGGACACGCTCACCACGATCGATCCATTGTTGACGACGTTGCCGATCAAGGTGCCGCCCGCCGCGCTCGCTTTGGCGACCGTCGCATTCCCGCCGCCCGCAAAAGCTATGACGCCCTGGGCATTGGCGGCGGTGGCGGCGCTGGTGGCGCTCGCGAAGATCGTGCCGTTGTTGACAATATCGCCTCGGAAGACGCCGCCGGCGCTGCGCGATGCCGAGGGGTGCGCGATATTTGCGTTGGCGGTGGCGGCGCCGCCACCGGCGGTGATCGAGATGCCGGTCGCGAAGGACAGGATTTGGCCGACGGCCTTGGCGCTCGCGTTGATGAGACCCGTATTGGTGATGGTGGCGTTGGCGAGAGCTCCGCCTCCCGCCGCATCGTCAGAGCCGCCATTGGCGCTGGCCCCGATTCCGCTCGCAACGACGAAATTGGTCGTCACGGGCGTAAACACGCCGACCGCGTTGCCGGAGCCCGAGGCGGTGACGACGATCATCCCCGAATTGAGGACCGCGCCCGCGAGCGTGCCCCCCGTCGCTTGACCCGAGCCGCCATTGGCGCTGACGCTTACTCCCGCCGCGGTGGCACTATTGTTGCCGGTGCCGTTCAGGCTCGCTGTGACCGAGGACGTGATCGTCCCGGCATTGGTGATGTTGCCGGTGAAATTTCCGCCTTGGGCCACGGCTTGCGTGGCGATGATCCCGCCTTTTGCCGACACGGAGAGGCCCGTGGCGCTCGTGGAGGCACTGCTCGACCCGCCATTCGTCGGAGCCGTGACGTTCGTGTCGCCGGTCGCGCTCACCGTGATGCTGCCGGCGTTCATGATGTTGCCGCTGATGCTCCCGCCCCCGACCATCGCCTTGCTCACCGAGGTGTTTGCACCCGCTGCCGACACCGAGATTCCGGTGGCGCTGGCGCTCGATGTTGCCTGCGAAGTGGCGCCGCCGGTGTCGGTGAGCGTCGCCATATGGGAGACGTTCACGCTGATCGTGCCGGCATTTGTGGTGCCGCCGCTGACACTTCCGCCCGCCGCCGTGGCCCCGATGGCAGTTGCCGAGCCTCCATTGGCGGTGACGGAAAGCCCAGCCACGTTGGAATTCGTAGCGGCAAATGCGTTGCCCGAGACGGAGAGGGTGCTCGTCACGGAAAGCATCGCACCGATCGTCGCGGCATTGGTGATCGCCGAGGCGATCTGTCCCCCGTTCGGGGAGTTGGTACCGCCAGCGGCGGTGATCGTCTCTCCATTGACCTGAACGGTAGGGACAAAGGTGCCGGTGCTCCCGGTGAAGGTCAGCGGCGCCGTGCCTTGGGCCTGGATCATTCCGGTGTTCGCGATCGGGCCCGTGAAGGTGCCGTTCGTGTTGATGTTCAGTCCGTTGGCCTGGAGCGACGGATTGGCCACATTAGCGGAAAGCGTTGCCTTCACGTTGATCGTACCGGTATTGCTGAGGCCACCCGAGATCGCCCCATTCAGGATACGGATGCCGTTGGCGGTCTGAGCGCCACTAACGTTGATCACACCGGTATTGCTTATGCCACCGGTGACGGTGCTTGTGCCAAGGATCGCGATGCCGGTGCCGGTCTTACCGGTGGCATTGATCGTTCCGCTATTCGCGATACCGCCAGAAAAAATGCCGTGTTCTACACTGCTCGAAGTACTAGCTCCTATCTTGATGCCGAACGCTTGCGCCGTTGAGTTCGTCGCGGTGATCACGCCGCTATTGACGATGCCACCGGTGATACTGCCGCTGACGAAGAAACCGTCCGCGTGGCCATTCATCGACGTGACCGTGATAGTCCCACCATTGCTGATTCCACCGGCAACGGTACTGTCCTGGCTATTGATACCGGTAACGGCCAAAGTGCCGCTTGCGGTAATCTTGCCGGCGTTGGCAACTCCACCCGTGACCGTCGCGCCACGGATGGTGACGGCCTCGGCTACGCCATTAGCCGAGATGGCCGAGACCGCGCCGGCGTTACTGATTCCGCCACCGACGCTTGAATTGATGACGGCGAGCGCGGCAGTGCCGCCGGCAACGGCAACGTTTGTCCCCGGCGTGATCGTGCCCGCATTGGTGACAGCGCCCGTCACGGTCGTGCCGGTGATCACGATCGAGGTCGTGACATTGCCCGCCGGGTTCGTGACGACCATTTGGGGCGTGGTGATATTCTGCCCCGCCTGCGCAGGCGGCGCCATGAGAAGCGCCGCGACCGACGTGGTGGCGAGGAGCGCCGGCACGCGAGAGAAGGCCGGCGTGAAGCGGCGCCGGGACGCAATGGGAATCGTCGGCATGGGTGAGAGCCCTTTTGCTCGTGGCCGCCACGATCCTCGCGCAATCGCGGCCGAATCTAATTTCCTCAAGCTTTTCAGGCTAATTAGCTACCGGATGGTTGTGCCTTCGCCAAGCGAATTTGAGCTCGGGTATGCAATAGCGACCACCGTGTCGCGATTTTGCCACAGCCGGGCAAATTGTGCCCGCCCGGGTCGGGCTTGGCCCCGAACTTCACACCTTGCTTGGCTATGGCGTCGTGAAAAGCCGTGGATACGCGCACCGAGTGCACGCATGACGAAGCGGGACCGCCTCTCCGTGCTGGCCGGGTGTCGGCCCGGCCATCCACGCCTTGCTTGGCTATGGCGTCGTGAAAAGCCGTGGATACGCGCACCGAGTGCGCGCATGACGAAGCGGGACCGCCTCTCCGTCCTGGCCGGGTGTCGGCCCGGCCATCCACGCCTTCCTTGTTATGGCGTCGAAAAGGCATCGCGCGCAACGATGAGGGAAGCGCATCAGGCAACGCGTAGAACGGGATGATCGCTCTGCTGCGCCGCGTATTCCAGCGCGGCGGTGTGTCGCTTTCCTCTAAGAGCGGATAGTCTCCCAGGATTTCGGCGCGGTCGGCGCCGGCCGCGAGCAGGTCCAGCACGTCGCGGACGCGGATGCGAAGGCCGCGCAGACAGGGCCGTCCGCCGCATTGGCCGGGATCGACGGTGATCGATGAATTTCGCTCATGCTCAATCTTTCGAATAAGGACTCATCGCGTCGGCATCGTTAGCATAGCACCTTGCCCCGGAATCGGCATGCTCAGGCAGTGAACTCTTCGCTCTCGGCATGCATCGGGTGGTCGAGAGGCCGCGATCACACCTCCCCGCCCCTCAAGCCGCCCGATCTGGAAACAACGCCCGCAACCCTTCGCGCGAGGCGGGCGCGATGCCGCGCTCGGTGATGAGGCCGGTGACGAGGCGGGCCGGCGTCACGTCGAAGGCCGGGTTCGCGGCACGCGTTCGCTCGGGCGCGATGCGCACGCGCTCGACCTTCCCGTCCGGGCCGATGCCCGCCACATGCGTGACCTCCTCGCCCGAACGCTCCTCGATCGGGATGTCGCGCACCCCGTCCTCGACCGTAAAGTCGATTGTGGGGGACGGTAGTGCCACATAGAACGGCACGCCATTGTCCTTGGCGGCGAGCGCCTTGAGGTAAGTGCCGATCTTGTTCGCCACGTCGCCTCTCGCTGTGACGCGATCGGTGCCGACGATAACGAGATCGACGAGCCCGTGCTGCATCAGATGGCCGCCGGAATTGTCCGCGATCAGCGTATGCGGCACGCCCTCCTCGGAAAGCTCGAAACAGGTGAGGTAGGCGCCCTGATTGCGCGGGCGTGTCTCGTCGACGAAGACATGGATCGGCAAGCGCTGCTCATGGGCGGCGTAGATCGGGCTCGTGGCTGTGCCGCGATCGACGGTGGCGAGCCAACCGGCGTTGCAATGGGTCAGCACATTGACCGGCGCGCCGTTCTTCTTGGTGCTCGCGATCGCTTCGATGAGCTTCACGCCGTGGCGGCCGATGCCCTCGTTGATCGCCACATCCTCGTCGCAGATGGCGGCTGCCTCGGCGTAGGCCGCCTGGGCGCGAGCTTTCGGTGTTAGCGGGCGCACGCGCGCCGCCACGCGATCGAGCGCCCAGGGCAGATTGATGGCCGTCGGCCGGGCGCGCGCCAGAAGCTCATGAGCGGCGCCGAGATTGGCATCGGAAGGATCGGCCGCGAGCGCGAGCGCGAGCCCATAGGCGCCGGCGGCGCCGATCAAGGGAGCGCCCCGCACCTGCATCGACGAGATGGCGTGCGCCACCTCGCCGGGCGAGGTGAGGCGCGTCCGCTTGACCACGAAGGGAAGCTTCGTCTGATCGAGAATGCCGACGCTTTCGCCGTCCTCCTCGAGCCAGATCGTGCGCGTGTGGCGACCGTCGATGAGCATAGGGGTTCTCCTTCGACCGCTCCTTTCTTAGGCCGGCCGGCAGGCGAAAGGAAGTTGTCGGAGCGGCCTGCTCACTTCAGCGTCGCGATGAGGGCCATGGCGGCGGCGGGCGCGCGGATTTTGGCGCCGGAGATCATGTATACGAAAACGTCGCGCTTGCCCTTCTTGGGCGAGCGCTCGTCGACGCGCGGGAGCCCCTTCGGCACCTCGCCTTTTTCCCAGGCGCGCGCATTTGCGCTCCATGCCTTGATCTCACTATCCGTATACCCGGTCGGGATCTCCTCGCGCGTGCCTTGCAGGCGCGCATAGACGAAATCGGCCGTCACGTCGGCGATCGCCGGATACTTCTCCGAATGGGCGAAGACGATGGCGGCTCCATGCTTGCGCGCCAGCGCCACGAAGGCCCGATCGCGAAAGCTTTCGTGGCGCGCTTCGAGCGCGTGGCGAAGCTTCAGCCCGTCAACCTCGCGCGGCAGAAGCGAGAGGAACGCCTCGAAATCCTCCGCCTCGAAGCGCTTGGTCGGCGCGAATTGCCACAGAATGGGGCCGAGCTTGTGCTTGAGCTCCGCAAGCCCGCTGCCGATGAAACGTTCGACCGACGGGCCGGCTTCGGCGAGCACGCGCCGGTTGGTGGCAAAGCGGTTCGCTTTTAGCGAGAAGACGAAATCATCGGGGGTTTCGTCCGCCCAGCGCCTGAATGTAGCGGGCTTTTGTGTGCTGTAATACGTGCCGTTGATCTCGATCGAGGTGAGGTTTCGGCTCGCATATTCGAGCTCGCGCGTCTTCGGGAGCTCCTTCGGAAAGAAAGTGCCGCGCCAGGGCTCGAAGGTCCACCCGCCAACTCCGACCCTGATCATGCCTTGCTCTTTCCGGTAAATTCCTGCCGCTTCGATGCGCTCCGAAGCTCGAAGTTGCGATGTCGTGCTTCGAAGCTCGCCGCTCGGAACCCGCCATCCGGGGTCGCGTTTCGAAGGCGCGGGCCACCAAAACGGCATCCCGCGCGACGGGAGCCGTGCGAGCGCGGCCCATAACCGGGGAGGATCACCAATGCCACGTGGCGACAAATCCAGCTACACCGACAAGCAAAAACGCCAAGCCGAGCATATCGAAGACAGCTACGAATCGCGAGGGCTTCCCGAGAAGGAGGCCGAGCGGCGCGCCTGGGCCACGGTGAACAAAGAGACGGGCGGCGGCAAGAAGAGCGGCTCGGGGCGCGGAAAGCCGATGGACACCTCACCCTCTCGCAAGGGCGGAAAGATCGGCGGCAAGGCCTCGGCGTCTCGGCCCGCCTCGGCTCGCTCGGCCTCAGCCAAGAAGGCGGCAGCGACACGCAAGCGCAAAGCTTCGCGGTAACTCCGCTCATTCCTACGTGGGAATCTAGACGTGCAATGCGGGAACGGGAGGGACGGAAACCGGAGCCTCCTTTTACGCGCAATAGCGGAGCCGACGCCTGACAGCTCCATTTATTCCCCGTGCCAAAGGGGCTCCCCGAGCTATAATGGCGGGAACCGAATTCCTGTATCCCCGCTTTCGGGGGGATGAGCGGGTGGGGCTCTAGTGGTCGTGGTGTCGAAAGAGCGCATCGAGAAAGACTCATTCGGCGAGATCGCCGTGCCCGCCGAGCACTATTGGGGTGCGCAGACGCAACGCTCGCTCGAGAATTTCCGCATCGGCACGGAAACGATGCCGCGCGAGATCGTCGCGGCGCTCGCGCTCATCAAGAAAATCGCAGCGCTCGTGAACGAGGAGCTCGGGCTCCTCGAGCCGCGCCTCGCGAAAGCGATCGTCACGGCGGCCGAGGAAGTGATCGCCGGACGGCTGGATCGCGAGTTTCCGCTCGTCGTTTGGCAGACCGGCTCTGGCACGCAGACCAACATGAACGTCAACGAGGTCGTCGCCAACCGCGCGAATCAGATCTTGGGCAAGCCGCTCGGCTCCAAGTCGCCGGTTCACCCCAATGACCAGGTGAATCTCGGCCAATCCTCGAACGACAGCTTCCCGACCGCGATGAACATCGCGGGCGCGACCGAGATCGCGGCGCGGCTTCTGCCCGCGCTCGAGCATCTTCGTGAGGCGCTCGCGAAAAAAGCCCAGGTCTTCGCTACGATCGTGAAGATCGGCCGAACTCATCTCCAAGATGCGACGCCCGTGACGCTCGGCCAGGAGTTCTCAGGCTACGCGGCGCAGCTCGAGCTCGGCATCGCGCATGTCGGCCAAGGGCTCGAGGCGCTCTACCCGGTGGCGCAAGGCGCGACTGCCGTGGGCACCGGGCTCAACACCCATCCCGAATTCGCGACCCGCTTCGCGGCCCGGCTCGCTCGGGAAACCGAGCTTCCCTTCACCTCGGCGCCGAATAAATTCGCGGCGCTCGCCTCGCATGATGCCATCGTCTTCGCGCATGGAGCGCTCGCGAGCGTCGCCGCCTCGCTTTTCAAGATCGCAAACGACATCAGGCTATTGGGCTCCGGCCCCCGCTCCGGCCTGGGCGAGCTCATCTTGCCGGAGAACGAGCCGGGCTCGTCCATCATGCCGGGAAAGGTCAATCCCACACAGGCCGAGGCGCTCACGATGGCGGCCATGCAAGTGATGGGCAATCAGACCACGATCGCCTTCGCCGGATCGCAAGGCCATCTGGAGCTCAACGTCTTCAAGCCCGTGATGGCCTACGCGTTCCTGCAATCGATCCGGCTGATCGCGGATGCGGCGGTGAGCTTTACGGATCATTGCGTCACGGGGATCAGGCCCAATCTCGCCCGCATCGAGGAGCTTCTGAAACGCTCGCTCATGCTGGTGACGGCGCTCACCCCCGTGATCGGCTACGACAAGGCCGCCGCCATCGCCAAGGCGGCGCACCGGAAGGGCACGACCTTGCGCGAGGAGGCGCTCGCCTCGGGCGCGATCACGCAAGAGGATTACGATCGGCTCGTGGCGCCCGAGAAGATGGTGTGATCAGGCGGCTTGATCAAGCGGCTTGCCGCGAGGCTTTGGCTTCGGCGCGCGCCGCCTCGATGTAGATATCGCGCAGGCGGCGCGCCACCGGACCTGGCTGACCGCCTCCGATGCGCTTGCCATCCACCTCGATGACCGGCTTCACGAAGCTCGTCGCGCTCGTGATGAAGCATTCTTGCGCGGCGAAAACCTCGTCGAGCGTGAAGCTCCGCTCCTCGATCGCGAGCGCCTTCTCCCCCGCGAGGCGAATCACCGATTGCCGCGTGATGCCGGGCAGGATCGCGTGCGAATTCGGCCGCGTCACGATGTGCCCCTTCTCGGTCACGATGAACACGGTCGAGGAGCCGCCCTCGGTCACCACGCCCTCCTGATGCATGATGGCTTCCTGGCACCCGGCCGCCACGGCCGCTTGTTTGGCCAGCACTTGCGCCAAAAGCGCCACGCTCTTGATGTCGCGGCGCTCCCAGCGAATATCGGGAACGCTCAAGAGCTTGATGCCGGAAGTCGCCTTTGGATCGTTCACGATCTCTCGGCTTTGCGTGAACATCACGAGGCTCGGCTTGGAATCTGCCGGAAAATGGAATTCGCGATCCGCGGCGCCGCGCGTCACCTGGAGGTAGATAGAGCCCTCGGTGAGACGGTTGCGGGCGATGAGCTCCTTCTGCAAACCGACGATCTTCTCTTTCGGCATGGGCAT
>Ga0213876_10002271_pt1 | contig 11338 bp, 7 predicted proteins | sample BarmaccomBMRX_R9_FD_160113 | JGI IMG/M metagenome (GOLD analysis project Ga0213876, IMG submission 160113) | Root-associated microbial communities from Barbacenia macrantha in rupestrian grasslands, the National Park of Serra do Cipo, Brazil - RX_R9 | ecosystem: Host-associated > Plants > Roots...
CACGGTCCCCTGGCCGGCGCCGTATTTCTGATAGGGGAAGGCGTCGAACAGCAGCCGCACCTGCTGGCCGGGATGGGCGAAGCCGACCGCGCGCGACGGCGCGTAGAGCCAGACTTCGAGCTGGCTGCCGCGCGGCACGATCGTGACCAGCGACTGGTCGGTGCGCGCGCGCTGGCCGACCTCGACGCTGATGTCGCCGACCTCGCCGCCGATCGGCGCGGTCAGCACCAGGCTGTCGGTGCGCATCAGCTGGGCGCGCTGCTCCGCAAGGGCCGCGCGCTGGGCGAGCAGCACCGAGCGGCTGCGGCTCGCCTCCAGGGCGCGCTGCGACAATTGCGCCTCCGCGTTGCGCAGCGCCTCCTGCTGGGCGATCAGCCGCTCGGTGAGGGATTCCACATCGGCGCGGCGGGCAAGCAGAGCGGAGCGGCTGTCCTCGACCTGGCGCTGGGTGCCGGCGCCTTCGCGGGCGAGCTGCTGCGCCCGCCGCGTCGCCGCCTCGGCAAGCGGGATCTGGCCCGAGGAGATGGTGCGCTGGCGCTGCAGCGAGGCGACGGCGGCGGCGAGGCTCGCGCGCTGCTCGACCAGAGCGCGCTGCTCGGCCCCGCCGATATCCGTGGCGAGATCGAGCTGGTGCGCCAGCTCCCGGTCCTGGCTGTCGATCTGGGCGACCTGGGCGTTGAGGCCGTCGATCCCCTGCGCGAGCGCGAGCGTGACCAAAGGCGCGCCGGCCGGAACGATCTGGCCGTCATGGACGTGGATCTGGCGGATCTCCGCGGCGGTCGACGGATAGACGCGGGCGATGCCGGTATCGAAAGCGACGATGCCGCGCACCTGCGCGCTGGTCGCATAGCTGCCGAAGATCAGGAAGCCGACGATGATCAGTGCGATCGTGCCGAGCAAAGCGGTGTAGAGCCGCGACGAGGGCGGCACCGCGGCGATCACGGTTCCCGACAAGCGATCGCGCTGCGCGTCGATAACCTCCGCTCGGAATAGCGGCTTGTTCATGCGGTGAAGCGCCCCGTTCGATCGAACGTCCGCCGCTAGCGTGCAGAGATGAAAACCTCGTTAAGCCCTTGCAAACCATTGCTTGCGAAGCCCTATGCTTAGCCAAAATTAACCGGCTTTGGCTAAGCGGGCGCGATGATCCGCACCGCATCCATCCGCTTCCGGGCGGCGGCGAGCCTGGCCGTCCTGGCCTGCGCCGGCTGCGTCCCGCATGTCGATCTCGAAACGCCGCCGCAGGTCGTTTCCACGCAATGGAGCCGGAGCGCCCTTGGTTCGCAAGGCGGGGCGGCGCAGGCGGGCGTGCAGCAGCCGCTCTCGGCCGACCTCGGCGCGATGCTGCATTCCGCCGAGCTCAGCTTTTTGCTCGCGCGCGCCGACACGGCCAACACCGATGTCGCGATCGCCGGCACCCGCATCCGCCAGGCGCGCGCCCTGCTCCGCAACGCGCGGGGCGCAATGCTGCCTTTGATCTCCGCCTCCGCCGGGATCAGCGGATCCCGCACCCGCCCGGCCGCCGTCGGCGCGAGCCGCGCCTTCGATTTCAGCAACGCCTTCGGCAGCCTCGATGTCGCCTTCGATCTCGACCTGTTCGGCGGCGCGCGCGCGGGGCGGGACGCCGCGCGCTCCCGGCTGCGCGCGGCCACGTTCGACCGGGAGGCGGTCAGGCTCGTCGTCCAGTCCGAGGTGGCGCGCGCCTATGTCCAGCGCGCGGCGCTCGCCGCCCGCATCGCCATCGCGCGCCGCAACGTCACCGACCAGGAGGAGCTCGAGCGGATCATCCGTGCCCGGGTCGCCGCCGGCGACGCCACCCGCGTCGACCTCGGCCTGCAGACGATCCAAGTGCGGCAGCTGCAGACCGACGCGCAGCGGCTGGACCAGGCGCTGGACCAGACCCGCACCGCGCTTGCGGTGCTCGTCGGCGAGGAGGCGCCGCGCTTCGCTTTGCCGCCGGCCGACCTGGAATCGCTGAGCCCGCCTGCGATCGCGCCGGTCCTGCCGGGCGAGCTGGTCACCCGCAGGCCCGACATACGCGCCGCCGAGGCGCGGATCGACGCCGCCGGCGGCGACGTCCGCCAGGCGCGCGCCGCCTTCTTCCCGAGCCTTTCGCTCAGCGCCGGCGGCCTGCTGCAGACCGCCAATCTCTCCAATCCGCTGACCAGCGTCGTCTCGCTCGGCGCGGGCCTGCTCGCCCCGATCTTCAATCGCGGCCGTCTACGCGGCAACCTGGAGCTGTCGGCGGCGCAGCAGGCGGAGATGGTCGAGCTCTATCGCCGGGTGCTGCTGACCTCGCTGGCCGAGGTCGAGGACGCCCTTTCCGCGGTCGGGCGGTCCGGCGAGCGCGAGACCCTGCTGGTCGACGTCGTCCGCGAGGCGCAGCTCACCGCGCGCCTCTCGCGCATGCAATATCTGAGCGGCGATGCCGATTTGCAGCACGTGCTCGACGCCGAGCAGAGGCTGGCCGAAGCGGAGGACGCCCGCGCCGTCGCATTGCAGGAGCGGCTGGAGGCCGCGATCGACCTCTACAAGGCCCTCGGGGGTGCCGCCGTCTGAGGCGCGGCGCCCGTCTACCTTCTTTAGCCTTCCCCCTTGATGGGGGAGGGTTGGGTGGGGGTGGCGCTGGACGAAGAACGCCGCGTGGGCGGAGAGTCCACCCCACCCCAAACCCCTCCCCATCAAGGGGAGGGGCTTAAAGCCGGCGCCCCCGAGTCCCTCCATTGCATCCCCAGGCGAAAGCTGCTGAGGCCCCGCTCGTGCAGAGGAGTGCAGGATGAGTCTCGCCCGGTTCGTCAGCGCCCTCCTGCTCCTCCTGCTCGGCGCGGCGTCGATCGCGCGCGCGGAGCCCTACGACCCCGCCGCCTTGTTCGCGCCGCGGGACATGGGCCAGGCGGTCAATGCCTATCGCTCGGCCAACGGCCTGCCCGGCCCGGCTTACTGGCAGAATCGTGCCGATTACGAGATTCAGGCCGCGCTCGACGAGCATGGGCCGTCGCTCCGCGGCACCGAGATCATCACCTATACCAACAACAGCCCGGACCGGCTGGACCAGCTCTGGATCCAGCTCGACCAGAACATCTACCGGCCCGACAGCCGCAGCTTCTTCGCCGCCGGCCGGCCGCGCGAGGGCGCGACCCAGGGCTTCGTGCTCGACGCGGTCGAGGTCGAGAGCGGCGGGCGCTTCGTCGCCGCGGCCAATCTGGTCAGCGACACGCGGCTCAGGGTCGACCTTCCCCAGCCGCTCGCGGCCGGCGGCGGCAAGATCAGGGTACGGATCGCCTATCATTTCGCCATTCCCGGCGAGTGGGGCGGGCGGATGGCCTGGGGCAATGCGCAGGCCGGGCCGATCTACGACCTGGCGCAATGGTATCCGCGCATGGCGGTCTATGACGACATCCGCGGCTGGGACACGCTCCCCTACCTCGCCCAGGAATTCTACCTCGAATATGGCGATTTCGATTATTTTGTGACGGTCCCGAGCGACATGCTGGTCGCCGGCTCCGGCCAGCTGGTCAACGAGGCGGAGGTCCTGACCGCGGCGCAACGGCGCCGGCTCGAGCAGGCGCGGCACAGCGATGCGACGGTCATGATCCGCAGCCCGCAGGAGATCGCCGATCCCGCCTCGCGGCCGCCCACCGGCGGCACGCTCACCTGGCATTTCCACATGGCGAACACGCGCGACGTCGCGTTCAGCGCCTCGCGCGTCTTTGCCTGGGACGCAGCGCGGATCAACCTGCCGGGCGGCCGCACCTCGCTCGCCATGTCCTTCTATCCGGCCGAGAGCCAGGGCGCGGCGCGCTGGGGCCGCTCGACCGGATATATGAAGGATGCGGTCGAGAATTTCTCGCGGCGCTGGTTCCCCTATCCCTGGCCGGCGGCGATCAACGTCGCCGGGCCTGCGACCGGGATGGAATATCCGGGCATCGTCTTCGACGGCATCGACGATGCCGGCAAGGTGCTGTTCTGGATCAGCGCGCACGAGATCGGCCATGGCTGGTTCCCGATGCTGGTCGGCTTCGACGAGCGCCGCGACGCCTGGATGGACGAAGGCTTCAACACCTTCATCGACATCTACGAATCGGAAGATTTCAACCATGGCGAATATGCGCCGAAGCGCGACAGCGAGTATGCGCCGCACGGCGGCAATCCGGTCGATGAGATATTGCCGATCCTTGCCGATCCGCACGCGCCGCCGATCCTGTCGCGCGCCGACACCGTCATCGAGCGCTACCGCCATCCGGTCACCTATTTCAAATCCGCGCTCGGCCTGGTGCTGCTGCGCGAGCAGATATTGGGTCCGGAGCGCTTCGATCCGGCCTTCCGCCAATTCATCGCCGCCTGGGCCTTCCGTCACCCCAAGCCCGCCGATTTCTTCCGCGCGATGGAAAGCGCCGCCGGCGAGGACCTCTCCTGGTGGTGGCGCGGCTGGTACGACAACAATTGGCAGCTCGACCTCGCCGTCGACCGGATCGCGCCGGTCGACAACGACCCCGCCAAAGGGACGATGATCGAAATCGGCAGCCACGACCGGCTGGTGATGCCGGCGACCCTGCGCGTGATGCTCGCCGACGGCAGCCACCGCGACATCCGCCTCCCCGCCGAAAGCTGGATCCGCCAGGCCGCGACGCGGGTGTTCATCGAGCCGAGGGTGACGGTGACCAGCGCAGTGATCGATCCCGACCACCGCATTCCGGATCGGGATCGGAGCAACGACAGCCGGGCGGCGGGGCGTTAGCGTCCGCCCCTCAGCTGTATCGAGACCCGGTGTCGCCCCATCCTCCCTCTCCCCGGCGGGGAGAGGGCTTAACCTAATAAGCCAGCGCACACCCGTCCGCGCGCATCTCGCTGGCGGCGGCGTAGATGCGGTGGCCGCGGTCCATGCGGGGCTCGATACATTCGTAGCGGCCGAAGCCGCCGTCCGAGCCGCCGATCCGCCAGCCCAGGTTCGCGAGCGCGGCGCGGGTCGCGGCCGGCACACCGCTCTCGAGGCGGAGCAGGCCGGTCGGGCCGAGGTCCGGGTCGTCCTCGCCCATCGATTGGGACGAGCCTTCATGGTGCCAGCGCGGGCTGTCGCCGGCCGACTGGATGTCGAGGCCGAAATCGACCCGGTTGAGGATGATCTGGGTCTGGCCCTGCGGCTGCATGTCGCCGCCCATCACGCCGAAGCTCAGCCACGGCTGGCCGCCGCGGGTGGCGAAGCCGGGGATGATCGTCTGGAACGGCCGCTTGCCGGGCGCGAAGACGTTGGGGTGGCCGTCCTGCAGCGAGAAGAGCTGGCCGCGGTCCTGGAACATGAAGCCGAGCCCGTCCGCGACCAGCCCGGAGCCCATCCCGCGGAAGTTGGACTGGATCATCGAGACCATCATCCCGCCCGCATCTGCGCAGCTGAAATAGGTGGTGTCGCCATGGCTCGGGGCCTGGCCGGGATGGACGTCCGGATTGAGCCGGTCGGGCCGGATCAGGGCAGCGCGCCGCGCGGCATAATCCTTCGAGATCAGCCATTCGACGGGCACGCGCGAGAAATGCGGATCGGCGTAGAAACGGGCGCGGTCCTCATAAGCGAGGCGCTTGGCCTCAGCGGCGATGTGGATCGAGAGCGGCGACTGGAAGCCGTAGCCCTTCATGTCGAACCGCTCAATCATGTTCAGCATCTGCAGGGTGGCGATGCCCTGCGTGTTCGCGCCGAGCGCGTGGACGGTGACGCCGCGATAGTCCGTGGCATAGGGCTCGACCCATTCGCTGTGATGGGCGGCGAGGTCCTCGCGGCGCAGCCAGCCGCCGATGCGGCGGAAATAAGCGTCGATCGTGCGGGCGATCTCGCCCTCGTAGAAAGCGTCGCGGCCGCCCTCGGCGATCATCCGGTAGGTGCGGGCGAGATCGGGGTTGCGGAAATAGCCGCCGGCGGCCGGCGGAGCGCCGTCCGGCGCCCAGGTGCGCATCGCATTCTCGCTCTCCTCGACGCCGGCGCCCGCGCGGCGGAAGGCCTCGAGATTGGCGCGAATATAATGGGCGATGACCTCCGGCACCGCGACGCCGTTCTCGGCAAGCGCGATCGCCGGCTGGAAGAGCTCGGCCCAGCGCAGCCGACCGTAGCGCTGGTGCAAGGTCCACCAGGCGTCGACCGCGCCGGGCACCGAGACGGTGACCGCGCCGAGCTTGGGCAGGCCGCCGTTGCGGGCATGGGCGCGGGCGATGTCGAGGGTCAGCGCGCGCGGCGAGGCGCCGGAGCCGGCGAGGCCGACGACCTTATGCTGGGCCGGGTCCCACAGCATCACGAAGCAGTCGCCGCCGATGCCGCTCGAGGTCGGCTCGAGGAAGCCGAGGCAGGCATTGATCGCGACCGCCGCATCGACCGCCGAGCCGCCCTGCTTCAAGATCTCGATGCCGGCCATCGTCGCCAGCGGATGCGCGGTGCCGGCGGCGCCTGACAGGCCGTAGACGGCGCTGCGCGAGGCGAAGCTGGCGCCCACCGGCCGGTCGCCGGCATGGACGTCGTTGCGGATGAACCTCTCCTCCTTCGGCGCCCAGACTGACGGCACGGCCTCCTCCTGTGCTGCGGCGGCGGGGGCGTCGCGGCCCAGCAGGGCGCCGCCGGCCGCCGCGGCTGGCAAAGCGGCGAGGAAGGTGCGTCTGCGCATGGCGATCTCCCGGATGAGCGGCGTTCTTCTATCGCCTTTCGAGGCGCGGCGAAGGGGAATCTTGGCGGACGGCTGGCGATGCGGGCCCGCACGGCCTAGAATTGCGCCATGCCCGTCATTGCCGCCATTGCGATCTTCCTCGCCACAATCCTGGCGATGGAGGGCTTCGCCTACGCGATGCACCGCTGGGTGATGCATGGGCCGGGCTGGTTCCTCCATGCCAGCCATCACCGGCTTCGGCCGGGCCGGTTCGAGGCGAACGATCTCTATGCAGTCATCTTCGCCTTGCCTTCGATCCTCCTGCTCTACGGCGGCGTCAATCTGGGGTGGGGCGACTGGGCGATCGGCGTGGGCGCGGGCATCGCCGCCTATGGCGCGATCTATTTCGGCTTCCACGACGTGATCGTGCACAAGAGGATCGCGCACCGCTACGTCGCCCGTTCGCCTTACATGAAGCGGATCGTGCAGGCGCACAGGCTGCACCATGCGGTCGAGACCAAGGCGGGCACGGTCAGCTTCGGCTTCCTCTGGGCGCCGCCGGCGGCGGAGCTTGCGGAAGAGCTGGCGCGGCGGGGGCAGCAGGGGGTGCGGGAGCCGGTTGGGAAGTAGAGACGGGGGACTGGGGACTGGGGACTAGGGACTGGCAATCAGAATGCCGGGGCCATTCATCGCGCTTTCCCAGTCCCCAGTCCCCAGTCCCCAGTCCCGAACACGCCCCTACCGCAACGCCCTCGCCACATGGGCCAGCTTCGCCCATTTGCTGATCACCGTGCGGCTGTCCCAGGCCCGTTCGCCGCGCGCGATCACCTTGCGGGAGATGTCGCCGTAGATGTTCGCCGCCGACAGCACCGCCCAGCGCGAGCGGCGCGGCAGCCGCTCCGCGCCGATCCGGGCCGAGGCTTCGTAAGGCGCGGCCAGCGCGGCGAGCCGCTGCGCGAACCCGGCGAGGTCGGCGCGGTGGCGCGCCTCGCCCAATGTGCCGGGGACGATCTCCTTCTCCGCAAGCCAGTCCGCCGGGATGTAGATGCGGCCCACGCCGTCATCCTCGACGATGTCGCGGGCGATGTTGGCGAGCTGGAAGGCCATGCCGAGGTCGGCCGCGTGGCGCAAAGTCTCCTCGTCGTCCGGGGCGACGCCCATGATCACCGCCATCATGCAGCCGACCGCGCCGGCGACATGGTAGCAGTAAAGCAGCAGATCCGCCTGCGTCCCGGGTCGCCAGCCGGCGGCGTCGAGCGCGAAGCCTTGGAGATGGTCGTCGATGAAGCGGCGCGGGATCGCGCATTCCTCGACCACCAGGGCGAGCGCATCGAAGGCGCGCTCGCCGGTCGGCTCGCCGGAAAGTGCCCGGTCGGTGAGGGTGCGGGCGAGGGCGACGCGCGCCGCGGGATCGGCGGGCGGCACCGCGCCATGGCCGAGCACCTGGCCGTCGGTGAGGTCGTCGCAGGCGCGGCACCAGGCGTAGAGCAGCCAGGCCCGCTCGCGCGTCGGCTGGTCGAACAGCCGGCTGGCGAAGCGGAAGGAGGTCGAGCCGTGGCGGATGATCCGCTCGGCCTCCGCGACCAGGCTCTCCCGTTCAGCGCGCTGGATCATCGATCATCAATCCGGCCGTGGCCTTGGCGCTCCCGACCACGCCCGGAATGCCGGCGCCGGGGTGGGTGCCGGCGCCGACGAAATAGAGGTTGGGAATCGCATCGTCGCGATTGTGGACGCGGAACCAGGCGCTCTGGGTCAGCAAGGGCTCGAGGCTGAACGCGGAGCCGAGATGCGCGCCGAGGTCGCGCTCGAAATCGTCGGGCGCATAATGGAAGCGGGTCGTAATCCGCGCGCGCAGGCCGGGCATCAGCCTCTCCTCCAGCAGGGCAAGGATCGCATCCGCATAAGCGGCGCCTTCCTCTTTCCAGTCGATGCCAAGCTTGCCGAGATGCGGCACCGGCGCAAGCGCATAGAAGGTGGAGCGGCCAGGCGGAGCCATGCTGGGATCGGTCGCGGTCGGGTGGTGAAGGTAAAGCGATGGGTCGCCGGGCAGGACGCCGCGATCGTAGATGTCGCCGAGCAGCCCCCGGTAGCGCGGGCCGAACAGGATCGAATGGTGCCGGACCTCGGGCCAGCTGCCCTCGGTGCCGAAATGGACGACGAACAAGGAGGGCGAGAAGCGCTTCCGCTTCAGCCGCTTCACCGCTTCAGGGCCGCGCCGATGGCCTTCGATCAGGCCGTAGCTGTGGACGACGTCGCCGTTCGAGGCGACCATGTCGAAGCTCTGGCTGCCGCCGGCCCGCGTCCGCACCCCGGTCGCGCGCCGGCCGTCCGTCTCGATCGCCTCGACCGGCTCGCTGAGGCGGAGCGTGCCGCCGAGCCGCTGGAAATGGGCGGCCATGCCGCGGACCAGGGCATTGGTGCCGCCCTTCGCGAACCACACGCCGCCGTCGCGCTCCAATTTGTGGATCAGGGCGTAGATCGCGCTGGTCGTCATCGGATTGCCACCGACGAGCAGGGTATGGAAGGAGAGCGCCTGGCGCAATTTCTCGTTGCGGACGCAGGACGAGACCTGGGCGTAGACCGAACGCCAGGCCCGGCGGCGGAGCAAAGCCGGGGCGGCGCGGAGCATCGCGCTGAAATGGAGGAACGGCACGGCGCCGAGCTTGCGATAGCCCTGCTCGAACACGGCCTCCGAATAGGAAAGGAAGCGGCGATAGCCGGCGACGTCCCGCGGATCGAGCGCTGCGATCTGCGCCTCGAGCGCCGCATCGTCGTTCGAATAATCGAAGAGCGTGCCGTCGGGCCAGCTCAGCCGGTAGAAGGGCGTCACCGGGACCAGCTCGACGTTCTCCGCCATGTCGGCGCCGGGCAGCGCCCACAATTCCTCGAGGCAGGCGGGGTCGGTGATGACGGTCGGGCCGGCGTCGAAGACATGGCCGTCCTGCTCCCATACATAGGCGCGGCCGCCCGGCCGGTCGCGCGCCTCGAAGATCGTGGTCGCGATCCCCGCCGATTGCAGGCGGATGGCGAGCGCGAGCCCGCCGAAGCCGGCGCCGATCACCACGGCGGTGCGTGCGCCCGCCCTCATCGCCACAGCTGCGCCAGCGCCTTGCCGAGCGGCACCGGCGGCCGGCCGCTCAGGATCCGGACCTTGTCCGACAGGCTCGACCGGCCGGCATAGAAGCGTGCGATGATCGCCGGATCGAGGCGGTAGAAATGCTCGAGCACGCGGTAGCGCCGGGCGGGCGCGGCGGCGCGGAACAGCATCCGGTCGAGCAGCCGGTAGAAGCCGCGCCCGCGCCAGAGGCGCCGCGCCTCCCCTCGCAGGATCGCGGGAAGCGCGGCGAGATCGGGCTGGCGCGCGGCCAGCAAGGCAAGCCGCACCGCGTCGGGCAGCGAATAGCCGGTGGTCGGATGGAAGAAGCCGCCGCGCAGCCCCAGCCGCGCCGGCCCTTTATCGTCCGGCCAGAAGGCGTCGAAATCGCCGCCCATCGCCACCGGAAGCAGGCCCTGCTCGCGGCTTTCGACGTGCGCGATTCGCCAGCCCTGCGCTTCGGCATAGGCACGGACCCGCGCCTCCAGCGCATCGGGATCGAGGCTCGGATCGAGGGAATAATAAGTGTCCTCGACCAGCAGCCGGTCCGGCGCGAAGGGCAGGCAATAAAGGAAGCGGTAGCCTTCGGACTGGTCGACGATCGCATCCATCACGATCGGCCGCGCCAGGCCGTGCGGGCCGGCGAGCCGATATTCGACGCCCACGAATTTCTGCCAGCCGAGCTCCAGCGCCTCCAGCCGGTCCGCCCCGCGCGCATCGATCACCGCCCCGGCGGCGATGCGCTCGCCGCCGGTCAAAGTGAGGCCGTCCCGGTCGACCGCGGCGATCGGCGTGCCGAGACGATATTGGTCCGGACGCAGCCGCGCGCGCACCGCTTGGTCGAGCAGCGAGGAGCGGCAGCTATTATACCCCGTCAGCAAGGTCCGCGCGCGCTTCGGAAAGCGCACGTCATAGCCGTCCCAGCTCGTGGCGATCATCGGCGCGACCAGCCAGCGGTCCGCCGGATCGACGTCGGAGTCGAAGAAGGACCAGATATGGTTGCCGCCGAACGCCTCGCCGGCTTCCACCAGCAGGAGCGGCGCCTCCGGCCGCAGCTTCGCCATGGCGAGCGCGGCCAGGCAGCCGGCCAGGCCGCCGCCCGCGATCACCAATCCCTGCCGGTCCCCCGCAATCATGCGCCAGCCCTACGGGAAGAGGTCGCGCCGCGCCAAGGCTTGCTGTAGGCCATGGCTGTGCCGCAGGCCTCGCTCCTCTTCTCGATCCTTGCGATGATCGCGATCGTCGGCCTGCGCTATCTCGCGGTGAGCGGCGCCTTCGCCTGGCTGACGCGGCTGCGGCGGCCCGGTCTCTATGCCGGGCTCGACCGGCAGATAAAGCGCGAGATCCTCTGGTCGCTGCTCAGCGCCTTCATCTACGGCGCGCCGGCCGGACTCGTCGCCTGGGGCTGGCAGGCGCATGGCTGGACCCGGATCTATTCCGACCCGAACGCCTGGCCGCTCTGGTGGCTGCCCGTCTCGGTACTCGTCTACCTGATCCTGCACGACACCTGGTTCTACTGGACGCATCGCTGGATGCACCGCCCGGCCCTGTTCCGGCTGGCCCACGCGGTCCACCATGCCAGCCGGCCGCCGACCGCCTGGGCGGCGATGAGCTTCCACTGTCTGGA
>Ga0213876_10002272_pt1 | contig 11337 bp, 9 predicted proteins | sample BarmaccomBMRX_R9_FD_160113 | JGI IMG/M metagenome (GOLD analysis project Ga0213876, IMG submission 160113) | Root-associated microbial communities from Barbacenia macrantha in rupestrian grasslands, the National Park of Serra do Cipo, Brazil - RX_R9 | ecosystem: Host-associated > Plants > Roots...
GCACATGAGCGGGAGTAAGGTTCTACTCATGAAAATTGGTCCGTGAAATTCGGAGCACGATAGAACGGTACGCGAGGGCCTTTCGCGCCGAACAAGCGAAATGATCAGCCAAAGATTCGGCGTTTTCACCGCACGCGTATTCCGTTTCCGGAGACTCGCGTTGCAGCCGACCGCTCGCGAATCATCATGACTCGTGTGCCCGCTTCGCCTCCGTTTCGGGCCCTTGTGTGCTCCGCTGGCGCAACCGGCCAGCGAGTGCAGAGGGTCCTGAACGATTCCTGATCAGGCGGCAACTCGGAACCGTGCTATCTTTGGAACGCCCGCCATGAATTTTGCAGAATATTTTGAGCGTGATCCCGCGATCTGCGGCGGAGAACCGGTCCTCAAAGGGACGTGCGTCACCTTACGGACCGTCTTGGCCAGCCTCGCGGAGGGTAGCTCTTTCGAACAGATCCTGGAGGACTATCCCTCCCTTACCCCAGATCAACTGCGGGCAGCGGTGGCTTTTGCGGCGGCCTCCGCCAAAAAAGACTTGCCGGCCCAAGTGACGCCAGCCCTCGGGTGAAGATGAAACTCGACGAGAATATCCCCGTCTCTCTGGTGCGGGTTCTCGCGGGGCTCGGGCACGATGTACAGACCGTCCACGCGGAAGGCTTGGTGGGGCGAAAGGACCAGGAGATTTGGAGCCGCTGCCAGGCCGAAGGCCGACTGCTCATCACGCAGGATTTGGATTTCTCTGACGCGCGGCGGTTCCAGCCCGGGACCCACGCCGGGCTCGTGCTGGTTCGCTTGCAGCAGCCGGGGCGAAGCGGGTTGATAAATGTCCTATCCTGGGTTTTCCGAGCCTATGACGTGGAGGGCTGGAGAGGCTGCTTTGTGATCGTATCTGACACGAAGGTTCGGGTGCGGCGGAGTTGAGGGGTCCCGGCGGCCAGCGGCAAAGGCAACGAGACCTGGACCTGCGTCAAGATCCTAAGGCGGTCGACAAACGCTTGGGGTCCTGATTATTTTTTGGGCTCGGAAGGCAGCCGGTAACGCGGCTCGCCGCATTACCGCCGGGTCGATGGGGTGAAAAACCGTGCTTGCGTGATCTGCACATCATCATCAAAGACATCCCGGGATAATTGGCCCGAGGGACGATTACGGAAGCGATCGTTGTCGATTTTCCCGAATTGACCAAGCAAGGCGCGCTGGTTTGTCGGACCCGCCACGCGGCGGATTAAGAAAAGCAATCCATTGCCACATGAGCCTCAACGACTTGCCGCTGCGCAATCGGCCCCTCTCAGGTTCTGTCGCGGGCATCCGAAGACGTTCCGCCCTCAGAGAAAAGGTCCTGGTCATTTCCTGGCGGTCCACACAGTTGGTAGCCCAGTTGGCGATAGGTAGCCAAGCGTTTGCGATGCATCGACACGGTTAAGGGATTGTCGGTCTCGACATAATCGTAGATGCGGACATCCGTCTTGCCGGAAGAGCGCCTATGCAATCGTCCTGCGTATTGGATGAGCCGTCCGGTAAAGGAGATCGGCATGGCAAGCACAAGGGTGTTTAACTCCGGGAGGTCAAACCCCCCTCCGAGGAAGGAGGAGGTGGCAAAGAGGACGAACGGTTTACCCTCGCCGGCCAATCGGTGAAGTTCTTGGAACAGCGCCCGGCGTTGCTTTTTCCCCACGGACCCATCGATCCGAAAAAGCGCGTCGCCAACGTCGCCGAGACGTTCGCGGGTGAGGCTCTGCAGGCATTGGAGATGGTCCTTTCGGTCGCTTAACACCGCGCAGAACCGCTTCTCGCCAATCGCACTGGCCACGTCCGCCACGATGCTTCGGTTGCGTTCCGGCGAATTGACAAGCCCCTGCCAGACCAGATGAATCGGCGCTCGCTGCTCCGGCAACCCCAGCACAAGCTGGCGGACAATCAGGGTGCGCGCCACCGCATCGTCATGGTCCATTTCGATCCGGTGACGGATCGGTCCGCACTGAAGATAGAGAATCTTTTGGAGCCCGTCCTTGCGAACGGGCGTGGCCGTCAACCCGAGGGTAAACCGGGCAGGGCACTCCTTGAGAGTGGCTTCAAAAGAGGCGGCGGGCACATGGTGGCATTCGTCGATGATGAGGTGGCTGTAATCAGCAAACAGTGCTGCAGCGGAGTCGGCTCTGGCCACCGCCTGCAGCATCCCGAGAGCGAGCGGCGCGCCGGTGTGGCGGGATGATTGAAGAATGTGAATGGCGGATTTCTCAAGGCCCAGGAATGCTTGAAGCTGGGCTCGCCATTGCTCCAGCAGCGGCCTTCGGTGCACCAGAATCAAAGTCGATACCGCTCGGGCCGCGATGGCGGCGCATGCAATGACGGTTTTTCCGGACCCGGGGGGTGCCACCAGCACGCCGTCCTCGTGCTCAAGCAAGGCGTTAAGCGCGACGCGTTGAGCTTCGGTCAGCTTGCCGGTGAACGAAAATGGGACGGCGTTTGCCGGCGGACGCTCATCGGACATGGCGAGGGTGCCGCCGGCCTTGAAGGAGTGATCGGATTTGAGCGAGCGTGCCACGTGGCAGGATGAGGTGACCCGGCCGGGTGGCTCCGCAGAAGATAAAGCGCGGCGTGTTGTAGGTCGGGAACCGCAGCCGTTGCTTCTCATAAAAAATGGGATTGGCGAAGGTGGCTAACCGTCGCAGCGAGGCGATGAGACAAGCCGGCAGACTTTCGGTTTTGACTTCGATGTTCGCCGTGCGTCGTGCGGTAACGACGCCGTTGAAGATGCCATCCGGGACAGAAGCGGGAATGACGTCCAGGGCCTTCTCGTCGTACCGCAGCGAGAAGCTGTCCGGTGGGTGATCGAAGCTGGCATCGTCACTTAGCGGGCCGATGCAATCGAGCACGCTGCGCAGTTCGTCCGGAGAAACCTTGCGGACTTGGCTGAGGTAACGCCACTGGTCCGGGATCGGTGAAAGCCTCTCGTCGAGAAACACCGTGTTGCCGTGTTCTCGGGGCAGTTTCTGCAAGGGTAACGCAATCAGGTTTCCAAACCCGCCTTCGGGCAGCGTATCTTGGTTGGGGAAAAATCGATCATAGGTGCTCAGCTTGATGCCGGGATGGGAGCAGGAAGCCTTGGCCGTGATGAGGGTGGCTAGCCGGCTAGCCAGCGACGCAGCCACAGGCGATGTGAAGAAAATCCAGGCATGGGCGCCTTGGCCGGACCGTGAACGCTCGATACTGGCTTCGACGCCGAGCGCCGCGGCAGCATCTCGGTAAGCGGCCACGTCAGCCTCCCAACCCTCCCCGTCGAAATCCGCTGCCAGGAACGTGCAGGTGTTATCTTCCCGGATCGCGTAGGTCCCAATGGTATGACGGCCGGTAAGGTGGGCGATAACGGCCGCTTCATCGAGCGCAGGGAAATTCTGATGAGGACACTCGGAACATTTGATGCGGGGTTTTTCACAAACCCCGCGCACCCATTCATTGCGGCACACCGGGGCGTAACCTTTCTTGCCAGAAGCCGGATTTTCCCAAAGCCGTGGATACACCGACTCACGGGCTCGAAACAGCGCGAGGAAAAGCGCTGCTTTCTCATGGGGCGTCGATGGCGCAGCTGCGGGAACGGATGGAGGAGGGGTAACGTGCGACTGGTTGCGCAATGCGGCGAGCTGCTCAAGGAGCAACCGTTTTCGCGTGTCCAGGTCCCGAAGCTCCTCCTCGATCGCCTGGATGTGACGCGCCAATGGCGGCGGATTCAGGTGGCTCTGCCCGGCTAACGCCATGTTCAGCGATCCCAGTGGGACCTTATCAATTAGCACGCGCGTTCAACGATGCACAGCCCTCAGAAGCCAAGCGGCTGCGAAGGAAGAACAAAGGCGGTTTCGTGCGGTCGGGCCGCAACCGAAGCAGCGGTTGACCGGACTTCAACAAGACGATGGCGTGAATGTCAATAGCCTTCTCGCTATGAGCGCTCCCAAGCCCTCAGGAATTCTTCTCGCGAGATACCGGTCTGGGTCAGGGCGGTTCGTAACGTCGAGCCCTTGATGGTACGGTGATGGGGAAGGGTGAGCGGTGTGCGGCTCCCATCGGCTTCGAGCCGACTAAGCGCGACGTGATTGCCACGACGTACGACTTCGAAACCGAGCGCGGCCAGCGTGCGCAACACCCGCTCAAGAGGAGCGTCTACTGGGAACTTGGCCATACCCTCGCAGAGGGCCGCAATCAACCAGGGACGGCCACTTCGGTGACGAACGCTTCGAGGATTGGGCCATCCTCAGCCGGGGCAAGCGATTCTGGCCCGAACGTCTCGACATGAAACGCGATGGCGGAGCGCACGTCTGCCAGCGCCGCTTCGTAAGTATCGCCTTGGCCGAGGATCGCCCCGCGCCCGAGCCCTAAAGGGTAGGCCACAAAGCCATCGGGGTGTTTCTCGATCACCAGCTTCAGGTGTGACGGCATACAGCCGATTTTCGAGGAATCGGGGTTTAGAAGCAAGCCGCCGGTGGGTTTGCCTTGCGGGCGCTTGCGCAAGAGAAGGGCCGGCCAGCCCTGCCCGAGCAAGCTTACGGCAAAAAATCGCGGGATCCGTGAAGGGAAGAGGGTTACCGAATTCCTTTGTTTATCGACGTTTTTCACCAAAGTCGACGTGGCGTTCACCGGCCCCGGTACAACCGCGTTGCCAAGGCTGGACCAATACGTGGGGTGTCCTTGTCAGACCGCGGGAAGGCCGATTTTCTCAGGGAAACAAGCGTATCAAAGGACTTCAAGCTTAAGGAGCATAAGCTGGCACTGGGAGCATAAGCTGGCACTGAGCCGTCGAATAGCGCTTGTAGATCCCCCGGTAGTTATCCCTTGAAAATTAGCCGGAGACAAACCGACCCGACGCGCCGCAGTCACACGGACCGGGGCCACTGAGGACCCCTCCCTTCCATTGGCCCATCCTCATATTTGTCCACATCAGCACGGCCCGACCATAGGAAATTCAAAAACGACTTATTCTGAAACCGGCACGTCTGCGCGATGGCAAGCATGCGAAGGTAACGGCGGGCCCCCTGCTCCGAAAAGGCACCGGAAATCTTGCGTTGTACCGCCAAGTGACGTAGCGCCCGCTCCGCGGCGTTGTTGTTCCAGGGAATCCCATCATCGTCCAAAAAACAGAAAAGCGAGTTTCGGTACCGCTCGAATCGTTTCTGGTATTTGGCGGTGAGTTCGTGATACCCAGAACCCTCGCCAATCCGCTGCTTATAAAAACGCTCCACCTGCTTCTGGTGCTTTCGCAAATGGATCGCCTTCAAGCCGAAGCGCTGGACGTCTTCAAGCATTGGGCCAAGCAGGTCACGCACGGCAGACACGAACTGCTCATACTCGACGTCAAACGGGTTCTTCCATAGGTCATCGTTCAGATCCCTTATAAGATGGACGAGGCATTTTTGTTGCCGCCAGGGTAAACTGTCGTACCCGCAGTAAAAGTCGGAAACCAGGGTGCCGCTAAACCCTGCGAGCAGTTGTTTCAGGAAGTCGGTTTCTCGAGTTTCCGTAAGACGGAAAATCACGCGGCTTCCATCCGTTATGACCCACACAAACTGATGAACGCCAAGGATGCTCATTTTGGTTTCGTCCACGTGGATCACTGGGCTCTGAAGGAGTTGACGAAGCAACAACGCCTCTGCCGGCGCGTATCGATCTGAACACTGATTCACCAGGGTTTCGATGACCCCTGGCTCGATGCGTTCGTGAAAAAAATCTTGGGTCGCCTTTGCGATGAGTCGGTAGGACAAGCGGAGGGCTACCCGCTGATACGCCGCCCAGGCCTGCAACCCGCGACCATAGATCTGATTGCGTGAGCGCTCGAGGGCGGGTGGCAAATACGCTTTGTGACACAGGGGGCAATAGGCTCTTCTTCCGACGTACCGCACGACAACTTTTCTGAACCCGCTTTTGGTCAGTACGAGATCGAGCAGGGATCGCGTGGCGACCCGTTTTGATGGCCTCAAAGCCTGCGCGGGATGCTCGGGGCATTTTCGCTTGCGTGGAACCGAAACCAAACGCCCTTTGGCTTTGGATAGCTTGCCTTTTCTGGATATGCGCCGTCCGATTTGCCTTGAACGGACGCGCGTGCCGGTTTGTGCATCACGGAACCGCAGTTTTTTCTGTGAGTAGTTCCAGTGAGCGGATCTTAACAATCCTTCGAAAGCCCGATGCAATTCGGCTCCGCACTCGGTAGCAGTCTGTTTTGGCGCATCAGCAAAATCCACATCGGTGCGAGTTTTCGATTCATGCACGAGCGTTGTAAGGTGGTCCGCCAGCACGCTCAAGGCAGTGCAGTCATCTTCGTTGTAGGCGATTAATTGATCTTTCAGGGCCGGCAGGTGCTCGTGCTCCCAGCGGTATCGCTGGACGATGGCCTGAAGGCCAGAAGCATCGGGAACTCGCCACCGAGCCCCAAGGGTAGAAGCGATGTCCTTGAGCCCATTGGAGTAGGTAGGAAAGTAAACGCGGGCAAAGATAATGGACACCAGATTGACGGCTGCGTTGATGGCTTTGGCCGACGCCGAGCTTTTGGGCGGTCCACCGTATCGTTCACGCATCCGGGATAGAAACGTAGATTCGTAGTGGCCGTAATGTATCAGGACCGGGTCTGGAATTCCTGACAGAATCTGCAGAAAATCGGTCCAGATTTTCTTTTCTGCATCCGCATCGTCAGCCCAGAGGCTATGCTGGACGAACCCTTGAGCCGTTTTGAAACGAACGCCGATCAGGTAATAGAAATCGCGGTCCGGTAGCCCCTCGACATCCAGATAAACCGGTGTGTTTTGAATGCTCAGCTCGGGAGTTTCGACAATGTAAATTTTGCCCTCCCGAATCGCGAGGGCCTTAAGGGCATGACTGTACTTCGGACGCTTGTCAAACAGCCGTTTCGATCTTCGCCGTGGCCGGAACGTGTAAGAGAGTTGGGTTATGCTAAAGATACCTTTTCTGTGCAATTTTGCCCGTTCTTTCTCTGTCATGCTGGGCAGCAAACTGAGCTCCTCTTTCTCAGTGGCCGCCTGCCGACACCTGGTTCGATACTCGCACTCGATACAATGATGATTGAGAATCAGCTCCGGTGGCGAATGACGGGAAAGCGTGGCGGAAATCTCCTCGGAAAGCATTTTTACCTCGTTCGCCAATGCGGAGGTTTTAACTGTCAGCGAGGATCGGCTGTCATTATACATGAGCTTGCCGAAGCAGATCTCACGGCCGATGAGCTTCGAGAGTACAAATCCATCGAACGCCACCAACAATCTATCAAGGCGAGTAACTTTGCTCGTACGGGCAAACCGAACAGGGACGAACTGCGTGGGCTGGCCACGACCTTTTGACGGGACACGCTCGAGCGCGTGCAGGCTGGATTCAACCTCGTGGCTGCGAAGAACGCATCTGAATGCAATTCGCCATTTGGCCGTCTTAAGGTCAGTCGTGATGGGCCATCCAACGATGCATTCCCCTGTCGCAGTTGCTGCCATGAGGCGGTTGCGACCCTCGCGTTGGCAGGATTCGTTCTGAGTCTGGATCCAGTCGGCGTAAGCATTTCCGGACCCGACTTCGCCGAGGGATCGCAAATAGCATTTGGTACGGCAATGGAAAAAGGCTTCGAAGAGTTCGGCAGTGATTATCATGAGGTCACAAAAGCGACGCGGCGAGCGGGCGCAATCTGTCATCGCGCTGGAGTGCGATCGAGGGGTTCTTGGCTCTGGCCCTGAAGGTTTTCGAGACTGGTTACCTTTATAACCTCGTTCTTCCAGCATCAACACGCGGGGTAGAGAGAGCGGGTAAACCGCGAGTGTAGAAGGCTTCCGGATACCTTCGGGTCAATCGCGTGCTTCCTGATGACCCTTGAGCCAGGGTTCCACCTTTAATCGCTTGACCCGTTTGGGCTAACTCCGAGCAATCCGTACCAGTCCCGGCAATTTGGGTGTAGCGACTCCTTTCCGAGCGGCTACCCGAGTCCTGTCGAAGTGTGATGTTCGTAAGTCAGCCTTGGTCTCCGAGCCCGCTGACGCAATCCGTCCGGACCAGGTGATCGCTTTTTGGATTGGTGCCGGGACACCTCCGCCATCTTGCGTCATCGCAGGAGGGAATGGCCCGTTGCCCCAAATATTGGGGTTCAGAAGCAAGGGGTCGCCACAGAAGGAATGCGCGCCGATTGGATGAACTTGCCTCGGGACACCGCCGGTTGGATATTGCATGCAGGTGGCCGATTCATCACCCCAAATCGCCTACAATGGCGAACTGCAGCCGCTGGCGGAGCTTCTGGCGGGAGTAAAACGACCCGGGGATTTTTACGTCAGCGGTTCCCTGGTGGCACCCCTGCCGCGGCTGGACATAAAGGGCGTCGGTACCATTTCGTTTCCGCTGCCCGAAGCACAGGCACGAGAAGTCATTGGGCAGGCCGAGCGGGCGCCCTACGGCAAGGGCGAGCAGACCTTGGTCGATCCTGCGGTTCGAAAGGTCTGGCAGGTGGCGCCAAGCAAAATTCGGCTCAGCGGAACGGCGTGGCCGGCAACCTTTGAAACCATCCTGGCGCGAGTCACCCAAGGCCTGGGCTGCCAGCAAGCGCCCGTCACTGCCGAACTCTATAAGCTGCTGTTATACGATACGGGCGGCTTCTTCGTTTCGCACCGGGATACCGAAAAGACCCAGGGCATGTTTGGCACGCTGGTGGTCGTTTTGCCGTCGCTGCACCGCGGCGGCGAACTGGTGGTGCGCCATGCCGGACGAGAGGTCTCGCTGGAGTTGGCGACTCAAGATGTTTCGCAACTGAACTACGCGGCCTTCTATGCCGATTGCGAGCACGAGGTTCGTCCTGTCACGGGGGGTAACCGGTTGTGCCTGATCTACAACCTCATCCAGCGGCGCGGGGGTAGCAGGCGATCCAAAGCCTTGGCTGCGCCGGACTATGACGCCGAGATTGCCGCCGCGGCCAAACTGCTTGCGGACTGGACAAAGGGCCCCGAGACGGCGCCGAAACTCGTTTACTTGCTGGAGCACCAATACAGCCCGGCCGGGTTGTCGTTTTCGGGTTTGAAGAACGCCGACGCGGCCCGGGGCAGGGTCCTGGTTCAGGCGGCTCAACGCGCCGGCTGGGCGGTTCATCTGGGCATTGTCCATATCGAAGAAACGGGGCCCGCCGAGCTGACTGGCTACGACCCCTACTATGACCGGTCCGGGTGGGGCCGGGGCTACGACGAGGACGAAGGGGAAGAAGACGAGGCAGCCGAAGACGACTTCGAGGTGGTCGAGATCAGTGACTCCCGGCAATACCTCAGCAACTGGGTGGACTTGCAGGATCGGGCGGTGGATTTTGGAAAAATTCCGCTCGGGGCGGGTGAACTGTTTCCTGAAGGGGCGCTAGACGACGAAAAGCCCGACGAACAACGCGTCATGGAGGCCACCGGCAATGAGGGGGCGAGCTTCGAGCGGGCCTATCGTCGGGCAGCCCTCGTCCTCTGGGACAAGAAGCGATACGCCCAAGTTTTGCTGCAGGCGGGAGCGAGCGCGGCCCTCCCCTACCTGAGGCAACGCATCCAGGAATGGTCTAGCCGACCCGAAAGCTCTTCGGAGCGCTCCCGATCGTGGTCACAGGTGGCGTCCCTGGCACGACGCATCATCGATGCGTGGGCCGCCGGCCCGCATTCTTATCGAAGCTATCTGCGCGATAAAAAGCAGGCGGGCAAACGCGTCGAAATGCTCGAGCTTCTGGACGGCACACGAGATGCCGACCTGATCGGGCGTTTCATCGAGAAGGTGGTGGTGCCTCAATACGACGGGGGCGAAAACGCGCAGTTGGTGGCATGCAGCCGGTTGTTGGAACCGCCAAAGGCAGCTGAGCTCTTCTCCGCGCTCGTGCAGACACACATGCCTCGATTGCACGGCGCCTGCGTGGACCTGCTGAGCCGGTTGGTGAGCAACCAGGGCCGCAAGCCTGCGCCGGGCCTGCTCGCGGCAAACCGGAAGATCGCGGGCTCGACGGTGAAGGCGCTCTCGAAGATTAACCTTCGTAAGGAGGCATCCCCACACGCGGAACGGGAGGAGGACGAGGACTGGGAGGATGATGATGAATGGGGGGACGAGGAAGTGGAGGGGCAGGAAGAGCTCAAACCCGTTGAGGCAAATTCAGTCGCCACCCTTTTTGACGCGCTCCGGCAACTGGAAGCGCCGAAGCTCGGTGACGCCGCCGCCGCGAGCCTGATGGCCGATCCGGAGACCTATGCGCCGGACACGGTGCTGGTGCCGGCGCTTTCCCGTCTACACCAGCAGCACGGCGCCAAAGCCGCCGATGCGGCTTTCTGGCGCTTATGGAAGCATGCGGCGGAATTTCTCCTGGCGCGCAGTGAGTTTCCACCCCGGGAGCCCACCGATTGGGCTCAGCCGGTTAACCTGGCTTGCCGCTGTGCCGACTGCCGCGAATTGCAAGCCTTCGCAGAAGATCCCGTACGCCAGGTTCACCGACTTCGCGTCCGCAAAGATCGCCGCCGGCACCTGCATCGGGTCATTGACCATTACAAATTGGACATGACGCACCAGACCGAGCGCGTTGGATCGCCCCAGACCCTGGTGTGCACCAAGACGAGGTGGACCTACGAAAAACGTCGCCAACAGTATGCGCAGGACATCCGGCATTTCAAAACGCTTGCGGCGATAGCGGAAAAGTTCCCGAAGAAACACCAACGTCTGCTGGATCGAATGCGTCAAGCCATCGGCCGGGCGGGCCGCTGAGCTCAGATGGTCGGGAAGGAAGAAACCGTCAACGCCACGCACGCTGCGACGTTCGACGTGCGATTGCCTGGCGACTTCGTCGGCGAGGCGTCCTTTATCGACTTCCAGCAACGCCAAAATGCGCCGTAAAAGGCCGGCACCCCGGGCTGGGCCCGAGCTACCTCACGTTCGGCCTTGCGCAGTGGTCAGGCGCCATGCTCTCGTCGGCGACGCCCACCCCCGGAACCGCCGGCTGCACCACTTAGCGAGCTTGCATTAGCATGTCTTTAATCCTGAGGGAGGCTTCGTCGGGGCTCCAACCTGCTATGTCCATCGTTATGTGCGCCCTTTGGTAGGTAGGTCGGAAGTAGGTGATGTCGCGCTTTATTTGCCTCAGATAGAGGCGTCTCTCCCGTTCCGTCAAGTTTCTTTGAATTTGGCGAGAGTCGATGTCGTAAAAGGTAAGTCTTTTGGCGATGTTCTCCGGCGTATCCTGCAGCACAACAACGATAGATTCGGCCCACGTCTGTCCGGTTACGAGGAGTTTAATGATCGATTAGCGCCTTAACGACAGGAGCTTGCGATTGAAAAAGGATGTGAGCGACTTGGAGCCTGATCCCTTATTCTCGAGGC
>Ga0213876_10002273_pt1 | contig 11333 bp, 8 predicted proteins | sample BarmaccomBMRX_R9_FD_160113 | JGI IMG/M metagenome (GOLD analysis project Ga0213876, IMG submission 160113) | Root-associated microbial communities from Barbacenia macrantha in rupestrian grasslands, the National Park of Serra do Cipo, Brazil - RX_R9 | ecosystem: Host-associated > Plants > Roots...
GGGCCGGTTCGGCGCGAGCACCGACATCGTGCTGCCCCGGCTCAGGCCCAGACCGGTGAGCGCCTGCGTGTAGCGACTCATCTCGTCCCGCACCTCGCGGGCGGTCAGCACCTGGTCGCCGAGGTACACGCACGGCTTGTCGAGGTTCGACCCCAGCGCGTGCAGGAGCAGGTCCGCCATGTAGGTGCCCCGGTGCAGATCGTCGGTCATGCTCCCCCGTTCACGAGACTCCCGCGGCGACCCTAGCCCCGACCTGACGGCCCGTCAGATACCGCGGTTCCGGGTCTACCGTGCGCTCCATGGTCGGTGAGAAGCTCGTTGCCCGGGCCCGGCGGGAGATCGACGCCGGGCTGCTCCCCTCGTGCCAGTTGGCCCTCGCGCGCGACGGCAAGGTGATCCTCGACGTGACGCTCGGCGACCCCGGCATCGACGGCCCGGCGGAGTCCGCCCGCTACCTCATGTACTCCTCCACGAAGGCGCTCACCGCAGGTGCGGTGTGGCAGCTCCTCGCCGACGGGTCGCTCAAGCTCGACACCCGCGCCGGCGACGTCGTCCCCGAGTTCGCGACCAACGGCAAGGAGGTCGTGACCGTCGAGCAGCTGCTCCTGCACACCGCTGGCTTCCCGATGGCCCCGCTCGGCCCGCCGGACTGGTCGTCGCGCGAGAAGCGGCTCGAGCGGTTCGCCAAGTGGCGTCTCAACTGGGAGCCGGGCACCCGCTTCGAGTACCACCCGAGCGCGGCCCACTGGGTGCTGGCCGAGCTCATCGAGCGGGTCACCGGCACCGACTTCCGCCAGGTGATCCACGAGCGGGTGCTCGACCCGCTCGGCCTGCACCGGCTGCGGGTCGGCGTGCCTCGCGCCGAGCAGGGCGACATCGCGCCGGTGTCGACGGTCGGCGAACCGCCCACCGCCGAGGAGCTCGAGGCCGCGCTGGGCATCGCCAACCTCGACCCGGGTGAGGTCACCGACGCGGCGCTGGTCACGCTCGGGCGGCCCGAGAACCTGGAGGTCGGCGTGCCCGGCGGCGGCGGTGTGGGCCCGGCCAGCGAGATGGCCCTCTACTACCAGGCGCTGCTGCACAACCCCGGCGGGCTGTGGGACGCCGGGTGGCTGGCCGACGCGACCGGGCGCATCCGCTGCACGCTCCCCGACCCGATGATCGGCGTCGCGTCGAACCGCAGCCTCGGGCTCGGCATCGCTGGCGACGATGGGAACGCTGCGTTCCGCCAGAACTTCGGCCGCACCTGTTCCCCCCGCACGTTCGGCCACGCCGGCGCCGGCGGCCAGATCGCCTGGGCCGACCCCGACACCGGCCTGTCGTTCGTCTACTTCACGAACGGGCTCGACGCGCACGTCCTGCGTCAGGGCCGTCGCGGCGTCGCCCTGTCGAGCCTCGCCGCGGTCGCCCTCGACTGAACCCATCCCCGTTCTTGGCCGGGCTGGCCGCGCATGCCGCGGCAAACCCGGCCAATTTCGCCTGGGGGTGGCGGGGTCAGTGCTTGTTGGGGGTGACGACGATCGTCAGGGTGCCGACCGTGCAGTGGCCAGCGGTGTCGCAGACGCGGTACTGGAGCGAGGTGTGCTGGGCCGAGGCGGTGACGGCCGGCGCGTCGTAGCGGATCTTGTGGTCGCCGTGGACCGAGGCGGTCCCGAACGCCGGCCCGGAGACGATCGTCAGCGAGGCCGGGTTCAGGTCGCCGTTGGGGTCGCTGTCGTTGCCCAGGACATCGGCGTCGGCGTGGGACCCGCCCTTGAGCGACAGGTTGTCGTTGACCACGACCGGCGACGGGTCGACCGTCGTCGTGGTCGTCGGCGCGGTCGTGGTCGTCGGAGCACGAGTGGTCGGCGGTGCGGTGGTGCGAGTCGTCCGCGGCACCGTGGTGGTCGAGTGGGTCCCCGGCTTCGGCCGGGTGGTCGGCGTGGACCCCTTCGGCCCCGGCTTCGCTCCCGGCTCGGTGGTCGTCGTCGTCGACGACGTGTGCGCGTGGTCGACGGTGGCACGGGTCGAGGACCCGGACCGTCCGCCTGCGGCCGAACCGCCGACGCCGCCGGACGCGCTGGTCGACGGCGGGGCGCTCGCCACGGCCGCGGGCCGCTCGGTCGCCACCTTGTCGGTGCCGGTGAGGGTCGCGGGCGCAGCCGTCGCCGCGACCACGGCGAAGCCGGTTGCGGCCACGGCGCCGCTCGTCGCCGCGGCGGCGCCGGACAGGCCGGTGGCGACGTCGCGCAGTCCCGGGATGCTCGACAGCCAGGCCAGCGGGCCGCCGGCCAGGTGCAGCTTGCCGACCGACACGTTGAGGAACGCGCGGACGACCTCGGCGTCGAACTGCGTCCCGGCGTTGCGGGAGAGCTCGAAGCGCGCCTGCTCGGGCGGTAGCGCCTTCTTGTACGACCGGGCCGAGGTCATGCAGTCGTACGCGTCGGCGACCGCGACGATGCGTCCGGCGAGCGAGATCTGGTCGCCCCGCAGACCTCTCGGGTAGCCCTTGCCGTCGATCCGTTCGTGGTGCTCGGTCGCGGCGCCGAGCCACTCACCGAGCCACGGCTTCAGCGGGGCCAGCATCCGCTCAGCTGCGGCCGGGTGGTTGCGCAGCTGCTCCCACTCCTCGTCCGTCGGCCGGCCCGGCTTGTTGAGGATCTCGGGCCGCACGGCCATCTTCCCGACGTCGTGGATGAGCGCGGCCCAGCGCAGCTTCTCCCGATCCGCCGTGGGCAGGTCCATCTCCTCGGCGATGATCTCGGCGTACGCGCGCACGCGCTCCGAGTGCCCGCGAGTGAGCCGGTCGTGCCGGCCGAGATCCTTGAGCAGCAGGAGCGCGTTCTCGGCCGCCTCGGCCGGCGTGTCGCCGAGGCCGCCCCCCGATCGGATCTTGGCGCTGAGCGCGGCCGAGCTGCCCGAGCGCAGCGCCACCTTGTAGCGCGACGGCGCCCGATCGGGGAACACGAGCGCGACCTTGAACAGCGCGGCGACGGGCAGCAGGTGGCGCGTGACCCGATCGGCGGCGACGAGCACGACCGTCGACCCGGCGATGACGATGCCCCAACGGAGGAGGAACATCGGCCACGAGTGGGCCACGGGCAGGAGCACCTGCAGCATCCGCGCCACGAGGAACGACGCGACGAACGGACCGAGGAAGGCCGCGGCCCGGATGGCGAACGCGGCGCCCTTCCGGGTGTGCCAGCGGCGCGCGTCGGCATCGACCGCCTGGGTGGCGGCTGATCCTCCGGTCGCGCTGGTCGATGAGCCGATGCCCATGACATCGCCTGTCGGCCTGTGCGGCCCTCCCGTGGAGGGTTCTTTTGGCCCCTACGCGGGGGATTTCGTCAGGTCGGGGCGCCTTCGGCGGCCAGGATCCGGCCGAGGTTGACCAGCTGGCGGGTGCCGCCGCCGAGGGTCAGCTCCAGCTCCTTGGCGAGCAGGAAGTAGCGGTGGAGCGGGTAGTCCCGGTCGACGCCGACGCCGCCGTGGAGGTGGGACGCGGCGTGCACGACCCGTTGGCCGCCGGCCGAGGCCCAGTACTTGGCCACCGCGACCTCCCGGGCGGCGGGGTAGCCGGCCGAGAGCCGCCAGGCGGCCTGCAGCATCGTGAGGCGGATCGCGTGGCTATCGACGTAGGCGTCGGCGGCCCGCTGGCCCACGGCCTGGAAGGTGGCGATGGGCCGGCCGAACTGCTCGCGGCTCGTCGTGTACTCGCCGGTGATGCGCACCGCCTCGGCGCAGAGGCCGGCGGCCACCGCGCACGCGGCGACCGTCGCCTCCTCCACCGTGGAGCGGAGCGTCGACCCGCCGGCGTCGATCTCACCGAGCACGTCGCCGGCACCGACCCGGACGCCTTCGAGCACCAGCAGCGCGTCCGGCGTGCCGCTGGTCGTCTCCTGGCGCGTGCGGGTGAGGCCCTCGGCGTCGCCCGGCACGAGGAAGAGGCCGATGCCGTCGGGCGTGGACGCGGGGATGACGAACACATCGGCGATCAGGCCGGCGAGCACGTTCGTCTTGGTGCCCTCGAGCACCCAGCCGTCACCGTCGGGCTTCGCCGTGGTCGTCGGGACGAGCGGGTCGGCCAGCGGCTCCACCAGCGCGGCGACCGGCAGCAGCGTGCCGGCCGTCATCCCGGGGAGGATGCGAGCCTGCTGCTCGGGCGTGCCGTGGCGGGCGATCGGCAGGCCCGCGAACGCGAGCACCGGGAGCGCGGGCACCGCAGCCGTGCGCCGGCCCACCTCCTGCAGCACGAGGCACAGCTCGAGCAGGCCGAGCCCAGCGCCGCCGTGCTCCTCGGGAACCGCGATGCCGAGCAGCCCCGCGCCGGCCATCGACGCCCAGAGGTCGCGGTCGAAGCGGAGGTCGTCACGCTGCTCGAGCGCGCGCAGTGCTTCGGGGGTCGACTTGTCGGCCAGCAGCTTGGTGGCCGCCTCGGCGGTCGCCTCCTGCTCGTCGGTGAGATCGAAGTCCATCGGTCGTCGTCCCTTCCCGGCTCCGGGCCTTCAGCGCTTGGCCATGGGCATGCCCAGGCCGAACGCGGCGATCAGGTCACGCTGGAGCTCGTTGGTCCCACCGCCGTAGGTGAGGATGATCAGGCTCCGGTACATCTGCTCCAGCCGGGAGTCGAGCAGCGTGCCCGGCGTGCCCTCGACGAGGTACGAGCGCTCGCCCAGCACCTCCATCAGCAGGCGGAACGTCTCGAGGTAGTGCTCGGTGCCGAACACCTTGATGGTGCTCGCGTCGGCCACCGGGAGCTGCCCCTTGTCCGACGCCCACGCGACCTGCCAGTTGGCCAGCCGCAGGAACTCGAAGCCTGCGTACGCCTTGGCCAGGTTGATCTGCACCCACTCCTGGTCGATGACGCGGCGACCGTCGGGCAGGCGGGTGTCGCGCGCCCACTCGATGACCGAGTGCAGCATCTGCTCGGCCATGCCCGGGCTGCACAGCGTGACCCGCTCGTGGTTGAGCTGGTTGGTGATCAGGTTCCAACCCTGGTTCTCACCGGCGATGAGGTACTTGGCCGGCACCCGCACGTCGTCCCAGTGCACCGCGCAGATGTTGTGGCTGCTGAGCAGGTTGAGCTCCTGCCGGTCGATGCCCGGCAGGTCCATCGGCACCGCGAAGATCGAGATGCCCTTGTGGCGCGAGTCGTCGGCACCGGTGCGCGCGGCGAGCCAGCAGTAGTCGGCGTCGCTCGCGAGGCTGGTCCACATCTTCTGGCCGGTGATCACGTACTCGTCGCCGTCGCGCACCGCCTTCGTGCGCAGCGACGCGAGGTCGGTGCCCGAGCCCGGCTCGGAGTAGCCGATGCAGAAGTGGATCTCGCCCTTCAGGATGCGGGGCAGGAACTCCTGACGCTGCTCCTCGCTGCCGAACTGCATGATCGTCGGCGCAACCGAGTTGATCGTCAGCATCGGCACCGGCGCGCCGGCCCGCATCGACTCGTTGAAGAAGATGAACTGCTCGACCGGGCCGCGGCCCTGGCCGCCGTACTCGGTGGGCCAGCCGATGCCGAGCCAGCCGTCGGCTCCCATCTGCTTCACGACCCGGCGCATCACCGGGCCGATGCCCTCGGCCTTGTGGAGCCCCGCCCGGGTCTCCTCGTCGAGGAGCTCGTCGTAGTAGTCGCGGAGCCGCTTGCGCAGCTGCTCCTCGGATTCGGTGTAGGCGACGTGCACGGCCGGAGCTTAGGTCCCGAAACGAGAACGCGTTCTATTGTTGGGGGTTGATCGCATCAGGGCGTAGTTGCCAGACTGTCAGCCTGTGCTCGATTGAGCGAGCGCATCACTGGGGGGAATCCGATGGGCGGGAAGACGTGCGGCCTCGGCCGGCGCGGGGCACTGGTACTGGTCGTCTTGACGGCGTTCGCGGCCTTGACGGTTGCGCCGCTCTCGTCCGCTGCCGCGCCTGCAAGCCCCGCGTTGAGCAGCGGCGGGAACATCGCGTCGCCGACCACGCGGTCGGCCGCGTCCGCTGCGCTTGCGTACTGGACCCCCGCCCGGATGCGGGCTGCGAGGCCGGCAGACGTATCGGCGGAGCGCGCTGCCGTGGCGCGGGCAACCGCCCGAGCGGCGGGTGCAGGGCCCGAGGTCACGGTGTACGGAACGACGGGGTCGCTGCCCGTGGGCACATCCGGCCCGCAGCCGCGGCTGATCGCGTCGGCGGTGCCCCGTCCGTACACCGACCGGCCCGACCGCTTGAACGGCAAGGTCTTCTTCACCAAGACGACCGGCGGCGACTTCGTGTGCTCGGGGACGGTCGTGAACAGTCAGAACCAGGACTCGGTCTGGACCGCCGGCCACTGCGTCGCCGACAACATCTCGCACACCTTCCACAAGAACTGGGTCTTCGTGCCCGCCTACGCCTCGGCTAGTGCGACCGGCACCAGCCGCCCGTACGGGACGTGGACGGCGAGGACGCTCACCACCAAGAACGCTTACCTCAACACCACCGCGCCGCAGTTCAAGGAGGACCTGGGCGTCGCGGTCCTCAACACGTTGAACGGCAACCACATCGTGGCCAAGCTCGGCTCGCAGGGCATCAAGTTCAACGCGCTGGCACAGCAGAACTACAACGCCTTCGGCTATCCGCAGGCTGCTCCCTTCAACGGGCTGTCGCAGTTCCGGTGCAACTCGGCGCTCCTTGCCCGTGACGACCCGGGCGGAACCGGTCCGAAGGCCATGAAGATCGACTGCGACATGACCGGCGGCGCAAGCGGAGGCGGCTGGCTCATCAAGCTCAACGCCACCACCGGGCTCGGGCTCATCGCGTCACACAACGACTACAAGTACAACAACGACCCGAACCACATGTATGGCCCGTATCTCGGGAGCGATGCGCTGAGCCTGTACAACTTCGCCACGGCCCTGTAGCTCGTCAGCCGCGTTCACGCTCCAGCTCGCCGACGACCAGGGCGGCGAGGCGGCGGAGCTCGGCCACCTGCGCGTCGTGGAGCAGGCGAGGCCGGTGGTCGGCGACGCAGAGCGTGCCCACCCGGCTGCCGTCACCGAGCACGAGCGGCACGCCCGCGTAGAAGCGCACGTGCATCGGTCCGGTGACCGCCGGGTTGTCGGCGAAGCGCGCGTCCGCGAGGACGTCGGGCACCTGGAAGACGTCGTCGCCGAGGATGGCGTGCGCGCAGAACGACTCGTCGCGGTGCGACTCGACGACGTCGGACCCGACGCGCGCCTTGAACCACTGCCGGTCCTCGTCGACCAGCGTGACGAGCGCGATCGGCGTGGACGTCGCCCGCCGGGCGAGCTCGGCGTAGCGGTCGAAGCGCTCCTCCGGTTCGGTGTCGAGCACCTGCAACGACCGGAGCGAGCGCAGGCGCTTGTCCTCGTCGGCGGGCAGGGGCGCGGCCAGCCAGCGCGACGCGCGGCGGAGCATCGCGGCGCGGAGCTTCGTGCGCAGCTGCGCCACCGAGCACGGCCACACCACCCAGTCGCTCACGCTCTCGGTCAACAACGGCGGCACCCCCCGACGGGTCATCGCCAGCATGGCCAAGCGGTCCGGGCCGGTCTCGTAGCTCGACGTCGAGCCGGCGTCGACGTCGACCACCATCACGCCCCGCCCCTCGGTGTCCGCCGCACCCGGCGCATCAAGCCGCACCGACAGCCCTTCGGCCTCGGCCGCTCGTCGCACCGCCGACGCGAACGCCGGGTCGTCGGTCTCGACGACCACGTAGGTCGGCAGGTCCTCGACCGCCGGCGAGTCCGTGGCCGAGCGGTCGACCGCTGCGTGGTGCACCGCGCCGACTCGCGGGGTGACGACGAGCTCCTCGCCCTCGGTCGCCGCGGTGATCGTCATCGAACCGCCGGCCGCACGCGCCCGGTCACGGGCGTTCGTCAGCAGCGCGTCGAGGTCGGCGTCGGTCCGTGACGGGTCGTGGTGGTACAGGACGAGGTGGGCGACGCCTGCTTCGAGCGCGGCATCGACCACGTACTCCATCGTGCTGTGGCCCCAGCCCCGCTTCGCCTCGTACTCGGAGGCGAGGTACTGCGCGTCGTGCACGACGACGTCCGCGTCGGCGAGGAACGCGACGTGGCGCGCGTCGTCCGCGCTTGCCGAGAGGTCGCCGCCCGCGGCGAGCGCCGCATCGAACGGCTCGTGGTCCGACGAGTACACGACCGTCGCGCCGTCGGCCTCGATGCGGTAGCCGACGGTCAGCGCCGGGTGGTTGAGGTACTGCGTGCGGATCGACGCGTCGCCCACCTCGAACACACCCTCGACGAGGTCGTGGAAGCGCACCTCCGCGGCCACCTCGTCGAGCGCGACCGGGAAGTACTGGTACTCCATCTGGCCGGCCAGCACGCTGTCGAGCGTCCGCACGAGACCACGCGGCCCGTAGATGTCCCAGCGCGTCCCCTCGACGAACAGCGGTGCGAAGAACGGCAGGCCGTGGATGTGGTCCCAGTGGGTGTGGCCGATCAGGAGGGCGCCCGACGGCGGCACCCCGCTCCCCTGGGACTCGTCCACCAGCGCCTGACCGAGCAGCCGGCCGCCCGTCCCGCAGTCGAGGACCAGCAGCGTGCCGCCGTCGGTGCGCACCTCGACGCACGACGTGTTGCCGCCGTGGCGCACGGTGCCCGGGCCGGGCGTCGGGACCGAACCTCGAGTTCCCCAGTAGCGGATGCGCACGTCCTCAGCCTGCCCGGTTCAGTGCTGAACGGATCCGCCGTTGAGGTCGATCGTCTGGCCGGTGAGCCACGACGCCTCGTCGGACGCGAGGAACACGACGGCCGCGCCGACGTCGTCGGGCGTGCCCAACCGACCCACCGGGATCGACCGGGTGAGCGGCGCGGTCGCCGCGTCGTCGACGTCCGACCCGGCGTGGCCCATCATCCCGAGCGCGAGGCAATTCGCGGTCACGCCCTGCCGGGCGGACTCCACGGCGACGTGGCGCAGCAGCCCTTCGATCCCGCTCTTGCTCGCGCCGTACATGGAGATGCCGAGGTTCAGCCCGGCCCGACCGGCGCCGGAGGAGATCTGGATGATGCGACCCCAGCCCCGGTCGCACATGCCACCGAGCACGGCCTGGATGCAGTGCATCGAGCCGTACATGTTGAGGTCGATGTAGAGGCGCCACTGGTCTGGCGTCGCGTCCCGGAAGGGCACGAGGTCCATGCCGACCGGGACGCCCGCGTTGTTCACGAGGATGTCGACCGGTCCGGCCTCGTTGGTGATGTGGGCGACCGCGGCGTCGACCGCGTTGCGGTCGGTGACGTCGAAGGGCGCTGCGAAGGCGCGGCCGCCGATCGAGGCGACGGTGGCCTCCGCCCGCTCCGCCACGAGATCGTTCACCGCCACCGTCGCGCCCTGTCGGGCAAGCGCCTGCGCGATGCCGACCCCCACGCCCTGACCGGCCCCCGTCACGAGGGCCACCCGTCCGTCTGCTTCGAACATCTATCCCTTCCTCGCGAACCCGAAGGCGTCGCCCGAGACGATCGCCGTGCTCCATGGCCTGACGAGCCTGCGCAGCTCGGCGCACCCGTCCTCGCCGATCGCCTCGTAAGGCTGCAGCCCGAGCCGATCGGTCCGCTCCTCGATCGCCTCGCGCCGGGCGCGGCCTGCGTCGGTGAAGGCTCCGTCCTCGTCGACCAGCCCCCGTGACGCGAGGCGCTCGACGGCCGCCGACCACTCCTTCGCGGTCCACCGACGGGTGCCTCGCAACGACTCCTCGGGCACCTCGCCGGTCGCCGCGTGCAGCACCAGTGCCTCGCAGCCGTCGACCTCGGCGTCGACCAGTGCGGCGATGTGGCCGTCGCCCCGGTGCTCGCGCAGCACGGTGATGGCCCACCAGAGCGCGAGGTGCGGCTCGTCGGGCACGTCCTGCGCGAGGTGGGCTGCGGCGAGCGGGCGTCCCTCGGTGGTGGCGGATCGCGCCGCAGTGGTCGCGAGTACAGCGGCTCGGGCGGTCTCGAGCGCGGTGGCGTGGTCGTCACCGAGGATCCGGCGCAGCGCAGCGTCGACCGCATCGAGCCGTGCGTCCCACCATCGCTCGGGCGGCGCCGCCCCCCAGCAGGCCGGGATCGCCTCGGCCACGAGCTGCGGGCGGAAGTTGAAGAACGTCGACACGACGGTGGCGGCCGACACCGCGCCCATCGCCGCCGCGCGCGAGCCGAAGTACCCGCCGAAGCCCTGCACTCCGAGCGCCCCATAGCGCTCGGCCGCTTCGGGCACGAAGTAGATTATCCCGTGGTACACCTCGGTCGTCCGGCGGGTCTTGCGGGCGACGATCGGTTCCACGGCCGCACCCTTGCACCTTCTCGGGACGTTTTCCCGGCCATGACCGGGACCAAGTCCCGGAAACGGCGGTCGGTCGATAGGTTCGACGACCGTGACGCGGCCGGCGCCCACCGAGGATCAGGGCGACGAGCGCCTCGAGGTCGACGCACGGGACACGGCGGCCGCCGGGGTGCCCGCGGTCGTCGCCAGCCTGCGCCACATGCACGACCAGATGGGCCTGCGCCGGGGCGTCCGCACGCTGCTGCGGCTCAACCAGCACGCGGGGTTCGACTGCCCCGGCTGCGCGTGGCCCGAACCGCACAAGACCTCACGGTTCGAGTTCTGTGAGAACGGGGCGAAGGCCGTTGCGTGGGAGGCGACCACGCGCCGGGTCGAGCCGTCGTTCTTCGCCGAGCACCCCGTGTCCGAGCTGGCCGAGCGCAGCGAGTACTGGCTCGGGCAGCAGGGTCGCCTCACCGAGCCCGTGTACCGGCCGGCCGGCTCCGAGCACTACGAGCCGATCACCTGGGATGCTGCGTTCGCGCTCGTCGCGTCGGAGCTGCACGCCATGGCGTCACCGGACCGCGCCGTCTTCTACACGTCGGGCCGCACGAGCAACGAGGCGGCGTTCGTCTATCAGCTGTTCGTGCGGGCCTTCGGGACGAACAACCTGCCGGACTGCTCGAACATGTGCCACGAGTCGAGCGGTGAGGGGCTCAGCTCCACCATCGGCGTCGGCAAGGGGACGGTCACCCTCGACGACATCGAACGGGCCGACCTCATCCTCGTCGTCGGCCAGAACCCGGGGACCAACCACCCCCGGATGCTCACGGCGCTCGAGATCGCCAAGCGTCAGGGCACGAAGATCGTCGCGATCAACCCGCTGCCGGAGGCCGGGCTGATCCGCTTCCGCAACCCGCAGACGCCCCGCGGCCTGAGCGGGGTCGGCACGGCGCTCGCCGACCTCTACCTCCAGGTGCGGACGGGTGCCGACATGGCCCTGTTCCAGCTGCTCAACCGCCGGCTCGTCGAGGACGGCGCGATCGACGAGGACTTCATCGAGCACCACTGCGAGGGGTTCGACGAGCTGGCGGCGCACCTGCGCTCGCTTGACCCCGACCAGA
>Ga0213876_10002274_pt1 | contig 11330 bp, 11 predicted proteins | sample BarmaccomBMRX_R9_FD_160113 | JGI IMG/M metagenome (GOLD analysis project Ga0213876, IMG submission 160113) | Root-associated microbial communities from Barbacenia macrantha in rupestrian grasslands, the National Park of Serra do Cipo, Brazil - RX_R9 | ecosystem: Host-associated > Plants > Roots...
TGCGGGTTCACGCTCGAGCGGTCCAGATTCTCGACGTTGAAGTGTGACTCGCCGCGGGCGCAGGTTAAATCGAGCGTGAAGCCGCTTGGGGCCCGAGGGCTGGCCAGAGGCACGCGGAGGTCGGCTCCACACCCCGCCGACCATTCCAACCACTACCAGCGGTGTGGAGCCGTTAGGTTCTGGCGTTACGTGGGCGAGTCCACGCTGCTGCTTTGTGGCGCCAGAATCGGCCCCCGGGGTGACGCACGACGGCATACTGCACGGTCACCACGGCGATGGGCTCAGGCGACTCCGGGCACACCTACACTCTCGATGCGGTGTCCGGCGGCCGCGTGTCCACCAACAGGCCAGATTCGAGCCACATGGTGCGATGCGGCTGCTGGCCCCTTTGATGCGGCCAATGACGCAGCGTCACATGCGCCAGATGGAACGTGGACTCAAAGAGTATCTTGAGACGAGACGCTAGAGACCTTCGGCGAGCTGATTCGCCCATCCAACTTGATCGTTGCGCCGTCCTGACCGCCGATGACGCATCCGTCTGGCGTCACAACGACCGCAAACCTAGCGTGGGGTCTCGTTGTGACGGAGCGACGCGTCGCCGCACGTACCTCCGACAGGAATTCGGTTGAAGAGCGCTTGCTGCGTGAACTGGCCCAGAGCGGGGTGATGTCGACCGACGAGCAGCGCGCCGACTCGGCCTGTGCAATTGGGTCGCCCTGTGCACGCTGCTGGCGGATTCGTCTCGAGCGGCTACGCCACCGTTGTTGGGCTACTCCGGCGACCCGAAACCCGCCACCGGATCCTCAGCACGAATCTCTGATTCTGGGCAAGTGCGGCCCTCACTGAATGTCGCGGCGTCGATCGATACAGCCATGAAAACATCCACACTGCGGCCGTCACCGGGAGTCAGGTTCTCGGGCTTGGTGCCCACGTGAACACGCCGAGCGACCCGGAGCGCGTCGTCAAAGTAAATGCGGATGCATTTGGCGGTGCCGGACAATTTGTTCAACAACGTCGGCGGTCCAAAGCCCGGTGTCTTCGATGACTTCATGATGACGACTGGCACTTCGCAGTGGACCTCAACCTGATGTCCGCGACAAGACTCACCTTCAACAGCCTGTGCTTACCGCACATGCGTGCTTCGTCTTAGGTCCGCGTGATTACCTGCACGTCGTACTCAGTCAAGCAGCCGATTCGTACGTGATTCCCTCCGATGCGTCTGCGTGAACGTCGGCCAGCTGATGCATATTGCGACGGACAGCACGCGTAGCGCCTACTCGCGCCGTCGCGTCGGTGCTGGAGGGCTGCGCATGGTCGTCGACCGCGTCCTCGACGGCAAGACTCGCCTGGTAGCGCGTTTGAAGACGAGGTGTCATCGGTCTCCCCGTGAGTGCCGCCTCCGCCCCCGGTGGCTACGCACCTGGGGCGTGATCCCCTAGCGGCGAGCTTCCCGTTGCCCTTCATCCTGATGGCTTCCGCGCGGTCAATTCCGGCTAACGAGCCTGGCATCAGCGGCTCGACGTACCAGGCGCTGCTCGCCGCGACCGCTCGTACCGTCGAACACGAGTTGCTGACCGGCCACGGTCGGGCAGGTCACACCGTTCGATGCCGACGATGAACTGTGGACGGTGTACTTGCCGCGCGTACGTCCGCTGAAAACGTGTCTATAGCAGCGTTGCCGTTGGCTCGCGCGTGCGCGCCCAACAAATTCCTAGAGAACACTCACGACGACCTATTTCTGTGGTGTAACCATGCCGGGTGCGACGAACTTTGAGACATCGACCGGAGACGGAATCACACCGGCATCGGATAGCCAGGTCGCCACACCCTGCATGCTCGTGACCACGGTCTCATCGACTGGCAGCAGATCGTAATTGCGCGGCCGGCTGGCCACGGCTCGGGCGACGTCCGCCGGTAGGCCCTGTTGCTGAATTTCCAGCTGTGTCGCCTCGTTCAGGTTCGCGCTTGCCCAGGCGGCTTCTGACTGGAGTGCGGTCATCACCTTCTTGACAATCTCCGGCTGCGCGTCCAGCAATTCGCTGCGCACGACCGTCACACCGTAGTCTGGTGCCGCGGAGCCATCGGCAATGATGCGCGCGTTACCCTGCGTTTCGGCGATCGACACGTACGGATCCCACGTCACCCACGCGTCAACTTTGGCTTGCCCGAGGGCGATAGCGGCGTCCTGCGGACTGATATACACGCGGTTGACGCGGTCCTTGTCGATGTTGTCGGTCTCGAGCGTCTTGAGTAGCGTGTACTCGGCAACGTTGCCGCGCTGCACGGCAACGGATTTGCCAACAAGCTCACGCACACTCTGAATGGACGAGGTCTTGTTGACGAGGAACGCGCGACCCTCTGCTGTCGACTTGGTCGCGGCGACGAATTTCATCGGAGTGCCGGCGGCCAGGGCGGAGATGGCAGGTGCCGTAGCCGACGAGAAGAAGTCGGCACTCCGCGCGCGTAGCGTTTCGTAGCCGGTCGGTGCATCGGCGAGCGGGCCAACCCAGCTCACGGTGATGCCCTGCTGCGCAAGTTGCTTTTCCACCAGGCCGCGCTGAATGGCGACCAGCGCCAATCCGCCCTTCTGGTAGGCAATTCGAACATTGGTCGTCGATTGGCCGGTGGAACCAGACTGGGAGGCGCTCGTCGGCGCCGCCGCCGGCGCACTGGCGCCGCTGGTGCACGCCGCGAGTGCGAGCGCGAACAGGCTCGCCAGGAATATGTGAAAGATGCGCATGATACGTAGCCTTTACTGTTTCAGTACCAGTTCACGCCGCGACCGCCTGGCGCTCGCGACGGGCAACTTCCGTCCGCACCAGTGGCAGCAACTGGCGACCGTAGTCGATCGCGTCGTCGTACGGATCGTAGCCGCGGATCAAGATGGTCGAGACGCCGATGTCGATGTAATCGAGAATCGCTTGCGCGACCGTCTCGGGCGAGCCGACGAGTGCGGTGGAATTGCCGGCAGCGCCGGTAGCAGCCGCGAGCGGAGTCCAGAGCGCGCGGTCGTGGCGTTCTGATGCGGCTGCCGCTGCGAGCAAACGTTGCGAGCCGGCGTTTTCGGGGCGCCGATCGGGACTGTAGCGGAGATTTGTCGGCGCAAACTGACCGTTGCGCGCTTGCACGTTTCCCTGAACCTGGGTGAGGATGCGTTCGGCGCGTTCCCACGCGAGCGCGTCAGTCGATCCGAGGATCGGTCGGAAGGAGACGCTGAAGCGTGGCCAGCGGCCGTGTTTGGCGGCCTCGGCGCGTACTGCGGCAATCTGCTGCGCAGTTTCCGCGAGCGGCTCACCCCACAGCGCGTACACGTCGGCGTGCTTACCGCCCACCCGATACGCCGCCTCGGAAGAGCCGCCAAAGTAGATCGGAATGCGTGGCTTCTGGTACGGAAAAACCTCTGTCAGAAAGTTCTCGAAGCGGTAATGCGCGCCCTCGAAACTGAATGGCTGGGTGCTCGTCCAGGCCTGATTCAGAATTGTCAGGTATTCGTCGGTGCGCGCGTAGCGCTCGTCTTTCGAGAGGAAATCACCATCGCGGCGTTGCTCCGCATCGTTACCTCCAGTGATGGTGTGGAGTGCGACGCGGCCTTCGGTGAACTGGTCCAAGGTTGCAAAACTTCGCGCGGCGACGGTCGGAAAAACAAAGCCCGGCCGGTGCGCGACGAGATAATGGATGCGTTCGGTGTGCGCGGCGGCGTATGCCGCGACCTGGAGTCCATCAGGACGAGCGGCAGAGTAGCCGATCAGGACTTTGTCGAAGCCGGCGTCTTCGTGAGCGCGGCTGAATGCGCGTACGAAGGCGCGGTCGACGACGGGACCCGAACGCGGCCGGATTTCGGATTGTTGCTGGGTGGCGATCATGCCGATGAATTCGACGGGCACGCGGTCTCCTACAAATGTGGGTCAGTGCGCCGGGACGTGAGAGCAGGCGCACACCCACTGCTTGGCGGGTCTGTAAACCGGGTCTAGCGCAGCACGCCGGTTTGCGCGTGCACGCCTGGTGGACGTTCCGAGCGAGAAATTGGCATCCTCTTGAGCCTCGTTGGAGGTGGCTGCCGAAGGGTCAGCGTCTGGACGCGGTCCCACGTCGGTACAGTCGTCGTCTAACGCGGTCATACGTTGAGCGTGTTCTCCGTTCCGTTTCAGATGCCCAGCGCGGTTTTGCCGGCGTTGAGCAGAATCACGTCGTCCTGTGGCGTGTGAATGCGACTGCACAGCGCGTCGCGATAGTGACGTTGCAGCGGGTGGTGAAACGACAGGCCAGGATTACCCGTTAGCGTCAGCCCGATCTCGAGTGACTTGATGACGTTCGCGGTGACCGTGAGTTTCGCCAGCGACGGCGACGCCGGTGGGTTATCGCCAGAGAGGCTTTCCGGCAGGCGGTCGTTGACGAACAGCAGCGATTCGATCTCACCGATTGCCGTTTGAAAGCGTGGTAGCGTGGCCAGCGGTGCGCCGAGATTTGACGGGACACGTTCGTTGAGGTAGCGCACCAGCCAGTCGCGACCGGCCTTTGCCACACCGTTGTAGACCGACAGTAGCAGTGTGGTTGACCAGAGCCATGAGCCACCCGACTGTGCGCTGCCAGGTGGTTGGAGGTTGAGCGTGTCGTCCAGTGGAATCCATACGTCCTCGAACAGCACGTCGTTGCTGGCGGAGGCGCGCATACCGAGGTGGTCCCAGATACGCCGGATGGTGATTCCGGGTGAGTCCGCGGGAACGACGACGTACCCGACGCGTTGTCGCTCCGGGTCGTCGCGATCGGTGGCGGGCCAGACGAGCATCCAGCGGAGTCCAGCGCTGCCGGTGCCGTAGATCTTGTGGCCGGTGAGCTGCCAACCCGGCCGTCCGCGGCGGTCGACGCGACGCGCGCGCGTGGCCGGAATTCCACCGCGCGCCGGTGTGCCGAGCTCTGATTCAACGCGGAGTGCGTTGATTAGCGAGGGTGCGTCACGCGTCTCGGCGATCACGCGCTCACGCGGGTGAAGCGGCCATGGACTGCGCGGGTCGCCGAGCGCGCGCAGGTGGAGCAAGTGCATCACCAGGATGAGCGCGGTTGACGCATCGCCACCGGCCAGAATTTCAACGACGTGCGCGGTGGTGCGCAGGTCAGCGCCGCGGCCACCGTCGGCTACCGGGAGGGTCAGATTGCCGAGGCCCGCGCGCCAGATCGCGACGATGTTGTCGGGCGCGAAAACGCCTGCGCGATGGTGCGGGTCGGCGTGCGCGGCGAGCCCGGCGGCGACTTCGACGGCGGCGTCGAGAAGGGCTGAAGGGTCGGCCGCGGGCGCATCGGCGACGAGCGGAGCGGCGGTCATCTCGGCCATACTAAACACGGTTGACTCATTTGGTCAACTACTTAGGCTAATTAGTCTATTGACTAAGTCGACTAAGTCTAGTTAGTGTTCGAGGCATGTCCCTCGAAGTTGCCGCGCCGGCCGCTCCCGCGTCGAGCCTGCGCACCCACCGACCGCACCACGCCGCCTCACCCGCGCTCCCAACCCGGCCGGGTCGCCGTGCGACCGCGCCGCCCGCATTCGTTTACTGGCTCGTCCCGGTTGGCGTGATCGTCGCCGTGGAACTTGCATCGCGGCTCGCACTTGTCCCTGCGTGGCTGCTCCCGGCCCCCTCCGCGGTCGCCGTTACGGCGTGGAGTCTCATTGTCTCCGGCGAATTGCCCCAGCACTTGCTCGTGAGCTTGCGGCGCGTCGCCATCGGCCTGAGCATCGGCGCCAGCCTGGGGTTGTTGCTCGGGTTCGCGGTCGGTCTGAGCCGCTGGATGGAAGCGCTGGCCGACCTGTCGCTGCAAATGCTCCGCACCATTCCGCACCTGGCTCTATTACCACTGGTGATCGTCTGGTTCGGCATCGGCGAGGAAGCCAAGATCTTCCTGGTTGCGCTCGGTACGCTGTTTCCGACCTACATCAACACGGTCCACGGTATTCGCAACGTGGACGCGAAGCTGACCGAGATGGCACAGGCGTACGGTCTGACGCCCCGCGAGCGTGTCCTCCAGGTGGTGCTGCCAGGCGCGTTGCCCGGCATCCTGGTCGGACTCCGTTACGCATTTGGCGTGGCGTGGCTGACGCTCGTCGTCGGTGAAACCATCGCGGCGAGCTCCGGCATCGGGTATCTCGCCATGGATGCGCGGCTATTCATGCGCACCGATGTCATTTTGCTCTCCGTCGTCATTTACGCATTGTTGGGCGCCGCCTCGGATGGTCTCAGTCGGCTCATGGAACGGAGGTTTCTGCGATGGCATCCCAATTACAACCGCGCCTCCAAAGCCTGACCGAGGTCTCCGGTGCGGAGGTCCAGCTGCGCGGACTGCACAAGGCATTCGGCGCACGCATCGTGCTGCGCGACCTGGACCTTGCTGTTGGAACGAGTGAATTCGTCGCGGTTCTCGGTCCGAGTGGCGGTGGTAAGAGCACGCTGCTCAAAATCCTCGCCGGTCTGGAGCCGCCGACTGATGGACAGGTCCAACTGGTTGGCGCGGGCGGCGGTGGCGAGCCAACGGTGCGCATCATGTTTCAAGAAGATCGCCTGCTGCCCTGGCTGAGCACGCTCGACAACGTCGCCATCGGCCTGCCGCGCGACCTGCGAAACAGCGCTTCGGAGTTGCTCGTCGCGGTCGGGCTCAAGGGCCGAGAACGCGATTGGCCGACCGTCCTGTCCGGCGGTCAGCGACAACGTGCCGCGCTCGCACGTGCGCTTGCGCATCGACCGGATCTGCTGTTGCTGGACGAGCCGTTTGGTGCCCTCGACGCGCTCACCCGGACCACGATGCAGGACCTGTTGCTGAGCCTCTGGCAACGCGAGCGCAACACCGTGCTGCTGGTGACGCACGACGTGGAGGAAGCGTTGGTGCTGGCCGACCGCGTGGTGCTATTGATCGACGGACGCCTGGACGACGACTTCCGCGTCGACCTGCCGCGGCCGCGCCGCCGTGGTGATGCCCACCTGGCGGCGCTCAAAGAACAACTGCTCGATCGGCTGCATCAGGCCGAGCCGAGTCGCTGACCGAATTCCCGGTCAACACAAAGGAGTCCCTGATGGATTCGAAGGTGAAATGGACACGTCGTGAGTTGCTGCGCCGCGCATCGGCTGTTGGAGCTGTTGTTCCGGTTGCGCTGCTGGCGGCGTGTACCCAGTCCACTCCGTCAGCCAGTCCAACGCCGGCGGTGGCACCGGTCGGTCAGACTGTGGCTCCGGCGACGGCGGCAGCGGAAAAGGTGCGGCTGACCTACGGCAAGGGAGGCCTCGCTACGGTCGCGCAGACGCGCGGCGTGTTCGAGCCGTCTCTGCGCGAGAGAGGCATCGGCGTGGAGTGGATTGGCCCATTTCCCAATCATGCGCCGACGATGCAAGCAGTTTCCGCGCGTAGCGCGGACTTTAGCTTCGGCGGTAGCACGACACCTGCGCTCGCGGCGCTGCTGGCGGGTCAGCCGCTGAACTTCGTTCAGATGGTGTTCGCCAGACCGCGCGAAAAAGTCGAGACTGTGTATATGGATCCACCGGACGCGGAGCCCGCGTTTGCCACCCGGAAGGTCGATGCGTGGTCGATGTGGAATGGCGGTCGCGAAGTGGCCGAAGTGAAGTACGGTCCGGTGCCCATCTTCGTCGAGGAGGACGAGCTGCCGCCGGACGGGCAGATCGACTTCGGCTCGTATCTGGTCCGCGACGACTACGTGAAGGACCACCTGGACACGATTCGAGCGGTGATGGCGGCGTGGAAAGTGGAGGCGGAGTGGGCCGCGGCCAACCAGGACGACTACATCGCGATCATCAACAACGACTCCGGCTATCCGCCCGAAGTGGTGGCGAAACAAGCCGCGTATCACTCGGCTTCGCGCTACTCGGCGATGAGCAGCGACGTGGTGGCGCAACTGCAAAAATCGGCGGATTGGCTCGCGCCGCGCAAGATCATTCCTGGCCAGATCGAAGTCGCACGCTACGCCGTGGACATTTCGGGCGCGTGACAGGAATCCGAAACCCGTTCAGTATCACACACCAGGAGTTTGCTCACTATGCCAGTTGAATTCATCGGCATGATCGCCACCCGCGAGCAATCGGAAATTATTGCTCCGGAAGGACCGTTCATCAATCCGGATTTCACGGCGCGCTTCGCGCAGGCGCACGAGCAAGGCGGCTTCGATCGCATCCTGATCGGTTACGGTGCCGGCTGGGCTGAAGGTTGGGGTGTGGCTAACGCGGCGCTGTGTGCTACCGACCGATTGAAAGTGCTTATTGCCCATCGCCCGGGATTCGTCGCGCCGACGCTCTTCGCACGCCAGGCGAGCACGCTCGACCATATCACGGGTGGCGGCCGCGTGGCGATCCACTACATCACTGGTGGTGACGAGATCGACCAGCGACGCGATGGCGATTTCCTCAGCCACGACGATCGCTATCGCCGCACCGGTGAATTTCTCACCATTGTCCGTCGACTGTGGTCGGAAGGTGGTCCGCTCGACTTCGCCGGTGAGTTCTACCGCGTGGAGGGCGCGATCGATGCCGTTCGACCCGCCACGCCGGGTGGAATCCCGGTGTATTTCGGCGGCGCTTCCGAGGCGGCCGTGCGCGTCGGCGCCGAGCACGCGGATGTGTACATGCTGTGGGGCGAACCCCTGGCGGACATTGCCGATCGCCTTGCAACGCTGCGCGGCGCGGCGGCGGAGTTTGGTCGGACGCTGCGCTTCTCCGTATCGCTGCGCCCAATCCTGGGACCGACCGAGGCGAAAGCTTGGGCGCGCGCCGAGGCCATCGCGGAGACGACTGCACAACGACGCGACGCGTTTTTAGGTCACCGCGTCAACAAGGAGGACACGTCCGTTGGTGCGCGCCGCCTGCGCGAGGCAGCCGCTGTATCGGACGTCCATGACGAGCGCCTCTTCACGCGTGTGGCAGCCATCACCGGTGCGTCCGGCAATTCGACAGCACTCGTCGGCACCCCAGAGCAGGTGGCGGAGTCGCTGTTGAAGTATGTAGATCTGGGCTTTTCCACGATATTAATTCGCGGCTTCAATCCGCTCCAGGACGCCGCGGACTACGGCCGCGAGCTGCTGCCACTGGTGCGCGCGGGGATGGCGCGACGCGAGCGTGAGCCCGTGCTCGTTTGATGACGGACACACCTGTCGTGGTCGGGCTGGCCGGGTCGCTCTCCAGCGAATCACGCTCAACCGCGCTGGTCACGCGCGTGCTGCGCGAGCTGGAAGCCTTCGGCGTGACGTCGGAGTTCATCAACCTTGCGGACCTACCGGCCGACGCGTTGCTGGCGCGATCGCGTGATGCGGCTCTGAATCGCGCACTGCAAACCACCACGAGCGCACGCGTCCTGGTCGTCGGCACGCCAATCTATCGTGCCAGTTACACCGGTCAGTTGAAGGCCTTCTTCGATTTGTTGCCACGCGACGCGCTAGCCAACACCGCGGTCGGCCTAATTGCGACTGGCGCCGGCCGCGATCATCGGCTGGCCGTCGATCACGCGCTCCGCCCACTCGTGGCGAGTCTCGCCGGACTCAGTGCATCGCGCGCGATTTACGCGAGCGATGCGGAACTCGACGCGAACCCCCAGGACGTACAGCAGCAGGTCACTGCACTTGCGCGCGAATTGCTCGGTCTGATCAGGGCGGACTAGCGGCGCCGCGCCGGAGCAACACGCTTCCCGGCGCCGCGTTCTCCGGCTGCGCTGCCGTCCGAAGTTTGGACTTTACGGACCGAGCTGTCGAGCCACGGCTGTCGTGTGTGCGGTGACCAGGCACCTTTCGACGCGGAAAACTGACGCACGACTTCAGGCAATTGGTTCGCCGCAACGTCTTGCAGCGTGACGTGGTCCAGCACACTGCGCATACTCGCGCGCACGGCGACCCACACTTCTCGCAGCGGCTCAGCGCGTCCCAAGTAGACGACGGCCTCCGGACTTTCGCCGCGGACGTTCGCCAGCGGCCCGTCGACCGCACGAATGATGTCGGCCAGACTGATCCGCTCGGGAGCGACAGTCAGCAAATAGCCTCCATCCGCGCCACGGACGGTCTTGACCAGGCCAGCGACTTTGAGCTGCTGGAAAATATTGTTCAAGAAAGTGATCGGAATCGCCTGGGCTCTGGCGATCTGATCCCGCGTGAGCGGCCGACCCCCGCCGGCCGCGACCTCGACCAGTGCGCGCACCGCGTAGTCGGCTCTTGCTGACAGGTGCATGCGCCGTTCATTGTGCGCAATTGCCAAGTGGCTGTCACGCGAAGGACGCTCTGCCCAGCGCTCTCGACGCGGCGCGGCGGTACCCGGCATTAGCAGGACCTGCGAAAGTTTGCGATCCTCGCGCTGACGCTCCGTTTGATCTCCGTAACTGAGAGATGTCGTCCCGCGGGCTCCAGATAGCGCCTGGCGTAGTCCGCTCGACCCAGTTGCTCACGCTCGACCGACCCAAATTCGCGGACGTTCGCCGGCTGGCGTCCGAACTTCCGGATGGCACGCTCACGGGGAACGCCTCGTACACGGGAGCGCCATGGAACAGATCGTCTCCATCGAGGAAATCCTCGTGGATCCAGGTGTTGGGCCACGGCTTCCCACACGAACACCGCGCGCCGCCGCACGTCGAATCCGCGGGAGGTAATCTCCGCGCCAATGTCGGCAGTTTCGAAAGGGAGGGCAATCTCGGAGACGTTTGTCGGTTCGCCGTTAGAAATCCGCTGCCACGGTTGCTGCTCATGGCGCGTTCTCACGCAAGTCGAGCTCGAATGCGGTTACACATTGCTTGGGCGAATCGGAACGCTCGAGTTTCCAGCCGCGCACCGACCGCGACCAGTTGGTCGATAGCGTCGTCTATGGCGGTCCGAACGACGTGGTCTGCTTAGCGCGTACGACACAGCACCCCGCCGCACGGGCCAGGCCGCACCTCGATCGGACAGGCGAACGAACGCCTCGCGGACGGCTGACCCAACGGAACGCCGCCGCGACGAGCGGCATCCCAGTAGGCAACGGGTGACCAGGAGGACGACGCAGCCGCCAGTCACGCCGAGCGCGAGCGGCACACTCATGCGCCCTGAAGCGTTACTCCCACCTGCGCCAGCTGGACTCGCGCTGTAGCCGGCACAGGGGTCCGGGTTCGCGGCTGCCCGCGATGTGCGAGTCAGGCAGCGCGGAGCTGGGTTGGTAGCTCCGCCACGTCGGCACCTTGCGCTTCCAAGCGGAACTGGCGGACGAGTTCTTGCAGCCGGCCAGCGGTCTCTGCGAGCTCTTGGGCCTGGGCGCTCATCTCCTCGACCTGCGCACTCATTTCCTCAGCGCTGGCCGAAACCTCTTCGGTTCCAGCCGTCTGCTCCTCGG
>Ga0213876_10002275_pt1 | contig 11327 bp, 6 predicted proteins | sample BarmaccomBMRX_R9_FD_160113 | JGI IMG/M metagenome (GOLD analysis project Ga0213876, IMG submission 160113) | Root-associated microbial communities from Barbacenia macrantha in rupestrian grasslands, the National Park of Serra do Cipo, Brazil - RX_R9 | ecosystem: Host-associated > Plants > Roots...
CACGATCGCCTCTTCGATCTATGCCAAAAACGTCGACGTTGGACGTGCGGTGATCCTGGCGCTGTTCCACGACGCCGAAGAAGTGATGACCGGCGACATCCCCTCACCGGTGAAGCACCACAACCCGGGCATGCTGCGCAACGTGCGCGAAATCGAGTCGCTCGCCGCCGATGAGCTGCTGCGCATGGTGCCCGAGGCATTGGCCGCGGTCTATCGGCCGCTGATCACCAACGCGGAGCGCGATCCCGACTTGATGAAGTGGGTCAAGGCCGCCGACGCCCTCGACGCCTACCTGAAGTGCGCCATCGAATACGCCGCAGGCAACCGCGAATTCGCCGTCGCCGAGCGCCAGCTCGAGGTAAAAGCGCGCAGCATGGGCATGCCCGAGGTCGACTATTTTCTCGGACACTTCGCGCCGAGCTTCCGCAAGTCCCTCGACGAGCTCGCGCAGCCCGGCTGAAGTTCAGCCTCTTCGCCCGCGCTTCTAGCGCACCGTCAGCCGCGTGGAGAGGACCAGGTGGTTCGCGCCATCGCCGAGGGTAAGTCGGTCGCCACTGCGCGGGTCGTAGACACCCACCTCGACGGGGTATTCGCCAGGTGCCAGCGCCTTTGGCAGCACCAACGGGTACGCGTCATCCAGGTCTTCGCCCGTTAACCAACTCGTCGTGGGCGCGGCGCCACCCAACGGTTCGGAATCACGTTGGGCCAGCACGCTCGAGCCAGAGACGTCCAGGACGTGCACGAACACTTTGTAGCCCACAGACATGGGTGCAGCCGCGCGCCAGCGCAAGTTCACGTTCACCTTATCGCCGGCTTTGACTGAGGCGGGGTCAATGCCGAAAGACAGGAGTTCCATCGCGCCACCGAAGCTAGCGATTGCCGGTGCTCGTGAAGTGTCCATCACGTGCGCCCGGCCCGTGAGGTTCAAGCTCCCGAGCCGCTGCCATTGATCCTCCAGCGACAGTTCGAGCGCGACGTTCTGACCAGACAACGCCGCTGACACGACGAAGCTTTGCTCATCGCGCACCACGTTGCCTTCGCGCAGCGTGCCTGGCGCGGCGCGGCCACCGAGCAATGGCAGCGCCGACTCCTGCAGCACCGAACCACGACTGTCCACGAGCCGTAGCCGCACCTGCGTCACCGACGGCGAGTCCTGCGTCGCGCGCCACAACAGGCCAAGTCGCAGCGGACCGCCAACCGCCGCCTCGGCCGGCAGCGGTCGCGCGGCGACAAGCTCCAAGCCGCCTCCCATCAGCGGCGGTCCTTCAACGGGCCGCATGTCGTTGGGCAGCGGCATATCGGCCGTCAACAGCCCGGGCGTGAGCGCCACGCTGGCTACTGGCACTCGGTCGGTGCGGGTTCCCTGCCACGTCGCCAGATCCGGTCCGGCATTCGGCTTGACCGGGCTCATGCCGACAGTCAGTCGATACGTCTGCGGAAGCGCGGTCGCGTCCGTGCTGACGGGGATTCGACTCAGCACCGTCTCGTCCGTCTGCCACTGCGCGGCGGGATAGAGCTCGACTGTGCCGTTTCCCCACAAGCTGCCGTCGCCGCTCGCGGGATCGTCGAGCTGTACGGAAACCTGGCGCGGCTCGGGATGCGCAACCAGGGGCTGCCACACCAACCGCGTTTCGAGCGGCTCGCCCGCCGCTGCCGAAGCCGGCGCGCTCAGTGCGTCGATGCGCGCGAGACCGTCAAATGTTGCTCCGAGGGAGCTCGCCTGTATCAGGCTGGCCGTGCACGCGGCCCGTACCTGGTCGGCGCCTGCCACTATCTCAGCGAACGCGTCTGGCGGACCAAGACAGTCGGTCAAGTTGCCCGTACGGTCGGGCACGCCGCGCAGCTCGGACAGCACATAGACGGCGGTTGTCGAGGCAGGCGGCAGTGGCAGCGAACGCAGTGGATCGAACCACTTGATCCAGGGGTACCGCAGCCCTGGCAAGTTGCCCGCGCCAAAGTGCCTGGGGGTGCCGTCAACGGAGGCCACGTAAATCGACTCCGCGCTGACTCGATCGGCCGTCTCAACCGCGTGCGCGGCCGCGCCGCCGAGGCCATGCAGCGCCGCTTCTCGATCGGGCCAGATCGGTGCGAGGCTGCCCACCTGCCAGAGCATCGCCAGTAGACCGATCGCGCTCCAGCCGGCGAGCGCGAAGCGCGCCGCGCGTTGTTGCTCGCCACTGCGGATGGCTGACCCGAAGCGCGACCGCAGCAGTCGTTGAACCAACTCCAGCGGCACCTGCCCCGCCACCGCCGCCATCGGCGCGTACATCGGCATGACCAGTCGGTAGCCGTACGTATCGGCTTCGAAGAGCATCAGGACCAGCAGATGCGTACCGACGAAGGCATGCACCGGCCAAACGTGCAGCCGCCGGGTTCGCTTGAATGCCAAGCTGCCCACATACAGCGCGCAGGTCAGCAGGAGCGGCCAGGAGACGCCCGGGTCATTGCGGCCTTGCAGCCCGATGCTATGCGCACCGAGCGGAAGAAGCGTGCCGAGATACCCCGCCGGATCCTTACGCGCGAACTCCACGACCGTGCGCGTGCTGGTATCCAGATGCAGCGCGTTGTAGGCAGCGTTCTGCTGCAGCGCCGCCTGGTCGATCAGCCCCGCGGGTGGCCGATGAAACTCCAGCAGGCTGGCGCCACCGCTGGAGCTGATCGGCACGAACTGGCCGGAGACGATCCAGTTCCGCGCCGTGACGGGCACAATGACGAGAACAACGCCAATTCCTACTAACACCGTTAGTTTCGACGCTAACAGCGGTAGTCTACCTAACGCTGTTAGGCGGGCGGCGTGACGCCAAGCGGCGAACAGGATCGCGAGCGCGAACGGGACGAACAGCAGAAACTGCGAGCGGCTGATTGCCGTCACGCCAAGAAGCATTCCCGTCAGCAACGCCTGCCACCAGGGCGGGGGGCGAGTACCGCGAGCGAGTCCGACCACGACGACCAGGCTGGCCATCACTAGCGGCATGTACAAGTTCTCGTTAAACAGCTGCCGTGCGATCTTGAAGTGCTCGGGCTCGACCTGGAGCAGGACAAGGAAGAAAGCAAGCGCGACGACGCCATCCAGGACCTGGCCGAAACAGCGTCGCGCGAGAACCGCGGTACCTGCCGCGACCGCGCCCAGGGCGGCGAACTGCACTACGATCGGGCCGAACAGGCTCTCACCGGTGAGCCAGTGAGCGATCGCTAGCGCGTACGGATACAGCGGTTGGCCGTAGAACGGCGCGGCGTGCCCCTGGCCGCCGTCCATCAGCGGTCCGTTGAGCAGAATGTCGCGGGCCGACGATTCGTAGATCAGCCAGTCGTCCAGGCCCGACAGGATGGTGGCTTTGCCAGCCATGGGCGCCTCCAGCAGCGTGCCGTAGGCCGCGAATGCCAGCGGCAGCAGCAACAAGCCCGCGGGCCACCACGCGAGTCGTCTTCCACGGCGTAGAAGCACAAGTAGCGCGACCGCGACCGCGGCCAGCGCTGCGAGGCCCAGCGCACCAAACGCGGTGCTCAGCAGTGGCAGCGGGCCGGCATCCTCACGCCACCGCACGTCATCGCCACCAACCGTTTCGAGCGCCCCTCCGGGGTAGCGCTGCCAACGTACGCGCAGCGATGGCACCCTGGCCTCAGGCCGCGAGTACTCCACGCGCAACTGGTGCTGCCCCGCGCTCAAATCGACAGTGCTGTCGTTTGCGCCGAGCGACTGACCATCAAGCCATACGGTTGCTGGTCCGGTGGCATCCACTACGAAATGGCGCGGCCCCGCGGTTGGTGCGATGAGCCAACCGTCCCAGCGCATGCTGAACGGCAGTTGGTCGCGCCCGGGTACCACGTCGGCGCCGAAGTTGAATCGCGTGGCGTCGTTAAAGAAATGGACGCCGAAGTCTTCGCCGTGCAGATCGAGCGCTGGCTCGATGCGCGTGGCGTCGGCTAACCAGCGGAAGTCAGTCGAGCGCTCGGGCGGCGCTTGCGGAGTGGCGGCAGCCCAGTAGGAGGCCTTGAGGCCCACGGGCGGCGCAAGGAGGTGCGCCAGCACCTGCAGCGCCAGCGCCGCGGCCAACCCGGCAAGCAGCCAGATCCCCCATCGCCACGGCACCGCCGGCCATTCTAAGGACCGCCAGCGGGCGTGCTACTTCAGTCTTTGACTATTAGTCCTTGGGCGCTTCGGCCCCGCAGAGGCCACAGACCCCGTCGATGATGCAGTGGCCATCGGGGTGCCCGATGGTCTCAATCAAGTGCCTGCCCTCTGTGCAGTGGCTACCCTCGTCCGTCGGCGCGGTGCACGCCGCGAGGTGCCACTCCACTCTGTCACGTTCTCGGGTTGCGCCTACCTGGCCACCTGTGCGCACCACCGCCCGCCAGAAGACACGCGGCACCGCAGGCGCGGTCGCCTCGGCTTTGGCCTTGGCGGGCCGCTCACCGCCCGTATTTGGCGCAGGTTCGATCGTCGTTGCAGCCATGGGTTCTAATGGTACGCCCCCGGTTTCAGTCACTCTGGGTCACAGGTCTACTGCAAGTCAAGGGCCATGTGCCAGAACACCGACTCAAGCCTCTGCGCCCACCGCGGATTCGGCCGCCGGGTCGGCAGCCAGTTCGGCGGGCGTATGCGCACGCACCTTGACGGGTCGACGCGCACGAAAGATCGGGTACATCAGTCCGAGCAGTCCGCCGTACGCGACGTGTCGAATCAGCTCGCCACTCAAGGCCACAGGCCCGGTGGCGCCGATGCCAAGGAAGCCCAGCCCCAGAGCGGGCATCACAAACACGAGTGATACCAGCAGCGGCACCAGGGCGAAGACGATGCCGCGCCGCCAGTCCGGCCAGTCGAGCCGTTTGGCCAACCAGGGTTCACCCCACACGCCGTAAACAAGTCCCCACAAGCCGCCGACGCCGAGGAAGGCGGGCACGGCCACGAACAGCACAACAGGCTGGATGTCGCGCGCGAGCGCGAAGGCGAGCCGACGGCCGGTCTCCTCGACGAGCGTGCCAGGCGCACTGAAGTTGAACGCGATGCCGCCCGCCAGGTTGATGGCCACATTGATCAGGAGCGTGGACGCGATCGTTGCCAGCAGCCCGGCGAGCAGGCCCGCGCGCACCTGCGCGTCGCGATCGGGTGTGGCGGCGAGCGCGCCGCGTTTGCCGATGTCCTGTCGGGCGCGGACTGTCCACCACAGGATCAGCGTCACCGGCACGAGCGAGCCGAGCAAGCCGAAGGGGATGTGGACCTTCTCCAGCAGACTCAGCACCGGCTGGCCGAGGAAATAGCCGAGCAGCGTATAGACCAGGATGTAGAGCAGCGCGCCCAGGCTCATCGCCGGGAAAAACGCGATAAACGGTACCTCGAAAACGCCGCACGCGACGGCGGTGACGATGCGCAGGCCTGGCACCAATCGGCCGAGAAACACCGCGCGCGAGCCGTGTTTTTTGAGCCACTGTTCGGTGGTATCCAGTCGCTCCGGCGTGAGTCGGATGAAGCGACCGTAGCGGTAGACCAGACCGCGCCCGGCCATGCGCGAAACCCAGTACAGCACCGAAGAGCCGATCATCGTGCCCAGCCAGGTCGCCGCCACCGCCTGCCACAGCTGGATCGTGCCGAATCGGAGCTGCTGGCCGAACAGCACGACGACGACATCCGTACCGAACCGCGCATGATCGCCGAGGACCAGCATGAGCACGTCGCCTGGCACGGGCACTGGGACGCCCGCCTCCTCGATCAGCAGAAACACAAAGGCCGCTAGCAGCCCGTGGCGGTCGAGGAAAGAGGAGGTCGCCAGGCCGACTTCAGTCCACCAGTCCACCATGCCCGACGAAACTCCAACAGAAGTTAGCACTCTCGCGTGCGCGTGGCACCATGCAGCGCGTGGAGCGAGTCGTGCTTGCGATCGACATCGGCGGGACCAAGATGGCCTGCGGGCTGGTCACCGCGGATGGCGAGTTGTTGGCGAGTGAGCGTATCACCACACCGCGATCTGACGATGCAGACGTGCTCTTTGGTGCACTCGAGCAAGCGTGCCGGAGGGTCATCGGTACGCATGCGGCCCAGCCACTGGCGATTGGTGTCGGCTGCGGCGGACCGATGCGCTACCCCGAAGGCATCGTCAACCCGGTGAACATCCACGCCTGGCGCGAATTCCCCCTTCGCGAGCGGCTCAGCACTGCGTTTGAGCTGCCGTGCACCGTGGATAACGACGCCAAGGCCCTGGCAGTCGCCGAGCGCTGGCGCGGTGCCGGTCAGGGCGCGAACAACATGCTCGGCATGGTCGTCTCCACGGGCGTCGGTGGCGGCATCATCCTCGATGGCCAGCTGCTGCACGGGGAGACAGGCAACGCTGGACACGTCGGCCACATCATCGTCTGGCCCGACGGTCCGCCGTGCGGCTGTGGTGCGCGCGGCTGCGTGGAAGGCATCGCCTCAGGCAGCGGCCTGGCGCGTCGGGTGGGTGCAGCTTTGGCCGAGGGTCGCCCGACCATTCTGGGTCCAGACGCGACCGCCGCGGATGTGGCCGTCGCCGCACGCGGCGGGGATTTGCTGGCGCAGGAGCTCTATTGCACCGCGGGCGACGCCGTCGGGCGCGGCATCGCTTCAGCGGCCGCGGTGCTCGACCTCGAACGTGTCGTCATCGGTGGCAGCATCGCCTTGCTCGCCTGGGACCTGCTGGGCCCGCCGTTGGAGGCCGAGGTGCGCGCTCGCGCTCGACTGGATTTCACACGCAACCTGAAGGTGGTCCGCGCCGAGCTGGGTGATCAGGCAGGCCTGTTTGGAGCCGCGCAGCTGGCGCTCGCGCTGCTATAAACGCTGTTGCCGTTCTCGGCACACCACCGTTAACAGGGCTATCCGAGGTCTCTTGCTAGGTTTTCCATGTTTGCTACTGCAAGAGCACTCCGAGCCGTCGCCGCCCGAACGTACCGCACCATCACGAAAGAAATCTTCCTCGACAAGAACTCGTAACTTGACCAGCACGTGACAACGCCGGACCTCGAACCTACCCAGCGCCTGCCGACCGTCGGCGACGAACCGGAGTATCAGCAGCCGTCCCTCTCCGAGCGCGAGCGGCGCGGCAGCGGCCTCGCTGGGCTCCTCGGCCGTGTCATCCTGCTGTTGCTGATCGCGATTCTGGGTGTGGTCGCCGCGGCGTTGCTGCTGACTCCACCGCGCGAGTCCATTCTGATCATGGGCTCCGACGCGCGGCCGGACGAGCTCAGGCGGGGCGAGGTCGGTCGCACCGACACGCTGTTGCTGTTTGTCGGCGATCGCGCTTTGCCGCGTGTGGCGATGCTTTCTGTGCCGCGGGACCTGTGGGTCCAGATCCCGGGTTACGGCGAGGAGCGCATCAATGCTGCTTACGAGATGGGCGGCCCACAGACTGCCAAGCAGACGGTCAGCAACGTGATCGGCCAGCCGGTGGATCGGTACGTGGTGATCGGCCTCCAGGGCGTGCGCGACGTGGTGGATGCTGTGGGTGGGGTCGACATCACGGTGCCGCAGGCAATCCATGATGATGCGTACCCGACGGACGACTACGGCTATCAAACCGTCGACATACCGGCCGGACGCCAGCACATGGATGGCGATACCGCGTTGAAGTACGCGCGCACGCGGCATCAGGACAGCGATTTCGCGCGCGCTGCGCGGCAGCAGCAGGTGGTGGCCGCGGTGCGCAACGCGATGCTGAATCCGCTCAATTGGCCGCGGACGCCTGCGGTGCTTGCCGCCGTCGCCTCCGCGGTGAAAACCGATATCACGCCGCTTGACGTCATTGCCGTAGAGGCCGCGATGCTGCGGGACCCGGGCGATCCCGATCACCTGGTCATCGATACGTCACTCGCCAGCGAAGTCACCGGCGAAGACGGCGCCTATCTGCTGCAGGCTAAACCCACGTTGAAGCCGGCGGTGGCGCAGTTCCTCGCTGCGCCGACGGTGTCGCCCGCGTCGATTTCGGTCGAGGTGCTGAACGGCGCAGGCGTGACAGGCCTGGCCGCCCGCACGGCCGACCGCCTCAAACAGGCGGGCTTCACGGTTGCCAACGTGGCCGACGCCCCGCGCGCCCAGCCACAAACAACCATCGTCGCGCGCGCCAGCGCCCGCTCAGCCGCCGACCAGATCGCCAGCGCCGTCGGCCTGCCCGCCAGCCGCGTCTCTACGGGCAATCCGACCAACGCCGACGTACAGATCACCCTCGGCGCCGACGCCCGCTGAGCAACTTTCCGAGTCTTAACGGCCGTCGCTCACGTGTTCTACGAGCTGTCAACCGGCTCGGCGTCACAACCGCGTCAACCTGCTTGACACGGCCGGCGTCACAAACCACGTTTGCGGCTTGCAGCGTTACCGGACCCCAACATAGCCTGGCCCAATGTCCCCGAAGCACAACATGTTGTGGGTGTCACGGCCGGAAACCCACTCGGTTGTGCCCCAAACCACTTAAAATCCTCTGGTAGGTACAGCCAAGCATGCACGGTCTGGATGCTGACGCGATCCATCCCATCCCCAGCGCAAACGGTGTCGCACAGCTCGACCTCGCCTTCGCTACGCGCAGCCACAGCGTTCACGAAGACGGCGTCCACGAAGTCGCCTTGCCCACGACCATCATCAAGCGCGATGGCCGCGAGGTCCCGTTCGACCCGATGCGCATCGAGCGCGCCATCAGTCGGTGCTTCGCGGCGCTGGGCAGGTCGCCCTATACGCCCATCCCCGAGCTGGCCGTGCGCGTGGTCAACATCATGTCGGCGCGACCGGGCCAGCCGACGGTCGAGGTCGTCCAGGACGCGGTCGAGCTAACCCTCCAGGCGGCTGGCGAGTTCGAGGCCGCCAAAGCCTACATCCTGTATCGCGCCGTGCATGCTGCGCAGCGGCAGGAGCGACCCGTTCCCGACGAGGTGCGTGAGGCGTTCGGTCAGGCCGACCAATACTTCCCCACGCCAATCCAGAAGTTCCAGTTCTTCGACAAGTACTCGCGCTTCGACTACGACAAAGGCCGTCGCGAGACGTGGATCGAGACTGTGGACCGCGCGGTGAGCTTCCTCCACGAGCTGGTCACCACAAACACGGGTGTCGATCTCGGTGGCGAGACGTATGCGCACATGCGGCGGATGATCCTGGAAATGCGCAGCATGCCGTCGATGCGGCTGCTGGCGATGGCAGGCTCGCCAGCGCGGCGTGACTCGACCACGATCTACAACTGCTCGTACCTGCCCGTGGACAGCGTGGATGCCTTTGCCGAAGCACTGCTGATTTCGATGGCGGGCTGCGGCGTTGGATTTTCTGTCGAAAGCCGCTACGTCGAGAGTTTTCCGAGAGTTCAGCGACAGCGCAGCCTGACGCCGGTGCGGCACGTGATCGAGGATTCCGCCCAGGGCTGGGCCACCGCCGTGCGGCTGGGCATTCAGACGTGGTTCGAGGGCGGCGACGTCCTCTTCAATTTCGACGAGATTCGCGCGGCGGGCGCGCCATTGCGCACCAAAGGTGGCCGCGCCTCTGGCCCTGGCCCGCTGCGCACCATGCTCGAATTCGCACGCGCAAGGATCCTGGCCCGCCAGGGCATGCACCTGCGTCCGCTGGATGCGCACGACATCATGTGCATGGTCGGCAATGCAGCCGTTTCGGGTGGAGTGCGCCGGACTGCGATGATCTCGTTGTTCGACTACGACGACCTGGACATGCGGCTCTGCAAGAGCGGTGATTTCGAGCACGACAACAGCCAGCGCTGGAACGCCAATAACTCGGCCGTGTGGCCCGAACGCGGCCTCGACCAGGTCCAGGTGATGGAGCAAGTGCTGGACATGGTCAAGTCTCAGCGCGGCGAACCAGGCATCTTCAACCGCAAAGCCACGCTAGACCTGATCCCCGACCGCCGCAAGCGCTTCGGCTACGACGAGTACGGTTGTAATCCCTGTGGCGAAATCATTCTTCGAAAGAATGAATTCTGCAATCTTTCGATTGCGGTCGCGCGCAGTGATGACACGTTTGAGACGTTGAAAGAGAAGATTGTAACGGCCGCCATTATTGGGACGATCCAGTCGCTGGCGACGCATTTTCCGGATTTGCGACCGATCTGGAAGCAAAACTGTGAAGAGGAGCGGCTGCTCGGAGTCGACATCACGGGACAGATGGATAGCCCGCTCACCCACGATCCAGCTGTGATGCAAGCGTTGCGTGCAGTTGCGACAGAAACCAACCGCCAGTTCGCCAAGCGGCTCGGCATCAACCCCTCCGCCGCGATCACGACGGTGAAGCCGAGCGGCAACAGCTCGCAACTGTTGAATTGCAGCTCAGGTCTGCATGCGAGGTGGGCGCCCTACTACGAACGCAACGTCCGTGTCGCCGCGACCTCGCCCATCTACAAAGTCCTGCGCGACGCCGGCGTCCCGATGGATCCCGAAAACGGCCAGACCCGCGAAGATGCCAATACCTGGGTCATCCATTTCCCAATGCGCTCGCCCGACGGCGCAATCACCCGAAAAGACCGCGGCGCCATCGAACAATGCAACTACTGGCTCCACAACAAAGTCAACTGGACCGATCACAATCCTTCCGTAACGATCACTTACAAAGCTGATGAAGTTGTCGAGTTGACCAGGTGGATCTGGGAACACCGCGATCTTATTGGCGGAATGGCCTTCCTCCCTGCCTTTGACGCGCATTATGCGCAGCTTCCGTATATTGAGATTACGCAGGACGAGTACGAGCGCCGCATGGCTGAGTTTCCAGAGATCGACTTCAGCAAGCTTTGGCGCTACGAGGCGCACGATCTCACTTCGGCTGCCCAGGAACTCGCGTGTATGGCGGGAGGTTGCGACGTCGACGAGTAGCGACGTTCACCGATAGCTCAACGAACGACAAACGCAGTCGGGTGTTACGCTCGGTTTATGCTCACTCCTGCCGAGAACGCGCTCCTGACGCAGACAAATGCTGGTACGCCCATGGGCGAGGTGTTTCGGCGCTTCTGGGTGCCGGCGATGCTGCCGTCGGAGCTGCCGCGGGCGGATTCGGATCCGGTGCGCTTGCGGCTCCTCGGTGAGGACCTGGTCGCGTTTCGCGACACCACGGGCGCCATCGGCGTAATCCAAAACAATTGCCCGCACCGCGGCGCTTCGCTGTTCTTCGGACGCAACGAAGAACAAGGCCTCAGGTGTGTCTATCACGGCTGGAAGTTCGATGTGGACGGCAAGTGCGTCGACATGCCCAACGAGCCGGCTGAGTCCGATTTCAAGCAGAAAGTCAAAGCGACCGCGTATCCGGCGAAGGAGTGGGGTGGGCTCATCTGGGTCTACATGGGTCCCAAGGAGCGTGAGCCGAGCCTTCCGCAGTACCCGTGGTGCCTGGTGCCAAACGCCGA
>Ga0213876_10002276_pt1 | contig 11320 bp, 6 predicted proteins | sample BarmaccomBMRX_R9_FD_160113 | JGI IMG/M metagenome (GOLD analysis project Ga0213876, IMG submission 160113) | Root-associated microbial communities from Barbacenia macrantha in rupestrian grasslands, the National Park of Serra do Cipo, Brazil - RX_R9 | ecosystem: Host-associated > Plants > Roots...
TGAACTGTCCGACGGGGGCTACCTCGTAGATCCTGAAGCGCAATGGACCGCCAGCAGAAGCGAACTGCATACCTTGACGGACCTTGGCGAGGGTCGGGCGCTTGCGCTTCTCGGCGAGCCCGGCATGGGGAAGTCTATTGCGTTGGAAGCGGAGGCCACGCGTCAGAGAGCAGACGCTCAGAGCCGCGGCGTCACCGTGATCCACGAGGACCTCCGCAAGTTCACGAGTGATCATCTTCTCTACAAAAAGGTCTTTGAGAGCCCCCAATTTGTCGCGTGGAAGGAAGGGCGCGGCGAGCTCCTCCTCCAACTAGATAGCCTGGACGAAGCGCTGCTGCGGATCGATACCGTCGCCGCACTGATCGCCGACGAGCTTCTGGGCCTACCGGTCGAGCGGCTCTCGATTCGCATTGCCTGTCGTACGCTGGTCTGGCCGGCGGCTACGCTGATGCCCGTGTTTGAGCGTCTCTGGGGTGAAGATGCTATCGGCGCCTACGAGATCGCACCGTTGCGTCGGTCAGACGTGCGGGCGGCGGCGCAAAGGTGGCCAGTTGATGTAGAAGCGTTCCTTGAGCAGGTGAGAGTCGCGAATGCCGTACCCTTCGCAATCAAGCCCCTGACTCTCAATTTACTTTTGCGCCTGTTCGAGGCCGAGGGGCGCCTTCCCAACAGCATTGTCGATCTCTATCGGCGCGGGTGTCTGAGCTTGTGCGAAGAACAGAGCGTTAATCGTCGGGATGCTCAGCGCGTTGGGCGACTGAATCCGGCGCAGCGCTATCAGCTCGCGGGCCGCGTTGCGGCGATTTCGATGCTGGCGAACAGGTACGCGGTATGGACCGGCATAGAAGGCCAAGTCATCCCCGAGGAGGATGTGACACTCTCCACACTCGCTGTTGGCTCGGAACCAGGCAATGGGGGCCACATCGACGTGACGCGGGAACATCTACGCGAGGTTCTCGATAGCGGCCTTTTCTCGTCGCGTGGTGACGACCGCATGGGTTGGGCGCACCAAAGTTACGCGGAATTCCTGGCTGCGGACTATCTCATCGCCCGGAATGTTCCGGTGCGAAACGTCCTTGACGTGCTGCGCCATCCCTCTGGCGGCCTCGTCCCGCAGCTCGCGATGGTCACCGCTTGGGCGGCGTCGCTCCACACGAATCTCCGACGCGCGCTCATTGAGCGCGAACCTATCGTTCTTTTACACGGAGACCTCGTCGGCTGGGACGTCGCCGATCTGGCCGCTTTAACAGATGCTCTCTTGAAGGGGCTCGATCAGGATCGCGCTCACGACTCCATCCTGGGAATCGGTGACCGCTATCGGAAGCTCGCGCACCCCGGCCTAGGGATGCAGCTTCGGCCCTACGTTGCAGGACAGGGACACGGGATTATCGCCAGGCGTGCCGCCATGCGTATCGCCGAAGCCTGTTCGCCGTCAGACCTTCGGGACGACTTGTTGGCCGTCGCCACAGATCAGACCGATGATCCGCACATCCGCGCCTGCGCGGTCGCGGCGTTAGCGACGTGCGGCGACCCTAGCATCTGGCCGGCGCTAAGGCCTTTGGCGCTGGATGGAGTGGGGCCAGATCCGAACAACGACATCAAAGGTCAGGCCCTTGAAATCCTGTGGCCGAAATATCTCAAAGCGGTAGATTTGTTCCAATATATCGATCAGCCACGGGAGAGCTATTTCGGGTCGTACGCTGCGTTCCTAACAGGAACCTTGCCAAGGACCCTCAACCGTGAGGACCTACCCGCCGCACTCAGCTGGGCGGCTGAATTTGCTCGCGAGACGGACCACACGGCGGGCGACTACCATCGTAGGCGACTGGCCGACGCGATCATGCGCACCGCCTGGAAGCATATCCATGACAACGAGATTGTTCTGCTGGTCCTCGACTACGTAGCGGCGGTCATCGGCGTGCAGTACGAGCTCTTTTTTGGAGTAGAGCACGAGACCAATGATGCATTCCGCAAACTAGTCGCCGACGATACCGACGCACGACATGCGCTCCTCCAAGCCGCCCTGGCGGCCCCGCGCGCTCAAACCTTCATCTTCGGGCTCTTGCGCTCCGGCCTCCTTCTCCGCGAGGATTTTGAATGGCTTCTGAGCCTATCGCCTAGCGGCGAGCAGCCGTCGAAACGCGTTGATCCTACGACCCTATGTATGTTTGTGCAGCAGACGTACGATGGGAGCGATGTCCACTTCGCCGCACTTTACGACGCTGCCGCACGCTGGCCACTACTCCGGTCGGAATATGCTGCATGGTTTGACGGGGTGCTACTCGGTTCCGCGCAGGCCGAGCAGCTTAAGGAATTGTATCGTCTCTCGACAGAGCACGCTAATCGACGGGTTCCTATGGTCAATCCGCCGCCAGCGCAGCGCGTTCGTGAGTGCCTTGAGCGGTTCGAGGCGGGTGACGTCCATGCCTGGTGGCAGATGAATCGGGAGCTGACGCTTAAGCCTAATAGCACGCATTATGGCACCAATTTCGAATATCGGATCGCGAGCTTTCCGGGCTGGGACGAAGCCGATGAAGCGACTCGCGGCCGCATCCAGGCATCGGCCATGCAGTTCCTCGATCGCGCCAAATCGACGGTTAGCGAGTGGAGCGGGACTAACAGCTTCAATCATAGTGACTTGGCCGCTTATCGAGCACTCGTTCTCCTAAAGGAGTTTCGGCCGGCTATTTACAATGACCTCGGCGTGCTACTATGGCGCAAATGGGCTTCGATGGTCATCTCTGTCCCGCAGGAAACGGGCACAGAAGCCTCGAAGCTCCACGATGAAATTATAGCTGATGCGATGGCGGCCGCGCCAGCGGAGATAGCCGCGACGGTGTTAGCGCTCGTTCGAGCGGAGAAGCAGCGGCAGAGGGAAGCCGAGCAACCCCAGGCAGAGGGCATGCCGTCATTTTTGTTCCTGCGCCAGCTCAATCCCGCACAGGAAAACCCGCATTTGATGGCAGCGCTGCTACACGAACTCGCCGACGATCAGACGACACCCCAACAACTCGTGGCAATCCTGGCATTCCTGCTTCGAGGGAATGCCACAGCCTCACGGGAACAAGCTTTCCGCTATTTCGAGCCATGGCCCTGCCCGCCGGGGCGGCGGGAACACGCTTTATCGGCCGCGGTCGCGCTACTCGAGTATGATACCGCCGCCGCCTGGACCCGGGTATGGACGGTTATCGCGGCCGATGCCGAATTTGGACGTGAGCTGTTCCTGCGCGTGGCTCATGGCCATCGCTTTGATGGCTCGCGCTGTTCGAGTCTGTCCGAACTGCAACTAGCCGATCTCTACATCTGGCTTGCCCAGAACTTTCCGCATGCGGAGGATCCCGGCCACAGTGACGAGGGCGCTCGCTACATGGCGCCACGGGATTCCGTCGTGGATTTGCGCGACGGCATTATCGGCGTTCTTGTCAGGCGAGGTACGCCCGAGGCGGTGATTGCGATACGGTGCATCATCGTCGGCCTGCCACACCTTCGGTGGCTCGCTTACCATCTTATCGAAGCCGATCAACTGATGCGTCAGCGTACGTGGACACCGTTGACGCCGCCCGAAGTCCTCCGCCTAGTCGATCGCCCGGATGGGCGGCTCGTTCAATCCCCCGAGCAACTCGCCGAGACATTGGTCGAAATCCTTAGAAGGTATGAAGCGTGGCTGCATGGTGAGCAGTTGCAGGTGCGGGGCCTTTGGGACCGGCAACGGGGCGGTACGCTATTGCGTCCTGTCGAAGAGGACGCATTTTCAGACCATGTGAAGGTCTTCCTGCAGCGGGAGCTGGGGGAGCGGGCCATTGTTGTGAACCGCGAAGTCGAGATTGGGCGCGTACCTGGTGCCCCGATCGGAACCCGGACAGATATTCGCGTCGACGCGATCCGGCGGAACTCGGATGGTCACTCCTTCGACAAAATCACGGCGGTGATTGAAACGAAGGGGTGTTGGAACGCCTCGCTCATGACCGCGATGGAGACACAACTCCGGAACGATTATCTAACGCGGTTAGGCGCGCCGGTCGGCATCTATCTAGTCGGCTGGTTCGATAAGCCGAAGTGGGACGGGTCCGATGGGCGGCGGGCGAGGGCTCCGCTCTGGGATGCCGCAGAGGCTCAACAACGGCTCGACGCCTTGGCGGCCGGGTTGCCTCCAGGATTCGACATTCGGCCCGTCGTGCTGGACTGCCACGCGCCATGACTTTCTGGCACCTTACCTGCTTCTGATATCAAAATCTCTGGCGATGGACTCCTCACACCTTGGCCAATGGGCGCGCAATCGATTGTCTACTAATGCCACTGATCGGGGCCGATTGCTCTGGAAGGAGCCCGATTCAGCCAGCCTACTAGGCCGAGTTGAACGAGTGTCCAATCATCGAGAGATTCCGACTCTCTTGTCGAAAAGCTAGGCCCTAGCGTCGCCCGCCTTACGTTTCACACGAGCTCGGCCTGCACGGTGCCTTTGCGCTCGAGCCAGGAAGGCGTGGGGAGGCCCTTGCTTCGCAGGAACTCGGGGTTGAAGAGCTTCGATTGATAGCGCGTGCCGTAATCGCAGAGCACCGTCACGATGGTGTGTCCGGGGCCGAGCTCCCTTGCGAGGCGGATGGCGCCGGCCACATTGATGCCCGAGGAGCCGCCAAGGCAGAGGCCTTCGTGCTCCAAGAGGTCGAAGATGATCCCGACCGCCTCTTCATCGGGGATCTGAAAGGCGGCATCGACCTTCATCCCCTCGATGTTCTTGGTGATCCGGACTTGCCCGATGCCCTCCGTGATCGAGGAGCCGGACGCCTTGAGCTCGCCCGTGGTGTAATAGCTGAAGAGGGACGCGCCCATCGGATCGGCGATGCCGATCGCGATGTCCTTGTTGCGTTCCTTCAGCGCGATGGCGACGCCGGCGAGGGTTCCGCCGGTGCCGACGGCGCAGATGAAGCCGTCGACCTTGCCGCCGGTCTGCTCCCAGATTTCCGGCCCCGTTGTTTCGATATGCGCCTGACGGTTTGCGACATTGTCGAATTGGTTTGCCCAGACCGCCCCGTTCGGTTCGCTCTTCGCAAGCTTCTCGGCAACACGACCAGACACCTTCACGTAATTGTTCGGGTTGGCGTAGCCCACCGCCGGAACCTCGATGAGCTCGGCTCCGGCAAGCCGCAGCATGTCCTTTTTCTCCTGCGATTGCGTCAGCGGGATCACGATCACCGAGCGAAGTTGAAGGGCGTTGCCCACGAGCGCGAGCCCGATTCCCGTATTGCCGGCGGTGCCTTCGACCACGACCCCGCCGGGCTTCAAGGCACCCCGCGCGAGCGCATCCTTGATGATGAAGAGGGCGGCGCGATCCTTTACGGATTGGCCGGGGTTCATGAACTCCGCCTTGCCCAGGATGGTGCAACCGGTCATCTCGGACGCGCGATTGAGCTTGATCAGCGGGGTGTTGCCGATCGCTTCGATCACATTGGCGCGGATGCTCATGAGGATGGTTCCATTGCTCGTCGGTGATGGTTGCGCAAAGCATAGTCGTGAAGGAGGCGCAGTTCGAGAGGCGTGCCGCGGAAAGGTCGCTCCAGCTTCCGCGAGCTCGCCGACGAAGGGCCGTCACGCCTCGTCGAAATCGAGGCTCACCGCCGGCGATGTCGGACGCGATTGGCAGGCCAGCACGAACCCTTTCTCCTTTTCCCAGGGCTCGAGCGAGTAGTTGCGCACCATGGTGACGGTGCCTGAGAGGAGCTTGGCGCGGCAAGTGCAGCACATCCCGCCCTTGCAGGAAAAGGGGAGCTCGACACCGGCGCGCAGCCCGGCATCGATCACGCCTTCATCGGCCGCGACCGGAAACCTGTGCGTCACCCCGTCGAGCTTCACTGTCGCGATGGCGATCGGTTCACGCTCCTGGCCCCTCGATCCGCTCTCTTTCACCGGCCTTGCCCGAGTGAAGGCGGTCGGCGTCGCTGGCGTGAAAAGCTCGAGATGAACGCGATCCTTTGACACTCCCAAATCGGCAAGCGCGATTTGCGCCGCTTCCATCATGCCTTGTGGACCGCAAAGGAACGCATGATCGATTTTCTGCCCCGGCAAGCTCGCCCGCACCAAGGTCGCAATCCTCCGCGCATCGAGCCGGCCGTGGAGGAGGGGCAAATCCTGGGCCTCGCGCGAGAGGACGTGATGCACGGCCAGTCGGCCGAGATGCTTGTCCTTCAAATCCTCGAGCGCATCCTTGAACATGATGTCTCGCGACGAACGATTGCCGTAAAGCAGCACGAACCGGCTTTTCTTCTCGCGCGAGAGGATCGTTTTGATGTGTGACATCACCGGCGTGATGCCGGACCCGCAGGCGATGCCGACATATATTTGCGCGGCTTGCGGATCGATCGGGACCGTGAATCGGCCCATCGGCGTCATCACATCCATGGAATCGCCGAGCTTGAGCGCCTCGTTGACATGGGTCGAGAAGATGCCGCCGCCGACCTTCTTCACCGCCACGCGCAGTTCGCCGTCATCGAGGCCTGAGCAGATCGAATAGGAGCGCCGCTCTTCACCGCCTTCGAACGGGGCGCGCAAGGTGAGGTATTGGCCGGGCTCGAAACGATAAGCGCTTGCAAGCTCCCGCGGGACCGCGAACGCAATGGATACGGAGTCGTTCGTCTCGCGGTGCAAATCGGCGACCGTGAGTCGATGGAAATGCGGGGCACTCATCGCAAGCTGTTTTTTCCGAGGAGCTCGGGAAGGACCGAGCGCGAGCTTGCCTGTTTGCCTGCGAGCCTTTTGCCGTCCAGGCGTGAAGCTTCGGACATGAGCTCGCGGGGTTTTCCGCTCAGATGCATTTGAACTGATCGAAGGGCTCGCGGCAAGTCTTGCAGCGCCACAAGGCCTTGCACGCAGTCGAGCCGAATTCCGAGATTCGCTCGACCGCTTCGGAGCCGCACCGCGGACAGGAGAGCGTTTCCTTGCCGAATAAGCCGCCGCGTGAGGACGATTTGGTGGGCGGCACGATCCCGTATTTCAGCAATTTCGCGCGTCCCTCTTCGCTCATCCAGTCGGTCGTCCACGCCGGCGAAAGCACGGTCGTGATCTTGCGGCTGCGAAATCCGGCCCTTTCGAGCGCGATATCGGCCTCGACCGCGATCATGTTCATCGCCGGACAGCCCGAATAGGTCGGGGTGATTACCGCCTCGACGCTCTCGCCTGCAATCTTCACCTCCCGCAGGATGCCCAGATCGGCGATCGTGAGCACGGGGATTTCCGGATCATGCACGGTTTTGAGCGCCGCAAGGGCGCGCTTGCGCAGGGCCCGCGTCCTCGTCTCGGGCGCCGCGCCATCCTCGGTATCGGGGCCCTCGTGTTCGCGCATCGTCCTACCATGTCGCGCCGGGATAGGTCCTTTGCAAGTATTGGAGCTCGGCCAGCACGTGGCCGAGGTGTTCGGAGTGTCTTCCGTGCCGCCCGCCCGTCTGCATCCAGCCCTGATGTGGGCGCGCCAACCTCGCTTCGCCGAGCACAGGATCGACGTTTGCGTCGAATTTGCCCTTCAGAGTCGCCGGGTCGACGGCGATGCCCGAAGCGATGAGGACGTGCTCGACCTCATCGCTCTCGAAAAGCTCACCCGTATAGGGCCATTCTTCGGCAAGTGCTTCTTCCATGCGCCGGTGGCTTTCGGCCGTGCCGTCCCCGAGACGCACTGTCCACTCCCGGCAATGGCGCAAATGGTAGGCAGCTTCCTTGACGGCCTTCGCCGCGATTGCCGAAAGCGTCGCGTCGGTCGAGCCCGTCATGGCTTCCCAGAAAGGATGCATGAAGGCGGAAAGGAGAAATTGCCGCAGTATTGTCGTGGCAAAATCGCCGTTTGGCCGCTCGACAATCAGAAGATTGCGATATTGCATCACGTCGCGCAGATAAGCGAAAGCGTCCTCGCCCCGCCCTTCGCCCTCGATTACCCCCGCATAAGCATAGAGAGAGCGAGCCTGGCCGATGAGATCGAGCGCGAGGTTGGCGAGGGCCAGCTCCTCTTCGAGTACCGGTGCGTGACCGCACCACTCGGAAAGCCGATGCCCATTGATGAGCGCCGTATCGGCGAGCCGGAGCGTGTAAACAAGGAGGGCGTCTTCGCTCATGCGGGCGCGTTTCCGTCAGCCGGTGCGCTTCTGCGGCTCGGCGGACGCATCCGAGGCTTGATGCAAGCCTTGCGCAGTTTCGGTGATCGCGGCCTTCCCGACTTCGCGTGCCAGCCATTTTTCGAATTCGCGCGGCTTGCCGGCAAACAGGGTAGCTGCCGCTTTCACCGATTTGCGTGCCAATTGCTGGTAGCGCTTGTCGGCCGCCTCCTCGAGCCGGATCAGGTCTTCGGCCGAAACATCGGCACGCGTGCGCACGAAGTCCCGCAAGACCTCGAGATCATGGCAAAGCCCGAGTCGGTCACGCAGACGCTTCAGTTTGGCATGGCGCACCGCGACCTTGCCTTTCGCGCCGAGCGCGAAAAAAGCGAGATGGTTCTGATGATCGACGCAGGCCTTGCGCAAGAGATGAAGTGCCGCCTCCTTGCCCGCTTCGAGCGCGACCGTGTGGCGGCGTGCCCTTCGATAGGTTTTCACGGCGCCCTTGTGCAGGTCCTGACCCCTTCCCTTGATCGGCAGAGCCCGCCAGATCGCGCCGAACCGCGCCATGCGGTCCCGGTCCCATCGGCGCGAGCGCCGGTCGAGGCTCGCGGCGGCGGCGCGGTGATGGGCGGAGAGAACCGGGCCGATGCGAGACGCCGCATCGCCGAGCTCGCCCGAGAGCGATTGCAGCGTCTTGAGCATGACTGTCGCGTCGCGGCTGTGGCCGAGGCGCCGGCGCCACTCGCCCGTGACCTCGCGCGTGTCGTCCGCAAGAACCGCAAACGATGCCGGTGCAAGACGCAGGAGCGAACGCAAACGCTTGAGCTCGCGGCGCGACTTATGGATGACGGGCTCCGTGAGCCGTCCTCCTTGCAAGACGCTGGTCAGGCCGCCCAGAACGCGCAATATGTCGGCCCCCCAGACGGCCAGCCATGGATCGCCCGGCCTTTGTCGCGTCGCATCGAGCATGGATCAAGCTTAGCCGAATGCGCGCCGCTGCGCGAGATGGGAAAGGCTTAAAGGGCATCGGCGGGCTTGACCGGAAATCTCACCCGGCGAATAAGCAGAGGACGAATGGCGCGGGTCCCATGAACTCACCTCTCGATCACAAAAAGCTGCTCAAAAGCGCGACCGGCGATTGGGAAATCGTCATCGGAATGGAGATTCACGCGCAGGTGACGAGCCAGGCCAAGCTTTTCTCCGGCGCCTCGACGGCTTTCGGAGGCGAGCCCAACTCGCATGTCTCCTTCATCGATGCGGCGATGCCTGGCATGCTGCCCGTGATCAACGAGGAATGCGTGCGCCAGGCCATTCGCACCGGCCTTGGCCTCAAGGCGAAAATCAACCATCGCAGCGTGTTCGATCGGAAGAATTATTTCTACCCGGACCTGCCGCAAGGTTATCAGATCAGCCAGTACAAATCGCCCATCGTGGGAGAAGGCGAGGTGATCGTCGACTTGCCGGAGGGGGAGCGCATCCGCGTCGGCATCGAGCGTCTGCATCTCGAACAGGACGCCGGCAAATCGCTCCACGATCAGCATGCGACCATGAGCCATGTGGATCTCAACCGCTCGGGTGTCGCTCTCATGGAGATTGTGTCGAAACCCGACCTGCGCTCGGCCGAGGAAGCGCGCGCCTACGTGACGAAGCTGCGCACCATCCTGCGCTATCTCGGCACCTGCGACGGCGACATGGAGAAGGGCAATTTGCGAGCGGACGTCAATGTCTCGGTCCGCCGACCGGGCGAACCGCTCGGCACACGTTGCGAGATCAAGAACGTCAACTCGATCAGGTTCATCGGCCAGGCGATCGAGGCCGAGGCGCGTCGGCAGATCGGCGTTATCGAGGATGGCGGGTCGATCGAGCAGGAGACGCGGCTTTTCGATCCCGTGAAGGGCGAAACACGCGCCATGCGCTCGAAGGAGGAGGCGCATGATTACCGCTACTTCCCCGACCCGGATCTCCTGCCCCTCGAGTTCGACCAGGCCTATGTGGACGAGCTCGCATCCCAGCTGCCCGAGCTGCCCGACGCAAAGCGAGCTCGCTTCATCACCGAGTACGCGCTCTCGGCTTACGACGCTTCGGTGTTGGTCGCTGAACGGGCGAATGCCGATTATTTCGAGGCCGTCGCGAAGCGCGATGACGGAAAGAGCCGGGACGGCAAGGCGGCCGCGAATTGGGTAATCAACGAGTTGTTCGGCAGGCTCAACAAGGAAGGCAGGGCGATCGACGCCTCGCCCGTCTCGGCGGCACAGCTCGGCGGCCTCGTCGATCTCATCGGGGAAGGCGCGATCTCCGGGAAGATCGCCAAGGAGCTGTTCGAAATCCTGTGGAACGAAGGCGGCGATCCGCGTGAGCTCGTCGAGAAGCGAGGCTTGAGGCAAGTGACCGACATGGGCGCGATCGAGGCGGCCATCGATGCCGTCATCGCCGCCAACCAGGACAAGGCCGAGCAGGCAAAAGCCAAGCCCACCTTGATCGGCTGGTTCGTCGGGCAGGTGATGAAGTCGACGGGCGGTAAAGCAAACCCCCAGGCCGTGAACGAGCTCTTGCGCCAAAAGCTCGGGATTTGATCCGGATTCGAACGGCTTGCCGCGCTCGGCGTGCGGTTGGAACGTAGGCTGACCTATCCCTTACCCGCGGCGAGGCAGGAGATCCGCCGAACCCCCCATCAAAATGGAACCATCGCAGGCTTTTTCGAATAGGAAAGGCTGTCGGGGCGTTTTTTTTGGTTTCAGCTTGGGTTCACAATCGTCCTTTCAATGTCGATTTCAAATTCTTCTCTCGCGCGCCGTCTTTGCCTCACGAGGGGGTCAGGGGCGCATTCGCAACGAGGTTTCGTAATGACAGGAATGCGGTCTCGATTGTCGATGCCGGCTTTCGCGCTCGCCGGCGTTTTGATGGCGCTCCCGGCTTGGGCGGCACCGTGCCCGGGATCCGGCAGCTTCGACGGCTGGCTTTCCACCTTCAAACAGGAGGCCGCGTCCGCCGGCGTCGGTGCGCGCGGCCTTGCGGCGCTCAACGGGATCACGCCCGATCCGGCGGTGGTGTCGAGAGACCGGGGACAAGGCGTTTTCCATCAAAGCTTCGAGCAATTTTCCGGACGCATGGTGAACAGTTATCGCTTGTCGCGTGGTGCGAGCCTCATCCGGCAATATTCGGACACGTTCAATCGGATCGAACGCCAATTCGGCGTGCCGGCACCCGTTATTGTCGCGATCTGGGGCCTCGAGACCGATTTC
>Ga0213876_10002277_pt1 | contig 11320 bp, 7 predicted proteins | sample BarmaccomBMRX_R9_FD_160113 | JGI IMG/M metagenome (GOLD analysis project Ga0213876, IMG submission 160113) | Root-associated microbial communities from Barbacenia macrantha in rupestrian grasslands, the National Park of Serra do Cipo, Brazil - RX_R9 | ecosystem: Host-associated > Plants > Roots...
GCTGGCGCTGATCACCCTCGGGGTCGTGTTTCTGCTCAGCAATCTGATCCCCGACCGCGGCCGCGCCGCGCTCATCGTCCTTGGCCTCGGCGCGGCGTTCGCCATCGGTCGTCTGACGACCGGCCGCTACGGGTACGCGGTGCCCGCCGGCATCTTGATGGCCATTGGCGTCTACGTCCTGGTCCACGAATTCGACATCCAGGGCCTGCGCGGGATGTCGAGCGCCGGCCTGTTCTTCGTCCTGCTGGGCCTCGGCTTCGCCGCCGTGTACGTCATCGGCCTGCGGCCCGCCGAAATCTGGCCGCTGTTTCCCGCGGTCATCCTGGTCGGCCTGGGCCTGGTCCTGCTCGGCGCGTCGTGGATCGGACCGCTGGCATCCCTCAGCTGGATTACCGCGTACTGGCCCGTGGCGCTGGTGCTGCTCGGCGCCTGGCTGCTGCTGCGCGAGGCGATACCCGCGCCGGTGCGCCGGCCGATGGCGACTCTCGGCGGGCTGGCGCTGCTGGTGTACGGCATCCTGGCGGCCGCGGCGAGCGTGGCCGCGGGTGGCGCGCTCTCGCGCACGGGCATCGCGCCAGGGTCCGGCAGCGCACCCTTCGCCGACACGATCACCCTGGATCAACCGATCTCGGCCGGGCAGACCCTGACGGTCGCCAACACCAGCGGATCGACGACGATCCACGGCGGTGACGGACAGACGGTACACGTCGTGGCCAGCCGCCACTTCGCGATCGGCGGCCAGGGTCCGGATGTGCGGCTCACGCCCACGAGCTCAGGCCTGAGCCTGGGCTCGACCACCACTGGCCGAGGTGGGACGTTCTTTGGCGACGACGGCTCAGTCGACTACACGGTCGAACTGCCTGCCGCGGCGGCGGTGAACGTGCAGTCGAGCAGCGGGCAGGTGCAGGTCGATGGTGTCTCGGGACCCGTCGACGTCACGACCACCTCTGGCAGCGTGCACCTGAACGACATTTCCGGTGCGGTGAGTGCGACGTCGACAAGCGGCTCGATCGCAGGTTCACAGCTGCTGCACGTGCGGCAAGCGCGCGCCACGAGCGGGTCGATTTCGCTGGAGTCGGTCTTCACCGATCCAGCGCAGATCACCACGACGAGCGGCAAGGTCAACCTGAAGCTGCTGCCGGGCAGCGCCGAGCAGTTGGACGTGCATTCGAGCAGTGGCAGCGTGGAGCCGCAAGGCGGGCTGCAGCTGAGCAATGGCGTGACGCGCCGAGACACGCTGAGCGGGACACTCGGCACGCCCGCGGCCGGCGCGACACTCGACGTGCAGACGCAAAGCGGCGGCGTGACCGTCGGCCAGTAACGCCCGCGGCTACACCCCGACTGGCGGCAGCCCCGCGTTGTCGATCGACTGGTTGAGGAAGGCGACCTCCGTGGCGAGCACTTCGCCGAGCTGATCCAACTGGGTTTGAACCCGTCGTGAGAGGTCCTCGTACACGCCCCGGGCCGCGCTCGTCGGCGCCCCGTCTCCGCTGGCGATGACACCCTCCAGGGAGGCGAGCTTGCCGTTCAACTTCACTGGCAACCCGAGCGTGTCGCCCCGAGACACGGCCTTGGCCTGAATCAATTCGGCTTCGATCGGCTTGAGCCGCTCCAGCAGCGCCGCGGCGGAAGTATGCACCGACTCGAGCTCGGGCTTGCCCTTCGAGCGGCCGAGCCAGTCGTCCGCCTGGCGGCGCACCGTGCGCAACTGGTTGACGGCCGCGTGCGTCTCCGACAGACGCGCGTGCACCTGCCGCAGCAGCTCGAACTGCGCGCGCAGGTCCGCGTCCGTGGCCTCCAGCCGCGGATCGCGGCGCACTTCGAACTCCTGCTCGTAAGTCTGGTCGTCCACGGTAAGCCGCACTCGATACGTCCCCGGCGGCACCTGCGGCCCGGCGATGCCTCCCTCGACCAGTTCGTTAGCTACGTCGTCACCCTCGATTTTGGTTGCATCCGGATACCGCAGGTTCCAGGTCCAGCGGTTCAGACCGGCTTCCTTGGGAATGCGCGGCTGCTTGTTCTTGCGCGCCTCGGCCTTTTCTTCGTCCGTGGTGGCCGCTGCCTCGAGGTCGCGACTCGAAAACGTACGGATCTCGCGGCCATCGGACTCCAGGAACGTCAGGGAGATATCGCCTTCGGGCGTTTTTGCCAGGAAATAGTCCACGATGGCCCCGTCGGGCGGATTCCTGGCCGCGTCCAGGTACTGGTCGATCTTGTCGCCGGTGCGCGGATCGTCCTTCTGTGTGTAGGTGACCATCACCGCGCCTGGCATGCGGTAGTTCTTGCCGCGGATGGCCTTGTGGCCGAAGCCGGTCTTGCTGGTGTACCTGACCACCGGGCGGGGCTTGACGAGCACCGTGGCGGCGTCGTCATAGAGCGCGCGCACCGGCCCCAGGTGGTCGAGAATCCAGAACGATCGCCCATGCGTGGCGATGGCCAGGTCGCCCTCGGGCTCCTTCACCACCAGGTCGTGGATCGGCACGACCGGCAAATTGCCTTTGAGTGTCTGCCAGTTCGCCCCGTCGTCAAAGGACACGTACAACCCCGTTTCCGTGCCGGCGTACAGCAGTCCGCGCCGAGTGGGGTCCTCACGAATCGTGCGGCAGAAGACGTTGTCGGGCAGCCCCGAAGTAATCCGCGTCCAGGTGGCGCCGTAGTCCGAGGTCTTGAACAGGTAGGGCGCGAAGTCGTCGAGCTTGTAGCGATTGGCGGCCACATACGCGCAGGCCGGATCATGGGGCGACGCATCGATGATGCTCACCAGGCTCCACTCGGGCATCTGCGGGGGTGTGACGTTTTGCCAGGAGGCGGCGTTGTCGCGCGAGACGTGGACCAGGCCATCGTCGGAGCCGGCCCAGAACACTCCTGGCTGGCGCGGCGACTCGGCGAAGGCGAAGACGGTGCCGTAATACTCGGCGCCGGTGTTGTCGCCCGTGATGGGTCCGCCCGAGGACTCGAACTTGCTGGCGTCGTTGCGGGTGAGGTCTGGACTGATCGGCTGCCAGTTCGCGCCGTCGTCCGTCGAACGGAACACGATGTTGCCCGTCACGTACAGCACGTTCGGGTCGTGTGGCGACAGCAACGTCGGAAAGGTCCACTGAAAGCGGTAGCGGGCGTCTTTGGCGCCCGAGCCGAGCATCTCTTCGGGCCAGACGTCGATGCCCCGCGCCTGACCGGTCGAATGGTCGTAGCGCGTCAGGTAGCCGAGGTAGCTGCCGGCGAAAATGATGTCGGGTCGATCCGGTCGGACGGCGATGTAGCCGCTTTCACCACCGCCGATCTCCCAGTACTCGGCGTGCGTGATGGCCGTCAGCGGCGAGCGGCTGGGCACCGAGATGGTGGTGTTGTCCTGCTGCGCGCCGTGCAACCGGTACGGCGTCCGGCTGTCGGTGGTCACGTGGTACATCTCCGCCGTCGGCTGGTTGTAGATAGACGACCAGCTGGCGCCCGCGTTGAACGTGACCAGCGCGCCGCCGTCGTTGCCTTCGATCATCCGCCGGTTGTCGCGCGGGTCGATCCACAGCTCGTGATTGTCGCCGTGCGGGATCGCGAACTGGTTGAACGTCTGGCCGCCGTCGATCGACTTCCAGGTGTCGATGTTGAGCACCCACACGGTGTCGGCGTCACGCGGGTCGGCAATGATGTGGTGGTAGTACCAGGCGCGTTCGCGCAGCTCGCGCCGTTCGCTGACCTTGTCCCAGGTCTCGCCGCCGTCCTCGGAGCGAAACACGGCGCCGTCTTCGGCCTCGACGATGGCGTACACGCGGTCGCGCTGGGCGCCCGAGACGCATACGCCGATCTTGCCGAGGATGCCTTTAGGCAGGCTCTTGTGGCGCGAGACCTCGGTCCAGGTGTCCCCGCCGTCGACCGACTTGAACAGGCCGCTGCCAGGTCCGCCGCTGGTCAGACTCGACGGTCCGCGGCGCGCCTCCCAGAAGGAGGCGTACAGGACACGCGGGTTGAACGGGTCCATGCTCAGGTCGTTGGCGCCGGCGTCCGCGCCGCGAAACAGGACGTGTTCCCAGGTGGCGCCGCCATCGCGCGAACGGAAGACGCCGCGTTCCGCGTTTGGACCGTGCGCGTGCCCGAGCGCCGCAACGTACACCAGGTTCGGGTCGCTCGGGTGGACCCGGACTTTGGAAATATGGCGGGTATCCCTCAAGCTGAGGTGCGTCCAGCTCTTGCCGGCGTCAGTTGAGCGGTAAACGCCGTCCCCGTGCGACACGTTGCCGCGGATGCAGCTTTCGCCCATGCCGACGTACAGGACATTGGGATCGGCGCTCGCCAGCGCGATGGCTCCCACCGACGCGCGCTGGAAGAAGCCGTCCGAGACGTTTTGCCAGTAGATGCCGCCGTCGTTGGTCTTCCATACGCCGCCGCCGGTCGAGCCGAAGTAGAAGACCTGCGCGTCGAACGGGTCGCCGGCCACCGCGCCGACCCGCCCGCCGCGGTACGGGCCGACCAATCGGTATTCGAGGGTGTGGAGCATGTCCGCTGCAGTCATCGATGCTCAGGTTATGCCGCACAATGCGAATCGATGGCCGACGACCGGGTCTTTCTGCACTGTGATGTGGACAAGATGTACTTCTCGGTCGAGGCGCTCGAATCTCCGCAACTGGCCTCCGACACCCGCGCGGTTATCGTGAGCGTCGACCCGCGTGAATATCCGCGCGCGGTGGTCACCACGGCCAACGGCGTGGCGCGGGACATCGGCATCAACAGCGGCATGAGCTCGGCGCTGGCGGCGCGGACCGCGCGCGAGCACGGCGTCGAGGTCCTGTTCGTGCGGCCGCGGCACGAGCTGTACGGAAAGTACTCGCGGCGACTCATGGACCTGTTGCGCACCGAAACGGACCTGCTCGAGCAGCGCTCGATCGACGAGGCGGCGCTCGACTGGCGGCACCACGGCTTTGTTCTCGAGCCGGTGCTGCAGTTGCGGGCGCGCATCCTCGAGGAGATCGGGCTGTCGGTGTCGTTTGGGGTGGCCTCGACCCTGCTGGTTGCCAAGATCGCCTCGGAGCTCGCCAAAGGGCGTGAAGACCACGCGTGTGTTGTGGAGCCCGGCCAGGCGGCGGCGTTTCTGGCGCCGCTTTCGGTCCGCGCGCTGATCGGCGTTGGTCCCAAGTCCGAGGCGCGGCTGCGCGCTTTCGAGGTGCTGACCATCGGCGACCTGGCCGCGCGGCCGCTGGCGTGGCTGGTCGAGCAGTTCGGCTCCGCGTACGGTCGCTATCTATTTGCCGCTTCGCGCGGCGAGGATGACTCCACGTTGGTCGGCGAGCGGGTCTACAAGAGCATTTCGGCCGAGCACACGTTCGCGCGCGACACGTCGGACCGCGGCGAGATCTGGCGCCGGCTGCAGTCGCAGGCGGTAGACGTCGCCGGCCGGCTGCGTGCGGAAAACCTCCTGGCAGGCGAAGTCGCCATCAAGCTGCGCTATGGCGTGACCTGGGTCACGATCACGCGCCAGCTGCGCCTCGCCGCGGCCACCGACGACGCCGAAACGCTAGCCGCCGGCGCCGCGGCGCTGGTGCGCAAGGCCTGGACCCGTCAGCCGATCCGACTCATCGGCCTGCGCGCCAGCAAACTCGAGCCGAGCCGACAATCAGACGCAGTTCAACTCTCATTTCCACGCTAGTGTCGTGTCCCACGGATTCTTGGTGAATCCCAGCTACCTGGCGCGCGTGTCATTCTGAGGATTCCATGCGTCGCACACGCGCCAGCGGCGATGAAACTGTTCACTACCTCTGGAGTCGTCACTATCGATGTCGACGGACACGTTCGTCGGAGGAATCCATGGGTCCCACACAACAAACCTAGGCTAGGCAGTGCGCTCCATGATGTAGAGGCCGCCGGTGAAGCGGTCGGTGGCGTAGACCAGGCCGTCGCTGCCGACCAGGACGTCGTTGAACTGGATGCTCGATCGGCCTGGCGGCGCTTCGGGCACGTAGTAGGCGATCTCGCGCGGGCGGGCGGCATCGCTGATGTCGATCACGCGCAGGCCCGCGTTGAACCACGTGACGTAGATCGTGTTTGGATCGCTCAACGTGCCGGGCCGCATCTCGTGCAGGTTGTGCGGACCGAACCGTCCGCCGCGCAGGCAGTAGTCGCCCTCCGGCACCGGAAACTCCGAGATGACCCGCGGATGCACCTCATCCGCGATGTCCACCACGCGCACTCGCGTCTGCATACCTTTGCAGTCCTGCGCCAGCTGCTCGTCGGTGACCACCAGGATGTCGCGGCCAGGCACCGGGAGAGCAGTATGTGTGGCGGTACTTTCGGCGGCGCCAAAGTCGAGCTGGCTGACAAAGGCCGGCGCGGTCTTGTCGGAAATGTCCAGGATGACCAGGCCGGCGTCCCACCAGCCGCAATAGGCGCGGTTGCCGCGGATCAACGGATGGTGCAGCGCCACGCGTTTGGCGCCGGCCGTGCCGCCGTGGGTCTGGCTCGGCGTCCACGACGGCGTCTCGCCGGCGCCCGTGTTCTGGCCCGGAAACCACCAGCGCCCGACCTCGCGGGGCCGCGACGGCTCGGACAGATCGACGATCACCAGAAACTGGTCGATCAGGCCGTCGTCACTGCCACTCATGTACGCGTACGGCGGCTCCCAGTAGGTCATGCGGTGCACGCCCTTACCGGGCATGGCCAGAAACGCGATCTCACGGGGTTTGTCGGGTGCGGAGACGTCGAAGACTTTGAGCCCGCCCTTCCAGGTGGTGGCTTGCGGCTCGAACATGCTGCGCTCGTAGTTGACCAGCAGCACGTCGCCGACGACCTGCACTTTGTGAGAGTGGGTGCCGACTGGCGTCTCGATCTGGGTCACGACGCGCGGACGACTCGGATCGGTGACGTCCACGACCGACGTGCCGACGCGGCTTTCACCCATGTGCGCCACGAAGGCGAAGCCATCCTTGAGATTGACGTGCATGCAGTCGCCATGGCCGTTGAGGTTGGTCTGGCCGACCAGGCGCATGTTCAAAGCTTCGGCTTGAGCGAGCATAGTGCCACGGTAGCACCCCGCTCCCAGAGGGACAGGGAGCGCAGTGTAGGCTAGACGCCGCGTGGCGGTTGGCACCAACGGGACGTATCACGCGCCCGTTCTTCGGCGCGAGCGCGCGAAGCGCGTTCGCATCCTGATCGGCGTCGGCGCCGTGCTGAGCCTCGTCGGCATTGTCCAGGTGTGGCTCATCAACTCGGATATGACGCGGATCGAGCAAGCCGGACCGCAGCGCTTCGCGCTGGCTGGCGACACGGTTGCGCACTTCATCCCCAGCATCTTGTCGAATTTCCAGCGGGCGCAGGCGCCGCCCAACACGGTCACGTTGATCACCGCCGACGACCCGCGGCACTCGCCTGTCTTCATCAACGACAAGCGAGCGCTGGAGCGGTGGACCGCCTTCACGGGTGTCGCGCTGGCCATCCTGTTTGTTGGTCTCGAGGAGCGGATACCGATCAGCACGGCGCGCGAGCGCTCGCCGACGGGGACGGACCTGTCGCGGATGCTGATCCTGCTGTCCGTTGCTTACGGTGCGCTGTCGATTTTCGAAAGCGGTTGAGGCCGACTGCTGATGCAGTGACAAAAAATCACTTGCCCCGCGGGGGGACATGTGAGAGGCTTAGTGACCCGTGGCATTCGAGGGCACCGACGTTCTGGCGATCGCCGAGCGCGTCAACGCGCGTCTGGCCCACGGCCCTTGGAACACGGCTGCCCTGGAGTCGAGCAGCGCCGACGCCGACCTCGACACCGCGGCGGAAGTCGCCGTCTTCGCCCTCGAGCTCGCTGGCAAGCGGCGCCAGGCGCGTCGCGGCGGACGCTTCGGCCGACTGGTCGTCAGCTTCGCCCTGGCAGCGTGTGTGGCGCTGTCCGCCTTTGCCTCGGCATGCGACAAGCCAGACGCCACCGCCGAGGAGACCCAGACCGCGATCAGCACGCTGCCGGCCTATACCGGCAGCACGGCGTCGATCACCGCACCCGCGCGCGCCAGCCCCGCCAACTTCACCGATATGGTCCTGCTGGACGTCGGCAGCGACACCCAACCCTGGGCGGTGTTGCAGACCAGTGACAGCACGAGCCCGATCCTGGTCGACCGCGTAGGCGCGGGTCTGGACACCGTCGGCGCGACGTACAGCCTGCCCGCTCAGCCAATCATGGTCGGCACGCGCGACGGTCCGTCGCAGTTCCTGGACCCGCTCCAGCCGGCCACGGTCACCAGCAGCGTGGCCACGTCGGTCGCCAGCACGACAAGCCAGGTCGAGCAGGCCTGGTCGCAGGACGAGCGGTATCTCGCCCCGACGCGGGCGATCTCGGGTCAGACCACGGTGCTGGACGCCGCCTACAACGGCGCCGCGGCCGCCGCCGCGGGTGGGACGCATACCTATCTGAATGGCGTGGTGCTGCGCGCCGAGCCCGACAAGCCGGTCCTGTCGGTGATTGACAAGGCCCTGCTGGAATCGGGCGCGCCCACACGCCAGGAAGACGTCGTATACGTGGCGATCCGCCCCAGCGAGCAGTCGTCCTACAACCCCGGCCAGGTCGTGAACCTGCGCGACGTGGTCATGAACCAGCAGCAGACCGACGTCGACGGCCAGTCGACGACGTTGTATACGGTCGATGCCGCGGTGAACGGCGCCCGGCTCGAGCCGACTGGCAGCGTCGACCTGCAGTCGCTGCTGCAACCGCGCCTGCAACGCGTCGACCAGGACATTTCGGCGAGCACTCAGGCAGTGGCCTCGGGCACGCCCGTTGCGCCCGCCGCTGGCAGCACGCCCGGGCCGACGCAGGCGCCGCAGCAGGTCATCGTGCGCGACCGCGGGCCGTCGTTCGTCGACGACTTCCTGATCTGGATGTGGCTCAGCAATTCCGGCTTCTACCGCGGGCCGTCGGTGATCATCAACAACCCGCCGCCATCCACGAATCGGCCCAGCGACTCGACGTACTACTCGCCGCCGCCCACGCCAGGCTCGTCCAGCCCGAGCACGGTTGCCGCGTCGCAGGCAGCCTCGCGAAGCACCGCGCTGGAGGCGTCGCGCTCGGCCGTCTCAGGGCAGGCGTCGGGTACGGGCGGTGGCGTGGCGGCAACCAACAAGGGGGCGGCGGCCGCCGGGGTCGCGGCCGGGGCGGCTACGGCCAAGGCGGCGTCTGTCGCCAGCTCCGTAAGCGCGTCGTCGGCGGGCAAGAGCGTCGCTTCGGTGACGAGCAGCTCCGGACCGTCCACGGCGAGTCGGAGCGCCGGTTCCGTTTCGGCTGGGACGCGCGGCAGCGCCGGGATCACGTCCTCTTCGTCGGGGAGCAAAGGCATCGGCGGGCTGTCTTCCTCGTCGTCGTCGTCGTCCAGCTCCAGTAGCCGCGGCTCAACGGGCGGGTTCGGCAGCAGCAGCGGTGGCAAGGGCATCAGCGGCGCGAGCAGCAGCTAGACGGCTCTGGTCCGCCACGGCGAACCCCGACGGACGCGGCTGGCTCGAGCGCGGCCGTGAATACACGCCGACGCGGGTTGATGAATTCGATCCCGTCGTGTTGGAGGCGATCGGGCGCCTGGCGCGACTGGCAGACTCGGTGTCCGAGACGCTGCGCGAGCATCCCGAAGTCGAGGTGCGGCGCTCGGCGGCCATCCTGGCTGCTCGCGCGCACCCGATCGTGGCGGTGCTGGATGCAGGCTGACGAGGCCCGTGCCTAGTGGCGGATGAGTTGGGTCGTGTCGATGGGTAGGGGAGACCCCTACAACCCCCATGGGACGATCGGTACGGAAGACCGCTACGACTCCCCGTGGTGGGGTGTTCTTCGTCGTGAACAAGGTGGTGTTGTCGACCAGTGATGAATGAGGGGCTCGAGGCGCTGGTCGAGCGCGATGACTGGCTCGAGATGCTGATCGGGCGGTCGCCGGTGCTGGCCGACGCGGCGATTCGGCGCCACTGGCGGCGGCTCGTGCCGTGGTTGCCGCCGGCGGCGCGCTACGAGCTGGCGAGCATTCTGCTCGAGGTCGAGCACGCGTGTCAGACCGAGTGAGACTGCGCGCCTGGCGGCGCTGGCAGGCGGCGGCGGGGCCGTGGCGCGGCTGGGCGATGTGTCCGGCGCTGACGATGCCCGACGACGGCGGTGGGTCTTCGGCGCTGACGATGCCCGACGACGGGAGTGTGCCTTCGGCGCCAACAACGGCTGGCGACTCGGGCGCGGGCGCACACCTCGGCTCCCCCGCGGACTTCGGCTCCCGGAAGCACGCTCTCCCAGGCGTTGAAGCGGCGCTCGTCGGCGGCTCAACCGCCATCGTCGCCGACCTGGACCCCCTCGTTGGCATCCACCTGGCGGCGACGCTCAGTCGAGACCACCTGGCGCACGTCGTGCTCGTCCTTCCCCGGTGGCCGCATGCCGAGGCGGTCCTGCCCACTGCCGCGTTGACCGCCGCACTGATCGATTCCTCGCGCCATTTGCGGACACCCGGTCACGCTGCCCAGCACGTGGTCTTCGTCCTGGACGGCGAGCGCTCGCGATCCGTTCGACGTGCTGAACATGACCCGCGCGTCGACAATCGTTACGACCTCGCCGTCGGCGATTTGCCCAATCTCCAGCAACTCCGCGCCGCCGGCATCCAGCGCATCGTCAAGCTCGCGCCGGCATGAGGTCGGTGGTCCCCACCACTGACTACGCCACCTACTGGCGTGCCTGGGAGCGGGTCGCGCTCGCGGGCTATCGCCAGTTCAACGTAGACACGTGGGCCTCCGGCCGCCGCTACCTCTCATTGACAGCCGTCGCCCTGACTCGAGCCGAGGTCGGCCAGTTGCGGGCGCTGACCGACCGCTTCGCCCCCCTGCTGGACCGTGCCGTGGAAGGCATCCTGGCCGATCCCGACTGGTGGCCCGCCCTGGCATGGCCCTGGCCGGCCATCGAGCTCGCGCGCCAGGAGCCGCCTCACCCGGACGGGCTCGCCAGCTTGTACGGCCGTTTCGACTACCTGCTCGACGCCAACGGCAGCTGGCAGGTCGTCGAGTACAACGCCGACACTCCGTCCGGCGGCCGCGAGGCAAGCGGGCTCGAGCCGACCATCGCCCGTCTGTTCCCCTCGCTGAGCCGCATCGAGACGCGGCTGGCCCAGCGGCTGACGTGCGCGCTGCTCGACCGCATCCGCCAACACGATGGGCCGGTGCGACTCGTCGGTGTCGTGTCCACCCATCGCTGGCTCGAGGACCTGTCCCAGGCCGTGTGGCTGACGACACTCCTCCAACGCGCCGGCCAGCGGGCCATCACGGGTGACACTCACGACCTGGAGGTCCACGGCGGTCGCATCCACCTCCGCGGACAGCCGATCGACGCCCTGTACCGCTTCTATCC
>Ga0213876_10002278_pt1 | contig 11319 bp, 9 predicted proteins | sample BarmaccomBMRX_R9_FD_160113 | JGI IMG/M metagenome (GOLD analysis project Ga0213876, IMG submission 160113) | Root-associated microbial communities from Barbacenia macrantha in rupestrian grasslands, the National Park of Serra do Cipo, Brazil - RX_R9 | ecosystem: Host-associated > Plants > Roots...
TAAGCTACGCCTTCTAACTCTTGCCTGCTCGCTCTTGTTCGGAGCCATTGTTGTTCAGGCGCAACAGACCTCCGTTACTATCGCAGCGGTTAATAACCCTGATATGCTCGAGCTGAAGAAACTCTCTGCCAAGTTTCTTGAGCAAAATCCGAATATTAGTTTGAACTGGGTCATTGTTGAAGAAAACATACTTCGGCAGCGGGTAACCACCGATGTTTCGACCGGGAGCGGCCAGTTCGACCTGGTGTTTCTCGGCCTGTATGAGGCGCCCATCTTTGCCAAACGCGGTTGGCTGCAACCGATCGGTGAATTACCTGCGGATTACGACCTCGAAGACGTTTTCAAACCGCTCCGAGACGGCCTTTCCTACGACGGAAAATTGGTGGCCTTGCCATTCTATGGCGAAAGCTCTTTTCTGATGTATCGGAAAGATCTGTTTGAGCAAAAGGGCCTAAAAATGCCCGAGCAACCGACCTACGACGACATTGCCAAATTTGCCGCGGCTTTGAACGACAAGGATCATGGGTTCTACGGCTTGGCCTTGCGAGGTCAGCCGGGTTGGGGGGAAAACATGGCGACAGTGGATACGATGGCGAACAGCTTTGGCGCCAGTTGGTTTGATATGGAATGGCATCCTACCCTGGAGACACCCGCCTGGAAGAATGCTTTATCGACTTATGTTGACCTGGTGAAAAAGTATGGGCCGCCCGGGGTCACCGCTAATGGCTTCAATGAGAATCTGACCCTGTTCAGCAGCGGCAAAGCAGCGATGTGGATCGATGCCACCGTAGCGGGCGGTATCCTGGAGAATCCAAAAAACTCGCAAGTGGTGGGCAAAGTCGGATATGCACCGGCTCCGATCGCGGTTACTCCGAACGGCTCGCATTGGCTTTGGTCCTGGGCTTTTGCTATTCCGTCAAAAGCCAAGAACGCTGAAGGCGCCAAGAAGTTCGCCGCCTGGGCAACCTCTAAAGAATATATTCAGTTAGTGGCTAACGATCTTGGCTGGGCCTCAGTGCCGCCCGGCACTCGGAAATCCACCTACGAGAACCCTGAGTACCAAAAGAAAGCCCCATTTGCTGCGGCTACATTGAAGGCGATGCAAACGGCTGATCCAACGAACCCCTGCGTTCAGAAAGTCCCTTATACCGGGATCACTTTTGTCGGTATTCCCGAGTTTCAATCATTAGGCACCACCGTCGGTCAAAACGTGGCCGGTCTCGTAACCGGCAAAACCTCGCTGGAACAGACCTTGAAGCTCAATCAGAACGAAGCCGAAAGAGTCATGAAACAGGCCGGATATCTCAAGTAGTGAGAGCTGAGAAGTGATTGGTCGAAGCCGTGGAGCACCCCTGCTCGTGGCGGGAGGGCATGACCGCGAGTGATTGATACCAACTTTTTGGGGAAGTATTGATCTATGGGGACTGGTTAATCCGGTCCCCATCTTTTTTTGTAAGTTACATCGGCGTATGAGTCGACGTCTCGTGTATCGGCTCTGGATCGAATTGCGCCGAGTCAGACTCCCTCAACCGTCACGGCTAGTTTGCGAATTTCCGCAGCGTTGAATTTCTCCCGGAGGTCTTCTTTTGATCTGAACAAGGCCGATGAAACAAACCGTGCAGGGAAGTCAAAGGTCAGAGGAGATGCGTCGAACGGATACGGGGTCAATCGAAAATGGCGGATTCCGATATGTTCCACCGTCACGGGTTCACGAGCGCCACCAGTTATCGGCAGGGCGTGAAGCAGGCTAGCGCTTCCCCGATAATCGACACAGCTCAGCAACGAGAGATTATCGCAAGCTTGCAACAGACGGAAGTGGTTCTCGATCCTTTCGGTAGAAACATCTGCGGGTTGATAGCCGGAGTCCGCGTTCAGTTGAGAACGCACCTTCTGCTGTAATGCTTTTTGATTCTCCAGGAACGCGTCCAAGAGAGGGTGCTGATCCGCGCGAATGGTCGACCGGTCTGCACGATTCGCTAAGAGATCAAACGTGTGCATACTTACCAAGAGCCCAGCGTAAGGATTGCGCCTAACCACGGTGTCGACGGCTTGACGCCGTACAGCGAGATAGTCTAGCAAATCGATCTCTTCAAAGGCGGAATACGTGCCAACTAACTCACGGGAAAACGCGCTCGGTTTCCCTTGCTTGGTAATGTCCGGTTCGAGATCCCGGTTCGCCCAGCCATCGTCATGGGTTTTGATCCCCTCTAGCACATCCGCCCGCGGTTCAGGGGAGATAAAAACTTGGTTGCCCCAGTGCTCGGCGAAATGGCCTGCCAGCCTAGCATGGTCAGGGTGAGTAACTAACCACCAACCGTTACCTGATTCAAAACGCAACATTTTAAACAAAATCTAAACTAGTCTTCCTCTGGGCTCAAAGCCGACTCGTGCCAGTTGTGCAAAAAGTACCATTCGATAAATCTAGCCACGAAAAAGAACGCAAATCCCAGACCGCTGGCAAAGATTACCAGGGCGAAAAGATAATCGGTCTGGAGCTGGGCATTGGCATAATTAATGGCATAACCAAAGCCGCCAACACCAACGCGACTGGAGCCCGCGAAAAGTTCACCTACTATAGCTCCAATCACAGCCAACCCGCTGGAGATACGAATTCCAACGAAAAGAGCTGGCATCGCATTCGGCAATCGGAGCTTCCATAGCAATTGTAAGCGGTAACGAAGAGCGGGGATAAATCCGCTGCCAAACGAGTTATGCATGAGGAAAAGGCTGACCAGGTTTTTGTCCGTACTGATCAGTCCCTGGGTGGTATTAGCAATGACCGGTGGCAGGCAAATAATGAAAGCAATGACCCCCACGGCGAATGTGCCTGTCCCCACCCACATTATAATCAGAGGGGCGATAGCCACAATCGGCACGGTCTGAAGCAAAAGGGTATAAGGAAAAAACATCCGCCGGATCCAGCGTGACTCAGCGAAAATGACTGCCAGGAAAATCCCGACGAGGATGCTAGCCAGCCAGGCTCCGCCCGCGGCGAGCGAGGTAATTTCCAAAGAGGTTAGCAAAGAAGGAAGTCGTTGGCAGATGGCTTGAATCACCGAAACCGGCGAGGGCAGAAGAAAGGGTGGCAGCTGAAAGAGGAAAATGACGAGTCGCCAGATTACCAGCAGACCAAGGCAAACGCCGGCTGCACTCAAGAAATTAGCTACGTGTTTTCTCATGAAGGCAAATCGGCCTCGAAAAGGCAGTAGGACATCAGCCCGGGGATGAAACCCTGCACGGTAATAAGAGGGGAATAGCAGCAAAAGGGCACAAATTCGGGATGAGCAGAACCGGCGCACGACCGGGCTGGATTATTCAGATCTTCAGTTGCGCCATTCACTGATTTCCTCCCTCACGCTAGTTCATAACGCTCCTTAGCTTCTTGGATACGTCGATTACGGCCTCTTCGAACTCGTCGCGCAATCGTAGCTCCGCGTTTCGGGAAACCGTGAAATGAATCGGCAGGTCGTAAGCTAGGCGACCCGGCTGGGCGGCCAAAACGATGATTCGATCCGAAAGAAAAACGGCTTCCGCAACCGAGTGAGTCACAAACAATCCGGTCCAACGACTTTCCGCTCTCAGTCGCAATAGTTCTTCGTTCAACCGGTTACGGGTCATTTCGTCAAGCGCTGCGAACGGTTCATCCATTAGTAGGACCGTGGGGTGCGTAGAGAGGGCCCGGGCGATTGACACTCGCATTTTCATACCTCCGGAGAGTTGTCTGGGAAATTGATGTGCGACGTGGGAGAGACCAACTAGACTCAACATCTCTTTGGCGATGGTTGCTCGTTCCGTCTTCTTCATGCCATGTAGTTCGGTACTTAGCTCCACGTTACCTTGCACCGTTCGCCAAGGAAGCAGAGTGGCATCCTGAAACATAAACGACATTACCTTTCGGGCTCTCACCGGTTCAACGCCTGCCACGCGGACTTTTCCAGAGCTCAAGCGGGTCAGGCCGGCAACCAGCTTAAGCAGAGTCGACTTCCCGCAGCCGGATGGCCCGATGATACTAACAAATTCAGATTCTGCGATCGAGAGGTTGATGTTATCCAAGACCAGATCACCGTTGCCGTAGCGTTTAGTAACCGATCGCAAATCCACTTGACCTGAGGATGCAGTTATCGGTTGTGGCTCCTGGATTTTTTCTAGACGTATAGCCATCGGTTAGAAGCAGCCAAAAGATCAACCGCGAATGGACGCGAATAAAAAAGACCAACCGCAGCCCGGAACGAAATCAGCGTAAATCTGCGTCTATCTGCGGTTAAATTTTATGCTTCGCGTCAATTCGTGCCCATTCGCGGTTGAATTTGATTTAGGTAGTTACAGGCAACTCGAGCTTCGATGTGTATTGGGGTTCATGGAGGACCGATTGAGTTGAACGTTTCCAATTCCATGGCGACGCTTTCGCAGCAGCGATTTTTACGCCAGGATTCCGGTCGTACAAAGGGAAAGCCGAACTAGCGATCTCCAGGCGAATCCGATCTCCTTTATGGAACCGGCACGAAGTCGGTTCCAGCTCGAAGTTCCATTCCTGGATGTGGTCGGCTCGATACGACTCGCCCAATAGCCAATCCGATCGAGCGACACCGATGCAGATAAATTCACACTTCTGGTCCGGGCGTACCCGCACGAGTTTACCCACGAAATCTGTGGTCTCGGCGGAACTGGTGGCGTAGAGCGTTAGAACCGGGGAGCCGAAAACAGAACAATCTTCCGCTAAGGGATCAGAGGTATAGACGAGAAGGTTGTTACCTTGTTCTGTACCGGCTTGATCGAAACTGCCCGGTGACGCGGTGGGGCCACCGGGCGCAATCACTGGCGTTTCTGGATCCTGAACGAACCAGTCTCTCGGCTCGATTGTAGCCGGGCGACCTACAGTGAGTTTTCCGTCGCCTTTCCTAGAATTAGCTAAGCCCGCGCTGCGCAAGAAGTAGATTTGGGTCTGATCGCCGCCCCAAGTCTCAGACTCCGCCCAGGAATTTGCCCCCAAGACAAAATGGCGGACGACCGGCTCCTCCGAAAAATCGTTGGTACCTTTCAACCAATGGTTAAACCAGCGAAGCAACAGTTGGTTGGTGTCGAATTGAGCGAGCTCACCTAAGCTCATATCTCCGACTCGGTCACCAAATGGTATGTGAACCCAGGGCCCGGCCAAAAGATATTGATGGGGAACGCCGGCTGCGGATAAGGAGCGAAAACCGCTGATACTGCCGCGCAGGTAAGGATCATACCAGCCCGAAAGATGAAGGGCGGGTAACCGGACGGACTTTAGCCGATCCGCAATATCGAGCTGCTTCCAATAGTCATCCCGGGTATGATGCTCAAACCAATCGCGCAGATAGGACGGCAACCCGTTATGAGCCAATATTGGTAGTTCGCCGTAAGGAGTGAAATAGGCTTGTTGCCTGGGCTGGAGCCAAGCCGCTTCTAATTCGGCGCTCGCCGCCGTCAATTGACGGCGTCTAGCATCTTCGCGGAGCATTTGGATTCCCCAACCGACCGTGTCCGCTAGCCGGAGCGTTCCCTGATGATAGAACCAGCCCTCGTAAAGATCGTGGGCCGTCATCCACGGAGCGATTACGACTAAGCCCGGTGGCTGTTCCGCGGCAGCTAACCACTGGGTCATTCCCTGGTAAGAAAAGCCGTACATGCCGATCTTACCGTTACTGGCCGGATGGTTGACCAGCCAGCTGAGCGTATCGAAACCGTCAGCTCCTTCGTTTCGGAACGGATAAAAATCTCCTTGGGAATCACCGCGTCCACGTACGTCTTGGATCACGACGTGGTAACCGGCTCGGGCAAACCAGACTGGGTGAGCATAAACCACCGTGGAAGCGATCGAGCGGCCGTAAGGTTGGCGCATCAACAGGGTAGGGAATCGGCCGGTTGCGGCCGGATAGTAGTGATCGGAGACCAGCTTGATCCCGTCTCGCATTATCGCGGCGACACCCCGTTCCAACTTCACGCCATCGCCACAGTCGATCAGGTTCGATTTCGTGGTCATTTCGATTCTGCGCGCCCTGTTTCAGAGAACCCAGCCATCGCCACTAACGCTTTCGCAACCGAGGCCGCCATGCGTTCCAACCAGCGGCCGCCTTTTTCAGAGCTGGATGGAGTCGGATCTCCCATAACGCCGGATGGAGCAATATCTCGAGTCAGCCAGGCAAAGTTAGCTGGTCCGCCTTCAGGGGTCAGAACCTTTGGATCACTGACCTTGGCGATGTAATTGACGGTGTATTGGTCCTGCTGGACTAGTTCAGAGCAAGCTGCCAACAACAACGAGGTTTCTACTTCTCCGGCATGAAACCCATAGGCTCTTTCTTGGGGATCAAGGTCGTCGAACTTCGCTCCCCCGGACCCGGAAAGATAGAAAGTCCGTAGACCGAACTCAGCTCGGAGATCCCGGGCCATCACATCGATACAGGAGATATTTCCGCCATGCGTATTGTAGAGGACCAGTTTGTGGAATCCTGCTTCGGCGACACTCGCACCCAGGTCACGAATCGTGTCCATGAAAGTCCGCGCGGAGAGCGCCAGGGTTCCCGGGTAGCCGATGTGTTCGTTGCTTTTTCCGTAACAGATCGGCGGCAACGCGTAGACCGGCAAGGTTTCCGGAAGCAGTCGCAAAGCATGACCCAGAACGAAGTTGTTGATCAAGGTATCCGTAGCCAGCGGAAGATGATGCCCGTGCTGTTCAATTGCGGCAGTGGGTAGGACCAACAAGGTGCTCTCTCGGGGCAGGCTATCGACTTGTGGCCACGTCAAATAAGCAAAATTACGAGAATCAGGAATCCAGGTTTTCATCGAGGAGGAAAGTCAGAACCGCAGGTTAAGGCAGACTAGACACAAACCGCGAATGGCCACGAATTGACGCGAACAAAAACAATAGCCGCAAAAAAGGTGAAAACGAACCGCAGATGGACGCAGATTTACGCAAATGCGGTTTTGCGCTTCGATTGCGGTACCGGTCGATTGAAAACATTTCTCCGACCACAGTATGTTTTATGTTTCTCGTCATATCCGCAGTTAGAAAACAATCTGCTTAATCCGCGTCCATCGGCGATTAGGCTCTATCCGTTACCTTTCCCGCGGTCGTATCTTCAGGTGAAAACGTCGCCATCTTCCCCGGGTTCAAAAGGCCGCGCGGATCGAACTGATATTTCGCCCGCAATTGGATATTGTCGGAACGGAAACGTCCACCGCCTTCAACCTGGTTAACATGCGGGTTAGCAACAGTAACCCCGATCTCGCGACAGTAATCGATCATTTCGTTCAAATACTCTTCATCTTTGAAGCGAACGATCGGCAGGGCTGCCGGAATGATCAGGCCCCGATCGTTTTTGACGAACTCGATGTGAAACAGAAAATCTTCTCCGAATCGCGCGCGGATTAGCCTAAATTGTTGGCGGGCGGTCTCGGGATTGAAACCGCACTGCAGGTAGGTTAATGCCGGGTCCGTTTTCAGCGCCCAGAGCGTGGTGTGGTTCCAAGTGTAATCGGTCAACAGGGGACCTTTTCTCGGCTCGGTGTAGGGTTGAGAGTAGACAATGGTGCCGCCTGCCAAGGCTGCTTTTCGGACAACCTCCGGCAGCGCCGAGTTCTCGACGAGAAAGAAAATTAACGATTGCCCCAGCGGACAGAACCGCTGAATCGGCGCAAAGTAAGACGGGATTGGCCATTCGAAAACCGTGACTAAGCGTTTAGGGGTGACCGTGTCGTTGGCGATATTCTCCGCGAAGGTATAAGCGGCGTCATAAGCATCAAAGGCGACGGCCAGCTGTGCCCAGTCGCGCTTGGGACCAAGCGCCAAACGAACCTCGGTAATGAGTCCATTCGTTCCCCAGGAGTGGAGGATCTGATGGACTGCGTCGCCATCGAAACGGACGAACCGCGGTTCTGGCTCCATGGTCAACACCTCAATCCCTTGTACGGTCTGGTTATCTCGCAGGCCGCCGTAGGTAATCGATCCGATCCCGCCGGAACCGCCACCCAGGAAACCGCCGACCGATGCCCTGACGTAGGTGAAGGGATAACAACGAAGTTCCCAGCCGACTTTACGAGCTTCGTTCTCGATCGTGATTAGGCGTGCGCCTGGTTCACAAACGGCGACTCCGGAAGGTTCGATGGCGAGAATACGGTCCATGAGCGCCAAATCGATAACCACGCCGCCTTCTAACGGAATCGCTTGCCCGTAATTACCGGTGCCAGAGCCACGGACGGTCACGGGAATCCCTTGATCGAAACAATAACGTAGAACGTTCTGAATGTCTTCCCGCGAACGCGGCTGCACCACTGCCTCCGCTCGTTTGTCCTCGAGCAATGCTTTCAGGATGGGAGAGTACCAATAGAAATCTTTAGACAATCTTTCGAGCATCTGCGGATCCGCGATCACCGCGTCTGCGTGGCGGAGAATCGCGGCTAGATCTGAGAAGTGAGTTGACGTCATTTTCGGTTTTTACGCCAATAGGCAAATGTCTTGGCCATCGCGGGAGAGGTGAACAGTTCGCAACAACGGTCCCGCGCCACTGGGCCTGTGACCACGCATTTCATGTCGCTTTTGGTGACCACAGTCGTAGCCTTAATGTGGATTTGGTGACAGTGACGCGAAGCATCCTCGATGGTAGCGCCAAATACGACGCGATCGAGGCGAGCCCAAAGAATAGCAGCCATGCACATTGGGCAAGGTTCGCAGGTAGTGAACAGCGTGTAACCTTTCAGTATCGGGTGTTTAATCCGCCTTCCAGCCAGACGGATTGCGCGCACCTCGGCATGACAGGTAGCGTCGTTTTCTTTGTGCGAGTTGTTCACCGTACGAACCAGCCTTTCTCCGGTACGGGTGTTGAGCACCATAGCGCCGAAGGGCACGGGTGAATCTGTCAAAAAACTGCGCTCGGTGAACCGGGCTAGTTCAGCGATATAATTTTCGTCCGTGGTAGAGGATGCGAAGCGTACTCCTTTCGCCATTGGTCTCCCCGGTTTAAGCAGTTTCTGTTCCTGGCAGGGAGTTCAAGGACTCGCGGGGTTCGTGGAGCGCTGCGTTCATTGTTGACGCGCATGCGCACCAGCGGACGAAATAGAGGACCCGCGGTGGGCATTGTCTGGTGTTTAATCAACGAGTTGGCGCTCTTTTTAACCAATTCGATCTCTTTATTACCCCAGAGCCGATTTCACGATGGCAAAACGGAGGCGACCACGGCGAGCTGCGAGAAAAACCAGTTGCGCGATATGATTCCCGCCAGCGTTCGTCTGAGGCTGAGCTTTCTGCTATCGGGAACGTGAACTGCTGCGGATTCTACAAACATGATTTTTCGGTCTCTCGTTTTTGCCGGTACAACCGCTGTTCTTGCTCTCCTTGCCGGCTGCAGTAAATCCCCAACTCAAACCCAGCTTATCCGCGTCAGTTTGCAGACGGATTGGTATCCACAGGCGGAACATGGTGGATTCTATAACGCGCTGGTGAAGGGCTATTATAAAGAAGCCGGACTTGATGTTACCATTTTGCCGGGCGGACCCAACAGCAGCCCAACTAAGCTTTTGATGACCGGGGGAGCAGATTTCGGCATGGATTCGTCCGACCATGTGCTCGTCGCCGATGCCGAAGGACTCGATATCGTCGCCGTGGGTGCAACCATGCAACAGGATCCGCAAGCGGTGATGTTACACGCGGAGGATCCCGCCAGCCGATTCGAAGACTTGGAGGGAAGGACAGTTGCTGCCGTCCCGGGCGCTATCTGGTTCCAATATTTGATACACAAATTTGGCTTTAAGAATACGAAAGAGATTCCGGCGACCTTTACCGTGGCGAATTTTCTTCATGATCCACAATATGCTCAGCAAATATTTGTGACATCGGAGCCTTTCTACGTTCAGAAAGAAGGGCAGAAGACCAAGGTCTTGTTAATCAAAGATACTGGTTATGCGCCTTACCGGGTCTTTTGTTGTACGCGCGCCTATTTGAACAAAAACCGGGACGTGGTACAGCGATTCGTAGCTGCTTCGGTACGGGGTTGGAGAGACTATATACAAGACCCTGCGGCCGCGAACGCTGAGATCGCCAAGTGTAACCCGGAGATGAACAAGGATCAGATGGAATTCAGTTGGAAAGCTTTGAAAGACGGCGGCTTTGTCTATGGCGCCGATGCTTCCGGGGCAGCCACCGGTAAATTCGAGGCTCAACGTTGGACCGACCTCTACCAGATCCTCCGAGACTTGAACGTCATCACCAAAGATATCGATCCGAGGCAAGCGTATACTTTGGATTTCACGAAGAACCTTTGAGGCGTGAAAAGCGCTGACAGATCTTAGCCTATGGAAGGGGTAGAGAGCATACTAGAATCTTTAGGACTGACCTTGTCGGCAGCAGCAGCTCCCGGTGGTAACTATGCTTCTTACGTGCGTTGGGGCGACCTGCTATTTCTGGCGGGCGTGATCTCGGCTCGCGACGGAGAGGTAATTTCGGGGACTGTCGGTGTCGATAAAAGCATCGAAGAGGGATACGATGCCGCTCAATGTTGCGCGCTATCGGAATTGGCCACCATCAAGCACGCGCTTGGCAGCCTTGACCAAGTGGAGCGGATCGTCTCCGTGAACGGTTATGTAAACTCGGTTCCAGGATTTGCTGAGTCCCCTAAGGTCATCAACGGCGCCTCCGATCTCTTCATTAAGATTTATGCCGAGCGCGGTTTGCACGCCCGCGCCGCGATCGGCGTGTCTGGATTACCGAGGAACGCATTGGTCGAAATCCAGATGGTCGTGGGGGTGAAGAGAGAAACGGAGTGATGGAGTATTGGAGGGAACTGCTGGGCAGTTAGTGTCCATCTCTCCATCACTGCGTCACTCCATTACTGCATCACTCCACTCTTAGCTATGCCGGAACACTACCTGAGTAATAAATCAACGCATGACCGATGGAACCGTGACTTGCCGCCTCAGCTCGAGGTGGAGTCGGGCGAAGTCGTTAAGTTTGATTGTCTTGATTCCAGCGGTGGCCAGCTTGGCCCTAGCTCGACGGTTGACGATTTTCTTAAGATCGATCGCAGCAAAATCCATACGCTGACCGGGCCTGTCGCAATCAAAGGTTCCGGACCCGGCGATACGCTCCGAGTGGATGTCCTGAATATCCAACACAAAGGCTGGGGATGGACCAGCATCACTCCAGGGCTCGGTTTTCTGCCGGACCGTTTCCCGGATCCGTTTCTCTTCATTTGGCAACTGGACGAGGCATCCACCGATTCAATGGCCCCAGCGGTTGTCCCTTTGCGGCCGTTTTGTGGTATCATGGGGGTCGCCCCTGCCACTCCGGGAGAAATGCGAACGCGG
>Ga0213876_10002279_pt1 | contig 11319 bp, 7 predicted proteins | sample BarmaccomBMRX_R9_FD_160113 | JGI IMG/M metagenome (GOLD analysis project Ga0213876, IMG submission 160113) | Root-associated microbial communities from Barbacenia macrantha in rupestrian grasslands, the National Park of Serra do Cipo, Brazil - RX_R9 | ecosystem: Host-associated > Plants > Roots...
GTCGGCTCGTCGAGGAACAGGAGCTCCGGATCGAGCGCGAGCGCGCGGGCGATGCCGGCGCGCTTCTTCATGCCGCCCGAGAGCTCGGACGGATATTTGGCGCCGGCATCGACGGGCAGGCCGCTCATCGCTGTCTTGTAGACCGCGATCTCGTCGAGCAATTCCTGATCGAGGCCTGGATAGAATTCCTTGATCGGCACCTGGATATTCTCGGCGACGGTGAGGCCCGAGAAGAGCGCGCCGCCCTGGAAGAGCACGCCCCAGCGGCGGCGGACATGCTTCGCCTCCTCCTCGTCCCGGCCGACCATCGATTCGCCGAACACGCGGATTTCGCCCGCGTCCGGGCGCTGCAGGCCGATGATCGAGCGCATCAGCACCGACTTCCCGGTGCCCGAGCCGCCGACCACGCCCAAAATCTCGCCGCGACGCACCTCCAGATCCAGATCCTCGTGGACGACCTGGTCGCCGAAGCTGTTCTTCAGCCCCTTCACTTCGATGACGATATCGTCGTCCCTGCTGTGGTCGTCCGCCATCACTGCCACCCGATCTGGGTGAAGAACACCGCGAAGAAGGCGTCGAGCACGATGACGAGGAAGATGCCCTGGACGACCGCCGTCGTGGTCCTCAGGCCCACCTCTTCGGCATTGCTCTCGACCTGCAGGCCCTGGAAGCAGCCTGCCATTGCGATGATCAGGCCGAACGTCGGCGCCTTGATCATGGTCTGCCAGAGATCGGTCATCGGCACGATCTCGCGGATGCGCTGCACGAAGGTGATCGGCGGGATGCTGAGCGACACCCAGCAGAACAGGCCGCCACCGACGATCGCGAGGATCGCCGCGTAGAAGCCGAGCAGCGGCATCATCAGAACGGTGGCGAAGACGCGCGGGAAGACCAAGGCCTCCATCGGCGAGACGCCGATCGTGCGCATCGCATCCACTTCCTCGGAGAGCTTCATCGAGCCGAGCTGCGCGGCGAAGGCGGAGCCCGAGCGGCCGGCGACCATGATCGCGGTCATCAGCACGCCCAATTCCTTCATCGCCGAGCGGCCGATCAGGTTGATCGTGTAGATCTCGGCGCCGAACTGGCGCAGCTGCACCGCGCCCTGCTCGGCGATGACGATGCCGACCAGGAAGCTCATCAGGCCGATGATGCCGAGCGCGTGGATGCCGACCACCTCGAATTGCTGGGTGACCGCGTTGAGGCGGAAACGGCGCGGGCGGCGGATGATCTGCCCGGTGGTGATCAGCAGGCTGCCGAAGAAGCCCAGCAGGCCGAGCATCGTCCGCCCGGCCCGATTCACCGAGGCGCCGATCTGGTCGAGCACGCGCAGGAAGGGCGATTCGTAGTCGCGCCTGATCTTCACCGGCTGGTCGGCGCGCGCGACATGATCGATCAGCAGCTGCTGCTCCTTGGTCGCGCCGACGATGGTGGCGCCGCGATCCCGCTCGAGCTTGTGGATCAGCCAGGCGCCGACCGTGTCCATCTTCTCGACGCCCGATAGGTCGACGCAGAGATCGTCCGCCTCGATCTCGGCGAGCTGCTCGCTGAGCTTGCGGACGCGCAGCAGGGTGAGCGAGCCGCTGAAGCGCAGCACGCAGCGCCCGTTCTCGACGTTCGAACTCAACCCGGTCGCGACGCTCATATCGTGGGAATGCTTCAATTCCTGCCGGGCGGCAAGGAGCCGGATGGACAGTCGTTACGTTTGTGTGTTTCGGGAAGTTCCATGAAGACCGCCTTGGCCATCTACGACATGGACCGGACGATCACCCGGCGGCCCACTTATGCCGCCTTCATGTGGCGCGCGGTGACGCGGCTGGCGCCGTGGCGGATCCTGCTGACGCCGCTCGTGCTGCTGACCGGGCTGGCCTATCTGCTCGGCTTCATCGCGCGGGGGCGGCTGAAGGAGCTGAACTTCCGGCTGCTGGTCGGCCGGGTCGGGCCGGAGCGGCTCGACCGCGTCGTGCAGGGCTTCGCCGACAGCCAGGTCCGGACCAACATCATGCCGGGCGCCCGCACCCGCCTCGCCGAGGACAAGGCGGCCGGGCGGCGGCTGGTGCTCGCCACCGCTTCCTACCGGCTCTACGCCGCCGCGATCGCCCAGCGGCTCGGCTTCGACGACGTCATCGCAACCGACGTCGAATATGACCGGCAGGGGCGGACGGTGGCGCGGATCGACGGCGTCAATTGCTACGGGCCCGGCAAGCTCGACATGATCGAGGCCTGGCTGCAGAAGCAGGGCCTTGAGCGCGAGGCGCTCCACATCCGCTTCTATTCCGACCATATCTCCGACGCGCCGGTCCATCACTGGTCGGACGAAGCCTTTGCCACCAACGCCCATGCAAGGCTGGTGAAGCTCGCCCAGCACGAGGGCTGGGAGGTACTGGACTGGCGGCATCGGCGCCAGGCCTGAGGGCCGCCCGCCTATTTAGCGTTAATACGCGCATTCGCGCGGGGTGCCTCGGGCGCTATTTCAATGGTTGGTTTCCGCCCTGTGCTGCGCCTCGGCCGCGTACGCGTCAATCGGCACGGCGGAAATATTTGCCGCCGTCCGGCCCCTGCCATTGCTTCGCGACCGATTCGACGCCCGTCAGCGGGAGGCCGTTTCGGTCCCGGGAGCCTGATCCCCCCGCCAGCCGCCGCCGAGCGAGCGGAACAGGTCCACCTGGGCGTCAGCGATCCGCGCGTCGGCCAAAGCGAGCTGCGCCTCGGCATCGGCGAGGGTGCGTTCGGCGTCGAGCAGGGCGAGCGAATCGATCTGGCCTTCGCGCTGCTGGGCGCGGGTGATGATCGCGGCCCGCTCCGCCTGGTCGCGCGCCGACTTGAGCGCGGTCCGCCGCTCGAGCAGGCGGCCGTAGCCGGAGAGCGCGGTCTCGGTCTCCTCGAGCGCGCGAAGCACGGCGCCGTCGAAGCTCGCCAGCGCCGCCTGGCTGTCGGCCTCCGCTTCGGCAACGCGGGCGCGGGCGCGCTGATGGTCGGTGAAGGACCAGCTGATCAGCGGGCCGAGCAGCCAGCGCAGCGGCCCGGCGCCGAACAGATCGCCGAGCCCCGCGCCGGTCGAGCCGAGCGAGCCGCCGAGCGTGATCCGCGGATAGAGATCGGCAGTGGCGACCCCGATCCGCGCGGTGGCGGCGGCAAGGCGGCGCTCAGCCGCGCGCACGTCGGGGCGCCGTGCAAGCAACGCCGCCCCGTCGCCGATCGGGATGGGCTGGTCGAGGCGCAATGTCGTCGTGCGGGCAGCAGCCTCGGGCGGCAGCTCCTGCGGCGCCCTGCCGGTGAGCGTGGCGAGGCGGAACAAGGCCGCCTGCCGCTCCGCCGCGATGGCCGGCACCTCCGCCTGCCGCTGGTCCCGCAAGGTGGCGATGCGGGCGACGTCGAGGCCGTTGGCGAGGCCGACCTCGGCGCGCCGCCTGGTGAGCAGCAGCGAGCGGTCGAGCAAAGCGACGATATGCTCGGCGACCGCCTGGCGCTCGCCGGCAGAGACGGCGTCGGCATAAGCGCGTGCGGTCTCGGCGGCGATTGCGACCCGCGCCGCCTGGGCATCGGCCTCGGCGGCGCCGACATCGCCGCGCGCCGCCTCGACGCCGCGGCCGACCCGCCCGAACAGGTCGACCTCATAGGCGACGTCGAGGCCGGCATCGACCGTCCAGCCCTCCCGGTCCGCGCCGGGCGCGGCCTGGCCTTCGGCGGCGCGGCCGTAGCGCGCGCTTGCACCGGCGCCGACCTCGGGCAGGCGATCGGTGCGGACCTCGCGCAAGGCAGCACGGGCCCGCGCGAGGTGGGCGACCGCGACCCTCAGGTCGGTGTTCGCCGCGAGCGCGTCGGCGACCAGCCGGTCGAGCACCGGATCGCGATAGAGCTGCCACCAATTCTCCGCGGCCGCGGCCGGCGTGACGGCCGGGCTCGTGGAGAGGAACGGGCCCGACGCCGACGCGCGGGGGAGCGGCGCGACGTAGTCGGGCCCGGCCACGCAGGCCGACAAGGCGAGCGCGGCGGAGGCGATGAGCAGGGTCGGGCGCATGGCTTGGGCTCCTATTCGGCCGGCTGCAGCGCCGGCGCGGGCCGCGGCCGCAGCCGGGCGATCCGTTCGCCGAGCGCGCGGCAGACGACGTAGAAGGTGGGGGTGAAGAGCAGGCCGAAGCCGGTCACGCCGAGCATGCCGAAGAAGACCGCTGTGCCGAGCGCCTGGCGCAGCTCCGCGCCGGCGCCGTGCGCGACCAGCAGCGGCACCGAGCCGAGGATGAAGGCGAAGCTGGTCATCAGGATCGGCCGGAGCCGGTCCCGCGCCGCGCGCACCGCGGCCTCGACCGGGCTCAGCCCGTCCTGCTCCTCCGCCTGGCGGGCGAACTCGACGACCAGGATCGCGTTCTTGGCGGCAAGCGCGATCAGCACGATCAGGCCGATCTGGGTCAGGACATTGTTGTCCATGCCGCGCAGGTTCACGCCGGCGAGGGCAGCAAGCAGGCACATCGGCACGATCAGCACGATCGCGAGCGGCAGGGTCAGGCTCTCATATTGGGCGGCGAGCACCAGGAAGACGAAGATGACCGCGAGCGCGAAGGCGATGCCCGCGGTGCTCCCCGCCGCTTTCTCCTGGAAGGCGAGGCCGGTCCATTCGGTACCGTAGCCGGCGGGCAGGGTCTCCGCCGCCAGCCGCTCCATCGTGGTCAGCGAGGCGCCGGAGGAATGGCCCGGCGCGGTGTTGCCGTCCACCTCGACCGCCGGGAACAGATTGTAGCGCACCACGCGATAGGGGCCGGTCGTGTCGCGGAAGGTGGCGACCGAGCCGATCGGCATCATCGCGCCGGAGCTGGAGCGGGTGCGCAGATTGGCGATGTCGGCCGGGGTGGCGCGGAAGCGCGGGTCCGCCTGCGCCGTCACCCGGTAGGTGCGGCCGAGCAGGTTGAAGTCGTTGACGAAGGCCGAGCCGAGATAGACCTGCAATGCCTCGAACACGCGGTCGGGCGGGACGCCGAGCATGTCGGCCTTCGCCCGGTCGATGTCGGCGAAGATGCGCGGCGTCGAGGTCTCGAAGAAGCTGTAGACCTGGGTGAGGCCCGGCGTCTGGTTGGCGCGGGCGATCAGGGCCTGGGATTGCCGGCCGAACGCCTGATAGCCGTTGCCGCCGCGGTCCTGCACCATCATCCGGTAGCCGCCGGCGGCGCCGATGCCCTGGATGGTCGGCGGCGGCACGATCATCAGCCGGGCGCCCTCGATGTCCGCGGTGGCCTGCTGCGCCTCGGCCATGATGCGCTGGAGCGTATCGCCGTTCGGCTCGCGCGCCTCGAACGAGTCGAGCGGGAAATAGGCGGCGGCCGCGTGTGGGGCGAGCGTCTGCGAAGGGCCGTCGAAGCCGGCGAGCATCACCGCGCCCTTCACGCCGCGGATCGGCAGGATCCGCTGCGCGACCTGGCGCAGCACCGCGTCGGTGCGCTCGAGCGAGGCGCCGGGCGGCAGCTGCACGACGGTCAGGAAATAGCCCTGGTCCTGCGCCGGGATGAAGCCGGTCGGCGTGAACCAGAAGGCGCCGAGCGTGGCGAGGATCAGCCCCGCATAGGAGAGCATCATCCGCTTCGGCCGCTGCACCAGCCGGCGGGTCAGGCTGGCGTAGAACAGGCTGAGCCGCTCGAAGCCGGCATTGAAGCGGTCGCCGGCGGCGCGCAGCAGCCGGACGAGGCGGTTGCCGCTCTGCTCCTGCGCGTGCGGCTTGAGCAGCAGGGCGGCGAGCGCCGGGGACAGGGTCAGCGACAGCAGCAGCGAGATGATCGTCGCCGCGGAGATGGTGACCGCGAACTGCCTGTAGAAGGCGCCCGACAGGCCGGTGAGGAACAGGGTCGGCACGAACACCGCGCACAGCACCAAGACGATCGCGACCAGAGCGGCGCTGACCTCGTCCATCGAGGCGCGCGCCGCTTCGAGCGGGGCGAGGCCGCGGGCGAGGTTGCGCTCGACATTCTCGACCACGACGATCGCGTCGTCGACGACGATGCCGATCGCGAGCACCAGCCCGAACAGGGAGAGGTTGTTCAGCGAATAGCCGACCGCCGCGAGCACCGCGAAGGTGCCGACCAGCGACACCGGGATCGCGACCACCGGAATGATTGCCGCGCGCCACCTCTGCAGGAACACCAGGATCACCAGCACGACCAGCAGGATCGCCTCGAATAGGGTCTGCATCACCGCGTCGATCGACTGGGAGATGAACTCGGTCGGGTTGTAGATGATCCGGTATTCGAGGCCGGGCGGGAAGCTGCGCGACATCGCCTCCATCTCGCGCTGCACCGCCTGGGCGGCAGCGAGCGCGTTCGAGCCCGGCCGCTGAAAGACGGGCAGGAGCACGGTCGGCTCGCCGGAGAGATAGGTGTTGGAGGAATAATCGGCGGCGCCGAGCTCGACCCGGGCGACGTCGGACACCCGGACCTGGCGGCCGTCGGCATCGCTGCGGATCACGATATTGCCGAACTGGGCCGGATCGGTGAGCCGCCCCTGCGTCTCGACATTGACCTGGAAGGCGTTGCCGCCGGCCGCCGGCGGCTGGCCGAGCGTGCCGGCGGCGACCTGCACGTTCTGCGCCCGCAGCGCCGCGACGATGTCGCCGGCGGTGAGGCCGAGGGCGGCGGCCCGGCCGGGATCGATCCAGACCCGCATCGCATAGTCCCGCGAGCCGAACAGGCGGACGTCGCCGACGCCGTCGATCCGGGTCAGCCGATCGCGGATCTGGGTGAGCGCGTAGTTGGAGAGATAGGCGCGGTCGAGGCTGTGGTCGGGGGAGACCAGGTTCACCACCATCAGGAAGTCGGGCGAGGTCTTGCGGGTGACCACGCCGAGCCGCTGCACCGGCTCCGGCAGCCGCGGCACCGCGATCGCCACCCTGTTCTGGACCAGCACCTGCGCCGCATCGAGATCGGTGCCGATCCGGAAGGTCACCGTGATGGTGAGGTTGCCGTCGCCGGTCGATTGCGAGGAAACGTAGAGCATGTTGTCGACGCCGTTGATCTCCTGCTCGATCGGCGCCGCGACGGTCTCCGCCACCGTCTCCGCCGAGGCGCCGGGATAGGAGGCGGTGACGGTGACGGTCGGCGGGACCACGTCCGGATATTGGGAGACGGGCAGACCGAGATAGGCGATCGCGCCGACGATCGCGATCGCGATCGCGATCACGGCGGCGAAAATCGGGCGGGTGATGAAGAAGCGCGAAAGCCGCACGGAACGTCTCCTGGGGAAATGACTGGATCAGCGGCCGGCGAAGGTCGCCTGGCCGGTCTCCGGCGCGGGGGGCGCAGGCGCCTCCGCGACCGCGGCCGGCTGGATGCGTCCCGGCCGGACCTGCACCGGCGCGCCGGGCATCGCCGACTGGGCGCCGGCGATGATCACCCGCTCGCGGGGGCCGAGGCCGGAGCGGACGATGCGCAGGCCGTCCACCACCGGACCGAGCACAACCGGCCGCGCCGCGACCCGGCCGTCGGGGCCGACGACGAGCACCAGCTTGCGTGCCTGATCGGTCTGCACCGCCGAATCCGGGACCAGCAACGCGCGGGTGGTGCCGCCGCTCGCCAGGCGCATGTTGCCGAACATGCCGGGCGTGAGGAACAGCCCCGGATTGCGCAGCACGGCCCGGCCGCGGATCGTCCCGGAATGCGGATCGAGCCCATTGTCGGTGAAATCGAGCGTGCCCTGCCAGCGATAGTCGGTCTCGTCCTGGAGGCGGACCTGGACCGGGGAGGCGCGGCCGCCCTCATGCTCGCGCCTGGTCTTGAGGAACAGGGCCTCCGAGGAATCGAAGGTGAAGTAGATCGGATCGAGCGCGTTGATCGTGGTGAGTAGGCTGCCGGCGGCGCCCTCCCCCGCCGACACGAGATTGCCGGCATCGACGCGCCGGTCCGAGATGCGGCCGCCGATCGGGGCGCGCACCTGGGTGAACTCGACGTCCAGTGCGCGGGCGCGGACCCGCGCCTCGGCGGCGGCCAGCGCCGCCTGCGTCGCCTGGACCCGGGCGCGGAGCCGGTCGACGTCGCTCCGCGACACCGCATCGACCTCGAGCAGCCGCAGCGCCCGACCGAGATCGGCCTGTGCCAGCGCGAGATCGCTGCGTGCGCCGGCGAGCCCGGCGCGGGCCTCGGCAAGCGCGGCGGCGAAGGGCCGCGGATCGATCGTGAAGAGCAATTGTCCCTGCCGCACCACGTCGCCGTCGTGGAAATGGACGGCGGTGATCGCGCCGGACACGCGCGGCCGCACCTCGACCGACTGGCTCGCCTCGAAGCGGCCGATATATTCGTCCCACTCGGTGACGTCGCGGACGACCGGCGCGGCCACCGTGACGGTCGGCGCCGGCGGCGCCGGCGGCGCCGGCGCCTCGTCGTTGGCGAGGATGGCGCCGCCGGCGATCAGCAGGGCCAGCGGCGCGGCGAGGATGGTCGAGCGCTGCCATTTGGGCAGCGATCGGAAGCGGGCGACGGGCCGGCCCCTGCCCTCGCCATGTTCCGGTTCGATCCTGGTCAGCATGTTCATGAGGTTCAGCTCCGGTAGAGGCGCGCGCTACGGCCGCGGCTGACGCTCGCCAGCAGGGCTTCGAACTGGTCCGAGGTGAAGCCGGCCTTCAGGAAGGCTTTGATCTCCGACATCGGCAGCGTGTAGCCGTGATGCCAGGCCAGCACCGCGATCCGCCGCAGCGCCTCCAGCCGCGCATCGGCCAGCCTGGGATTCTGGCGGCCGCCGAACAAAGCGGCCATCGCCATGCCGAGCCGGCCCGGCTCGCGCAGACTGGCAAGGCTGTCGTTGCGCGCCACCGCGACGACCGACCATTCCAGCGCGGACAGGAGCGGCTCGGCCGCCCGGGGGGCGCTCGCGGCTGCCTCGATCGCCTCGTCGGCGGCCGTCTGCGGCTCTGCTTCGGCAAGATAGGTCATGATCGTTCTCCCTTGGCTGCGGGACAGGGCCGTCCCTTCGCCGCCGGCCTGGGCGCCGGGGCGTTCGTTGCGGATCAATGTCGTTGGCCGAGCGCCACCGTTCGGCGACGACGGGTCGCTGGCGGGGAGCCGGAAAGCATTTGAAGGGGCGGTTACGGCGCGGGCTCGAAGCCCCTACTGGCCGGCCGCCGGACGATGGTTTTCCTTTCGGTCGCCACTTCTATATCGACCGGTATATAAAGGAGGTTGCGCTGCGTCAACAGCTTTTTATATCGGCCGGTATATTTATTTTCGAGGCCGCGTTCAGCGGCACGGCCAGACCATCAGGCTGGTCTCGATCAGGCGGCCGAGCTCTTCGCGCGTTGCGCCGGAACCGGCCTGGACCGCCATCCCCTGCAGGATCGCGAACAGGTAGGAGGCGAGGCCCTCGACATCGACATGGGCGGGCAGGTCGCCCTCCCGCTTCGCGCGCGCGAAGCGCTCGACCACGGCGCGGTGGGAGGAGGTGCGGCGGGCGACCACCTCGGCCTTGATCGATTCGGCCTCGGCGCCGCACGGCATCGCGCTGATCACGCCGAGGCAGCCATGCGGCTCGCTGCTTCCGGTCTGCGCTTCGAGCGCGCCGCGCATGATATATTCGGCCACGCCGCGCGCCGTCGGCTGGTCCAGCGCGGCGCGGATATATTCGAGCTTCTCGCGCTCGTAGAGGTCGAGCGCCTTGCGGAACAGGGCCTCCTTGTTGCCGAACGCGGCGTAGAGGCTCGGGCGGGTGATGCCCATCGCATCGGTGAGGTCGGTCAGCGACGCGCCTTCATAGCCCTTGCTCCAGAAGACGCGCAAAGCCGCGGTCAGCGCCTGGTCGACGCAGAACTCGCGGGGGCGGCCCTTGACCGGGGCAATCGTGTCGGCACTTTCCATATCGAACGGTATATAAGGTGGATTGCCGCCGGGTCCAAGCAGTCTTTCGACCTTGTTTTTCGGGTGAGAGAAGCGCGGACGGCCTCCCCCAAGGAAAGGGTTATTCGGCTGCGGCTCATCCTGCTGATCGGCGTGAAGCAGCCGAGGATCGTGCCGCCCCGCGTCGGACGAGATTTCGCCGGACGCCTCGGGACCTCCTCCCATTGTCTTCTGCCGACGGCCATGAACATCGTGCATCGATACCGCACCCCGCCGATCGCTGCCGGATCCAGTCCGGTCCGATTGAGAATGCAAAAGCCCGTAGCTAGAAGTCCGGACTGATGCGGAGCCGACCGGTGGGCCGGGGAAATTTGATGCGCTTATTCTTGATCAACGGGTGGAAAGCGGTCGTCAGTCCCGCGAAAGCGGCAAGCCGGTCGTGGACGCGCCTGCGCTCGGTCTTTGTGACCGCCTTGTAGCTCTTCGGATGCGCTGCATATTGCGCGAGCCATACGTCGAAGCCGTGGCTCCACACCTGATCGGTCCCGGTCACTACCCGCTCCAGCTGATCGTAAAGGACCAGCGAACGCCGCCAGCGATGCTCGTCGAAGTCGAGCGCGCCCTCGGCGAACATCTTCCCGACGGTCAAGCCGTACCCCATAAGATCCCGCGATCGCTCTTTCGGCATGGCGAGGTTCAATCCGCCCTCCTCTTTCGAGAGGAAAACCCTCGCCACGCGCTCGCGCTGCCCCGGCATGGTGCTCAGCAACTGATCCTGCCAATCCTTTGCGGAGACCAGCACGGCGCCAAGGAGGCCCTTCACGTTCCTGATCGGGTGGACGCTCAGGCCGATGCCCTGGCCGGCGCGCTGCGGAATGAACACACGCTCCCCCTGGGCCCGGGCGCCCTCTGGAAGCGCGTCGAGGCTGAGCGCGAAGGTCGGGCGCGACGGGAGAAGCGCGTCGAACATGTGAATCGGGAAGTTGCTACTGATGCCGCCGTCGGCGAACCAAAGGCGCGCCCCGCGAATCTGCGCCTTGGGAGTCTCCGTTGCGCGAAATATCGCGTAAGTCGCGGTGTCGCGCGCAAAGGCCGGAACCGCGGTGAACAGGAGCGGGAAGCTGAGGCTCATCCGCGTCGCGACCAAGACCGGCAAATCTTGCGGATCGGGGAACCTGCGCTTGCCCGCCAGTCGCGGGAACGGCCGGGTGGTCCGCTTCAGAAAGGCGATGACCGAATCGGGGAACAAGCTTCTCCATTCTTCCAGAACGAAAGCCATCGAAAGGCGCAGGGCGGGCAGCGTGTGAGGCCGCCGCATCGACAGATTCGTGGTGATCATGCGCAGATCGATCGCCGGATCGGAGTCCTCCTCGCCGTTGCGGAGATCGCCGAAAGTCAACGGATCGGCGCCTTCGGCTTCGTCGCCAAAGGCGATCATCTGAATCGATTCATGCAGCCAGTCGGTCAGACCCGGTCCCTTCTGCCCGGGCTGCGACAATCCCGGGCAGATGCCGAAGCC
>Ga0213876_10002280_pt1 | contig 11315 bp, 11 predicted proteins | sample BarmaccomBMRX_R9_FD_160113 | JGI IMG/M metagenome (GOLD analysis project Ga0213876, IMG submission 160113) | Root-associated microbial communities from Barbacenia macrantha in rupestrian grasslands, the National Park of Serra do Cipo, Brazil - RX_R9 | ecosystem: Host-associated > Plants > Roots...
GCACGTCCCGGTTTCGGCCGCGGAGTCGGCGATGATCAGCGCCTCGAGGTGGTCGGTGCCCTCCGCGCGAACGACACGAGCGTTGAGAACGACGTCGATGGCGTCACAGTTGTGGATGCGGTCGACGAGGTAGCGGGACATGCTCTTCTCAAGCGACGATCCCCTGACTAGGAGCGTCACCTTGCGGGCGTGCGTGGCGATGTGAAGGGCGGCCTGGCCCGCCGAATTGGCAGCGCCAACCAGCGCGACGTCGCCACCGTGATAGCGGACGGCTTCGGCCGGCGCCGAGCCGTAGTGGACGCCGCAACCGATCAGCTCCTCCACCCCGGGGGCATCGAGCCGGCGGTAGGCCACGCCAGGAGCGACCACCGCGGTTCGGCATCGCACCTGCGAGCCGTTGATCAGCTCGACCAGCGCGGTGCCCGTCTCCAGCTCAGGAGCGACGCGCAGGAGCTCGACGCCGATGAGGACCTCCGCGCCAAAGCGCACCGCCTGCTTATACGCCCCGGCGGCCAGCTCGGCGCCGGTTATCCCCTGCGGAAAGCCGGGATAGTTCTCGATCCGCGCGCTCGTGCCTGCCTGGCCGCCGGGCGCCATCCGCTCGAGCACCAGCGTGCTGAGTCCTTCCGAGGCGGCGTAAACGGCTGCCGTGAGCCCGGCGGGACCGGCGCCAACGATGAGTACGTCGTATTGCTCACGCCGAGGCGTGGTCGGGAGTCCGAAGCTGGCGGCTACCTCCGCCCGCCAGCGCGAGGTCAGCTGATAGCGGCGCGCGCCCCTCTCATCGAGACCCAAGCGCGGGTCCTGATACTCAGCCGGCGGCTCGATCTGGGTGCCGTCGGGGAGCAGCACAAGCGGAAGTGGGCGGGCCAACCTCTCGCCTGCGTCAAGCATCTCGACAAGTGGATCCACGTCGGGATCAAGCCACCGGTGCTCGAGGCCGTTTCGCGCTAGAAGCTGGCGTAGCTCCTGGGCGCCTGGTGAGGAAGCCCGGGAGACGACCCACGGGGTACCGTCGCGCGCCGAGCTCGATACGTGCCGCTCGGACCGCTTCACTGAGCCTTGGCCCACATCATCGTTGCCGCCTGGTCGGCCACGATCTCACCACGACGACTCCCACGACTGATGCCACGATCGCCCCGGAGCGTGAAGGCGTTCTGTTCCTGCGCCAAGCGCATCGCGTCCGTGACGCCCGCGGCCCTACGCACCCGCCTGAGTAAGCCGACGCCTCCAGCCGCGCGTGGGGGAGCCCAGTCGGCGGCCAGGCTTGTGCGAAGCAGATGCCGAGCGCTTCCGCCGCCCGCCGGGCTGCCATCAGCGCCTCACGATTTGGTACAGCATGGGGTGGGCCTTGTAGGGCATCGACCGGCCTGGGAACTCCGGATCGGAGATCGCCCGACCGAATTCCTCGGCTGTCGAGAACGCACCCCGGTTCACGTAGCGGAACTCGCCCGGCGAGTACACGTTGCGGTGTAAACGGGTGCCAAGGTAGCCGGGCTGCTCGCGGAGGAAGTCTCGGGCGCGCTCCCAGCCGGAGAGGAACTCGTCATCCGCGCCCTCGGCCACCTCGAACGGGTTGATCAGGATCGCGCTCTCGACTTCCTCTCCGATCGGGTCCTCCCGGGTCAGCTCATAGAGGCCTGGGTGGGGTCTGCCGGGGAGCTCACGCGGGAATTCCGGATCCATCACGGCGGCCTGCCAAGCCTCCACCGACGCGATCTCGGCGACGTTGACATAGCGAAACTCGGCCTGTGGTTGGAGGCTTTGGTGCAGCGCAGTCCACCGAAAGCCACCCCGAGCGTCGATGACCTCGCGCGCGCGCCCAGCCGGCGACGAACTGCCTATCGGCGCCCTCTGGCACTTCGAAGAAGTTGAATAGGGTGATGCCGTCGGTCGTTTGGCTCACTCGCCGAGCTGCTCACGAGCGGTGAACAATGGCGACCGCTGAGTGCTTGTGCTCACCTCTCCACGCTCTGCGAACGAGTTGTCCTCAGAACACGATCGAAGCGACACAACCAACGGCCTGATCAAGCATAAGCCCAGAGCGCAACGTGTCAACCCGGTCCAAGGTCCGCTTCGAGCCGAGCCCGAGGTGTCAGATCTTCTAACCACTCGAATGTCTGCCGGCAGGAATGCTGGTGCAGCAAGAGCGAAAGACCAGACCGTCGCAGCCGCGGAGCTGGTTCGGGAGGACGGCGCGAACCTCGGCGTGGCCGACCGGCATGATCACGTTGCCGTGCTCCGCGAGCTACCGACCACGCAGATCCGGCGGCCGCGTCGCGTCCGCGTTACGGCGGATACGCTCTGCGTCCCCGTAGCCACTGAGGCATCAGGCTGCAAGCGCGGGAGATCACGGCCGAGCGGCGACAGTTGCCGGGCGAGCAGGAACCAGCCGGCGGCCGACGTTTCCGGCGCTGACGAACTGAACGCCACGTCACTCAGATCGCCGTGCTGTTCGTGAGCGCGGGAATCCGCCGGCGCGGACGAACGGTACGGCGATTGCCTCCGGCCGACCGTCTGGCCGACCCGACCTGAGGAGCCGAATCATCCCTGCTAAGTGGACCGCCCGGTCCGCTTCTGCTAGTGTAAGCGGACCGTGGAGTCCAGTTTACACCCGAGGAGCATCCGATGACAGCCTCGAAGCTTTCCATCCGTCCAACGACGCTCTCAGTCCGCCCGGCAAGCCGGTGGCTGATCTTGGTCATCGCCTGCTTGGCCCAGTTCATGGTCGTGCTCGACGCGACGGTGGTCAACGTGGCCCTGCCTTCGATCCAGCGTGGGTTGCACTTCTCGGCCGCGAACCTGCAGTGGGTGGTGAACGCCTACACGCTGATCTTCGGTGGCTTCCTGCTGCTGGGCGGCCGGGCGGCGGACCTGCTCGGCCGCAAGCGATTGTTCGCCGCCGGCGTCGCGCTGTTCTCGATCGCCTCCCTGCTGAACGGGCTGGCGCAGTCAGAGGGCATGCTGATCATCGGGCGGGGTCTGCAGGGTCTGGGCGGCGCGCTCGTCTCCCCCGCCGCGCTGTCGATCATCACCACGACTTTCACCGACCAGGAAGACCGGACCAAAGCGCTCGGCGTGTGGAGCGCGATCGCTGCCGGCGGCGGCGCGGTCGGACTGCTTCTGGGCGGAGTGCTCACCGATCTCGCGTCGTGGCCGTGGATCTTCATCGTCAACGTGCCGGTCGGCGTGGCCGCGCTGATCCTCACCTTCCGCTACATCCCGGAGAGCCGAGTCGATGTCGAGCACCGGACGTTCGACCTCGCCGGCGCGGTGACCGTGACTGCCGGGCTCGTCGTCCTCGTCTTCGCGATCGTCAAGGCCCAGTCGTTCGGCTGGGGCTCGGTGCGGACGATCGGGCTGATGCTCGCCGGCGCGGCGCTGATCGCGCTGTTCGTGGGCATCGAGCGCCGCAGCAAGGCGCCGCTGGTGCGGCTGAGCATTTTCCGCGTCCGCACTCTCGCCGCGGCCGACGTGGTGCTGCTGCTGGTCGCCTCGGGGATGTTCGGAATGTTCTTCTTCGCCTCGCTGTACGTGCAGGAGATCCTCGGCTACAGCCCGCTGCGGGCCGGGCTCGCGTTCCTGCCGGTGACCGCGGGGATCGTCGTCGGCGCCGGCATCGCGCAGCAGATGATCCGCCGCGTCGGGGTGCGCAATGTCGCCGTGGCCGGGATCACGCTGGCCACGGTGGGGATGGTCGTGCTCACGCAGCTGCCGGTCCACGGGAGCTACGCCGGCGACCTGCTGACCGGGCTTCTGCCCATGAGCATCGGCATGGGCCTGACCTTCGTGCCGATCACGCTGCTCGGCACGGGCGGGGTCGCCGAGGAGGATGCCGGTCTCGCCTCCGGCCTGTTCAACACGGCGCAGCAGGTCGGCGGCTCGCTCGGGCTCGCGATCCTCTCGACGCTGGCTGCCAGCCAGACGGCGAGCCTCCTGCATGCCGGCGACGCCGGGGTCCTCGCGGCGCGAGTGTCCGGCTACCACGTCGCGTTCGGGGCTGCCGCAGCGATGCTGGCCGCCGGCGGGCTGATCCTCGCGGTGTTCGTGCGCCGGCGCGACGAGCAGCGGCTGTCGCTCGAGCTGGCGCCGGCAGCGGCGTAGCCAAGCCGCAAGCTCTGGCCCCCAAACGGTGTAAGAGAACCGGAAATAGCCGAGAATATGGGTGAGATGTCGGGAGAGGAGAGACGGCGTCGGGCAGATGCGCAGCGAAATCGCCAGCGTCTGCTCGACGCCGCGCAGGAGCTCTTCCGCGAGCGCGGTGTCGAGGTCGGCGTGGGCGAGATCGCCGAACGCGCCGGCGTTGGCCGCGGGACGCTGTTCCGCAACTTCCCCACCAAGGAGGACCTGATCGCGGCGATCGTCGTCGAGCTGATGCACGAAGCCTGCCGCCGCGGAGAGGCGCTGACCGAGGCGCCGGATCCAGCAGCCGCGCTGTTCGATTTCCTGGACGAGATCGTCGGCGCCCAGCAGCTCAACCGGACGCTGTTCGAGGGCGTGGCCGACACGTTCCTGTCCAACCCGGAGATCCGGGTGGCGCACGCCGAGGTGGTGGCGACGCTCGGGCAATTGCTGGCGCGCGCGCAGGCGGCGGGGATCGTACGCGGGGACGTCGGTGCGCTCGATCTGCTGATGATGCTGAAGGGCGTGTGCGAGGCGGCAAGCGCGCTCGGGCACGCCGACCCGAGCATCGTTCAGCGCCACCTCGACCTGGTGCGGGCCGCGTTGTGCGCAAGCCGCGAGCCGCTGCGCGGACGCGTGCCGACGCTGGACGACCTCGACGACGTAGCGCCGGCGCCGGCGGCCGGTGAACGACAGAAAGAGCCGGCGCCGTCCGCCCCCACGCCGGCGCCGGTCAGCCTCTCAACGAGCTAGTTCCTCGATCGCGGCCGCAGCGCTGCGGCCGGCGAACATGCCGGCGCTCGAGAACACGGTCGGCGTCGTCACCACGCCCGCCCGGATCCCGGACTCGAAGTCCCGGCGCACCCGGGCCAGCACGTGTTCGCTGCGACGGTCCTCCTCGAAGCGATCGCGATCGAGCCCGAGCGTCTCGGCGAGTGACCACAGATGCGGATCTTCGAGCCGGCTCTGATCGGCGAATAGGAGATCGTGCATCTCCCAGAAGCGGCTCTGCAGCGCCGCCGCCTCGGCCGCGCAGGCCGCCGGCCACGCGCGCGGGTGACTCGTTCTGACCGGAAAGTGCCGAAAAACGCGCCGGAGCCGTTTCTGCTTCAGGCGCACGTGGAGCGCCGCGCAGAATGGGCACTCGAAATCGGCATACTCGATGAGAAGCGGAGCGTCGTCCGGCCCGCGTACGTGATCTTCGTTGGCGACGCCGGGAACCGGCGCCGAGCGCAGCTCACGCACGGCCGACGTCAAGCATCGAGCCCGTCGAAGATCAGGTTCGCGCCGGGCAGATCACCGGGCGAGGCGGCCTGATAGCTCCACTTGACGACGCCGTCGGGGCCGACGATGACGAGTGCGCGCTGGGGAAACCCGGCGGGGTGGTAGGCGCCGAAGGCCCGGCAGGTGGCTCCTTTGGGCTCGAAGTCCGACAGCTGCTCGATGCTCACCCCGAGCTTCTCCCGAAAGGCCTTTTGGGAATAGCTCGCGTCGCACGAGACGCCGTACAGCGTCGCTCCCCGAGCGGCGAAGTCGTCGAGCACCTCGTGGTAGAGGCCCAATTGATCCGTGCAGACCGGGCTGAACGCGAACGGATAGAAGACGAGCACCGTCGTGTGTCCGTGGAGGTCGGATTGGGTGAATGCCTCGCCGTCCTCGCGACGCAGCGTGAACGACGGCGCGGGAGCGCCGGGAGCGATGACGGTGTCGGTGCGCTCGGCCGTCACTTGCGCAGACCGAGCTCGCGCACGAGCGTGCGGTAGCGCTCAAGATCGGTCCGCTGCAGGTAGTTGAGGAATCGGCGGCGACGGCCGACCAGCATCAGCAGTCCACGCCGGGAATGGTGGTCCTTGGCGTGCACGCGCAGATGCTGGGTCAGATCGTTGATGCGCGCGGTCAGCAGGGCGATCTGGACCTCGGCCTTGCCGGTGTCGGCGGAGCTCTCGCCGAATCGATCGACCAGCTCTCGCTTGCGTTCCTGAGTCAGGGTCATGCGGCGGGTGAGGCTAGCAGAGCGCGACTCGTTGCCGGGACGGTGCACCAGTGTTCAGCCGCACAGGGTCCGCGTGTGCCGCACGTCCTCGTCCATCTGGTCGATCAGGGCGTCGACCGAGGCGAACCTCCGCTCACCGCGCAGCCGGGCCAGAAAGTCGACGCGAAGCGTCTGACCGTAGAGATCCACGTCGCGGTCGAGCAGAAACGCCTCGACCAGCACCGCGCGCCCCGTGCCGAACGTAGGGCGCACGCCTACGTTGACGGCGGCGCAGTCGCCGTTGGCACGCGCCGCGTAGACGCCATGGCCTGGACACACGAGCGCCTCGTCGGGGACGATGTTGGCGGTGGGATAACCCAGCGTGCGGCCGCGGCGGTCTCCGGTCACGACTTCGCCTCGCATCTGAAAGGGCGCGCCCAGGAACCTCGCCGCCGCCTCGACTTCTCCCGCCTGCACGAGCGCGCGGATGTGCGAGGAGGAGACGATCTCTCCGTCGACCTCGACCAACGGCACGACCCGGGTCGCGAAGCGCGGGTCCGACTCGAGCCGTGCCGTATCGCCCGCGGCGCCATGACCGAAGCGGAAGTTCTCCCCCACCGAGACGTGGGTGGCGCCGATGCGCTCGACCAGCACGTGGTCGATGAACTCCTGCGCGGTCTGTTGGGCGAAGCCGTCGTCGAACGGGATCACCACGAGCTCGCGCACCCCGAGTTGGGCGATCAGTTCGGCCTTCGCCTCGAGGCTGGTCAGGAGCTTCGGCGCTGCCTCGGGCTTCACCACGCGGAGCGGGTGCGGCTCGAACGTGAGCACGGTGTCGCTGCCGCGGATGACCTCGCGGTGGCCGAGGTGGACCCCGTCAAACTCTCCCACGGCAACCTTCCGCGGGCGCGGCTCGAGCTCCCAGAGCGTCGTCGTGCGCATCGGCGCGGAAGCCTAGGGACTCGCGCCTCCGGGCCGCGGGCTTCGCGGGCGACGGGGCGAAGAGTCAACCCCGCAGCCCGAGCACGGGCTTCAGCCACTCGCGGCTGGGATCAGGTTCGGCGATCGCAATCAGCCCGTGGGCGTCGGTGAGACGCACCGGCACGTTCGCAGCGAGCACAGCCTCTGGCGCCGGGACCGGCGTGCCGTGGCCGGCGCGCCTGGCCGGCTCGGAATCGAGCCGCACCTCGGGCATGAACGTGAGCGCCTCCTCGAGCGCCAGCGCACGCTCGGGATCGGCATGAGCGACGTCGAACGGCCCGATCCGCGTGCGCCGCAGTCGCTCGCAGTAGGCGTCGCCCAAGTCGGCGATCAGGCTGCGGACGTAGGTGCCGGACGAGCATTCGATCAGGTAGCGACGGCGGTCGCCGGTGTGCTCGAGCTCCTCGAAGCGGTAGACCTCGATCTCGCGCTCCTCGAGCTCGAACGACACCCCGGCACGAGCGAGCGAGTATGCGCGACGACCGCCCAGCTTGACCGCCGAGTAGCGATGCGGCCGCTGGCGCATGCGTCCGGCCGGGAGCGCCAGCTCGCCGGTGGGGACCGAGCCGGTGATCGCGATCTCGCCCTCCGGGTCGCCCGTGCTCGACACCGCTCCGAAGCGCGCCGTCGCCTCGTAGGTCTTGGGCAGCGCCATCAGGAACCGCTGCAGCCGCGTGGCACGGCCGATCAGCACCAGGAGCAGCCCGGTGGCGAAGGGGTCGAGCGTCCCCGCGTGCCCGGTTTTCATGCCCGCGCCGATCGACCGTCTGACGCGCGCGACGACGTCGTGCGAGGTGACTCCAGGCGGCTTGTCGTACAGGACGACGCCGGCGAAGCTCATCAAACGAGTTGCTGCGCGACCTCTTGCCGCAGGAACGCCACGATGTCCTCCGACTCCATGTTGGTGGTGAAGCCGGCGGCGCCGCGATGCCCGCCGCCCCCTTGCGCGCGGGCGATGCGGGAGACATCGACGCGATCATCGGAGGCGCGCAGCGACACCTTTCGTCGCGGGGCACCGTCCGTGGAGCCGATCCGCTCGCGCACGAGCGCCGCCACGGCCGTGCCCTCGACGGCGCGCAGGTGATCGACGACGCCCTCGGAGTAGCTCTCCTCGGCGCCGGAGTCGCTGAAGTCCTGCGCGCTCAGGGCGCTCAGCGTCAGCCGGCCGTCGTCGTAGCGCTTGGCCTTGGCCAGGCTCCGTGCGAGCAGCGCGAGCTTGCCGAACGGGACGCCTTCGTAGACCCGCCGGTACACCTCGTTGACATCCACGCCGGCTTCGATCAGCTCGGCCGCCATCTGGTGGGCGCGAGGACCTGTGTTCTCGTACATGAAGCGGCCGGTGTCCGTGATCAAGCCGACGTAGAGCGCTTCGGCGATCGTCGGCGTGGGATCGACGCCGAGGCCGTGCATCAGGTCCCAGAGGATCTCAGCCGTGCACGAAGCCTCGGGATCGACGAGGTTGACCGTGCCGAAACGGGTGTTGTCGTGGTGGTGGTCGATGTTGAGGATGTGCGCACCCGGGCGCTGGAACGCTTCGGCTGGGTTGCGCTCGAGATTGCCGCAGTCCAGGAACACGATCGTCCGCTCGTCCAGATCGGTCGGAGGTGAGGTGATCACGTCCTCGAGGGCGAGGAACCCGTACTCGGGCGGGAGCGGGAACTCGTCCGCGTCCATGAACATCAGGCTGTCCTTGCCGAGGCGACGGAGGATCTCCTGCATCGCGGCCAGCGAGCCCAGCGCATCGCCATCCGGGTTCTCATGCGTGACCACGATCAGCTTCGGCGCCGCGCGGAGCTCGGCCAGGATCTGCTCGCGGCTGGAGCGCGATCCGTTCTCAGCCATCGGTGCGTGGCTCCCGTAAGGAGTCGTCGAGCAGCTCGGTGATCCGCATCGCGCGGTCGATGGTCTCGTCGAGGACGAAGGTCAGCGTGGGCGTGTGCTTCAGGGTCAGCTCGTCGGCCAGCCGGCGCTGAAGGAATCCGTGCGCCGAGCGAAGTCCCTCGAGGCTGGCGGCGCGGACGCGTTCGTCTCCGTGAACGCTCACATAGACGCGAGCGTGTCGCAGGTCGGGGCTGGTCTTGACTCCGGTCACGGTGACGAATCCGACGCGAGGGTCCTTCAAGTCGGACGCGATCGCGTCGCTCAGTACGCCGCGCAAAGCCACGTCGACGCGGCGCATACGTCCGCTGGTCATCCTATCCCGCCCGAGATAAAGAAAACCGAAACGCCGCTCATCAGCGGAGGTCCTCGACCGAAGCCACGATCCGCTCGACGCGAACGCCGTCCGGGCAGCGCGCTGAGAGCCAGCGCTCGACCCCGTCGGCGGCCGCGGACAGGGCGCCGAGCGACCCACTCGCCAGCGCCGCCGTGAGCGTCGCACGCTGCCACAGGTCGTGATGATCGGTCTCCGCGACGGCGACGCCGAGGCGGCCATGAAGCTGCGACTTGATCGACTGAAGCTCCTTGCGCTTGCTCTTCAGGCTGCCGGCCTCGGGGAAATGCAGCTCGATCACGAGCACGGCGACGTAACCGCTGCCCATGGCCGGGTCCGGGCGCCGTGGGTCAGGCGAGCTCGCGCTCGACCTGGCGGGTGCCGTAGGCCTCGAGCACGTCACCGTCCTTGATGTCGGCGTAGTCGCGCAGGACGATGCCGCAGTCGTACCCGGCCGTGACCTCACGCACGTCGTCGTTGAAGCGCCGCAGGCTCGCGACCTCGCCGTCGTAGACCACCGTGCCGTCGCGCACGAGGCGCACGCGGGCGCCCCGCGTGATCCGACCGTCGAGGACATGCGAGCCAGCGATCGTGCCCACGCGCGAGGCGCGGAAGATCTGCCGCACCTCGGCGCTGCCGAGCGCTTCCTCGACCTCCTCGGGCGCGAGCATGCCCTGCATGGCGCTGCGGAGCTCTTCGATCGCGCGGTAGATGACCGAGTAGTGGCGGATCTCAACGCCCTCGCGCTCGGCCACCGCTCGCGCATCGCCGACCGGCCGCACGTTGAAGGCGAGGATCACGGCGTCGGAGGCGGCGGCGAGCATCACGTCAGATTCGCTCACCGCGCCGACCGCGCGCCGGATCACGTTGACCGAAACCTCTTCCTGGGGCAGCTTGGCGATCTCGTCCTCGATTGCCTCAAGCGAGCCCGCCACGTCGGACTTGAGCACCAGATTGAGTTCCTGGATGCCGCTGCCGAAGATGTCCTCCAGCGATACGCGCTTGCCGCTCCGGCGCGCCAGCGACTCGGTCTTCAGCCGCGTCGCGCGTTCGCCGGCCAGTTGGCGCGCCCGACGCTCGTGCTCGACCACGCGCACCCGCTCGCCGGCTTCCGGGACGCCGTCGAAGCCGAGCACCTCGACCGGCTCGCCCGGCAGCGCCTGGCCGACGCGAGTGCCGAGGAAGTCGTGCATCGCGCGCACGCGGCCCCAGTGGGCGCCGGCGACCAGCGCATCGCCGACCTCGAGGGTGCCGCGCATGATCAGGATCGTGACCACCGGGCCGCGCCCGGGATCGAGCTTTGACTCGATCACGGTTCCCGACGCGGGAGCCTCGGGATTGGCGCGCAGCTCCTGCAGCTCGGCCATGGCAGCGATTGTGTCGAGCAGGTCGTCGAGACCTTGCTTGGTTCGGGCCGAGACGTCGACGAAATCGGTGTCCCCTCCCCACTCAACCGGCTGCAGGCCGAGGTTGGTCATCTCGCTGCGCACGCGCGTGGGGTCGGCGCCTTCCTTGTCGATCTTGTTGACCGCGACGAGGATCGGCACGTCGGCCTCCTTGGCGTGATCGACCGCCTCCTGCGTCTGCGGCTTCACGCCATCGTCGGCCGCGACGACGATCACGGCGATGTCGGTGACGCTCGCGCCCCGGGCCCGCATGGCCGTGAACGCCTCGTGACCGGGCGTGTCGAGGAAAGTCACGATCTTCTCGCCGTGATGGACCTGGTAGGCGCCGATGTGCTGGGTGATCCCTCCGGCCTCGCCCGCCGCCACCTCGGTCTCGCGAATCGCGTCGAGAAGGCTCGTCTTGCCGTGGTCGACGTGGCCCATGATCGTGACGACCGGCGCGCGCTCGGCGAGATCCTCCTCGGCGTCGTCGTACACCGGCTCCGCCACGGTCTCGTCCTCGGTGTGGACGATCTCGACCTCTTTGTTCAGCTTGTCGGCGAGCTCGACGATCGCCTCGTCCGACAGCGTCTGGGTCAGCGTCTTCATTTCGCCGAGTGCCATCAGCTGCTTCATGATCTCA
>Ga0213876_10002281_pt1 | contig 11315 bp, 8 predicted proteins | sample BarmaccomBMRX_R9_FD_160113 | JGI IMG/M metagenome (GOLD analysis project Ga0213876, IMG submission 160113) | Root-associated microbial communities from Barbacenia macrantha in rupestrian grasslands, the National Park of Serra do Cipo, Brazil - RX_R9 | ecosystem: Host-associated > Plants > Roots...
GGTGCTCGCGCAACTGGTCGAGAAGTTCGATTTGGACGCCGCTTTCCTGCGCCACCACGACCACAGCATGCGGGCCTCGGTTTTGGTTGCCGAGTGGCCGCCGCGCACCGACGTTCCGGACCCCGACCCCATGGCCGTCGTGCACTTCACCAGCGCCGACCCCGTCCTGGCCCAGTGCGAACACGGCAAGAAACCGGTCGTGATTCAGCCGGAGCCGACCAATCGCGCTTTGCAGCGCTGGTTCGGGGGCACCAAGCCGGCCCCCGCGTCCGCGGTTGCCGCCGCTCCACTCGTCTCGGGCGAGACGACCACCGGGGTGCTGGGGATGGTCAAGCACGGCGCACGGAAGTGGAAACAGGACGAGATCAATACGCTGGAAGCCGTCGCCGCTCTCTTCGCACAGCTGCAGGGCCGCATCGCGGCCGAGGAAAAACTTCGTTACCTTGCCGAGCACGACGATCTGACCGGCCTCTACAACCGCCGGGCGCTGGTCGCGCACCTTGCCGAACGGCTCGCCGCGGGAAGCCCGGGACCCGTCGCGGTCCTGTATCTCGACCTGGATCGGCTCAAGCCCATCAACGATTACCTGGGCCATACGGCGGGTGACTGGTTCATCAGGGTTTTCGCGCAACGCATTCGGACCTGCGTGGGCGATCAGAGCATGATCGCGCGGCTAGGGGGCGACGAGTTCGTCGTCATTCCTGACACGCCGATGTCAACGGCGACGGCGGAGTCGTTCGCTCGCCGACTGGGGGCGATGCTGCGCGAGCGGTTGGCCATCGGCGGCCACATGATTACCCGCACCGTCAGCATCGGCCTCGCAGTGGGCATCCCGGGGCGGGACAACAGCACCGATCTATTGCGCCGCGCCGACGAGGCCGTGCTGACGGCCAAGCGCGGCGGCGGGAACCAAGTTGCGTTGTCCACCGACGACATGGCGTTGCAAAGCGCCTTCCGCAACGACATCGAGCTGCACCTGCAGGGTGATATCGACAACGAAGCGTTGCTGCTGCACTATCTGCCCGAGGTCGACCTGAGGACCGGTGCCATCGTGGCGGCCGAGGCACTGGTCCGCTGGCGGCATCCGATCTGGGGTCTGCTGTTGCCGGATTCCTTTATCGGGGTAGCCGAATCGAGTAACCTGGCCGGAACACTGGGCCGGTGGGTGATGCGAACCGCATGCGCCGAATTCAGCCGGTGGCGCGCAAAAGGGGTGGGGCAGAGCGCCATCTTGCGCATCAACGTATCGCCCGTGCAGCTCATCACGCGCGGTTTCGTTCGCAGCGTCGCCGAAACCATCGAGGAGTTCGGCATCGACGGCGGCTCGGTATGCCTGGAGATCACCGAGCGGGCCGTGGTTCATGACATCGAGACGACGCGCAAAACCCTCGCGGACCTCAAGGAGGTCGGGGTTCAGATCGCCATCGATGACTTCGGCACGGGCTATGCCGTGCTGTCACACCTGAAGTCCCTGCCCGTCGACATGCTCAAGATCGATACCGGATTCGTGCGCGACTTGGGCAACAGCGCCGGCGACCTGGCCATCGTCCGGGCGATCATCGGGCTTGCTGAGGCCTTCGGCCTCCAACTGGTCGCCGAGGGAGTCGAGACACCGGCTGCTGCAATGACTTTGATGCAGCACGGCTGCTACCGTGCGCAGGGATTCTTGTTGTCCCGGCCCGTCCCGGGCAGTGTGATGGAAGCGTTGCTGGCCGCGCGCTGGTTGCCGATGGAGTTCCTTGCCGATCGCGACGCCCTATCGTTAGGCGCGATCTAACCCCGGTGACGATGTTTCGCTTATCGAAAAGGGGTGTGTGCCCCTTGGTGTCGACTCTGTTGTGCGTGGCGCTGGTGTCAAACGGATGTGGTGGCCATGCCAACTCGGGGCCGCTGTCCGCCATGGTCTTCCCGGCCATACCACCTGCGGTTCAGGAGATCTCCAACCCGCTGCGGGGCCAGTACGAGAAGCTGTTGAATCCCCTTTTCCCGCAGGGCAATCCGGCCCAACAGCGTTATGCGGCATGGCCGGCGTCATATGACGCCAGCATGCGTGTCTCGTGGCGACAGTTGCAGCCCACCGATCCTCGAACCCTGCCGCCCAACGCTCCCGACGATCGCAAATTCGATTTCAGCTTGATCGATGACGCTCTGACGAAACTCGGGAACCGCAACATGCGGTTGATCCTCGGCGTGTATGCCTACAAGTCCTGCTGCAACGATTCCTATCCAGACAACAGGGATATCGCGATTCCCGAGTGGATGCGGCCTGCTGCCACCGACTTTCCTGCGCAGCCGAACAGCCCCACGCCCGGGGTCACGCACGTGGTGCCGAACTGGAACGACCCAGGTTACCTCGAAGCGTTCGGGCAACTGCTCGCCGCGCTCGGTCGTCGATACGACGGCGACGAACGGCTCAGCGTTTTTGAGTTCTCGGGCTACGGCGATTTTGGTGAGAACTCCCTCGCCTATTTGCGTGACGCGTTGGGCGCTCCGGGCGCGGCGGCCGACGACAGCCGGCAGGCTTTGGGGTACTACAGCCAGTTCCGAGATCAAAGCATCACCGCGGCCTCCATCCGGCAGCTCGTCGCGGCGAATGTAAGTGCTTTCCCCCATACGCAATTGGTGGTCGCACCGCAGAACCCGGAGATCGTCCGCGTGCTGTTCGCCGACGACGTGACCAAGAAGCTTTCCGCGCCGGTGGGCATCCGGTCGGACTGTCTTGGCGTGCGTAGCCCGTTGCCGGAATGGGCCGAATCCAGCTCTTCTCATTACGTGCAGATCAACGACGTGGTCGTCAACGCGATCAAACAGCGACTGGCCTCGGCACCGGTGATCACCGAATGGTGCCGGCTGCCCGATGGGGCCGATCGCCGGTCCTACTACGAAAAGGCCCTGCATGATGTTGTCAGGTACCACGTTTCGATGACGTCGAGCGGCGACTTCCCGGATCGCGACTCGACGTCGGCGATGGATTCCACGCTGTATCTCTTGTGGGCACAAACCAATACCTCTGCCGGCTACCGGTATTCGGTCGAAGCGCGTCAGGATTCGCAGTCGCTGCGGGACAAGGTGGCGACCATCTCCGTCGTGTGGACCAACTACGGCTCAGCGGCGGCTACCGAGCAATGGTCCGCAGGATACAAGCTGGTGGACTTCTCGGGGGCGGTGATTCGGAGCCTTCCGGCGACGTTGGACCTCAAGACGCTCGTGCACGACGACTCAAGCCAGTCACGTGAGGAGGCGGTCCCGGCCTCGGCGACAGACTCGGTTCGCATTGACCTGACGGGCTTGGTCCCGGGCCACTACACCCTGCGCGCTTCGGTGGACTGGCAACAGCACAAGCCGGGCGCGTCGCACGTGGTGAACTATGCCCCGATGGCGTTGGCCCGCGACGGGCGCGACGACGGCGGGCTGTATTCCATTGCCACCCTCGACGTGCCGCGGGACTCGACGTGAATGAAGGGTCATACCGACGGCAAGCCGGGAAATCGCGATGGGTTCGGCCGAGCGACAGATTTTCTCATTTGCCGTCCCGACCTGCGGCGTTGACCGGCGCGCGTCGCCGACATGCTGCTAACCTCATAGGCGCGCCAGATGGCCGCCCGAGTCATGTCGTCGAGCGCTGGCTCTGGAACGCTGACGAACCGAGGTGTGTTGCGCTGCCGAACAAAAGCACTGTGAACGCGCAGGCGCCCGAGCCCGCTGACGAGGCCCGATGACGACCCACCCGCCCGACGGACGCGCGGACGTCACGCGGCGCCATATCCTGCGGGCCGCCTGCAATCAGTTCGCTCGTCGGGCCTACCACGACGTCGGACTCGACGACATCCTCACGGAAGCGGAGCTGACGAAGGGCGCGATGTACTTCCACTTCCGTTCGAAGCGTGCGTTGGCGGTCGCGATCATCGAACGCGAGATCGCCGCGGGCAGCGTCGCGGTGGACGAATTGCTCGCGCGCGGGCTCTCCGGCTTGGAAACGCTTATCGACTATTCCTATCTGGTCGCTGTCGGGGACATCAAGACCGACGGTATCCGGGCAGGACTGAACCTGCTCGAGTCGGTCGGTCGCTCGGAAGGGCTGCAGAAGCGGCTGTTGGATCACTGGGTCAAAGCCCTGGCCACAGTGGTCGAGCAGGCCATCGCCGAAGGCGACATCAGCCCCCAGTGCGAACCGCACGATGTGGCACGCTTGATGGTGTCCTTGCACATGGGGCTGCGGCAAACCAGTAATTTGGACGAACCGGAGCGGTTCCTCTGCGATCTCGAAAACTGCTGGGTTCTGCTGCTGAACGGCATCTTGGAACACGACCGCACGGGGTATTTCCGCCAATTTCTCAGGCGGCGTTCGGCACTCGCCATCGCAGGCGGCGCTGCGGGAGCGGGCTCCGACTGATATGACCGGCAGGTCGCACGCCCACGACGGCGCGGCGCGCTGTTAGGCTTGTCACGCTGGCTGGTCCACCGGCCGGACGATACGAAGACGCCGAAAACCGGAGTCTAAGCACATCGACGGAACTCCGGAGGTGTAGACACCATGGCGCGCCAGGTTCGATCAGAAGCCACCCGCCGGAAAATCCTCGACGCTGCCATCGACGTGTTCAGCGAAGTCGGTTACGCGGCAGCCGGGTGGAACACGATCATCGAGCGGACCGGAATGACCAAGGGCGCGCTCTACCACCACTTCGACTCGAAGGAGTCCCTGGCGTCGGCGATCATCGAGGAGGGTTCCGACGCGATCTTGGACGCGTTCCGCAACGTGTGCGGATCCTCCTCGCCGGCGCTGGAGAACATGATCCACGGAACGTTCAGGATCCTCGATGTGCTCAGCTCCGACAAAACGGCCCGCGGTGCGGTGCAATTGACCGCCGCGTTGAACGGATTCAACCGAGCGGCCGCGAACTTTTGTGCGACCTTGATCGAGCTCATGGCGTCCCAGGCCCGGCGCGCAGGCGCTGAAGGGGACGTGCGCGCGGATCTCGACCCCGTAGTCGTCAGTGAGTCGATCGTGGCCGCAGTGTTCGGAACTCTATTGCTGCGCAACGCGATAGCGGCCGAGGGCCTCGCGGAGCTCCGTGACGGTGGCCGGGCCAGGGGCGTCAACGGGGGTTCTTCCGGCGCCACGAGTCAACACTGGGAACTCGTGCTGGGCGGGATCGGGACGGAGGGGTCGCTGCCCTATTTCCGCGAGTTTCTTGCGCGCGAGGCACTGCGCCATTCCCCTCCCGCCGCGCCGTCTGCCGGCGATGATGTGCCGATGCCGAAGGTCGTCTAGCACGAGGGCACGCTTTAAGGCTCTTCCTCCCACAACTGCTTGGTCAGATCCTGGAAGGCCGCGAGGGCGAATTGATCGTCCGCGCGCATGACCGCGGACTTGCTCATCAAGGCCCGCACGACCGAGCCGTCCTTGTGAGCCAACTCGACCACCATGTTCGCGAGGGCGTGAACGACCGAGAGCAGCGATTCCGACTCCGGAGCCTGATGGAAGATCTCCTGGAACCGCAGGGACATGACCTCTTCGGGCTCGAACCCCAACATGTCGGCGAATGCGGAGTTGGTAAACAAGATGCTGCCGTCCTGCCCGATGGCCAGCACCGGAACCGGAATCCGCTCGAGGACGACCAGTGCGGGCAACTGCTTGAGGGTCGTCATCGGCGATTGGCTGTGAGTGTTACGTCGTCGCTCCACAGGGGCGATTATCGCCCACGAGTGGATGGTTCAGAAGCTTTTGTCGAGCGCGCCCAGATCGCGGCTCAAAGCGTCTCACTCTCGGCAGCAGGAGCCTGGTATCGCGGGAAAACCCCGGTGGGCGCCGGCAGCGGCGTACCGGGGCAAAGCCGCGCGGTGACGGCGGCGAACGTGCGCTCGGACTCGGGCTGCCCGAGTAGATCGAGCAGTTTGCCGGCCGACTCGGGCATGACCGGCTGCACCAGCAGCGCCGCGACGCGGACCACCTCGCAGGTGGTGTAAAGCACGGTGCGAAACCTCTCCTGGTCGGGCTGCGCCTCGCTCTTGCGCAACACCCATGGTTGCTGGGCCGAGAAGTATTTGTTCGCCTCCCCAAGCATCAACCAGATCGCCTCGAGCGCCAAATGCATTGCCTGAGCGTCGAAATGCGCGCGCACGCGGGCCATCAGGGCGTCGGCCGCAGATAACAGTTCGTTGTCGGCCGCGGTGAAGTCGCCGGGTTCGGGCACCACCCCGCCGAGGTTCTTGGCGACCATCGACAGCGAGCGTTGGGCCAGGTTCCCCAGTTCGTTGGCCAGGTCGGTGTTGATCCGGGTGATGATCGCCTCTTCGCTGTAGCTGCCGTCCTGGCCGAACGGGACTTCCCGCAGCAGGAAGTAGCGCACCTGATCGAGGCCGAACGTGTCGACCAGAGCATCCGGGGCCACGACGTTGCCCACCGACTTACTCATCTTCTCGCCTCGGTTGAGCAGAAACCCGTGCGCGAAAACCCTGCGCGGCAGCTCGATTCCCGCGGACATCAAAAACGCCGGCCAGTAGACCGCATGGAACCTGATGATGTCCTTGCCGATCATGTGCAGATCGGCGGGCCAGTAGCGGCGGAACAACTCCGAACCGGTATCGGGGTAGCCCGCCCCGGTCAGGTAGTTGGTCAGCGCGTCGACCCACACGTACATGACGTGGTCGGGATGGTCGGGCACCTGCACACCCCAGTCGAACGACGTCCGCGAGATCGACAGGTCGCGCAGGCCGCCGGAGACGAAGCTGACCACTTCGTTGCGCCGTACTTCGGGGGCGATGAAGTCCGGATTGGCGGCGTAGTGGGCGAGCAACTTGTCGGAATACGCCGATAGCCGGAAGAAGTAGGTCTGCTCCTCGGTCCAGGTCACCGGCGTTCCCGTTTCGACGGCGATCCGGGTGCCGTCGACCTCCGCGGTCTCCGACTCGACGAAGAACCGCTCATCCCGCACGGAGTACCAACCTGAATAGGTGTCCAGATAGATGTCGCCCGCGGCCGACATCCTTCGCCAGATCTCTTTGGACGCCTCATGGTGGTCGGCGTCGGTGGTCCGGATGAACCGGTCGAAGGAGATGTTCAGCCGCTGCTGCAGGCGTTGGAACACGTCGGAATTGCGGCGGGCCAGATCGGCAGTGGGCAACCCTTCGGCGGCGGCCGCCTGTGCGACCTTGAGGCCGTGCTCGTCGGTGCCGGTCAGGAAGCGCACGTCAAAGCCGTCGAGCCGCTTGAACCGCGCGATGGCGTCGGTGGCGATGTACTCGTACGCGTGCCCCAGGTGCGGCGCGGCGTTGGGGTAGGTGATCGCGGTGGTGACGTAGTACGGCCTCATCGGGACTCACCCTATTGGGTGGCCCTATTGTCTGGCCGTGACCTCCAATCATTCCGGTGAACGAGGTGAACGAGGGGAACGAGGGGCGCCGCCCGCACCCGAGCCGCTCGCCCCCCTGGTCGATGCCCATACCCACCTCGACGCGTGCGGCGCCCACGATGCCAAAGGCGTGCAGGCCATCGTTGACCGTGCCGCGGCGGTGGGGGTGCGCGCGGTGGTCACCATCGCCGACGACCTGGAGTCGGCGCGCTGGGTGACCCGGGCCGCCGACTGGGATCCGCGCGTGTTCGCCGCCGTGGCGCTGCACCCGACCCGCGCGAACGCGCTCGACGACGCCGCGCGCGGCGAGCTCGAACGACTCGCGGCACACCATCGGGTGGTGGCCGTCGGCGAAACCGGAATGGATCTGTATTGGCCCGGCCGTTTGGCGGGCTGCGCGCAGCCGGACGCGCAGCGGGAAGCCTTCGCATGGCATATCGACTTGGCCAAGCGGTGCAGAAAGCCCCTGATGATCCACAATCGCGAGGCCGACGCCGGGGTGCTCGACGTGCTGGCGGCCGAGGGCGCGCCCGACGTCGTGATCTTCCACTGCTTTTCGTCGGACAGCGCGATGGCCCGCCGTTGCGTCGACGCCGGCTGGCTGCTCAGCCTCTCCGGGACGGTGAGCTTCCGCAACGCGCGAGCCCTGCGCGAAGCCGTTCCGCTGATCCCGCGGGAGCAGCTGCTGGTGGAGACCGATGCGCCCTTTTTGACGCCGCACCCGTACCGGGGCGCAGCCAACGAACCGTATTGCCTTCCCTACACCGTGCGTGCGCTTGCCGAGCTGCTGGATCTTGACCCCCAAGATTTGGCGCGGATCACCACCAGCAATGCGCGCCGGGTCTATGGACTGCCTGCTTGACGCCGCTTCCAGCCCGTCCGTCCGCCGATACCGTGCTCTGGAGTTGCTCAACTTTGGCCGGTTCGTTACCGTCTTGTGATCGAACGCCGGGCCCGCGGGCCCATTTGTCATTTTCTGCTGAATGGTTCGTTGGTGCTTGCTGAGGTCGGGGTAGCGACGCGTTGGATGTCTTGACAAAACTTCATCAAACCTCGTCACCGATGTTGCGGATGGTCGTCGTAGGGCTGCTCTTGGTAGTGGGGTTCGCCGGCGGGCTTGCGGTATCAGCCTGCAAAACGGTGACGTTGACGGTCGATGGAATCGCGATGCGGGTGACGACGATGAAATCGCGGGTGATCGACGTCGTCCAGGAGAATGGCTTCGCCGTCGGCGACCGTGATGACCTGTACCCGGCACCCGGCGTGCAGGTTCGCGACGCAGCCAACATCGTGTTGCGGCGCAGCCGCCCGTTGCAGATCTCGCTCGACGGTCGGGACACGAAGCAAGTGTGGACGACGGCATCCACCGTGGACGAGGCGCTGGCCCAGCTCGCGATGACCGACATCGCCCCGGCCGCGGCATCACGCGGCAGCCGCGTTCCGCTGGCCGGCATGGCGCTGCCGGTCGTGAGCGCCAAGACCGTCAACATCAACGACGGCGGCGCGGTGCGCACCGTGCATGCGGCGGCGCCGAACGTCGCGGGGCTGCTCAGCGCCGCCGGTGCGCCGCTCCTCGAGGGCGACCAGGCGGCGCCCGGGGCGGCGTCCCCGATCGTCGACGGGATGGAAATCCAGGTGACTCGTAACCGAATCCAGCGGGTCACCGAGCGAGTACCGCTGCCGCCGAACTCGCGCCGGATCGAGGATCCGGACCTGAACGTCAGCCGCCAGGTCGTCGAGGATCCGGGAAGCCCGGGCACCCAGGACGTGACGTTCGCGGTGGCCACGGTCAACGGTGTGGAGACGGGCCGGATACCTGTTGCGAACACGGTGATCGTTCCGGCCCGCGAAGCCGTGGTGCGAGTGGGGACCAAGCCCGGCACCGATGTGCCGCCGGTGACCAACGGGTCCATCTGGGATGCCATTGCGGGCTGCGAGGCCGGCGGGAACTGGGCTATCAACACCGGAAATGGGTATTACGGCGGGGTGCAGTTCGATCAGGGCACGTGGGAACGCAACGGCGGGCTGCGGTTTGCCCCGCGCGCCGACCTCGCCACTCGCGAAGAGCAGATCACCGTGGCCGAGGTGACGCGGGAGCGTCAGGGCTGGGGCGCCTGGCCGGTATGCAGCGGCAGAGCAGGTGCAAACTGACCATTCGGCTGCTCGGACGCACCGAGATCAGGCGGCTGGCCCAAGACCTGGAATTCCGGCCACGAAAAGCGCTGGGCCAAAATTTCGTTCACGACGCCAACACCGTGCGCCGCGTGGTTTCGACCGCGGGGATCGGCCGGACCGATCATGTGTTGGAGGTGGGTCCGGGTCTGGGATCGCTCACGCTGGCACTGCTCGACCGCGGCGCAACCGTCACCGCCGTCGAAATCGACCCCGTGCTGGCCGGCCGGCTGCCGCAGACCGTCGCGGAGCACTCGCACAGCGAAATCCAGCGGTTGACGGTGCTCAACCGCGACGTCCTGACCCTCGGCTGTGACGAGCTCGCCGCCGGGCCGACAGCTCCCACCGCTGTGGTCGCGAACCTGCCCTATAACGTGGCGGTTCCGGCGCTGTTGCACCTGCTGGCCCGGTTTCCGTCCATTCGGGTCTTGACGGTGATGGTGCAGGCCGAAGTCGCCGAACGGCTGGCCGCCGAGCCGGGCGGCAAGGAGTACGGGGTCCCCAGCGTCAAAATCCGTTTCTTCGGGCGGGTTCGTCGTTGTGGCGCGGTGTCGCCGACGGTCTTCTGGCCGATTCCGCGGGTGTATTCCGGGTTGATTCGCATCGATCGGTACCCGACGTCGCCGTGGCCGACCGACGAAGCCTTCCGGCGCCAAGTGTTCGAACTCGTGGACATCGCGTTCGCCCAGCGCCGCAAGACGGCGCGCAATGCTTTCGCCGAGTGGGCGGGTTCGGGTAACGAGTCGGCGAATCGCTTGCTGGCCGCCAGCATCGATCCGGCGCGGCGCGGCGAGACGCTGTCCATCGACGACTTCGTGCGCCTGTTGCGGCGTTCCGGCACCTTCGACGACACGCTGCCTCGTGTTTCGGGGCACGCTTCGGCCAGTTGAGGGGCCAGTTGAGAGTCCAGTTGAGCATCGCAGCGATAATCTGCTGCGGTGACTGACCATGGCTGACGGCAACACCGCCGCGCAGTGGGTGCCCACCGGCTCGGTCACCGTCCGCGTTCCGGGGAAGGTCAACCTGTACCTTGCGGTCGGTGAACGCCGCGAGGACGGCTATCACGAGTTGACGACGGTGTTTCAGGCCGTTTCGCTGGTCGACGAGGTGACGGTCCGCAACGCCGATGTGCTGTCGCTCGAGGTCGTCGGGGAGGGTGCCGACAAGCTGCCCACTGACGAGCGCAACCTCGCCTGGCAGGCGGCCGAGCTGATGGCCGACCACGTCGGCCGGGCGCCCGACGTCTCGATCATGATCGACAAGTCCATTCCGGTGGCCGGCGGCATGGCCGGCGGCAGCGCAGACGCGGCGGCCGTGCTGGTCGCCATCAACTCGCTCTGGGAGCTCAATGTGCCGCGCCGCGATCTGCGGATGCTCGCCGCGCGGCTGGGCAGCGATGTGCCGTTCGCGCTGCACGGTGGCACTGCCCTGGGAACCGGTCGCGGCGAGGAGCTCGCAACCGTCTTGTCCCGCAACAGCTTCCACTGGGTGCTGGCCTTCGCCGACAGCGAGCTGCTCACCCCGGCAGTCTTCGCCGAGCTGGACCAGCTCCGGGACGACGGCGATCCGCCGCGCCTGGCCGAGCCGGGGCCCGTGCTGGCGGCCCTGGCCGCGGGCGACCCCGAGCAGCTGGCGCCGCTGCTGGGCAACGAACTGCAGGCGGCAGCCGTCAGTCTCGATCCCACGCTGCGGCGTGCGCTGCAGGCCGGCGTTGAGGCCGGTGCCCTGGCCGGCATCGTGTCGGGCTCCGGCCCGACGTGCGCCTTCCTATGCACGTCGGCGGGCGCGGCC
>Ga0213876_10002282_pt1 | contig 11313 bp, 8 predicted proteins | sample BarmaccomBMRX_R9_FD_160113 | JGI IMG/M metagenome (GOLD analysis project Ga0213876, IMG submission 160113) | Root-associated microbial communities from Barbacenia macrantha in rupestrian grasslands, the National Park of Serra do Cipo, Brazil - RX_R9 | ecosystem: Host-associated > Plants > Roots...
CGGCCTACGAGTCGCTCATGACGTTCTTGCCGACATTCCTCGCCGGCGCGAACTTCGTCATGCACTCGGCCGGCTGGCTCGAGGGCGGTCTCGTCTCCTGTTATGAGAAGTTCATCGTCGACGTGGAGCTGTTGCGCGAGCTGCGCTACGAATTCACGCCGCTCGAGGTCGACGAGGCGTCGCTGGCGTTCGACGCTCACACCGAGGTCGGCGCAGGCGGGCACTTCCTCGGTGCCGCTCACACGCTCGAGCGCTTTCGCGAGTGCTTCTACCGGCCGCTGCTCTCCTCGACCGAGAACTTCGATCGCTGGTCCAAGCGGGGCGCGCGCGACACAACCGCACGCGCGGGCGAGATCTGGCGCGCGACTCTCGAGAGCTATGAGCCGCCGCCGCTCGACGAAAGCGTGCGGCAGGAGCTCAAGGAGTTCGTCGCGCGCCGGCGGACCGAGCTCGGCGACTGAGCCGGCCCGCTGCGCTGTTGTGGCGCGCCGCTCGAAACAGCTGTCGGATCACGCAAAGTGCGTGACGACAACTCACCCCTCCAGGTCGAACGCTGCACGGTAGCTGACACAGACGACTGGGCGAGCTCGGTGATCTGAGGCGCCCACAACCTAAAGGAGCACCGGTGCAGCTGCTTGCGACATACACCTTTGGTCAGGCCTTGCTCACGATCCTGGAGTTCGCGCTGCTCTTCCTCTGGATCTGGATCGCGGTCACCGTGGTCGTCGACATCTTCCGCAGCCACGATCTATCGGGCTGGGCGAAGGCCGGCTGGCTCGTCCTGATCGTTCTCGTCCCACTCTTGGGCGTGCTGATCTACGTCATCGCCCGTAATGACAAGTTGAAGGCCCACGGGGTGAGCGACGAGCGCCAGCGCGAAATCGCACTCATAGCCGAACTCGAGGATCTAAAAGATCGCGGGATCCTCACTGACGATGAATTCCGGCGCGTCAAGACACAGAGCAAGCTGGCCCGAGAGGCGCCGCCATCACCGGACGAGGACATCACCGAGCTCGAGGCCCTGAAGGATCGCGGGCTACTCACCGACGAGGAGTTTCAGCGCGCGAAATCAAAGGCGCTCGCCTAATCGCGGGGCCAAGGATCGGGATCGATGTCTTAGAGGAATTCGGCCGCTGCGGGCTACCGGGCGATCGCTGGCCGAGGTATGTTGCGGACGTTTGCGCGCGCCAAGTCGACCATCTTGCCGACGCCGCCGTCGAGCACCGTCCTGCCCGCCGCCAGCGCAAATCCCTTGACCTGGGCCGTGGTGATGTGTGGCGGCATCGACAGCGCGTGCGGGTCGGTGACGAGGTCGATCAGTGCCGGCCCGGGATGCGCCAGAGCCTCGGTCAGGCCCGTGCGGACGTCGCCCGGCTGTTCGATTCGTATCCCGTTCAACCCTGCCGCCTGCGCGATCGCTGCGTAGTCGAAGTCGCCGTTGTCCGTTTGATGGTCGGGCAGACCGTCGACCATCATCTCGAGCTTGATCATCCCGAGAGCGCGGTTGTTGAAGAGGACGACCTTCACAGGCAGCTGGTGCTTGGCCAGCGTCAGTAGTTCGCCCAGCAGCATCCCGAGCCCGCCATCGCCCGACATCGAGATCACTTGCCGGCCGGGGTAGGCCAACTGTGCGCCGATCGCATACGGGAGCGCGTTCGCCATCGATCCGTGCAGGAACGAGCCGATCACGCGGCGGCGGCCATTCGGGGTCAGGTAACGGGCCGCCCAGACGTTATTCATCCCCGTGTCCACCGTGAAGACCGCGTCATCGGAAGCGACCTCGTCGAGCAGTCGCGCGGCGAACTCGGGATGGATCGGCAAATGGTGTTCGATGTCGCGCGTGTAGGCGTCGACGACGCGGTCGAGCGACTGTGCGTGCTTGCGCAGCATCCGATCGAGAAACGTTCGGTCGCTCTTCTGGGCGACGAGCGGCAGGACCTCTTTGAGCGTGGCGCGCACGTCTCCGTGGATGCCGAGCTCCAGCGGCGTGCGCCGACCCAGGCGTGTCACATCGTGATCGACCTGCACGGTGCGCTTCCCGGGCAGGAACGCGTCGTAGGGGAAGTCGGTCCCGATCAACACGAGTAGCTCGGCCTCCTGGGTGGCTTCGTAGCACGCGCCGTAGCCAAGCAGGCCGCTCATACCCACGTCGTAGGCGTTGTCGTGTTGGATCCACTCCTTACCCCGTAACGAGTGTCCCACTGGGCTGTTCAACTTGCCGGCCAGTTCCATCACCTCAGCGTGCGCGTTCTCGACGCCCGCGCCGCAGAACAGCGTCACCGTCGCAGCCGCGTTGAGTCGTTCTGCCAGCGCCGCGACCTGCTCGCGCGCCGGAACGATCGTCGCTCTCGGCCGCGAGACGTAGCTGCTGCCCGTAGGCTGCGTCGCCGTGGTGTGCAGCACATCGCCTGAGATCACCAGCACCGACACGGCGCCGGCTCCCAGCGCATGCTGGGCCGCGATGCGCGCCACGCGCGGCATCTGCCCGACCTGGGTGACCTGCTCGCAGTAGCTGCTGCAGTCCACGAACAGCCGCTCGGGGTGCGTTTCTTGGAAGAAGCCGGTGCCGACCTGCAGGCTCGGGATGTGCGACGCGATGGCCAGCACCGGCACTCCGTTGCGATGAGCGTCGTACAAACCCTGGATCAGATGCGTATTGCCCGGGCCGCAGCTGCCCGCACAGACCGCTAGTTGACCGCTCAGCTGCGCGTCTGCCGCCGCCGCGAAAGCGCCTGCCTCCTCGTTACGGACGTGGACCCATTCGATTCCTGCCGACCGGCGGACGGCATCGACCACCGGGTTCAGACTGTCGCCGACCACGCCATAGATGCGCTGCGCTCCCGCCTCGCGCAGAACTTCGATCAGCTGATCCGCGAGCGTGCCCATACCGATCTCCTGTCGTTCACTGAAACCTGAAGGCGGTCTTTTCGCCGCTGCGCCATCATCCTTGACGCCGACTCGTCCGCGCAACTGCAACGCACCCCTGAGGAGCGTCGCTGCGCCTGCCGGATGCTCCGCCTTGCGGCGCGATCTGAGCTCGCTGACGGACCAAAACTGCGTGGCAGCGGACGGGCGGCGCTGTTAGGCTCTGGTTCGATGACTCATATATCAGCGCGTATGGGTCGGGTTCTCGGTTGGACCGGGGCACTTGGCGATCGCACGCTCCGATAGCCCGTCTGCCCCCGCCGCGCGTTCGGCCCCCCGCGGCTTGCTCGCCGATCGAGCCTACGCCGAATTGCGCGACCGGCTGGTAACGCTGCGCATCGCACCGGGCGCGCCGATCGACGAGGACGTGCTCGGGGGAGAGCTCGAGATGGGACGAACCCCGGTGCGCGAGGCGATCAAGCGGCTGGCGCACGAGAACCTGGTCACTGTGTTCCCGCGCCGCGGCACGTTCGCGAGCGAGATCAACATCACCGACCTGGCCCACATCTCAGACGTGCGAGGCGTGCTCGAGGGCCATGCGGCAGCGCGCGCGGCTCAGCGGATCACTGACGCCCAGCGGCTCGAGCTCGCACAGCTGCTCGCGGATCTCGGCCGCAGCGAGGGCAGCGATGACGTCGAGGCGCTGATGGCGCTCGACGCTCGCGTGCACCGCTTCGTCTACCGCTGCGCCGGCAACCCGTACATGGAGGAGACGCTGGCGCGTTACTACAACCTGTCGTTGCGGATCTGGTACCTGGTGCTCGACCGGTTGCCGCACCTGTTTGCCCGCGTGCACGAGCACGACGACGTGTTACACGCGATCGCCGACGGCGAGCCCGACCGGGCGCGAGACATCCTCGTCGAGCACGTGGCCACTTTCGAGCGGGAGATTCGGACCGTCCTCTAGTCACGCAGTACACATCCGAGAGAGAGAGAGGAGAGAGACGCACGATGAGGTACGACTATGTGATCGCCGGCGGCGGCTCCGCCGGGTCTGTGCTCGCGAACCGGCTGAGCGAGGATCCAAGCTCGCGGGTGCTCGTGCTCGAGGCCGGGCACATGGATTATCCGTGGGATGTCTTCGTTCACATGCCGGCGGCTCTGTCCTTCCCCATCGGCAACCGCTTCTACGACTGGAAGTACGAGTCAGAGCCAGAGCCGTACATGCATGGCCGCCGAGTGTTCCACGCGCGCGGGAAGGTGCTCGGTGGCTCGAGCAGCATCAACGGCATGATCTTCCAGCGCGGCAACCCGATGGACTACGAGCGCTGGGCGGCCGACACAGGCATGGAAGAGTGGGACTACGCCCACTGCCTGCCGTATTTCAAGAAGATGGAGACGTGTCTTGCCGGGGCGGACGAGTGGCGCGGAGGCGATGGCCCGCTGATCCTCGAGCGCGGCCCCGCTACCAGCCCGCTGTTCCGCGCCTTCTTCCAGGCCGTGCAGGAGGCGGGATACGAGCTGACCAAGGACGTGAACGGCTACCGGCAGGAGGGCTTCGCCGCGTTTGACCGCAACATCCACCGCGGCCGGAGGTTGAGCGCCGCGCGCGCGTACCTGCACCCGGTGATGAATCGGCCGAACCTCGACGTCAAGACGCTCGCGTTCGTCAACCGCGTCCTGTTCGACGGTACGCGCGCGACGGGCGTCGAAGTCGTGCAGCGCGGCAAGGCGATGCGCATCGACGCCGGCGAGGTGATCCTGTGCGGCGGCGCGGTCAACTCGCCGCAGCTGCTCCAGCTTGCCGGGGTCGGCAACGCACGCGAGCTCGAGGCGGTGGGGGTGAAAGCGATCCACGACCTCCCCGGCGTGGGTGAGAACCTTCAGGACCACCTCGAGGTCTACGTGCAGTATTCATCGAAGCTGCCCGTCTCGGTGGCGCCGGCGTACAAGTGGCGTAACCGGCCCAAGGTCGGCGCTGAGTGGGTGCTCCGGCACACCGGACCCGGCGCCAGCAATCACTTCGAGGCCGGCGGCTTCGTCCGCAGCAACGACGACGTCGCCTATCCGAACCTGATGTTCCACTTCCTTCCAATCGCGATCCGCTACGACGGCAGCGCGCCGCAAGGCCACGGCTATCAGGTCCATGTCGGACCGATGTATTCGGACGCGCGCGGTTCGGTCAAGATCGTCTCGCCCGATCCGCGGCAGCACCCGGCGCTGCGCTTCAACTACCTGTCAACCGAGCAGGACCGGCGCGAGTGGCCTGAAGCAGTCGCGGTGGCGCGCAAGATCCTCACCCAGCCCGCGTTCGATCCCTACAACGGCGGCGAGCTCTCGCCTGGCCCGAGCGTCAGCACCGACGACGAGGTGCTCGAGTGGGTGGCGCGTGATGCGGAGACGGCGCTGCACCCGTCGTGCACGTGCGCGATGGGCGTGGGAGAACGGGCGGTGGTCGATCCGCAGACGCTGCGGGTCCGCGGCCTCGAAGGACTGCGTGTGGTTGACGCCTCGGTTATGCCCTACGTGACCAACGGCAACATCTACGCGCCCGTGGTGATGCTCTCGGAGAAGGCAGCCGACCTGATCCGCGGCAACACGCCGCTGCCGGCTAACCGCGCTCCGTTCTACCGCTACGAGCCTGCGATGGCGTCAGCACAATCGTCTGAAGCTCCGTGAACGACTGCATCACGTGCGCGCCGCCGACGCGGCCGATGCCGCTGTCGCTGCCCGCGCGACCGCCGAAGGGAAGCTGTGACTCCCAGTAGTTGCTCGACTCGTTGATGTTCACCCAGCCCGTGCGGACGCGGTCGGCGAACTCGAGGCCGGCGGCGAGGTCGGCGGTGAAGACCGCCGCGAGCAGCCCGTAGGGCGAGGCGTTGGTCAGCTCGATCGCCTGCTCGAGCGAGTCGATCGCGACCACTGGGGCCACCGGACCGAACGTCTCATCGGTGGCCACGCGCGCGTCGGGAGGCACGTCGCTCAGCACCGTCGGCTCCCAGTAGAGCGCGGTCGGGAAGCCGTCGGCGCGCGCGCCCCCGCTCATCACGCTCGCGCCTCGCGCCACCGCGTCCTCGACGTGGTCGTCCATCTTGCTCGCCACGCCCTCGTTGTTGAGCGGTCCCATCGTCGTCTCGTTTGCGAATGGATCGCCGAGCAGGATCCGCTCGGTGACCGCGCGAGCGAGCCGCTCGACGAACTCGTCGCGCACCGCGCGGTGCACGAGGATCCGCTCCCCCGCGGTGCAGCTCTGGCCGGCGCACAGGTAGCAGGCGCTCAATGTCGCCTCGACCGCTGCGGCCACGTCGGCGTCGTGCATCACCACCAGCGGTCCGTTGCCGCCCATCTCGAGGAGCGCCGCCTTCCCGGCGGCGGCTTGCGCGACATGGCGCCCCGTGCCCGTCGAGCCGATGAACCCGACGCCGTCGACGCCCGGATTGCGCGCGATCTCATCGCCGACCACTGGCCCCGGGCCGGTAACGAGGTTGAACACGCCGGCGGGCAGGTCGGCGTCCGCGATGCAGCGTGCGAGCGCCACGGCGCACACCGCCGTCGATGGCGCGGGCGTCCACACGACTGCGTTCCCGCAGGCGAGCGCCGGCGCGATCAGCTCGGCCGGCATCGTGTACGGCCAGTTCCAGGGACTGATCACTCCGACTACGCCGCGCGCACGGCGCACGAGCATCACGCGCTTGCCGGGCGAGAACGAGTTGGGCAGCTCCCCGACCAGGCGCTTGCTGTCCTCGGCGGCCATGCGCCAGTACTCGGTCAGCTCGTCGACCTCGTCGTAGGCCTCGGCACGCAGCGGCTTGCCCTGGTCGAGCGTCAGCGTGCGCGCGAGCGCGTCGCGGCGGGCTTCGATGATGTCGCCGATCTGGTGCATCTTGGCCGCGCGTTCGAAAGCCGTCAGCCCGGCCCACGCGCGGGCGGCGGAGCGCGCCGCGGCGATCGCGCGCCCGGCGTCCTCGCGATTGCCCTGTGGAATCGTGGCGATCACTTCGCCGGTGGCTGGACTCGTGGCTTCGAACGTCTCGCCGGTCGCGCTCGGCTCCCACTCGCCGCCGAGGAACATCTGCTCGCGCTGCACGCTGCTGCTGGTCATCGGCGCTCTCCACTGGCGGGCGGGGGACCTAGCAGCACCAGACCTCACCAACCCTCGTTGACACAGTTAGACAACTGATATATAACCGCCCGATCAGGCCTGGGTCAATGAGTTCAACGTGTGGGTGCGCGCGCCGGGTTACGGGTCTGGTTCCCGGGGTTTTGTCGGCGCCCGCCTGACCGCAGCGAGCGGACTGGGGAGGTTGATCGATGGAAGCTGCCGGAGCCACAGAAAGCAACGAGCTGGCCGGGTTCGGCTACAAGCAGGAGCTCGACCGATCGCTCGGCAGCTTCTCTTCCTTTGCCGCGGGCTTCAGCTACATCTCCATCCTGACCGGCGTCATCCAGCTGTTCGCGTTCGGCTTCGCGTTCGCCGGCCCAGCGGTGTGGTGGACGTGGCTGATCGTGCTCTTCGGTCAGATGATGGTGGCGCTTTGCTTCGCCGAGATGGCGGGGCAGTACCCGCTTGCGGGTTCCGTCTACAACTGGTCCAAGCGCGTGGCGGGCGACTACTCGTCCTGGATGACCGGGTGGATCTACGTGGTCGGCTCGATCGTCACCGTCGCGGCGGTCGCGGTGGCCTGGCAGGTCGTGCTGCCGCAGGTTTCGACCGCGTTCCAGATCCTCGGCAGCAAGGCCGATGCCGGCACATACCTGACCAAGGGTGGCGCCCAGAACGCGCTGCTGCTCGGCGCGATTCTCGTCGTCTTCGGCACCATCGTGAACATGGCCGGGGTCAAGGTGATGGCGCGGATCAACAACTTCGGCGTGATGGCCGAGCTGATCGGCTCGACCGTGCTTGTGATCCTGCTGATCTTCCACTTCACCCGCGGCCCGGGAATCGTGTTCCACACCCTCGGGCTCGGCGCCGGACACAAGTGGGGCTACTTTGGCGCCTTCATCATCGGCGGCATCATGAGCGCCTACGTCATGTACGGGTTCGACACCGCGGGCACGCTAGCCGAGGAGACGAACGACCCGAGACGCGCGGCGCCGCCGGCGATCATCCGCGCCCTGATCGCCGCTGCGACCATCGGCGGTCTCCTCATCCTGTTCGCGCTGATGACTGCCCACAACATCAACGACAAGAACATCCCGTTGCTCGGCCTGCCCTACATCCTCAAGCAGGTGCTCGGCAACACCACTGGCAACGTCTTCCTGGTCGACTCGGCGATCGCGATCACGGTCTGCACACTGGCGGTGATGGCGGGGTGCATCCGCTTGCTGTTCGCGATGGCGCGGGATGGAAGACTCCCGTTCGGGACGCACATCGCACGCGTGTCCGGAACACGCAAGGTCCCGGTGATCCCGGCGATGCTGGTCGGGTTGATCGCGCTCGCGCTGCTGGCGGTGAACATCTCGAACCAGAGCGCGTTCCTGGCCCTGACTTCGGTGGCGATCGTGATGTTCTACCTCGCTTACCTCGGCGTCACCGGCGGGATGCTGGCCCGGCGGCTGCGCGGGACGTGGCCGAAGCCGGACCACGGTCCCTACTTCTCCCTGGGACGCTGGGGCCTGCTCGTGAACGTGGTGGCGGTCGTTTACGGTGCGCTCGTCGCCGTCAATATCGCCTGGCCGCGCAAGGCCGTCTACGACGCGCTGGCGACCAACGGCCACGGCCACTGGTACTGGCAGTACATCGCGATTCTGTTCATCGGCATCGTCGTGATCGTCGGCTCGATCTACTACTTCGCCGTCTACAACCGAAAGCCGATCGAGGTGCTGGCCGAGCATCGGGCGCAGGTGCCTGACGTGCCCGAGGCGGCGATGGGCGAGGTTGCGCCGTGATCGCACCGGCGCCGCGCGAGGTGGTGCCGTGATCGGACCGTCCCCGCGCCATTGAGCACGGCGCCCGCGGCGCTGCCCGAAGTCACCCGTTTCCTTCGGAGCCATCCTCCCTTCGACACGCTCGACGCGGCCGCCATGGAGCGTGTCGCCTCCGGCGCCGAGGAGGAGTTCTTTCCGGCGGGGACGGCGATCTTCTCGGAGGGAGCGGGTCCGATCGAGCATCTTCGGGTGGTTCGCCGCGGCGCGGTCGAGCTCGTGCACCAGGGTCGGGTGCTCGACCTGTTGGGCGCGGGCGAGCTCTTCGGTCAGGCTTCGATGCTGACGGGCCTGCCTGCGGGCTTCGAAGCTCGCGCGGTCGAAGACACTGCCTGCTACCGGCTCGCGGATGAGGTCGCGCGCGAGCTCGCGCGGGCGCCTGCGGGGCTGCGCTTCGTGGCCCGGTCCCTGCTCGAGACAGGGGCCGAGATCGGAGGGGCGGCCGAGCCCTCGGGCGATCCGGCTCATCAGCCTGTCGCGTCGCTGATCCGCACGCCTCCTGTCGTGTGCACGCCCGCGACGACGATCCAGGAAGCGGCGCAGCGGATGTCCGACGCGGGCGCGGGCTCGGTGGTCGTTGAGCTTGTCCAGGGCGGGCTCGGGATCATGACCGACCGCGACCTGCGCCGCCGGGTGATCGCCGCCGGGCTCAGCGGCAGCGAGCCGGTCTCACGTGTGATGTCGTCCCCGGCATACACCTCCCCGCCCGACCGGCTCGGTGGCGAGGCGCTGCTCGACATGCTCGACCGAGGGATCCGTCATCTCCCGATCGTGTCGGGCACCGGCCGCGTCCTCGGAATCGTCGAGGACCTGGACCTGATCACCGTGCAGACGCGTTCATCGTTTTATCTGCGCCGGCTGATCGCACGCGCGGAGTCGGTCGATGAGCTGGTAGCTGCGGCGGCGGATTTGCGGCCGATGGTGATCGCGCTGCACGACGCGCGGGTTCCGGCCATTAACGTGATGGCGATCTACTCGGTCGTCGTCGATCTGCTCACGCGACGCCTGCTCGAGCTGGCGGTAGCCGCCAGCTCGGCCAATGAGCCGGTGCCGTCGTTCGCCTGGCTCGCGCTCGGCAGCCAGGCCCGTCGCGAGGCCGGGCCGAGCTCAGACGTCGACAGTGCGATCGTCTGGTTCGGCGGTGTTCCCGAAGAGCAGATCCGGCCCTACCTGCACGCCATCGGCCAGACCGTGGCCGATGATCTCGAACGCTGCGGCTTCTGTTCCGACACCCACGGAGCGTCGGCCTCGAACCTCCTGTTCGTACGCTCGCTCGAGTCCTGGCAACGGGCGGCTCGCAGCTGGATCGAGGATCCGACCCAGGAGAAGGCGCTGATCCTGACTTCGGTGCTGGTAGACAGCCGCCCTGTCTGGGGCGTGCATACTGGACAGCCGGTGGCAGACACGTTTCGGATCGCGCCGAGCAGCCCGGCGCTGCTGCGCATGCTGGCGCGCTTCGCGCTCTCGCACCGCCCGCCCACCGGCTTCTTTCGTGGGCTGGTCGTCGAGCACGGCGGCAAGCATCGCGGGCGGCTCGATCTCAAGCACGGCGGCGTGATCCCGATCGCCGACCTCGCGCGGTGGGCGGCGATGAAGGCCGGAGTGACGAGTGCCTCGACGCTCGAACGGCTCCGCGCCGGGGTCGAAGCCGGCAGTCTGTCGCCATCCGACGCGCACACCCTCGAGGACGCGTTCGAGCTTATCGCCGAGCTGCGCCTGGAACATCAGGTGCAGCAGCTGCGAGCTGGACAGGAGCCTGACAACTACGTCGACCCGCGGACGCTGAGCCCGCTGACGCGGACGCACTTAAAGGAGGCGTTCCGCGCGATCGCCGCAATCCAGCGCCGGCTGGCCGTGCAGGTCGGGATGAGTCCGCGATGAACGACGACTGGCGCGCGTACCGGCCGGCGATCTGGCTGGCGCTGCTCGGCGTGGCAGTCATCATCATCGTGAGCCCACACTATCTGGGTGCGTTTCTGCTCGGGCTCGCGATTGGCGCGGCTATCCGCATCCGCCAGCGGCGTGCCCGGCAAGACCGAGCACGCGCGCGGCAAGGTCAGGGGCGCGCGGGGCCACGTCGCTGACGTGCGCGGCCACGCCGCTGACGCGTCGCATCAATCGAACATGATCACGCTGCCAGGTCATGACCCCGTCGAGCTGGCGGTCGATGCACGAGCGGCTCGGCACTCGCACATTGAGAATCGATGTGATGTCCTTGTTGGAGTGGAGCTATCTACGTGGCGGCCCGAGTGCTGGCCACGGCTGAGGAAAGGTCGCTCGGAACTTGTTTCTGGTACCAGCATTAGGCGGCAGCACTCATGGCTTTCCCTGGTGGTGGTTCGTCGTCGCCGTTCTCGTGGTCATCGTCGTGGTGGCCCGGTTCCTATCCGGCCGTCGGTAGACCGGCCCGGCATGGGGTGGCGGCGTCGGACGCGTTGCGCGTGATCCTGCCTGCACCTCCTCCGACGTGGATCCCTAATGCTCGGAGCGCGCAGATTGCCCGATTTACCTTCCCGAGCTAGA
>Ga0213876_10002283_pt1 | contig 11309 bp, 12 predicted proteins | sample BarmaccomBMRX_R9_FD_160113 | JGI IMG/M metagenome (GOLD analysis project Ga0213876, IMG submission 160113) | Root-associated microbial communities from Barbacenia macrantha in rupestrian grasslands, the National Park of Serra do Cipo, Brazil - RX_R9 | ecosystem: Host-associated > Plants > Roots...
GCTGCGACGGCCGGCGTGGCGGCAATAGCGGTAGGCGTTGGTGCCCGCGTCGGAACAGCGGTCGCTGCCGCAACCGGCGATTTTAACGGAACCGGCGATGCGGTAGCGCGCGGTACGAGCGTTGCACGCGCTGTCGGCGCCACCGATGGAGCCGCGGTTGGCTGAGCCGTAAACTGTGGTTTCGGCGCAATGATCGGAAGCGGCGTCGGCGCGACAACCGGGACGGCGGGAATCGCTGCCGGAGTTGGTGTTCCGACCGCAACTTGCGCCCGTTGCAGGTTGCGCTGCAACGGTGCGGGCGGTGCAGGCGTTGGATTCGGCGGTGCTTTTGGAACGATCTTCGCGAGCTCGCGCCGCGTCGGTACCGGCGGACGGCCTGCCACAAGCGGGATCGCTTGCGGTTGCGCGATGCGCGGTGCATTCGGCATTGGTGCGCGCCTTTGAATTGCGGTGCTCTTTGCGCGCGTGCTTAACCGCACGTGCGACACGCTCACAGACGGCGCGCCTTCTGTTGATTCGGGCGCAGATTGTTCCGACGTTTGTGAGACCACTGTAACAAAAAGCAGCGCGATAAGCGCGTGGAGCAAAATTGAAACTGCATAGCCGATCGCCAACCGGCGATGCATACGCTCGTCAGTGGGATCACGACGCGGCATCGAGCGTTAGTGCGATTAATCTACCGCAGGAGCCTTCCGTTGCGGTAACGCAAGCGGCCACGCTGATGGTGCTTCGACACTTCGACAAGCTCAGTGCAGGCTTAGCTCAGCATGACAACGCGGTTTCGCAAAAACGAACGAAAATCGTTGCGACGATTGGCCCTTCGTCGCGCGACGATGCGATGCTGCGCTCGCTCCTCATGTCAGGCATGAACGTCGCGCGTTTGAACTTCTCGCATGGCACGCCCACAGAACACGGTGAGGTAATCGATCGCCTGCGCCGGATCAGCGACGAACTGCAACTGCACACCGGTGTCTTGCAAGATCTGCCAGGGCCAAAGGTGCGAACAGGGACACTTGCGGGTGGTACGCCGTCCGTGCGGCTCGAGCAGGGTGCACCATTTCGTCTCGAGTCCGGCAGCGCCGAAGGCAATGCGCAGCATGTTGCCGTTTCGTATGCAAATTTAGCCGCAGACGTCTCCGTGGGAAAACGGGTTTATCTTGCGGACGGCGCGATTGCGCTGCGAATCACCGGCAAGACTTCGAGAACGATCGATACAGTTGTCGAGGTTGGCGGAGACTTGCGGCCGACGCAAGGCATTAATTATCCGGGCGGATCGCTGAACATCGGCGCCGTGACCGACCGCGACCTCGAATTTCTCGAATTCGGGCTAAGCAAGCGCGTTGATTGGGTTGCCGTTTCGTTTGTACGATCCGCTGACGACGTGGTCAAAGTCAAGGATTTTATCGGCCGGCGCAATGGCGTCGCGCGTGTCCTCGCAAAGATCGAGCGACACGAAGCGCTTAAAGACGTTGACGGCATCATCCGCGCTGCGGATGGCGTCATGATCGCGCGTGGCGATCTTGGAATCGAGATGCCGCTTGAGCAGGTGCCGATTGTCCAAAAAGATCTCGTTGCGCGCTGCAACCGCGTTTCGAAGCCCGTCATTACGGCAACACAGATGCTTGAATCAATGATTTCTTCGGCGCGTCCCACGCGCGCCGAAGCCGCCGATGTCGCGAACGCAATCCTCGATGGAACGGATGCGGTGATGCTCTCCGGCGAAACGGCTCGCGGCGCTTACCCGACCGAGGCGGTTCGCGTCATGGCGCAGATCGCGCATGAAGTGGAGAACGTTTATCCGCATGAGATTCTGCATGCCCGCCGGCTGGAAAACATCCGCCCGGATATTGCGAGCTCGATCGCCGAGGCAGCGGTGCGCAGCGCCGATGAGCTCGAACTTCCGTATATCGTTACCGGCACGACCACAGGTAACACGGCGCACCACATTTCGGCGTTTCGCCCGCGCGCGCATATCATCGCGCTGACGCCCGTTCTCGATGTCGCGCGTCGTCTTTCGTTGATCTGGGGCGTCGAGTCGCTGCTGATCGAGGATTACGGTTCCTTTGATGAGCTTCTCAGTCATACGGAACAACGGTTGAAAGAAACGGGACTTGCCAAATCGGGCGACTGCGTTGCGTTCACGACGGGGATGCCGGTCGGCGCCGGCGGCACGAACGTTTTAAAGATCCACCGCATCAGCTAGTCTCGTCCTCCACACGGTAAAGCGCATGGCGGGGTGACGGTTTCCTCGGGGGACGCTCCCTCTCGTGCACTGTGTCACCCTGAGCTTGCCTGTGCCCCGAATGGGGTATCGAAGGGCCGCCGGGATCGCGACCGTTACTTGGCGCTGCTAGCGCAACATGAACTGATACAGTTGAAGCGCGATCATGACAGTCACGATAAGGAACATCATGACGTAGAGCTGGCTTGCGCGCTGGCCGGTGGCTGGCGTCATAACGATATTTCTTCGCCTACGAATAATGAAGTAAAACGCTAAAGCCCAAAGCCCCAGCAGCGCGACAAGACGCAAAACAAATAGTGACGCTGTCATATCCGCTTAATGGACACGCCCCAGAGCATCTTCTCTTCCAGCCGCTCGAAGAAGTGCAAGCGCGAGGTGCGCGCAAAGCGGATCATTTTTGGATGCTTCGTGATGACGACGCTTCGCCCAGGCTTCAAGTCGCTGGCCAAGTCACCGTCCGTTTCTAAATTCGCGTGCTCGATCTCCGAATCTACGCTAATCGTGATGCGCGACGTGATTGGAACGATCAGCGGGCGAGAAAACAGCGTATGCGCAAGCAAGGGCGCGATGCCGAACGCTTCGACGCGTGGCGATATGATGGCGCCGCCGGCTGAGAGAAAGTAGGCTGTCGAACCGGTCGGCGTTGAGATGCAAATCCCGTCGGCCGGAATGTGCGCAGCCTGCTCGTCATCGAGGCAGAGACCGAATGGGACAATACGTGAGATGCCACCCTTGCGAACGATCACATCGTTAAGCGCAAAATAACGCCGCCCGTCATATTCAGCTTGCAATGCAACGCGCTCTTCGATGTGCAGACCGTTGGCAAAGATCTCGGGCAATTGCTCGATGCGCGGATCGTCTTCATCGAATTCCGTTAAAAACCCAAGCCGGCCCGTGTTGATGCCGAGCAGCGGCGTATCCGTCTCTATCGCGAGGCGCGCGGCACGTAACAGCGTGCCGTCGCCGCCAATCGTGACAAGCAAAGCAGCATCGCTTAATTGCGTGTCGGCGTCAGTGAAAAGCACGTTGTAGCCGCGCGTTGTGAAGGCCGTGGCGACACGCTCGGAGAGCGCTTTCGCGTTGTCGCGGTTCTGATCCACGAAAAGCGCAATCGTTTGGCTTTTGGCCGCGATGCCCAACGGGTTAAATCCCGGCGGACTGCGCGATCATCTCGTTCGTGATCGATGCGCCCTCGCGCCGGATCTCGACGAAGAACTCGCGATTACCGGCCGGCCCGACTAACGGCGAGCGATCCAGCGCGGTCACGCTAAGTCCTAGGGCCTTCATTCCATCACGCACTTCTCGCAATACATCAGCATGTACTTCGGGGTCCCGCACGACGCCGCCGCGCCGCACTCGGTTCCGGCCTGCTTCGAACTGCGGCTTAACGAGTGCGACGATCGCGCCCTCCGGCCGCAGAAATCGTCTCGCGCGCTCGACGATCGTGCGAAGGGAGATGAACGACGCATCGATCACGATCAAATCGAACGGCTCGCCAAGCGCATCGTTATCGACATGGCGGAAATTGGTGCGCTCGATGACCTGCACTCGCGCGTCATTGCGAAGCGTCCAGGCAAACTGCCCATAACCGACATCAATTGCCGTGACGTGTGCGGCTCCAAAACGCAGCAGGCAGTCCGTGAATCCGCCGGTGCTCGCGCCGATGTCCAACGTGCGCATTCCGCTCGGATCTATTCCAAAAGATTGTAACGCGTGCTCGAGTTTCTCGCCGCCCCGGCTTACATAAGGCTTTGGCCTTTCAATTTCAATTGTGGCGCCTTCAACAATCCGCGCACCGGCTTTGGTTATCGGCTCGCCATTGACGCGCACGCGGCCGCCTAAGACGAGTGCGCGAGCTCGTGAGCGCGTCACACCGGCTTGCAGGGCGACGGCTTCGTCGAGGCGGATGGCTTGGCGGACCATGAAGGCGAGGATTCGCAAACTCGCGCACCCGTTCCGCGTGGCGGCGTTGGCGATCGGCATCGTCACGTTTCTTCAGATCAGCGCGTGCGCACAAGCTCCGACAACCATTCTGCCAAACGGAATTTATACGTACGCCATCATCGAGCGTGGACAACAGGTGAGCACCAGCACCCTGGTTGTCAATCGAGCACACGGCGAGCTGTCGGTGGACGAGCACGCGGCGCCGATGGAGCCGAGCGAAACCGCCGTCCGCGTACTCGACCCTTCAACATTCCAATTGCGATCCTACGTTGCGGGCGTGCCGGCTCATCAGGTTGCGGCGGTGACCGTTTCCGGAGCCACTGCAAGAGTGCGCTATGGCACTTCAACGATTCGGGTTTCCGCTGTCCCAGGCGCGCCGTTTGTGCTCGCCGATGTGTTCGTTGGGCTCTGGTTTCAACTTCCCGCGATGCTACGCGTGACGAAGGCGCAACGCTTAACGAGCATCACGCTCGGATTCGCCGCGCCACATCAGGCGCTCCTCACCGTTTCGCCAGGCACCTCTCGCAAGCCGCAGCGCGCCTCGAAGGACGATATCGCAATAACGGTTACGGCTGAAGGCGCGTCGAGCACACTTTGGTACGATCCTAAAACGTTCGTCATGGACGAATTCGACACGCCCGGAGCAGAGATCGTGTTCGCGCGGACCGCTACGCCCGCGCCCTAGCGCAGATTACTCTTCGCCGTCGAAGTAATCGAGCGGCTCCGACCGAATGAGCCGGCGCTCCGGGATTGGAACGCTCCACTTGCCGCTATCGGGATAGTAACAGGCCTCACCGATGGGATTGTCGGCGATGACGTGCAGCACTAAGTCCTCGTCGCCGTTGTTCGATATGACGTGCGCCTCGCCGGGTTTGAAAACGAATGCATCGCCCGCCTCAACGTCCGTTGCGCCGCCCTCATGGCGCACGCTTCCGCGGCCAGAAATGACAAGATAAAATTCCCACTGCGCGCTGTGCGAATGATATGGAAAAGGCGTAGCGCCCGGGGGAATGCGCGCGATCTCCAAATCAAACGGATGCCGCTCGTGTAAATGCATGGACTTTGGATCCCGGCCAAGCGCGATGGAGATTTGCTTGCCTGACGCTTTAAACTTGCCCTTAGGCGACGTCCAAGATTCCTCTTCGACGTCGTTGACGTTGACTTTACGCATTTGTTAGCGCGTTCGAATTCAGGTCGGGGTCATTCCTGTCGTTCAAGGCCGCCGCCCGCCCTAGATAACGCCCAATAGGCCAACTGGCCCGAAAAGAAGTCTTGCATAATGTGTATCGCCATTGCCGGGAGCAACGAACCAGAGATCAGCACCACGATATTTAAGGCCAGGCCATAGAGTCCGGTTGGAACCGCATTCTTTAACTCCTGATATGCGTGGCCGATTCCAAAGAGAACCGCCGCTATAATCACCGCCGCTGCAAGACCGGTGAAATGGGTTAGCAGCGCTACCAGGAAGCCGCGCACAAGCAGTTCTTCACTGACGCCCGCGGTGATGGACACCGCGACCCACCACCGCAGGTGCGCGCGAGTGACGGGCATCATCCACTTCATCGGCTCAAGCTTTGGGAGAAAGCGCTCGAGCGCTTTGGGATTCTTGCGCGCCGCACGCATATCGCGCAATCCGAGATACAAAAATGCAGCGAACAGCGCAACGCCGATGGCGAGGCGCCACCACACGACCGGGCCGAGGAAGAGCAACGCCCACGAACGATTCGTGTTGAGCCAGAGCGCAATCACTCCGCCGCTTAACAGCCATAGGATCGTGATATTGCCGACGTATGCGATCATGCGCCGCTTCAACTTAGGAAAAATCAACTCGTACGTCATGGCGCCTAAGAGCAGGGCCACAATCGCATAGTCCGCAGGGCCAGGCATATAGGTCATTGCGGGCCTTCCGGTCTTGCAAGGAGATAAAACTTGTGGCGCTTGACACCCACAGTGGCGCGCGACCGGTCGCGTGCCTTTCTTATTGCGTCGCTGATGTCGCCCAGTACGCGCAGATATTCATTGTCAGTGAGCTCCGCAATGTACAGCGCAGCGTGAAATCGGTTGCGTGAAGTCGCGAACGCTCGATTCTCGATGTACGCGACCGCATCGGCGGTCGATTCAGCGATGAAGTTTCGGAGCGTTGCGCGCACTCGTTTTAGCGGCGCACGTTCAGACTCTCCCGGTCGCAGTGCCGCGGCATCTCGCGCCGCTAGCGCGTAGGTCCTTTCGACTGCGCCGCGGGCGTGGCGTTCACTGACCACTCGCAGGATACGTGCTTCACGGAGCTGCGCGAGACGACGGTACAGCGTCGAGGGTGGGATGTCCGGCATCGACGCTGCCAGCGACTCCGTCGTTTGCTCGCCGCGCGAACCGACCGCCGCCACGATCCGGTAAGAGACCGGGTTCGAAAGCAACGCCAATGGAGAACGCCGGCTTTTTGTTCTCATTTATTGAGAACAATGTTTCCCCTCATTTACGACGCGTCCTTCGCAACGAGCGGGACGCCTCTTACGCCTTTTTTTGTCCGGCTAGAGTATTAGCTCAGCTAAAACGGGATATCTTGGTCGGCGGAGTCTTTGCTTGAAACGGTCCCATCGTTTCGCATCGCGGAATCGACCTGCTCCTGCGCAGCCTTGAGAGCGGTCTCGCACTCGCGCGCCAACGCCATTCCTTTTTTAAACAGTTCGACGCGTTCGTCGAGGTCAACATTGCCGGCCTCGAGTTTGGCGACGATCTCTTCAAGCTGCTTCATCGACTGCTCGAACTTTGGGGTGCGTTTATCCGCCATCGGTCACGCTTTCCACACGGGCGTGCAGCGCACCGCGTGCGAGCTGCGCGTCAATCGCGTCACCCGCCGCTACCGCACGCGCGTCTCTTAGCGCCTTACCCCTGCTTCTCACAATCGCGTAACCTCGATTGAGAATAGCAGCGGGATCATTTCCATAGAGCCGTTCCGTGAGGACGCGGCAGCTCGTCGTCGATTTGTGCATTGCGTCGCGCGCTACGTTCATTAGACGCTGCCATTGCTGTTGAAGTTTTTGCGCCTCGGCGCTCACCGCACGGCCCGGGAATTCTCTCAGCCGCAATGATGCCTGCATCAACCGATCGCGGCGCCGTCCAAGCTCCTCAAGGGGCGCTTGCGCCCGCAGTTTGCTTTCGATTGCGCGCAGCCGTCCACGAGTCGCGTTCAGCGTCGAGGCAACGCGGGCGATCAGCTCTTGTTGCGCGTCATGACGACGGTGAACCGCTTGAGCGACCGCCCGTTCAGTGCCAACTTGCAGCAGTTGGCGAGAGTTGGCGATGTGTTCTGCGGCTTCTCGGCGGCGATCGATGAAAAAAGCGGCCGCTGCGGTCGGCGTTCCTCGAGCCAGATCGGCAACCAAATCGCAAAGCATCGTATGCGCATGATGTCCGATGCCGGTGATGATCGGTAACTTACTACGAACTATGGCGCGAACGACCGGCTCAGTGCTGAAGACAAACAAGTCTTCAAAAGAGCCGCCGCCGCGCACGAGGGCGATCGCATCAACAGGCAGAGTGTTGGCGCGGTCAATTGCGGCCCCGATCTCGGGACCAGCACCAACGCCCTGCACCGGGGTGTTAACGGTAATGACCTTGACGTTCGGTGCACCAGCCTGCAGCTCACGGCGAAAATCATTTTCCGCGTCCGCGCCCTCGCGCGAGACCAGTGCCACGGCAAACGGATATGCGGGCAATGGTCGCTTGCGTTCAGTTGCAAAAAACCCCGCGGCCTGAAATCTTTGACGCAGGTCTTCCTGTGCAGCGTAGAGCTCACCGATTCCGACAGGCCGAATCGTCTTGACCAACATCGAGTAGCCGCTGCGCTGATGACGAACGCTGATTGAACCGCGCGCGATGACCGCACTTCCGGCCTTCACTGAAGCAAACGTCTTTGCAGTACTGGCGTATGAGAAGCAGCTCAAAAGCGCCCGAGCGTCTTTAAGTGCAAAGTAAAGCGAGCCGTCGGATCGCGGTGCCAAGTTTGAGATTTCGCCGCTGATCGCGATATCGTCAAAGATCGCCTGTTTTTTGAACCAAACGTCAAGCCGATCGGTGAATTGGCTGACGCTCAGGGTGGGAACGGCTTCAAGTAACTGTTCTTGCACGTTTACGGGGTTGCGGTTGGTAACGGCTGCAGCGTCGGAAAACCCTCGGGAGCTTGGTAGGCATTGATATCGACCCGACGCTCCGAACCGGCGGTCGCACAACCGCCAAGCGGTTCGGTTCCGGGCAAGAAGTACTCGTAGCCGCCGCCGCAGGTCGCCACTTTTACGACCTCGCCGCTCGGGAACGGAAAATCGTGCTTCGGCGTCTTTGCAAGCGCAGCTTCCATAAAACGGGCCCAGGTGCGCGCGGGAACGTTCCCTCCATACGACTCATTCATCGGCGCATAGTTGTCATTACCAAGCCAAACAGCGGCGACAAGATCCGGCGTGAAACCTACAAACCACGCATCGCGAAAGCTCGATGTGGTCCCCGTTTTGCCCGCCGCCGGGCGACCGATCTGCGCATTTGTTCCGGTGCCTGATTGAATGACGCTTTCCATCATTGAATCCATGATGTAAGCGGTCCCCGCCCCCACGACTTCCGTCTCTTGCGGAAACCGGTTATCAAGAATTGTCGTGCCGAGCGAATCCTTGACGATACGAAATGGTGAGGGCTCGATGTGCACGCCTTGATTTGCGAGGGTGGAGTATCCGGAAGCCATATCGAGCGGGCTGACGCCCGACGTCCCAAGCGCTAACGAAAGATTTGCCTCCAGCGGAGAGCGAACGCCCATGCGCTGTGCATACGCGATGACGCGATCCACGCCGATTAACTGCGCAAGCTTGACGGCGACGATGTTGCGCGATTGCGCAAGCGCGGTGCGAAGCGGAATGGCGCCCATGTAGCTCAAGTCGTCGTCTTTGGGTTCCCACAGCGTGCCATCGCCCATCGGATATGAGACCGGGGTATCTTCGATGATCGCCGTGGGCGGCATACCGCTGTCAATCGCGGCGGTATAGACGTACACTTTAAAGGAAGAGCCCGGCTGGCGACGCGTTTGCCAAGCGCGATTGAATTGGTTTTTAAGCGAGAAGCCGCCGGCGCCGCCCACCATCGCAAGAATCTCGCCGGTTGACGGCCGAAGCGCGACCATCGCCTCCTGATCGGCGCCGATGCCTTCAGCAATCGCGCTTTGCACTCCCCAATTGATGGCGTCTTGCGCGAGCTTTTGCAGATGCGGATCCAGCGTCGTGTCCACTTGCAATCCGGCCTCGTACGTTGCCTGTTTGCCGAACGTTTGCTCGAGTTGGTTGATCGCGTATGTGGTGAAGTAGGGATAGGCATAGCCCTGAACGCCAGGGCTGCGTTCACCGGCCAACTGCAGCGGCGCAGCGTAGGCCTCCGCAGCCTGCTCTTGCGTGATGTAACCGGCCGCGACCATGCGATCGAGCACGTGCGCTTGACGCGCTTTCGCGTGCTGCAGATCGACGTAGGGGGAGTAGTCAGACGGCGCAGCAGGCAAGCCGGCGAGAAGCGCTGCTTGACCAATCGATAACTTTTGAACGCTCTTTCCGAAGTAGGTATGCGCGGCCGCCTCTACGCCGTAGGCTTGAGAGCCGAAGTAGATCAGGTTGAGGTAGCGCTCGAGGATCTCGTCCTTCGTATAGAAGCGCTCGATTTCCATCGCGAGAAGCGCCTCTTGCACTTTTCTGGAAAACGAGACTTCTCCCGATAAGAAGAGCGCGCGCGCTAACTGCTGCGTGATCGTCGAAGCGCCCTGAAAACGTTCGTGCCGCCAGTCTGCGATCGCGGCGCGCGCGATGCCGCCAAAGTCCACACCATGGTGCTGATAAAAGTGCTGATCTTCGACCGCCACAAACGCGTTCCGAACGATGTGCGGAATTTTATTGATCGGGACCCAGATTCGATTTTGACGATAAAGATTGGCGAGCAGCGTGCCGTCACGCGCATACAGCCGAGTGGAGCGCTGTGGCTGAAAATCCGCCATCCGATTAATGTCAGGCAGGTTTTGCGAGTACGACGCGATCACGCCGGCGATCGTTCCAGCAGCAAACAATCCCACGAAGAAGACGACGAGCAGGGCGACCCGCAACACGAGCCACCATACGGGAGTTGGACGCTTCACCCGCCGCACGTGGCGCGTCCGAATCCGCGTGCGCTTCACTCGCGTTGCGCTCCGCGGCCGTTGCACGCAGCGGAAAGCACTCCGTTAATGAAGCGCCCCGAGTCTTCGGTTGAAAACTTCTTGGCCAGCTCGACTGCCTCGTTGATCACAACAGCGTTCGGAATCTCGGGACGGTGGCGCAGCTCGAACACACTCATTCGAAGCAGTAGACGATCGATCGTCGGTAACCGATCGACCGTCCATCCTTCCAGGAGCGGCGAAAACTCACGGTCGCTTTCCTCCGAATGCTCGAGCGTTCCGTAGACGAGATCTTGAATGAACGCTCGCTGCGACCCGCGAGTGCCGCTATGCGTGAACGTTTGCGTAAGCGCTTCATCGGGTGGTTGATGGCCAACTTCAACGCTGAAGAGCGTCTGTAGCGCGAGCTCTCGTGCCATGCGGCGTGTCGGCATTGCGATCTATGCAGCGTGCGATTCTTGCAGCAGCGCGGGAAGAAAATCGATGCCATAATTGGCCGACCGAAAGGCGCGCGTCCCGAGTACTTCCAGGCATGCGGATATCGTGGTAGCCACGCCTTCTATTACCGTTTCGCGCAGCGCACGTTCCATGCGCGCGATGGCGGCATCGCGGGTGTCGGCGAACGCGATAACCTTCGCAAGCATCGAATCGTAGTACGGAGGCACTGCAAGACCCGAGTACGCATGCGTGTCGACTCGAATTCCAGGCCCTCCAGGAAAGACAACGTCCGTCAACGTCCCCGCGACCGGTGCGAAGTTCCGATCGCCATCCTCCGCATTGATTCGACATTCGATGGCGTGTCCGCTGGGGCGCAAGTCGCTCTGCGCATAACCGAGCGCCTCGCCTGCCGCAACCCGAATCTGCTCTTTAACAAGATCGATACCGTACACCATTTCGGTGACCGGATGCTCAACCTGAATGCGCGTGTTCATCTCCATAAAGTAAGCTTGG
>Ga0213876_10002284_pt1 | contig 11309 bp, 10 predicted proteins | sample BarmaccomBMRX_R9_FD_160113 | JGI IMG/M metagenome (GOLD analysis project Ga0213876, IMG submission 160113) | Root-associated microbial communities from Barbacenia macrantha in rupestrian grasslands, the National Park of Serra do Cipo, Brazil - RX_R9 | ecosystem: Host-associated > Plants > Roots...
GACGAGCGGCTTGTGCGGACAGGCGTCGGCTCGTTCTTTTTTGCATGTCCTTTTATAAGGGCTGCTTTCTCGGTGCGGCCCCGGCACTCGCAAAACGCTCTATATAAAGGTTAGAAGAGAGAAATAGATGGCGAAGACGGCTCCTAAGTCGCCCGCGAAACGGATCACCGCGGCAACGAAGAGCAAGTCACGACAGCCCGTGGACGACGGGCAGTCAACCGCGCAAGGGGATGGTGCGCGCAACGGCGCCTCGACGCTGACCTTCCCGAGTCCGACCGGCGCGTTCACAATTGAAACGCCCCCGGACCCGGGCCCGAAGCGCGACCGCTTCTCATTTGCGAAAATTCCTCACGTCCTAGAGATTCCGAACCTCATCGAGCTGCAGAAGGCAAGCTTCGAGTGGTTCAAGACCGACGGTCTGGCCGAGGCGTTCGCCTCGATTTCGCCGATCAAAGACTTCACGGGTAATCTCGTGCTCGAATTCGGCGAGCACTCGCTCGGCGAGCCCAAGTACTCAGTCGAAGAATGCCGCGAGCGCGATATGACGTACAGCGCACCGCTGCGCGTACGCGTGCGCTTGATCACCGCCGAGTCGGGCGAAATCAAAGGCATTCCGGACCAAGAAATTTTCATGGGCGACTTCCCGCTGATGACGAGCAAGGGGACGTTCATGATCAACGGCGCCGAGCGCGTGATCGTATCGCAGCTCGTGCGCTCCCCAGGCGTCTACTTTAATGAAGATGTTGACACCAACAACCGTCCGACGTTCAATGCGACAATTATCCCCAACCGTGGCGCGTGGATCGAGTTCGAAACCGACAACGGGACGAAGAACGACGAGACCGAAGGCACGATCGGCGTCCGCATCGACAAGAACCGCAAAATTTACGCCACGACCTTCGTGCGTGCGCTCTCGCGACCCGATCTCGGTTTGAATTGGGAATCAGACGATGCGATCTTAGCGCTCTTCGACAACTCGCCGCTGATCGTCAACTGCCTCGAAAAAGACAAAGAGATCAAAACGCGCGAGGACGCGCTCAAGGAAATTTACAAGAAACTTCGGCCTGGCGAGCCCGAAAATGCCGAGAACGCTGAGAAGCTGCTCGAGTCGCTATTTTTTGACGACAAGCGCTACGATCTCGCCGGCGTCGGGCGCTACAAACTCAACGGCAAACTAGAAAAAGAGTTTGCGGCGCTTCGTTACGAGCAGCCGGAGATCGAGAAGAAGTCGCTGACGCGCCAAGATATGATCGCCGTCATGCGGCGGCTCATCAAAGTTGCAACGCGACAGCTCCCGAAAGACGACATTGACCACTTAGGCAATCGGCGAATTCGGTCGGTCGGGGAGCTGCTTCAAAACCAGTTTCGTGTTGGATTGCTGCGCCTCGAGCGCGTCGTGCGCGAGCGTATGACGGTGCAAGACATCGAAACGGTAACCCCGCAGGCGCTCATCAACATTCGACCGGTCGTGGCGGCGATCAAAGAGTTCTTCGGATCGTCGCAGCTCTCGCAGTTCATGGATCAGACCAACTCCCTTGCGGAGCTGACCCACAAGCGGCGCCTTTCGGCACTTGGTCCGGGCGGTCTGTCGCGTGAGCGAGCGGGCTTTGAAGTTCGCGACGTCCACCACTCGCACTATGGCCGCATCTGCCCGATCGAGACGCCGGAAGGTCCCAACATCGGTTTGATCGGTTCGCTGGCCACGTATGCGCGCGTCAACAAGTACGGCTTCCTTGAAACCCCCTATCGCGTCGTGCGCAACGGCATCGTGACCGATGAGATCGTTTATTTGACGGCGGATCGCGAAGACGAGTACATCATCGCCCAGGCGAACACGCCGGTCGATGAGTCGGGTCGCATTACGACCGATTCAGTCGTCTCGCGGTACGCCGAGCAATACATCGAAGAGCCGGCATCAAGCGTGCAGCTCATGGACGTCTCGCCAAAGCAGATTGTCTCAGTTGCGACCGCGCTGATTCCGTTTCTGGAGCACGACGACGCAAACCGCGCGCTTATGGGATCCAACATGCAACGGCAAGCCGTTCCGCTTTTGCGGCCGGAGGCGCCGATCGTCGGCACGGGCATGGAGTACCGCGCTGCCAAGGATTCCGGCGGCTGCGTCGTGGCTGAAGAGGCGGGCGAAGTGCTGGCCGTTGATTCTAAAGAGATTCTCGTTCGGGAAAACGACGGTCACGAAAAGACGTACGAGATGCTGAAGTTCACGCGTTCGAACGCGGGCACGTGCATCAATCAGCGCCCAATCGTCCAAATCGGCGACCATATCGTCAAAGGCCAAATTCTGGCGGATGGGCCGTCATCCGATGACGGCGAGCTCGCCCTTGGACAAAATGTGCTGGTCGCGTTCATGCCGTGGGAAGGCTACAATTACGAAGACGCGATTCTGATCAGCGAGCGGATGGTCAAGGACGACCGCTTCACGTCGATTCACATCGAAGAATACGAATGCGAAGCGCGCGACACGAAGCTTGGACCTGAAGAGATCACGCGCGATATTCCCAACGTCGGCGAGGATTCGCTGAAAGATCTCGATGAGCGGGGAATCGTTCGCATTGGCGCCGAGGTGCGGCCGGAAGATATTCTCGTCGGCAAGGTTACGCCGAAAGGCGAAACCGAGCTTACCGCCGAGGAGCGGTTGCTGCGCGCGATCTTCGGTGAGAAGTCACGCGAAGTCCGCGATACCTCGCTGAAAGTTCCGCACGGCGAAAAGGGCAAGATCATCGACGTCAAGGTCTTCAGCCGTGAAGCGGGCGACGAACTGTCGCCGGGCGTCAATCATTTGGTGCGCGTCTACGTTGCGCAAAAGCGGAAGATTCTGCAAGGCGATAAGATGGCCGGGCGTCACGGCAATAAGGGCGTGATTGCGAAGGTGCTGCCCGAAGAAGACATGCCCTACTTGGAAGACGGCACGCCGGTCGACATCGTGCTGAATCCGCTGGGCGTTCCTTCACGCATGAATCTCGGTCAAATCATGGAGACGCACCTTGGTTGGGCGGCGCGCATGCTCGGCATGTACATCGCAACGCCCGTCTTTGATGGCGCGCATTCCGAAGATCTCGCAGAGTGGCTGCAAGATGCTGGTTTGCCCGCGGACGGCAAGACGTGGCTGCGTGATGGACGCACAGGCGAACGCTTCTCACGTCCGATCACCTGCGGCTTGATCTACATGCTGAAGCTTGCGCACTTGGTCGACGATAAGATTCACGCGCGCTCCACCGGTCCATACTCGATGATCACGCAGCAGCCGCTTGGCGGTAAAGCGCAATTCGGCGGTCAGCGTTTCGGCGAGATGGAAGTCTGGGCGCTCGAGGCGTACGGTGCTGCCTACACCTTGCAAGAGCTGCTGACGGTTAAGTCCGATGACGTCGTCGGTCGTGTGAAGACGTACGAAGCGATTGTCAAAGGCGAGAACGTGATGGAACCAGGGGTTCCCGAGTCGTTCAAAGTTCTGATTAAGGAGCTGCAGTCACTCGCCCTCGACGTCAAAGTCCTCACGGAGAATCGTGAAGAGGTCGAGATCCGCATCCAGGACGATGATGTCGGCGAGCGTGCGCAAGAAATCGGATTGCTCATGGGCGATGAAGATCCGCGCCTTACTCAAACTGCGGCGATGCAACGCGAAGCTGAGGCGCAGCGTGCGGCTGTCGCGGTTCCGGCTGGAGCTGAGGAAGAAGAGGAAGAGGAAGAAATCGACGACTCCAAGCCGGTCAACGTGCGCGGCGGAATCTCGCCAGAAGACGCGGCAATCGGCATGGCGCGACCCGCAGCCGACGAGCCGCTCGACGAACTCGCGGTCGAAGAAGCGGAGCCTGCCGAAGAGGAGGAGTCCGAGCAAGGCTACGAGCTCGAAGAGGAAGAGGAAGAACCGAGCGAAGAGCCCGCTGCTTTTGAAGATGAAGAGCCCGCCACCGTATCGGAAAACAACGAGGAGGAGTTCTAATGCAGACAAGTACTCGTAAGACGATCGACTGCAGAAAACAGCCGAGTGAAAATAATTGCTCGCTGACAATCTCCGGAACCGAAGACGAAGTGATGAAAGCCGCTCGCGAGCACGCGATCTCAAGCCATGGGCACCAAGCGGGCCCGGAATTAGATGAAGGACTGCGCAGCGGTCTAGAAGATGCGCGCGATTAAGTAGCGTTCGCCGAAAGATAAAAGGCCCGCCGTAGGCGGGCCTTTCTATTTGTTAGTAGTGGAAACGCTGTTCAATGATCAGCGTTGTCGCGTTGAAGTTCGGCGGGGGGCCGTTCCGGATGGAAGGTAAACCGGCGAAAGCTGACCGCCGCAACTGGAGCAACACGGAGGCGTGCTCCGATTCAACGAGTTGGGCGCCGACGAAGCCGACATTTTGGAAGAAGTCCACATTCGTCGCCGTTGATGCGTAGGAGCCGCGCATCGCATAGCGCCCGAACCCGATGTCGGCAAGCGCCGCGGAACTGAAACGATGCGCGAAAGTCAGCACCGCTTGCGGCGCTTGATAGGAAACGTGATCTTCGGGGTGGTGCGGTGCGTTATCCCGGTGCATCGTATCGTTGACATAGTCGAGCGTTACATCACCAAATGACGGATGCCAGGCTACCCACAAACCGTATTGGTGTTGAATGCCAAGCGTCCCAGAGCTGTCGAATTGGGGCAGATAAAAGCCCTCGACGAAACCGACTTCATGTTCGTTAGACATCGTCGCCGGCTCAATTTGTCGAAACGTCGCGAACGAAGCGTGCACCTCAAGGGGCCCCTTGTCGACGCCGTACCGGATCCGATACCCCTGCCGGTTCACTCCGGCTAACGTGTTGTCGACGAGCTGGTAATTCGATTTCAGCCACGGTCCGGGCCAGGACCATGCCACGCTCCACACATTTTCCGGCGTTCCGTATGGAAGCACCGCGGTCGCATAGCGCGGCTCGAAACGATAGCCGTCAATATTGAGCGTTGCGCGGCCTCGATGGCCGGAAAAGCCGAGGTGGTAAAAACCGCCGGGCCGATTTGTGTTTGGTTCAAGAACACCGTCGGCGCTATACCACGCGCGACCCGCTTCAGCAACGGCGTCGACGGCATCACTGATGTGAAACGCCGCTCGCACTCCGGCGATCGTTTCAATTTGTCCGCCGAGGGTGCTGCTCGGCAATGGTCCCTGCGGCCCCGGGTTCGTCTTTGCATCGGCTCCGAATAGCGTGCTCGTCAATAGAGGATCACCGCCGGTTACAAGGTGCAGCAAGGAAGCCGAATAGCGCGTCCCTTCACCGTGGTCAAAAACAAGTGAAGCGATAGAAACGCGCGCCGATGTTCCGGGCAGTGATGGCAAGGCGGCGTCCGTGACTTCGAGCGTGCCAATGCCGTGATGAACGGTGAAATCGATTCCGTGCAGTGGCAATCCGGGTTCGGGACTGGGCCACGAATCTAAAGAAGGTGGTCCGCTGCCGAGCGTCTCGGCGGTGGCGATTCCGATCGCCGGGGTCACATTTGTCAGCGTTGGCTGAATGAAGACGAAGCGGTCGGTCTGGTTGAGATCGAAGAAACCACCGCGCACGTTCCAGCTTCCGTCATGCGCGCCAACTGATCCGAAGAGCGGTGCGATCGCAGAGGCATCTGCTTCATCTTGGTTCGCGTGTGTTGGAAAACTAATGTGATACGGGAGCGTTGTGAAGCCGAGATGCGGATTCAGGGTCGGCATTAAGTTTTCGCCCCAATACGCCGCATTCTGCATGCTGCCCGTGACAAGACCGGCGCCGATGATTAAGGATGCGTCGTACCGGGAGCCGATGTAACGAGCCGTGATGTTCGCCTGCGCGATTCCGGCAATGCCCGGCGTTTGAGGAGCGCTCGAAAAGGTGTCGTAAGGCGTCATCGGCGAGAGCGGTGAGCCCAAAATAAATCCAGGTCCTTCGGGCGGCGTCAGCCCTGGACCGCTGGCTGCCGTATCAATAAAATCGGTGGACGAATCGAACGAAAAATGCAATCCGGGCGTCGGCGATGGCGAGGCTGTGGGCTGAGGGGACACGCTCGCCGCGGGAGATGGCGACGGCGATGGACTAGGCGATGGACCGGCTTGTGCGAGAGCTGCGCGCTGTGTAAACGCGAATACCAGAGTTGCGACAACCAAGGCATGCACTATCCAGGAAGATCCCGCCTTACGCAACGGTGCAACTTTCTGCCTTGGCGCCGCTGTGTCCGCTAGCGGACCGGAAAAGACTGGTATACTGAACTTGGCGATGGAAGAGCACCAACGTCCAGCACATTACAATCGGCTGCTGCGTCTGCTGCCGCCCGACGAGTTAGCAATCGTCATGCCGATGCTAACGTTCAAACGTTGGCAGCTCGATGAGACGATTTACGATTTGAATGCTCGCCTGCACTGCGTCTACTTTCCGCTCACTGCCGTTTCGTCGAACATCGTAATGATGGAAAGCGGCGCGGCGGTTGAAACGAGTACGGTAGGGCGCGAGGGAATCGTCGGCGCGCACGCTGCATTGGGCTCGGAACATGTTGCGACAAAAACGCTGTGCCAGGTTCCCGGGCAGGTCGCATCTATGGAGATCGATGACTTCCGCCGTAGCCTCGAAGTGCTCCCGCGATTTCGATATTTCACCGGCCGCTTCAACGTCTTCTTTATCAACGTTGTCTCGCAAACGGCGGCGTGCAATCGGCTGCATCGCGTCGAGGAGCGGTTAGCACGATGGCTATTGATGACCCACGATCGCGTTCTGGGCGAGACGTTACCGCTCACGCAGGAACTGCTCAGCATCATGTTGGGCGTCAATCGTCCTGCGGTAACCATTGCCGCCGGTGCGCTACAGGAAGCGGGCTTGATCACGCTCGGGCGCGGATTGATTACGATCGAAAGCCGTCCAGGTCTTGAAAGCGCGTCGTGCGAGTGCTACGCGGTCGTCAATCGCGAGCTCGACCGATTGCTGCCGGATACCGTCGAAATAAGACTCGCGCCGGAAGAAGTTCCCGAAGAAGCCTCCGTGTAGGGCGTCAACCCGCCGGTAAAGCGCGTGACGTTTAAGCAGCCGCTCGATTCGGTATTGTTTCGCAGGTGGGAAAGGAGCGCGAGCGAGAGCCGGCGTTAGCGCCGAAACCGGCCGAGTGGCAGCGCGTTGCAGCGGAGTTTGTCGGCACCTTTTTGCTGACGTTCGTCGCCGCCGGTGCCGACTCGGTCGAATATGCAACGAACGGCCTAATCGGCCACGTGGCACGGTATGCCGCTCCGGGGCTGCTCATCATGGCGATGATCTGGAGTCTGAGCGCGATTTCAGGCGCTCACATTAACCCTGCGGTTACCCTCGGCTTTGTCGCCCGCCGGTGCTTTCCGCTGTACCGCATTCCAGGGTATCTCATAGCGCAGTTCGCAGGCGCGATCGCTGCGGCGGCATTGCTTTACGCGATTCTGGGTAGTCAGATGCAGCACGGCGTTACGAAGCCCAGCGTGCCCTTCACCGACATACAGGCGTTAATTACCGAAATCACGTTGACGTTTATTCTCATGTTTACGATTTTGGCAACGGCGGAAGAGGAGGCGGTGGTGGGAAAGAACGTCGCGCTAGCCGTCGGTGGGATCATTGCCATGTGCGGTTTGGCGTTTAGTCCGCTCAGCGGCGCATCGATGAATCCCGCGCGATCACTGGGGCCGGCGGTGATCGCGGGCAGTTTCGGGCATATTTGGGTGTACCTCATTGGCCCGATCGTCGGCGCCCTGTTGGCAACGGCCGTTGTCGAGCTCATTTTTGGAAATCCCTCGCAACCCGCGCGCGAGGCCGCTCATGGAAAGCACAGATGAAAAAGAACATTAATGCGACGCATTATGACCACATCCCGAGTTTCCCGAACAAGGGAAAAGATCGCATCGTTCACGGGATCATTGAGACGGTAAAGGACAGCCCCTGTAAGTACGCACTGAAAAGCGACTACGGAATTATCGAGTTTAGAGAGCCGCTGGCAAAAGGGTTAGAGTGGCCATACGACTATGGCTTCATTCCGCAGACGCTAGCCGATGATGGCGATCCGATGGACCTGCTGTATTTGAGCGAGTACGGAAGTTTTTCAGGCTGCTTGATCCAAGCGCGTTTGCTCGGTTCGATAAAATTGAAGAAAAACGGCGTTGAGAACGATCGGTTGATTGGTGCGCCGCTTCGAGTGGATGATTGTAAGCAGCCGACGGACGGCTATGACGACATCTCGGATCTTCCAAAGCACGAGTTGGACAAGATCTGCAAATTTCTGACCCAGTATTCGGAGCGCCAGGGAAACGACATCGAATTGATCGGTCCGATTCAGGCGGACGCCGCGATGAAGACGATCATGGACGGGCGCAAGAAATACAAAAAATCACAAAAGTAGCCCCCAGTACCGTGCTGCTGGACGTTGACGGCACGCTCGTTGACAGCAACTGGCAGCACGCTGAGGCGTGGTCACAAGCCTTCGCGGAGTTCGGCTTTTCATTTTCGGTGCAGCAGATTTTCCCGTATATCGGCATGGGCGGCGACAAAATGACGGCTAAGCTATTGCCAAGAGTCGAGACACGCGAGCATCAGAAGATGGCAAAGCGGCACTCGCAGATCTTCCTGGAGAAGTACGCGTCTCACGTACGCGCCACACCCGGCGCTCACGAGCTCGTGGCAGCGTTAGCTGCGCGCGCCAAACGTCCCGTGATCGCTACTTCAGCACACAAAGACGAGCTTGAGGCGGTGCTGAAATCGAGCGGCCTAACGGAATTGCTTGATTCGGCCGTGACGGCGGACGATGCGGACCGCTCAAAGCCGGATCCGGACATCATTGAAGTGGCTCTGAAAAAAACGAATACGCGTCCCGACGACGCATTGATGGTTGGCGACACGCGCTACGATATTGAGGCGGCGCATCGCGCGGGCGTACAAGCGATCGGGCTTGAATGTGGCGGGCATGACGCTGATGAGCTTCACGGCGCGCTCGCCGTCTACGTCGATCCGGCCGACTTGGCGCGCCACCTTGACGAAGTCTAGCTTGCCAGCATCGTCCGGAGCGTTTGCGCGTTTTTGATCGCGGCCGCGCGCGTGTCGTTGTTGAAGTAGATGAAGACGTCGCGCGCTTGATCGGCGAGCTTTAAAATGCGGTTTCGCCAGCGTTTCAAGGTAAGCTTCGGATAGGAACCGGCATACAGCATTAGGTAGCCGTGCAAGCGGACGTAAGCGAGATCTGAGGACGTAACGACGTCCGGAACGCGCATGCCAGGGTAGTCATGAATGCAGAACGCAGCGTTGTGCTCTTTGAGGATTGCGTACGTAGTCGGAACGAGCCACGTCTTATTGCGGAACTCGACGACATAGCGAAATGCCGCGGGCAGTTTGGCGAGAAATTGCTGCAACCGCTCATCATCCCGTTCAAGGTAAGGCGGGAACTGGCAGAGGATCTGCGCGAGCTGCTCCGTGCGAAAGCAGCGTACGCGGTTCATATAGTTGAAGATGAATTCGTCAACCCGCGGCGCCAATGTCTTCCGATGCGTGATGAGGCGGCTTAACTTGACCGTGAACAGAAAACCCGGGGGAACGGACTCGCACCACCGCGCAACTTGCTCTTCCTTTGGAAGGCGGTAGGTCGTCGCGTTCAGTTCAACAGTATCAAAGTGCTGCGCGTAGTATGTGAGCCAGCTTCTTTGCGCTACGCCTTTCGGGTAGAAACGATTTCGCCAATCGCCGTACACCCAGCCGCTCGTTCCAACGCGAATCAAGAATCGTTACGAGCCCTTTGCCATGAAGTAAAACATCGCGAGCGTCGCTATGCCCATTAACGCGAACGTTGCCCAGCCCCAACCTCGAGCAAGTGCTGAAGGCCGCCACTCGCCCATGATCTTGCGCTGTGAAGCCAGCCAGACGATGACGGCAATGATGGGTACGGCCGCGACACCGTTGAGGATCGCAGACCAAAAGAGTGCTCGAATCGCATTGATCTTGAGTAAATTCATGCCGATTCCCACGACGATGCCTGCGGCGATGATGAGGTAAAACTTCGGCGCGCGCGATGGCGCCTCGCCCAGACCTTCGCGGAATCGGAACGTTTGGGCCGCGATGTATGCCGATGAACCCGCTAAAACTGGAACCGCCAACATGCCCGTGCCGACCATGCCGAGCGTAAAAAGCACCGCCGCAAAATTGCCCGCAAGCGGGCGCAGCGCTTCGGCCGCCTGCTGCGCCGTTGCGATATCGTGTCTGCCGTGCGCGCCCAGCGTCGCCGCGGTCGTGACGATAATGAAGAACGCGACGAGGTTCGAGTAAATCATGCCGGTGTTGACGTCGAGGTGCATATCCTTAACGGATTGGGCGTCGGTACCGCGGCGCGACTGCAGCGTCGTATTGCCGGCCTCTTTCTCTTCCTCAACCGTAAGCGCGGACTGCCAAAAGAAGAGATACGGCGTGATGGTCGTGCCGAGCACGCCAACCATGGTGGAAAGCCAAGCGCCGTTCAATTGGACGTGCGGAACCGCGAATTGAAAAAGAACGCGTAGCCACGGCGGATGAACAACGAACGCCGTAACGATGTATGCGAAGAGCGCAAGAGTCAACCATTTGAAAATTCGCGCGATCATGCCATAGGAGAGCCACGTCTGCGCGGCGAGCAAAGCAACGCCGAAGAAGAATACTAAGGCATCAACCGGGATCGGTACCACCAAGTGAGCGGCGTCAGCCATGCCGCCGATATCGGCACCAAGATTGAACGTGTTTGCGGCAATGACTAAAATGGCGAGAGTGTACGCGAGCCAAAGCGGCACCGTCTTGCGAATGACGGCGCCAAGCCCTTGACCGGTGACCATTGAGATGCGCGCGCACATGCCTTGAATGACGGCCATCATCGGCGTCGAGATCAGCGTGAGCCACAGCATTGAAAAGCCGGTGGCGGCACCGGCTACAGAATACGTCGAAATCCCGGAGGGATCGTCATCGGCGGCGCCGGTGATGAGCCCCGGGCCGAGCACTTGAAAAAACCGCAACACTCGAGCGCCCAGCGTTGCAGACTGCGGCGCCGTGCGAGCCTCCGTGGTCATATCATTCACAAAGCTTCCCCAAGCGCTCGGCGTTCAAACGAGCGACTGCTACAAGTCGCGGCTGGCTGCGGCCGTGACGCTTGCGTACTCGCTCGCGAAGAGCTGTTCGAAGAGATCTTGCTCGGCCGGAACCTGCATATTCTTGATACGGTGTCGACTGCGGTTTATGACAGCCGCGGAACGGGGTATCTTCGGCGCAAAGGAGGGCTACCCGATGAGTGACACCGACGATCGAACGAACCTCGAAGATGAGCCGGATACCGAGGGCGAGGACCTC
>Ga0213876_10002286_pt1 | contig 11307 bp, 8 predicted proteins | sample BarmaccomBMRX_R9_FD_160113 | JGI IMG/M metagenome (GOLD analysis project Ga0213876, IMG submission 160113) | Root-associated microbial communities from Barbacenia macrantha in rupestrian grasslands, the National Park of Serra do Cipo, Brazil - RX_R9 | ecosystem: Host-associated > Plants > Roots...
GTCGATCGCGTCCGCCGCCATCATTCTGCTGTCGGGAACGGCGGCTTACGCCTTCGCCCGGCTTAAATTCAAATTCAAGTCGGTCACCTTAAGTTCCTTGCTGATCCTGCAAATGTTTCCCATGGTGCTCGCGTTGGTCGCCATTTATTCCATCCTCGATTTCCTGGGTCAATACGTCCGGTGGCTGGGCCTCAACACCCAACCGGGTCTGATCCTGGTCTACCTCGGTGGCATTTCAGGTTATATCTGGATGATCAAAGGCTACTTCGAGACGATCCCGGAAAGCATGGAGGAATCGGCTCGTATCGATGGCGCCTCTCAGTTTCAGACGTTCATGCGGATCCTGCTGCCGATGAGTCTGCCCATTTTTGCGGTGGTCTTTATCCTGTCATTTATCGCGTTCATGTCGGAATACCCCGTGGCCTCGATCGTCCTGCAGGCGCGCAGTAACTGGACCTTGGCAGTCGGGGCCAATTCCTTCCTGGCGGAGCACGAAAAGCTCTGGGGCCGGTTTTCGGCTCTGGCTGTCCTGAGCGGCCTGCCTATCACCGTGATGTTCCTGCTGTGCCAGAAGTTTATCGTCGGCGGTTTAACGTCCGGCGGCGCCAAGGAATGAACGGGGCCTTTCCAAGCGGCATCAAGAAACATCCCGAAAGAACGCAACGTCTTCTACTACCATTTAGACCGTTGTCTTGGTCGAATTCCGGCGGGATTTCAGCCCCGAAAGGGCAGTTTCCTAGGGTAAACCCTGGGTTTCCGCTAAGTTCTCACGGCCCGTTGGGCCTGAAACCGTGGTAGGGGCGCGGAGCGTCCGGCAGCACCCCCTCCGCCGGAATTCCGCCCGAATAACCGTCTACATGGTATAGCTCCATTCCCCGGCCCGGGATCGCTTGGCATGATGATCATACAGGACCCCTTTCTCGCGGCCGGCTCGCAGGTTGGGCGCGATCATTCATCGTACGCGTTGAATTGCCGGCCTGCTCTCCGGTTGCACTCCTGGATCCATGGAGAAACGGCTACTAGGTAATTCCGGACTTGAAGTGCCGGTGGTCGGCATGGGTACCTGGCGAACCTTCAACGTGCGCGGCTCCGCACCGGAATCTAATGCCTGCGCGGTGGTCGACCACGCGTTGGCGGTCCGGGCAAACTTTTTTGATTCGTCTCCGATGTACGGGGAAGCGGAACGTGTGTTGGGGAGGGCACTTGAGGGGCGAAGAGACGCGGCCATCGTGGCCACAAAGGTCTGGGCGGGCTCACCCGCGGAAGGCCGCGCGCAGATCAAGCGGGCTATGCTGTTTTTTGGCGGACGCATCGATCTCTACCAAATCCATAATCTGGTGAGTTGGCGCGATCACCTGCCGGTCTTGGAAAAACTGAAAGAGTCAGGGCAAGTCGCTGCCATCGGGGCAACGCATTACAGCGCGGGCGCATTCGGTGACCTCGCCGGCGTGATGCGGACCGGGCGCATCACTGCCGTCCAGATTCCCTACAATCCGGTGCAGCGCGAGGTGGAGTCAACAATCCTCCCCTTGGCGGCCGAGCTCGGGCTGGGTGTGGTGGTCATGCGGCCCTTCGGTGAGGGTGCCCTGATGCGACGGGTTCCGCCCGAGACCGACCTCAAACCCTTAGCCGCTTTCGGCGTGAGGTCCTGGCCGCAGGCATTGCTCAAATGGATTCTGAGTGACCCCAGGTGTCACGTGGCGATCCCTGCAACCTTGAACCCCGGTCGCATGGACGAAAATGCAGGCGCGGGGAGCCCCCCCTGGTTCGGGCCGGATGAAAGGGCCTACGTTTCCCGACTGAGCGGACGGATCTGACGTGGAGCGCTCGCCGCAGCCGCCCAGGCCTGCTCGTCTGCCTTGAGGATGCTATATTGTCCCTATTCAGACCGGTTCGAGACTGGATTCTGGCGTGGGCATGACGATTCCGGGCCTCCGGTAGGTCAAGGGGATGCAGGAAGCGCAAAAGGTTGCTTAAGCGATTTTTCGACGTAATATGGTCGCTTGATGCCGCGCTCGAAGCACTCCTGGTAGTCGAGGGTGGCTCCCCCCAGGATTCCAAGTTGGCTTTCATGAGCAAGACCGGCAGCGTGGCGACTCCCGCCACGAGCGCCCCGGGGGGGAGCCGGTACCACGCGTCTGCTTCGACCGGTTACGTTACAAACAGTTAGCCAACCATCCACCCGGTGAGATTAGACATGATTAAGAAAAGTACCCGCGGCAAGGCGTTGCTGGCGGTTATGACGGGCATCGCCTTGATCGGTGCCGCGCACGCAGACACCAAGAAGATGCGCATCGCGTTCTCCAACAACTATGCCGGCAATTCCTGGCGGCAAGCCATGTTGAAGAGCTATGACATCGTGACCAAAAAAGCGGTTGCTGACGGGATCGTAGCCGCTGCCGACGTGTTTACTACGGCCGACAAGGAAGTGCCGACCCAGGCGGCGCAGATCCAGAACCTGATCCTTCAAGGCTATAACGCAATCGTTATTAACGCGTCCTCACCGGACGCCTTGAACGGCGCCATCAAGCAGGCGTGCGACGCCGGCATCGTGGTTGTCTCTTTCGATGGAATCGTCACCGAGCCGTGCGCCTGGCGCGTGGTCGTCGACTTCAAAGACTACGGCACCCAGGAAGTTGAACACCTTGCGAAATGGCTCCCGAAAGGCGGCAACCTCCTGGAGATACGTGGCCTTGCCGGCACGTCGATCGACGACGCGATCCACAGCGGGATCGCGGAAGGCGTCCGCAAGCACCCGGAATTCAAGATCGTCAGCAGCGTCGAGGGCGACTGGGACCAGACCACTGCGCAGAAGGCCGTAGCGACCGTCCTGCCCTCCCTCGCTGAAATCGTCGGCGTGGTCGACCAGGGCGGTGACGGGTACGGGGCCGCGCAGGCCTTCACCGCAGCCAAGCGCAGGCTGCCGATCATCATCATGGGCAATCGTCAGGATGAACTCGAATGGTGGAAGGATCAGAAGCAGAAGAACGGCTACACGACGTGGTCGGCCTCCATTGCACCCGGCGTCTCGACGCTCGCATTCTGGATCGCGCAGCAGATCCTTGACGGACGCAAGGACATTCCGCATGACCTGGTCGTGCCTTACCTCGCCTTTGATCAGGATAACTTCGAGGCCGCCCTGGCCAACATTCCGGCCGGGGGCGTTGCCAGCCACGAATACACAGTAGAGGAGGCCAAAAAGGCGATCGAATCCAACACGAACAAGACGGCCGACAAGACGGCGGACGCGAGCGCGAGTAAGTGACGGCGCCTGCCCCGTCGCCCAGCGGCGTCCTTGGAGCCCGGTTGAATTAGTTCCCGTGTCTCATGCCTCCGGTAACCACGAACATCGTCAGGTTGGACGGCGTCGAAAAGCACTTCGGCGCCGTGCGAGCGCTTGCGCAGGTTGATTTCTCCGTCGACAACGGCGAGTGCGTCGGGCTCGTGGGCCATAACGGGGCCGGCAAATCGACGCTCATGCACGTCCTGGCCGGTACGCTCACGCCCGACCGTGGGCAGATCATCGTCCGGGGTGAGGCGCGCCAAGGGTATACGGTGGTCATGGCGCAAAAGCTGGGTATCCGGTGCGTATTTCAGGAATTATCGCTTTGCCCCAACTTGAGCGTGGCTGAGAACGCGCGGGTCTTTCACCCCGGCATCACCGGTTGGGGCTGGCGCAGACGAGCCGGCAACCTCATTCGCGGCAAACTTGACGAGATGTTTCCAGGCCACGGCATCGCTCCCGATGCGCTCGTCGGCGAGATGCCGATCGGCAAACGCCAGATGGTCGAAGTGGCGCGCGCGTTCACGGTCACCAAGGCTCCGCTGCACCTCGTCATCCTGGACGAACCGACCTCGTCGCTCGACAGCCATACCGCCGGGCAACTGCTTGCCTACGTGCGGCGGGTGGTGGCGAGCGGCGTGAGCTGCATCCTGATCTCGCATCTCCTGCGCGAAATCCTCGATTATTCCGACCGGATCGTGGTGATGCGTGACGGCGCGGTCGTCACTTCCGGACGCGCATCCGGTTTCAACCGCGACAGTTTAGTGATCGCCATGGGCGGGGCTGCGGCCGGCCCGGCGCGGCCGGAGGAGGCCGCCGCCAGCCTGCGGCGCACGACCCCGGTGCGAGTCCGCGCACGGCCGGCGACCCAGCGCGACGGCAGGGAACTCGTCGCCCACGAGGGCGAGATTATCGGGCTCGCCGGTCTTGCCGGGCATGGCCAGACCGAGTTGTTGATACGCATATTCAGCGGCGCGTCTCGTCGTTTACCCGGCGCCGAGGTGACCGCGCCCGTGGCGCTCATCGCCGGTGACCGGCAGACCGACGGGGTCTTTCCGCTCTGGTCGATTGCTGAAAATATCGGCATTCGTTCGATCGCGGCGCTGCGCAAGGGCCTGCTGATCTCTTCCCGGCTTGAGGAAGGCTTTGCCGAGCGCTGGCAGAAGCGCATCAAAATTCGTACCCCCGACCTGCGTAACAACATCTTGTCGCTCTCCGGCGGGAACCAACAGAAGGCGTTGTTTGCCCGGGCGCTCGGTTCCGAAGCGAAGATCGTGCTCATGGACGACCCCATGCGCGGCGTCGATATCGGCACCAAGCTCGAGGTTTACGACCTTATCCGCGCCGAGGCGGAGGCCGGCCGCACATTCCTCTGGTACACCAGTGAAGCGGATGAACTGAAGAATTGTGACCACGTCTATGTGTTCCGCAGTGGCCGGATCATTGCGGACCTGCATCGTAACGAACTTAGCGAGGAGCGCGTCATCCAATCCTCCTTCCAGGAGGTCACCTGATCATGGCTTCCGTTGCCGCCCCACGTGCCCCACGGGTCACTTCCAGCCGTTTCCGGGTGCCGCGCCGGTTTCTGCGGGCGGCCCTGCCGGGCCTTTCACTCGCGCTCGTCATCCTCGCCATCGGCAAACTTAACCCGCGTGCAGTCAGCTATTTCGGGCTTAACCTGATGCTCAACCTGGGCATTCCGGTGGCGCTCGCCACCATCGCCCAGATGTTCGTCATCACCGTGAACGACCTTGATCTTTCGATCGGGACGTTCGTCAGCTTCGTGGGCTGCGTCACCGCGACGTGGCTCCGCGACGCGCCGCTCCTTGGCGTTGCCGTCCTTCTCGGGGGCGTCGCCGTGTATGCGTTCCTCGGCGCAGTGATCCACCTGCGAAACGTTCCGTCGATCGTGGTAACGCTCGGCATGTTTTTCGTCTGGCAAGGCCTGGCCATCCTGGTCCTGCCCAAGCCCGGCGGCAAGGCGCCCGTCTGGCTGCATGACTTGATGAATTTCCGTACCCCGTATGTGCCGTTTCCCATCGTGGCAGCCATCGTGATCGGGGTCGTTGTTCACGCCGGGCTGATGCGAGGTTCGTACGGGGCGATCCTGCGCGGCTCCGGCGGCAACCCGAACGCGATCGGCCGGGCCGGATGGTCGTTGCTGAAGATCAAGGTCATCATGTTCGCGCTGGCCGGCGTATTCGGGGTCCTCTCCGGACTGGCGTTGATCGGCCTGACCACGTCGGCCGACGCCAACATCGGCAAAGGTTACACCCTGCTTTCGATCGCGGGCGTTATCCTGGGCGGCGGCGAGTTCGTCGGCGGGCACACGTCGCCGATCGGTGCGGTCATCGGCGCCCTGACGCTGACGCTCGCCGGTTCACTCCTCAACTTCATGCGGATCTCGCCCGATTGGCAGGTCGGCGCACAGGGCGCGATCCTGATCATCGTCCTCGCCGCACGCGCCCTCATCAACCAGACCGGCGGGAGGGCGCCGTGAAGTTAAGGGGAAACGGCAACTTTCTGGCGCGGCCATGGATCTGGTCCTACCTGGGTGCCTTGCTGGTTTGGCTTGCGGCCATCGCCTTCACGCGCGGTTATGGGGCCGGCGGCATGATCACGGCAGCGCTCGCACTTGCCGTCTTCTGCGTAATCACCGGCGTCGCTCAAATGTTCGTCATCACCCTCGGACCGGGTAACGTCGATTTGTCGTTGCCGGCTAATATCGGGCTGGCGAGCGCGGTTGCCATGAAGGTGATGCATGGCTCCGATTCGATGATTGCCGCCGGTCTGCTCGCGGCGCTTGGCTCCGGCTTTAGCATCGGCATCGCCAACTACCTTCTGATCCGGCTGTTGCGAATCCCCCCCATCATCGCGACCCTTTCGGCGAGCTTTATCGTCCAGTCTGCCGGTATTGCGTACGGTCGCGGCTTGCAGATCAAGCCGCCACCCGGTTTTGCCGCGATTACTACTGCTCAACTCGCAGGAATGCCCTTGATGGCAATCGGCACGGTCATCTTCACCGTCGGGGCCGGAATCCTGTTGCACCGGACGATCTACGGCCGGTCGGTCCTCGCCATCGGGCAGAACCCGCGTGCCGCCTGGCTCGCCGGAATCGCGGTTGAACGGGTCCGGTGCGCAACTTATGTCCTGAGCGGAGCGCTCGGCGGGATCTGCGGAGCACTGCTGGCCGGCTATTTCAGGGGATCGTCGCTGGAGATCGGCGACGAATACCTGCTCGCCTCGATCGCGTGCGTCGTGATCGGCGGAACTTCGGTTAGCGGGGGCAAGGCCAATGTGCCCGGGTTATGGGGGGCGGCCCTCTTCCTGGTGCTCCTGCTCACCATGCTTAATACTTTCGGTGTAAGCGCCGGCATACGTCTGCTGGTCACCGGATTCGTCATCATCGCCGTGATCGTCATCGCCGGCGGCCAGAAGCCGCTGAGGTGAAAACTCAGTCCTCCGGAACGGCGCGACCCTTGCGAATCAACATGCCCATAAAGATCACCCACCTGACCGCCCACGACATTCGTTTTCCAACCTCGCGCACCCTCCAGGGATCTGACGCGATGAACCCTGCCCCCGATTATTCCGCAGCCTACGTCATCCTCTATACCGATGCGCCGCAGGGCTATTCCGGCCACGGATTGACCTTCACAATCGGCCGCGGAAACGAAATCTGCGTAGGGGCCGCGAGACTGCTCGCCCCCCTCGTTGTCGGCGCGACGCTGGAGGAGATCGTGGCTGATATGGGCGCGTTCTGGCGTCACCTCACCGCGGGCGACAGCCAACTGCGTTGGATCGGTCCGGAAAAGGGCGCCATTCACCTCGCAACTGCCGCCATCATCAATGGTTTATGGGATTTGTGGGCGAAGGCGGCGGGCAAACCGGTGTGGAAACTCTTGGTTGACCTGAGCCCGCAGGAATTGGTGCGCTGCCTGGATTTTACTTATGTCACCGATGCGCTGACGCCTGGTGAAGCCCTCGCGATGCTCGAGCGCAACGCGGCGGCCAAATCCGAACGCGAACGTGAAATGGAGACCCGGGGTTACCCTGCCTACACCACCGCCGCGGGCTGGCTTGGTTATTCTGACGACAAGATGCGCCACTTGGCGCGGGAAGGGGTGGCGGCGGGTTGGACGCATTTCAAACAGAAGGTCGGCGGTGACATCGAAGCCGATATCAGGCGCGCCCGCATCCTGCGTGAAGAGATCGGCTGGGAACGGAAGCTCATGATGGACGCCAACCAGGTCTGGAATATCGATCAAGCCGTCAGCAGCATGGGCCGGCTTGCGGAATTTAAACCGTGGTGGATCGAAGAGCCCACCAGCCCGGATGACATCCTGGGCCACGCCGCCATTCGTAAACAGATCGCGCCGATTGGTGTGGCGACCGGCGAGCAATGCCATAACCGGGTGATGTTCAAGCAACTGCTCCAGGCGGAAGCCATTGACTTTTGTCAGATCGACAATGCACGCCTCGGCGGCCTGAACGAGGTCATCGTCGTGTTGTTGATGGCGGCGAAGTTCGGCGTGCCGGTTTGCCCGCACGCCGGCGGCGTCGGCCTCTGCGAATACGCCCAGCACGTCTCCATCTTCGACTACATTTGCGTGTCGGCGTCGCTCCAGAATCGCGTGCTCGAATACGTCGATCACCTGCACGAGCATTTCTTTGATCCGGTCGTCATCAGCAAGGGGCGTTACATGCCACCACAGAACGCCGGCTACAGCGTCACCATGCGGCCCGAAACGCTTGAGCAATTCGAGTTTCCTGCCGGACCCGCCTGGAGGTAGTCGGCGCATTGGTACTCGGTTGTATTTTGCTCTGGAGATCGATCCCCGCTTTGTCGGCACCCGCGGGAATTTGTAGTCAATGGACCTAACTAACTCGCGCTGCAACTTCGCCTGGAGTCTCGGTGTGGATCAAACTGCTTTTCCCAACTCATGCGGAAAGAGGGAATGAATCTTTCAATTTCTGAGCGGTGGGTAGGTGAATGGTCAAAAGTTCGTGCGCATGCGATCGAGAACAACGTTCTGAATATGCGGGTCCCGGCACCAGTTATGCGAACGAATCTTCGCCCGGCTACTTACACCTGTTCTCAGGACGGTTGAGCTGTCGTTGCCCCGGAGGGATCGCCGGGACAAAAATAGCTCAACAAACTTGAAAACCGGTGTAGCAGGAATTTTGGGCAACAGGCTTCAGGCGCGCACAACAACGGGCGACAGAGAATGGACGCGTCATCTCTGAGAAACGATACTCACAAAGAAGAGCGGATGAAGACGCCGATTCCTACCGGCGCAATACAGGCTCCCTTCCGAGATTCAAACCGTACAACTACCTGGTTGGCAGTGGACTCTAGGAAGACGTTGTGCTAAGAAGATGGTGTGCGCTGATCTGCAGCGTCATTTAGACTGCCGGCACCAAACGTCGCCTCCGGACCAAAGGTTTCCGGGGCACTGGGAAGTTCTGGAGTCCAATGAATCAAAGAATCGATCGAAGCCGTAACTTCTTCACGGACCTCCTTCCGCACGCCATTGCACAGTGTCACAGCCGGTTCTGGTCTGGCTTAAGGGCTAAAGCCAGGTCGTTCCTTGGGTTAGTGGACCCATCCCCAGCAAACCAGGGTCGGCCGATGCGCATTTGCATGGTTACGTACTCCTACTACGAAAGCGACAACCGCGTGATTCGCTACGCAGAATCATTGGTGCAACGGGGGGATACGGTGGAGGTGCTTGCGCTGCGCCGCAGTCCGGAGACGGCGAAGGAAGAGGTCGTTTGCGGGGTCAAAGTGTTCAGGATCCAAGATCGGCTTGGGAAACGAGAGCAGTCGGGTTCATCGTTCCTGTGGCCGCTATTTCGCTTTTTGGCGGTATCTTCGTGGTGGGTCATGCGCCGCCACCAGCGCCAACGGTATGACTTGCTGCACTTGCACAACCTTCCCGACTTCATCGTCTTTGCAGGGTGGTATCCAAAGCTCACGGGCGCCAAACTCATTCTGGATATTCACGATATCGTGCCCGAGTTCTTTGCAAGCAAGTTCGCGTTGTCCAGCGATTCTACGCTGGTACAGTGGCTGAAACTGGTGGAAAAGGCTTCAGCGGCGTTTGCTGATTACGTCATTCTCTCCAATCATTTGTGGCTGGAGAAATTCATTGCGAGGTCCGCAGAAAAGGAAAAATGCTCGGTCGTTATCAATCACGTGGACGCTGCCATCTTCCGAACTCGACCAACCTACGGACGCGGTAACCTCAAGAATCCCGTGGTGTTGTTTCCCGGCGGCCTTCAGTGGCATCAGGGACTGGATATCGCCATTCGCGCATTTGCGAACTTTCGTTCGCGAATTCCAGAGGCGGAATTTCACATCTACGGAGACGGTATTATGAAGGCTCAACTCGTGGAGTTAGTAAACCGCCTCGATTTGCAAAACTCCGTTCGCTTTTTTGAGCCGGTGAGCCTCCGCGAGATCGCTGCGGTGATGGCCAAGGCCGACCTGGGTATTGTACCCAAGCGCGCGGATTCCTTCGGTAATGAAGCGTATAGCACGAAGATCATGGAATTCATGTCCGTAGGCGTGCCTTTGGTGGTGGCGGGCACAAAGGTTGACCGCTACTATTTCAATGACTCGGTCGTACGATTCTTTGAGCCAGGAAACGTCAACGCTTTGAGCGAAGCGATGTATGCCGTTTTGAGCGATTTCGATTCGCGGTGCGGAATGATCCACCGGGCATCCGAGTATGCGGTGCGCAATAGCTGGGCTAGCCGCAAGGCTGAATATCTTACGCTCGTCGATGCGCTTTGCGAACGCAACACCCTGCGCGATCGATTGGTCCTTCGATCCCCGGCCGGGGCGAGTCTAACCCCGCCTCGCGCAGTCGCAGCCGCGAGTTCCCGGCAAAGTTCAATTTCAACCGCGATGACTAACGAGAGATAGCGATACTCACAGCGCACATCTCCGACTACCCCGAGATCGTCGCCGTCGATGCATCCTTCTAACCATCTAAACTTGGGCAATGCGTACCGTGCGCCTTGATCGATGGCTGACGCTACGCTTGGCTCATCCCTTGCAGCGAGCGGATTTGGCGCGCACCATGGGCCGCCCTTTACCGATCTTGATGTATCACAGTATCTCCGATGATCTCGAGGACGGGATCCTTGCGTATTACCGCCTGGCGACCAGTCCGCGCTGCTTTGCGCAACAAATGGATTGGTTGGCTGAACTGGGGTACGTGGGCGTGGCGCTGGAAGGTTTGCTGGCACACCCACAGGAAAATACGCAGGGCAGGCGCCCCGTCGCGATAACGTTTGACGATGGGCTAAGCGACTTTTATACGACCGCCTGGCCTACGCTCCAGAAGCGGGGTTATGGTGCGACCATGTACCTGCCGACGGCATTTGTTAGCAATCACAGAAAAAGATGGAGAGGCAAGGCATGCCTAACCTGGAATGAGGTGCGCGAAATGCGCGCGCACGGGATTCAGTTCGGATCGCATACCTTGACTCATCCGGTCCTTTATGGTTTGCCGTTGCGTGAGATCGGGCGCGAGTTGACCGCATCAAAACAATCCCTTGAGCAGGAACTGGGAGAGGAAATCACAAGCTTCGCGTACCCGTATGCCTTCCCGCAAGAAGACCGGCGTTTTGCCGCGGCGATCAGGGCTCTGTTGAGCGAACGGCGTTACCGAACTTGCGTCACTACGATGGTAGGTCGATCGAAGATAAATGATGATCTTTTTTCCCTAAGACGCCTGCCGATTAACTCGTGCGACGATAAACAGCTGTTGAGAGCGAAGTTGGAAGGCGCCTACGACTGGGTGGGTTCTGCGCAGCATGCCTTCCGGTGGCTCAAGGGGTGGATGAATCAGGGACGTCGCCGGCGAAACGTCGACTGGTAAATACCCAAAAACGGGGCGCTCCGCAGCCGATTCATAAATCAGACGGCTCCCGCCGTCGACGTGTGCGGCGATCGCTGTCGCGTTACGCAGCTTGCGCTTGTCTCGATGGGCGGGTGGGGAATTCCCCGTCGC
>Ga0213876_10002287_pt1 | contig 11307 bp, 7 predicted proteins | sample BarmaccomBMRX_R9_FD_160113 | JGI IMG/M metagenome (GOLD analysis project Ga0213876, IMG submission 160113) | Root-associated microbial communities from Barbacenia macrantha in rupestrian grasslands, the National Park of Serra do Cipo, Brazil - RX_R9 | ecosystem: Host-associated > Plants > Roots...
GCTGATGCGGCGCAAGGGGAAGTTCGACGCCATCATCGTGGAAACGACGGGACTCGCGGATCCGGCGCCGGTCGCGCAGACCTTCTTCATGGACGAGAATGTCGGCGCCAAGACCAAGCTCGATGCCGTTGTCACCGTTGCCGACGCGAAGTGGCTGCGCGATCGCCTGAAGGACGCGCCGGAAGCAAAAAATCAGATCGCCTTCGCCGACGTCATCCTGGTCAACAAGACCGACCTCGTCTCAAAGGACGAGCTCGAGGATGTCGAGGCGCGCATTCGCGGTATCAATCCTTACGCAAAGCTGCACCGAACGCAGAAAGCGCAAATTCCGCTAAACGAAGTGCTCGGCCGCAATGCCTTCGACCTCGATCGTATTCTGGAGATCGAGCCTAATTTCCTGCACGGCGACGAGGACCATCATCACCACGAGCATGATCATGGCCACCATCATGACCACGGGCATGGTCATGACCATCACCACCACCGTGGCGGGCTGAAGCACTATCACGATGAAGACATGCAGTCGGTCGCGCTCAGGACCGACAAGCCGCTCAGCCCCGACAAGTTTTTCCCATGGATTCAGGGTCTCGTCGCCGAGGACGGCCCGAGCATTCTCCGCTGCAAAGGGATCGTCGCCTTCAAAGACGACCCGGAGCGCTACGTCTTTCAAGGCGTGCACATGATCCTCGACGGGGATCACCAGCGGCCTTGGAAAGACGGCGAAAAGCGGGAAAGCCGCGTCGTCTTCATCGGCAAGAACTTGCCTGAAGAAAAAATCCGCAAGGGCTTTGCGGGCGCTGCCGCTTAAGCCGTGACCGAACACGCCAATACGCCGTCGCTCACCGATCGTGTTCGTCCGGTCGATGCGCAAGGCACCGTCGTCGGCGTGCATTTTTTCGGCGACACGCCGGTTTTCGTCCTCGGCGAGGAAGCGCTGCTGTTCGCCCGCGAAGATGGCGTGCAGCGCGTTAATATCCATGCCGGAGGCATTCTGGCGAGCGCCGGCGATAGCGACCGCATTCTGACTGGCGGCGACGATGCGATGGCGGTCGTTACCGACGCGCAAGGCCGTCACAACTCCGTCGGCGCCGATAGCCAAAAAAAGTGGGTCGACCAGGTTGCCTTGGGTCCGGATGGGGCGGTGGCCTGGTCTGCGGGAAAAATCGCCCATGTGCGAACCGCGAAAGGTGAAGAACGTACTTTCGAAGCGCCTTCGACGGTTGCCGGGCTCGCCTTCGCGCCCAAAGGCTTTCGGGTGGCGATCGCACATTACAATGGCGTCAGCCTCTGGTTTCCTAATGTTCACGGCGCGCCCGAGCGGCTCGAATGGAAAGGCTCGCACCTCGGCGTCGGCTTCAGCCCGGACGGAAAATTTCTGGTGACCACAATGCAGGAGCCAACTCTGCATGGCTGGCGGCTCGCCGATCAAAAGCACATGCGGATGTCGGGTTATAGCGCGCGGGTGCGCAGCTTTGGCTGGAGCGCCGACGGCCGGTTTCTCGCGACGTCGGGTTTCGAACAGCTCATCCTGTGGCCCTACGACGGCAAAGACGGTCCGATGGGTAAGCAGCCGAGAATCCTGGCTCCGGGCAGCGCGCGGGTCGCGGTCGTTGCTTGCCATCCCAAACAGCCGGTCGTGGCCGCAGGTTATGCGGATGGGCTCGTTTTGCTGGTCCGTATCGACGATGGCGCCGAAATACTGGTGCGCCGCCCGGAAGGCAGCCCCGTCACCGCGCTAGGTTGGAGCGAAAACGGCCGCCAATTCGCCTTTGGGATCGAAGATGGCAGTGCCGGCGTTGTCATGTTGTGATTGCGGCAAGATTGCGCGGGACAATTCGGCTGTCGTTCACCTTGCCCGACCTAGCCTGCATTAATCTGTCGACCCCTGGAGACTCTCGTATGCGCATTACGCTTCGCCAGTCCCTGCGTGCCGCTCTTGCTGCGACGGCCTTGTCCGTGCCGCTGGGTCTTGTGCCGGGAAGTCACGTCTTAACGCCGGCCTACGCGCAGGATTTGATCGATTTCCGCGCTGCGCTGGAGCCGTACGGCATGTGGCGCCCGCATCCGCGCTGGGGCGAGGTCTGGGTGCCCTTCGGCAAGTCGCGTCAGTGGCGGCCCTATTCGGTTGGCTATTGGGCCTACACCGAGGAGTGGGGCTGGTACTGGATCTCGGAAGACGACGAGGAAGATTGGGGCTGGGTGGCTTTCCATTATGGCCGCTGGTCCTTCGACCGCAGGCTCGGCTGGTTCTGGATTCCCGGCGACGAATGGGCCCCGGCCTGGGTGAATTGGCGGGGCAGCAACGATTATGTCGGCTGGGCGCCGCTGCCGCCCGACGATTATTACGACGCCTACGACAACGAGGCGATCTACTGGACTTTCGTCTCTCCGCGCTATCTGGCCGGCCCCGGAATACGTCGTTACTACGTGCCGCCCGAGCGGCGCGCGCCTCTCTTCCGCACGACGGTCATCATCAATCGCACGCTGCCGCTCGCTGGTGCGACCCGCATCGGCATCAATCCTGGCGTCGCACCGGGACGCATCGCGCGCGCTTCCGGCGGCGAGTTGCGGACGTTCACCGTGCGCCCGCGCGTGATCGCGGGTACGCAAGGCATTGCCAATGCGGTCAGCGTATCGCGCGAGGAGTTCTCGCGTCGTCAGCCGGGCGGACCGCCACAACAGCAACGCGGACCACGGCCGCCATCAGGCCAAAACCGGGTGGCGATCGAACCCGCGGGGGCAAGCATCAAGCCCGCCAATCTGGGTGCACCTCAGGCTTTGCCGCGCGGCGAGCGCGGTCGTCTCGGCCCCAATGCGCCGCGCGCGGCGCAAGGCGCGGACGTCAAGACACAGGCTCCCGCCGCGCCGGGCGCCGCTCCTCCATCCTCGGCACCAGCGCCGCCGGCGGCCGGGCCTGCTTCGCCTCCCGCTTCACAAGCTCCGGCCGGGCAACCGCCGGGCGCGCCACCCGCGGCGCGGCCGCCGGATGCACGGCCCGACGGACGGCCGGACGGCTTCCGTCAGCGTCCGATTGCTCCGCAGCAGCCGCCACCACCCGCGACCAACCGCGCCGCTCCGGGCGCGCCGCAGGCCCCGGTCGTCAACCGTCCGCCGGGCGCGCCTCCGGCCGGCGCGCCTGCGGCGCCCGCGGCGCCTCAAGCCGCCCCCGCAGCACCACCGCCTGCGCAACCGCAATCGCGGCCCGACGAGCGTAGAGGACCGCCGGATTTCGAGCGTCGCCGTCCGCCGCAAGGCGAACGGCCTGGCGGCCCTCAAGGAGCGCCTCCTGGACCGCCACCGGGTGCCGCGGCGCCTCCGCCCCAGCGTCCCGCGCCGCCTCCGGCTGCAGCACGCCCCGCACCGCCGCCGCCCCCTGCTGCGCCGCCGCCCGCTGCGGCACGCCCGGCTCCACCGCCGCCACCCGCAGCGCCGCCCCCTGCGGCTGCGCGCCCCGGACCGCCTCCTGGTCCGCCGCCAGGAGCGCCCCCCGCTGCGGCCGGCCGCCCGGCTGGTCCGCCGCCGGGAGGCAAGCCGCCGCCGAAGCCCGGCGAGCCGGAGGAGAAAAAGTAAGCGCGCAATAAAAAGGGCGGCCCGCAGGCCGCCCTTTTTATGCGATTGAGGTGAGGCGTTAGCTCACCAGTACGTTGCGGAATTGCCAGGGATCGGACTTGTCGATCTCTTCCGGGAAAAGTCCGGGCCGATTGGTGAGCGGCGTCCAGTCCGTATAGGTGCCGATCACCGGCCCGAGATAGGGCATCTGCACTTCGAGGCAGCGCCGGTAGTCCATCTCATCCGCTTCGACGATGCCGGCTTTCGGATTTTCCAGCGCCCAGACCATGCCCGCGAGCACCGCCGAGGTCACCTGCAGGCCGGTCGCGTTCTGGTACGGCGCGACGCGGCGCGTCTCCTCGATCGAGAGCTGCGAGCCGTACCAGTACGCGTTCTTCTTGTGGCCGTAGAGCAGGACGCCGAGTTCGTCGATGCCGTCCTCGATTTCGGTTTCCTCGAGGATGTGGACTTTCGGCTGGCGCTTGCCGGCTTGGCCGAACAATTCATGCAGCGACAGCACGGCGTCGTTGCAGGGGTGATAGGCGTAATGGCAGGTCGGCCGATACGCGACCTTGTCGCCACTTCGTACGGTGAAGTAGTCGGCGATGGATATCGCCTCGTTGTGGGTGACGAGGAAGCCGTATTGCGCCTGCGCGGTTGGTGTCCATGAACGCACGCGGGTGTCGGCGCCCGGTTGCAGGAGATAAATTGCGGCCTTGCACCCGTCTTTGTGCTCACGGCCGTTCTCCGGCATCCATTTCTCGTGCGTACCCCAGCCGAGCTCAGCGGGCTGCATGCCTTCGGAAACAAAACCCTCGACCGACCAAGTGTTGACGAAGACTTCGAGCGGCTTCGGATGGATGGCGCGCTGAGTGTCGCGCTCGGCGATGTGAATGCCTTTAACGCCGACATCCATCGCGAGCTTGGCCCAGTCCTCGCGGTTCTTGGGCTCGCTGAACTTGTGGCCGATATCCTTGGCGACGTTGACCAACGCCTGCTTGACGAACCACGAGACCATTCCCGGATTGGCGCCGCAGCACGAGACGGCGGTGGTGCCGCCCGGATTTTTCCGCCGCGTCTCCAGCAGCCGTTCGCGCAGCATGTAGTTTGAGCGCGCTTCCGGTCCGAGCGACGTGTCGAAATAGAAGCCGTGCCAGGGTTCGACGACGGTATCGATGTAGAAGCAGTTGATCTCGCGGCAGAGCTGCATCAGATCGACGGAATCGGTATCGACCGACACGTTCACGCAGAAGCCCTGGCCGCCGCCTTCGGTGAGAAGCGGCTTGAGCAGCTCGCGGTAATTGTCCTTGGTCACCGCCTTGTTGACGAAGCGGATGCCGCGATCGTCGAGCAGCTTGCGGTCCTTGGCTTCGGGGTCGATCACCACAAAGCGCTTCTTGTCGTACTGGAAATGCCGCTCGATCAGCGGGAGCGTGCCTTTGCCGATCGATCCGAATCCGATCATGACGATCGGACCACTGATCCTGGCGTGCACCGGCCAGTCAGCCATTCTGCTCAGCTCCCTTTATCCCCAAGCGGTAATAACGAAGCGAATCGCGCAAAGGAATAGCGGCGGCGCACTTTGCGCGCGGCATGTGGATGATTTCGCGGGACGTCAGGCGGCGCGCGGAACAAGTCGCGCGCGCGACGCAAGAGGCCGGTGACCGAGGATGCGCATCGATTCGCGCTCGCCGGTCGCGCGGATCGCACCGTCAGCGCCATCGAGCGCGCCAGCGACGAGCTCGCAACCGAGCAGCCGGGCGGGATCGGGCCGGCCGCGCATCGTCAGCGCCGCCGTTTTCTCTGCGGTGAAGCCGAAGCGACCGTAAAAGGACGCGTCGCCGACCAGCAGGATCGCCTTGTGACCGGCGCGTCCTGCATCGGCGATGGCGCGGCGCATGAGCGCCGAACCGATGCCGCGTTTTTGCGCGGCGGGATGCACCGCGAGGGGGCCCAGCAGCAAAGCTGGGCGGCCGTGACCGGCCTCAACCGGCCAGCAGCGCAGGGTGCCGACGATGCGGCCACGCTCGACGGCCACCAGCGCCGCCGCGGGCAAGCGCCCTTTCCGCAGCTTGGCGGAGGGCTTCGCATGACGTTCACTGCCATAGGCGACGTCGAGCAGCGCTTCACGCGCGCTGGCGTCGACCGGCCGTTCTTGTCTGATCGTGATCATGTTCGCGCAACCTCACTTCCGGTCGCCGCGCGGGCGACCGGAAAGAGCCAAGCGGGGCTCGATGGGGTTTAGATGTGATAGGTCTTCAGCGGCGAGAAGCCGTTGAAGCACACCGACGAGTAGGTCGCCGTATAAGCGCCGGTCCCTTCGATCAGCAGCTTGTCGCCGATCTCGAGGCTCACCGGCAGCGCATAAGGCTGCTTCTCGTACATCACGTCCGCGCTGTCGCAGGTCGGACCCGCGAGCACGCAGGGCGAAGTATCCGCGCCGTCGCGCGGGGTCTTGATCGGATAGCGGATCGATTCGTCCATCGTTTCGGCGAGGCCGCCGAATTTGCCGATGTCGAGATAGACCCAGCGGATGTCCTCTTCCTCGCTCTTCTTGGAGACGAGGACGACTTCCGTCTCGATCACGCCGGCATTGCCGACCATGCCGCGGCCCGGCTCGATGATCGTTTCCGGGATGCGGTTGCCGAAGTGCTTGCGCAGCGCCTTGAAGATGGCATTGCCGTAGGATTTCACCGTCGGCACGTTCTTCAGATACTTGGTCGGGAAGCCGCCGCCGAGATTGACCATCGACAGGTTCATGCCGCGCTCGCCGCACTCCTTGAACACCGCGGCGGCGGAGGCCAGCGCGCGGTCCCAGGCGTTGGTGTTGCGCTGCTGCGAGCCGACGTGGAACGAGATGCCGTAGGCTTCCAAGCCGAGCTTCTTGGCATGGTCGAGGACGTCCGGCGCCATGGCCGGTTCACAGCCGAACTTGCGCGACAGCGGCCATTCGGCGCCGACGCAGTCGAACAGGATGCGGCAGAACACTTTCGAGCCGGGCGCGACGCGCGCGACCTTCTCGACCTCGGCCTTGCAGTCCACCGCGAAGAGGCGGACGCCGAGTTCGAAGGCGCGCGCGATGTCGCGCTCCTTCTTTATGGTGTTGCCGTAAGAGATGCGGTCCGGCGTCGCGCCGGCGGCAAGCGACATCTCGATCTCGGGGACCGAGGCGGTGTCGAAGCACGAGCCGAGCTTGGCCAGAAGCGACAGCACCTCCGGCGCCGGGTTGGCCTTCACGGCGTAGAACACGCGCGTGTCGGGCAACGCCTTCGCGAAGGCGGTGTAGTTGTCTTTGATCACGTCGAGGTCGACGACGAGGCAAGGACCGTCCTCACGACGGCTCTTGAGAAATTCCCGGATGCGCTCAGTCATTGGCGCTAGTCCCCACAGCATTGGGCCACGAAGGGCCCGTGTTGCGTGAGCTTTGAGGGTGCGGTCGGACGTGCGCGTTGGAGAACGCACGCACCGAGCGACTCTCGTCACTCACTCAAGCGCTGCCTTGGATTGGATTGGGGAGACCCCGATCCGCACGTCTGGCGGCAAGGATGAACAAGCCTCTTCTGTTTCTCGATCCCGGGGTTGGACTCCCGAGAGGGACTCAGAAAGGCCCGATCGTCGTTGCTTCAAGGCGCGTCCCCTGCTGAGAGCAGGGTTTGCCGGTTTTGCCTCCGGCTGCCGGTCAGAGTTCTTGGAGAGGTTTTGGCTTCTCTCTCCAGGCGGCTGGCGGGCCTCTTGTCCCGCTACCTACCGACCGACACACGCCCACAGGCACGTGCGAAGTTGGGCACTCATGGAGATAGTGGATTCCAGCCGCGATGCAAGAAATTTATTACCGGCCGCGCAAATTATTCTTAACTTTTTTGAGGCGCGCCGGTCGCGCGCGTCACTCGGTGAAGGGCTCGATGCGCTTCGCGTTGCGCACGAACTGCACCATGATCGCGGCGCCTGCGGCGAGGAAGATGACGTCGAGCACCCGCGCCACGTAGCCGCCGAGCTCGAACAGGGTCGCGATTGCCCAGGAGCCGGCGAAGGCCGCGCCGAACACTTCGGCGCCGATCAGGATCGCGGCGCTCACCACGGTAAGCACGTTGAGCCAGTGGATCCGGCGTGGCGAACGGGCGGAAGCGTCCATTTTTTCTGCCTTCTTGCGGTCCCGTGAGCCGGGGGTTACGTCCAAGTTATGGCTCGCGGCGGGCGCAATGAAGCCGAACGGGACGGCGGGATCAAGGCAAAAGGAACTTCATGACGGCGGCATCGAACCCGTTACTGGCGGACTGGAGCGGCGCGTTTGGCCTGCCGCCGTTCGGCGCGGTCAAGCCCGAGCACTTTGGTCCGGCCTTCGAGGCGGCGCTCGCCGCTCACCGGGCCGAGATCGACGCAATCGCGGCCGCCAAGGCGCCGCCGAGCTTCGCCAACACCATTGAGGCGATGGAACGGGCCGGGCAGGCGCTCGACAAGGTGTCCAATGTCTTCTTTGTCCTGGCTGGCGCCCATACCAGCGACGCGATCGAGGCGGTCGAACGGGACATTTCCCCCAAGCTCGCCCGGCATTCCAACGCCATCTACCTCGATGCGGCGCTGTTTCGCCGAATCGACGAGCTTTGGCGGCGTCGGACCAGCCTCGGGCTCAATCCGGAGCAGGCGCGTGTTCTCGAGCGCTACCACATCCGATTCGCCCGCTCTGGCGCGGGCCTCGACCAGACCGCCAAGGATCGCCTGGCCGCCATCAACGAGCGGCTGGCGACTTTGGGAACCCAATTCGGCCAGAACGTGCTGGCGGACGAAAAGAGCTGGGCTCTCATCCTGGAAGAGAGCGATCTCGCCGGCCTGCCCGACTTTGCAAAGTCCGCAGCCAAGGCGGCAGCCGAATCGCGTGGCAAGCCTGGGAAATATGCGATCACTTTGGCGCGGTCCTCGATCGAGAGTTTCTTGCAGTTCTCCGCCCGCCGGGACCTGCGGGAAAAAGCCTTCGCCGCATGGACCAGCCGGGGTGAGAACGGCGGGGCTAGCGATAATCGTGCCCTGATCGCGGAGATGGTTGCGTTACGGGCGGAGCGGGCGCGTCTTCTCGGCTTTGCTTCGTTCGCTGACTATCGCCTCGACGATCAGATGGCGAAGACACCCGCCAATGCCCGCAAGCTGCTCGACGAAGTCTGGGGACGCGCCAAGGCGCGCGCGGGACAAGAGCGCGATGCGTTGCAGAAAATGGCGGCGGAGGAGGGCGGCAACTTCGCATTGGCGCCGCATGACTGGCGCTACTATGCGGAGAAGGTTCGCAAGGCCAGGTTCGACCTCGACGAAGCCGCGGTGAAGCCCTACCTCGCGCTCGACAACATGATCGCCGCGGCATTCGAAACCGCGCGGCGGCTGTTTGGTCTATCATTCAAGCCGGTCCAGGTGCCCCTCCATCACCCTGACGCGCGCGCGTGGGAGGTCACCAACGCCGCCGGCCAGCATGTTGGGCTTTTCATAGGCGACTACTTTTCCCGGCCGTCGAAGCATTCCGGTGCCTGGATGACCTCGCTGCGCGATCAGGAGAAATTGAAAGGGGATGTGCGGCCGATCATCCTCAATGTCTGCAATTTCACCAAACCCGCCGAGGGCGAACCCGCGCTGCTGTCATTCGAGGACGCGCGCACATTGTTTCATGAGATGGGGCACGGGCTTCACGGCCTGCTGTCCAACGTGACTTACCCCGCGCTCGCTGGTACCGCGGTGTCGAGCGATTTCGTCGAACTGCCATCGCAGCTCTATGAACACTGGCTGGAGACGCCGGAAATCCTCCAGAAGTTCGCGCGTCACTACAAAACCGGAGAGGCGATGCCGCAGGCGCTGCTCGACAAGGTGCTGGCGACGCGCACCTTCAATCAGGGCTTCGCCACGGTCGAATACACGGCGTCGGCGCTGGTCGATCTCGACCTTCATGGCTTGCCGAAGCCCGAGGCGCTCGATGTGTCGGCTTTCGAGAAACAGGCGCTGGCGCGCATCGACATGCCGGCGGAGATCGTGATGCGCCACCGCCTGCCGCACTTCCAGCACCTGTTTTCGGGCGGCGGCTATGCGGCGGCTTACTATTCCTACATGTGGTCCGAAGTGCTCGACGCCGACGCCTTCGAGGCTTTCAAGGAAGCGGGCGACCATTTCGATCCGGCGACCGCCAAGAAGCTGCGCGACTACATCTATTCCGCCGGCAATCTGCGCGATCCGGCGGAGGCGTATCAGGCTTTCCGCGGCCGCCTGCCCAAAGTCGATGCGCTCCTCAAGAAGCGGGGGCTTGCGGATGCTGCTGTTGGTGGCGACGCCTAGATGAGCCTGCACAGCGCCGGTCATCGCCGCGGCGTGGTCTGCGCCCCGCACATGGGCGCGGTCGAGGACGGCCGCCGCGTTCTGGCGGAAGGCGGCAACGCCATCGAGGCGACGATCGCCATGGCGGCGTCGATCGCCGCCGTCTACCCGCACATGAATCACTTCGGCGGCGATGGCTTCTGGTTGATCCGCGAGAAAAGCGGCCGGGTGCGCGCGCTGATGGGCGCTGGGGGCGCGGGGTCGAAGGCGACGCCGCGGCTCTACAAGGACGCTGGCGACGCCGAGATTCCGGCGCGCGGGCCACTCGCCGCGCTCACAGTACCCGGCGCGGTCGGCGCGATCATGCTGGCGGCCGACGCCGCCAAAGCCGCAGGCGGCAAGCTGCCGCGCGACGTGCTTCTTGCCGGCGCGGTCCGCCATGCGCGCGATGGCTATACCGTCACGCGCAGCCAGGCGCGGCTCACCGCCGAAAAGCTGCCTGAGATGGGCACGGCGTCCGGCTTTCGCGAGACATTTCTCGCCGAGGGCAAGCCGCCGGCGCCCGGCGCAAAGCTCACGCAGACCGCTTTTGCCGCGATGCTCGAGCAACTCGCCCACGCCGGCTTTGAGGATTTCTACCGTGGCGATATCGGCCGCGAGATTGCCGCCGATCTCGACAGGATCGGCTCGCCGGTTACGCGTGGCGACCTGGAAAAATATCAGGCCGTGGTCACCGAACCGCTGAGCGTCGTCACGCAAGCCGGCACGCTCTACAACACGCCGCCGCCCACGCAGGGGCTCGCCTCTCTCATCATCCTGGCGCTGTTTGAACGTCTGCGCGTCGACAAGGCTGAGAGCTTCGAACACATTCACGGCCTCGTCGAGGCCACCAAGCGCGCCTTCCGGGTGCGTGACCGTGTCGTGACCGATCCCAAGATCGCACCGCCGCTCAACATTTATTTGTCGGCGCGCTTCCTTGATGCCGAGACGGCGAAGATCGATCCGCGCAAGGCGGCACAATGGCCCGCGCCCTATGGCGAAGGCGACACGATCTGGATGGGCGCGGCGGATTCCTCCGGGCTCGTCGTGTCCTACATCCAGTCGTTGTACTGGGAGTTCGGCTCAGGCTGCGTGCTGCCGAAGACCGGGATTGTGATGCAAAATCGCGGCGCGAGCTTTTCGCTCGACCCGAAGGCGCTGAACGTGCTCGCGCCGGGCAAGCTGCCTTTCCATACGCTCAATCCCGCGATCGCGTCACTCAAGGACGGCCGCGTCATGGCCTATGGGACTATGGGCGGCGACGGTCAGCCGCAATCGCAGGCGGCGCTGTTCACCCGCCATGTCACGTTCCGCCAGCCGCTCGACATTGCGCTGGATGCGCCGCGCTGGCTGCTGGGCCGCACCTGGGGATCCACCCACACCAATTTGCGGATGGAATCGCGGTTCGACGGCAATCTGATCGATCGGCTGATG
>Ga0213876_10002289_pt1 | contig 11300 bp, 8 predicted proteins | sample BarmaccomBMRX_R9_FD_160113 | JGI IMG/M metagenome (GOLD analysis project Ga0213876, IMG submission 160113) | Root-associated microbial communities from Barbacenia macrantha in rupestrian grasslands, the National Park of Serra do Cipo, Brazil - RX_R9 | ecosystem: Host-associated > Plants > Roots...
CTTTGCCCACCCTACACCCGCTCAACCCGACGACAGCAAGTAGCCGCTGCAGGCGCTCGCCCAGAATTTGCCGCCGCACTGCCGCTTGATCGCGGCGCAGCGGGCGGCCGGCGTGGCGTTTTCCGGCACGTTGTAGGCGCAGCTCAATCCGTCCGCACTGCGACCGGTCCGCTCGGCGGCGAACGCGGCCGAGGTCGCGGTGATGCAGCACACCAGGAGCACGGCAGCGATAATCTCGATCAGCAGTCTCATGGCGCAGTCTCCCATTCCATGTCGCTACAGCAGCCAGTCTAGCACCGAACACAGGCAACGGGAGTCTTACGGGCGTGAACGAAGTGGTAGAATCGGTCCAATCCTTGCATAAAAAAATGCACAGATTGCACCGGATGGAACGAGGCCAGCGGGTTCCTGAGGGAGCACAGGGCGCGTATCATCGTCAGAACGTCAATGTCGCGGGGACTGAAAGTTGCCTGAACCATCGTTCCATCTGCCCGCGCCCGGCCAGCCCGTCGATGAGCTGGCGGTCGCGGAGATCAAGGGTGCCATTCTCGCAAAGCTGCGGCTCGCCATCGGCAAGGAAGCGGGCATGGCCACGCGCCAGGACTGGTATCATGCGACGGCGCTGGCGCTACGCGACCGCATCGTCCATCGCTGGCTGACGGCGGAGAAGGAGAGCTACGACGCCGGCCGCAAGCGGGTCTACTATCTCTCACTCGAATTCCTGATCGGCCGCCTGTTCACCGATGCGCTGAACAACATGGGGCTCATCAAAGTGTTCGAGACCGCGCTCGGCGACCTCGGCGTCGGCCTGTGGGAGCTGCGCAAATGCGAGCCGGACGCAGCGCTCGGCAATGGCGGCCTCGGGCGGCTCGCGGCCTGCTTCATGGACAGCATGGCCAGCTTGGCCATTCCCGCAATGGGCTACGGCATCCGCTACGATTTCGGCCTGTTCCGCCAGGTCATCGTCGACGGCTGGCAGCAGGAATATCCGGACGTCTGGCTCAACTTCGGAAACCCCTGGGAATTCCAGCGGCCCGAGGTGGTCTATCACGTCCATTTCGGCGGCGGCGTCGAGCATGTCGATGACAAGGGCCGGGACGTTGCGATCTGGCATCCGGCCGAAACCGTGCAGGCGGTCGCCTACGACACGCCGATCGTCGGTTGGCGCGGCCAGCACGTCAATGCGCTGCGGCTGTGGTCGGCCCGCTCGCCCGATCCGCTCAAGCTCGATGTGTTCAACACCGGCGACTATCTTGGCGCCAGCGCCGAAGAGTCGCGCGCGGAGGCGATCTGCAAATTCCTCTACCCAAACGACGAGAGCGCCGCCGGACGCGAACTGAGGCTGCGGCAGGAATATTTCTTCGTCTCCGCCTCGCTGCAGGATCTGGTCCAGCGACACCTCGGGGCCGACGGGCAATTGCGCAGCCTGGCGCAGAAAGCCGCACTGCAGCTCAACGACACCCATCCCTCGCTGGCCGTCGCCGAGCTGATGCGCATCCTGGTCGATCTGCACAATTTCCGTTGGGACGAGGCCTGGAAGATCACGGTCGCCACGCTCTCCTACACCAACCACACGCTGCTGCCCGAGGCGCTGGAGACCTGGCCGGTCGAGATTTTCGAGCGGCTGCTGCCGCGGCACCTCGAGATCATCTACCGCATCAACGCCGCGCACCTGGCGCAGGCAGAAGTGCGCTGCCCCGGCGACATCGATTTCCGCGCCGCGGTCTCGCTGATCGACGAGAAGGGCGGCCGCAGGGTGCGGATGGGACAGCTCGCCTTCGTCGGCTCGCATCGCATCAACGGCGTCTCGGCGATGCATTCCGAGCTGATGAAAGAGACCGTGTTCAGCGATCTCAACCATCTCTATGCGGGCCGCATCACCAACAAGACCAACGGCATCACCTTCCGCCGCTGGCTGATGCTGGCCAATCCGAAGCTGACCGAGCTGCTCCGCGAATCCTGCGGCGACGCCGTGCTCGACGATCCCTCAAAACTTGCCTACCTGGAAAGCTATGCCAGCGACAGCGCCTTCCAGCAGAAATTCCGCAGCGCCAAGCACCACAACAAGGTCGCGCTGGCGCGCCTGATCGGCGAGCGCCAGAACATGAAGGTCGACCCCGGCGCGCTGTTCGACGTCCAGATCAAGCGCATCCACGAATATAAGCGGCAGCTGCTCAACATTCTCGAGGCGGTCGCGCTGTATCAGGCGATCAAGGACCAGCCGAACCGCGACTGGGTGCCCCGGGTCAAGATTTTTGCCGGCAAGGCGGCGGCGAGCTACCGCTATGCCAAGTTGATCATCAAGCTGATCAACGACGTCGCCGACGTGGTCAACAACGATCCTGCTGTCGATGACCGCCTCAAGGTCGTGTTCCTGGACGACTACAATGTGAGTCTCGCCGAGACGATCATTCCGGCCGCGGATCTCTCGGAGCAGATCTCGACCGCCGGCATGGAAGCCTCCGGCACCGGCAACATGAAGCTGGCGCTGAACGGCGCGCTGACCATCGGCACGCTCGACGGCGCCAATATCGAGATCCGCGACCATGTCGGGGCGGACAACATCGCGATCTTCGGCATGGAGGCCGACGACGTGATGGTGCGCCGCAAGCAGGGGCTGGATGCCACCGACGTGATCCGCAGCTCAGCGGCGCTCGCGCGCGCCATCAACGCGATCGGTGCCGGCGAGTTCTCGCGCGGCGAACCCGCCCGCTTCGAATCGATCGCGCATGCGCTGCGCTATCTCGACCACTACATGGTGAGCGCCGACTTCGATTCCTACTATGAAGCGCAGCGCGGCATCGATGCGCGCTGGCAGGTGATGCCGGCCTGGACACGCGCCAGCATTTTGAACGTGGCGCGGATGGCCTGGTTCTCGTCCGACCGCACCATCCGCGAATATGCCGAGGATATCTGGAACGTGCCGGTGAGCGGCACCGCGTCCGAGGCAGCCCAGGCCCAGCGCGGGGTGACGGGCTGAGGTCGCGCTGCGCTGCTGCCGCCCTGCGCGATCGAAGGGCGCATGACTTGCGGCGTGATTGCTTTTGTCGCTGACCGTGCTGATACTTCATCCGTATTCCGGGGCGATGCGAAGCATCGAACCCGGAATCTCGAGATTCCGGTTCGATGCCGGCCCCGCCGCGCTTCGCGCGGCCGGCCGACATCGCCCCGGAATGACGAACCGGGAAACGCATGCTCACAAAACCCAGCCACCTGTTCGACGAGGCGACGCGCGTCACGGCCGGGGACAGCCGCTGGCAGGGTCACACCAGCCCCGACTACTGGGCCTTTGTCGGCCCGTTCGGCGGCGCCACGGCCGCCACGGTGCTGCGGGCGATGATGGAGCATCCGGCGCGCGCGGGCGATCCGCTGGCCGTCACCGTCAACTATTGCGCGCCGATTGCCGAGGGCCCGTTCGACCTCGACGTCCGCCTGGTCAAGGCCAACCGCTCGACGCAGCACTGGTCGGTGGAGATCAGCCAGAACGGCGGCGAGGTCGCAACTCTGGCGACCGCCGTGTTCGCCGAGCGCCGGCCGTCCTGGTCGCATCAACCCGCAAAGATGCCGGACGCAAGACCATTCGAGGAGATCAGGCGGTATCCCGAAGTCGCGGCGGCCTGGGTCAAGCAATACGACTTCCGCTTCATCGAAGGGCGTCCGGATTTTCGCAGCAACACGAAGAGCGAGCCGCAAAGCACGTTTTCAAAGCTCTGGATTGCCGACAGGGTGCCGCGCAAAATCGATCATCTGTCGCTGATGTCGATGTCGGATGCGTTCTTCGCCCGCATCTTTCATGCCCGGCGCGAGCTGGTGCCGATCGGCACGGTGTCGCTATCAACCTATTTCCATGTCGATGCCGACGATCTCGCCCGCGAGGACGTTTCGCGTGTCCTCGCGCAGGCCGACGCAAAGGTGTTTCACAAGAGCTTTGGCGACCAGGCCGGCGAGCTCTGGTCGCCCTCCGGCCGCCTGCTCGCGAGCACGACGCAGATCGTGTATTTCAAGGCGTAGACCTCACCCAGCCTTCGACTGTCGTCCCCGCGACGCGGGGACCCATAAACAAGGCCATCATGCTTGGGCACGACGTCAGCCGGCGTGCTCTATTGATAATCACGCAGTATGGGTCCCGGCTCTGCGCTCGCCATGAGCGGCGCTATGCGCCGCTCGGCTCGCTTGGCCGGGACGACAGAAGGTCACTCCGCAGCGAGCTTCACCTCGGGGGCGGCGGCGCGGATTTCGGCGTCGACCTTGGCCTCGAACTTGGCAAAGTTCTTCTGGAACATTGCGACCAGCCCGCGCGCGGTGCGGTCGAACTCGTCCTTGTCCTTCCAGGTGTTGACCGGGTTGAGGATCTCGGAGGGCACGCCGGGCAGCGCGGTCGGCACCGCAAAGCCGAAATATTTGTCGGTGCGGAATTCGACATTGCGCAGCGAACCGTCGAGCGCCGCGGTCAAGAGCGCGCGCGTCACCTTGATCGGCATGCGGCTGCCGACCCCGTATTTGCCGCCGGTCCAGCCGGTGTTGACCAGCCAGCAATCGACGTCGTGCTCGGCGATCAGCTCGCGCAGCATGTTGCCATAGACGGAAGGGTCGAGCGGCAAAAACGGCGAACCGAAACAGGTGGAAAATTCCGGCTGCGGCTCCTTGCCAAGTCCGCGCTCGGTGCCGGCGACTTTTGCGGTATAGCCGGAGAGGAAGTGATACATCGCCTGCGCCGGCGACAGTTTTGCGATCGGCGGCAGCACGCCGAAGGCGTCGGCCGCCAGCATCACCACGTTCTTCGGATGCGGCGCGCGGCCCGAGCGCGAGGCGTTCGGGATGAAATCGAGCGGATAGGCCGAACGGGTGTTTTCCGTTTTCGACCCATTGTCGAAATCGACTTCCCGCGTGTCCGCGTCGAGCACGCAGTTCTCCAGCACCGCGCCAAACCGCTTGCTCGCGGCATGAATCTCCGGCTCGGCCTCCTTCGAGAGTTTGATGCATTTGGCGTAGCAGCCGCCCTCGAAATTGAACACGCCGTCGCGGCCCCAGCCGTGCTCGTCATCGCCGATCAGCGTGCGCTTCGGATCGGCCGACAGCGTGGTCTTGCCGGTGCCGGAGAGGCCGAAGAAGATCGCGGTGTCGCCCTTGTCGCCGACATTGGCCGAGCAGTGCATCGGCATCACGCCCTTCTCGGGCAAATAATAGTTCAGCGTGGTGAACACGCTCTTCTTCATCTCGCCGGCATAATAAGACCCGCCGATCAGGACGATCTTGCGGGCGAAATCGATCGCGACGACGTTCTCCGAACGCACGCCGTGGCGTTTGGGATCGGCGCGGAAGCTCGGCATGTCGATGATGGTGAGCTCGGGCACGAACGCATCGAGCTCTTTGCGCTCGGGGCGGATCAAGAGCGTGCGGATGAACAGCGAGTGCCAGGCAAGTTCGGTGAAGACCCGCGTCCTGATCCGAAAACTCGGATCGGCGCCGCCATAGAGGTCCTGCGCGAACAGCGTTTTGCCTTCGGCATGGGCGATGAAATCCTGGTAGAGCGCCTCGAACTGCTCCGATGTGATTGACTGGTTGCCGGCCCACCACATCTTCTTGTCGGTGGTCGCGTCGCGGACGGTGAACTTGTCCTTCGGACTGCGGCCGGTGAACTCGCCGGTGTCGGCGCACAACGCGCCATCGGCGGACAGCACCGCCTCACCCGCAGACAGTGAATGTTGATAGAGCTGCGGCGCGCCAAGATTCCAATGCACGCGCTCGAGATTTTTTAAGCCGAATTTGTCGGCGCCGAAGGCGCCGTTCCGAACACCCGTCTCTTGCACGAAGTTCCTCCCGAGAGTCCGCGTATCTTGAAGGCGCCGATACCGTGGTCCTACGCCTGCCGCGGCGACCGTGACCAAAGGCCCGTCCGCGCCCGGTCGTCCGACCTAATACTTGGCAACGCCCTGCTTGCCAAGCTGATCCCGCGCCCTTGGTTTATTGCGACGCCGTTGCAAACGGCGACCACGGTTAACCTGTGTTAGCGGGGTAAAGTTGCGCGACATTCAGCCGCGTTTTGCAGCCGCGTTCTGCAGCCGCGTTATGCTGCAACGCCCTCATCATACTAGCATGTTAGCGCGCGCCGCTTTCGCCGGTCAGCGCGAACGGTCCGCAGCGCCGGATCGGCGTGGCTGTCCGCCGACGCGTCATCCAGATCTGCCTTGGCGAGCACCGGCTCGAACGCATCGCTCGAGGGGGCCTGACTCATGATGCAGTTGTTGCGGCTTTCGGCGCCGGCTCCTTTGGGGCGACGTCGATCAAGTCGGCGAGAAGCAGGGTCGCTTACGCCGTCGCCCGCGCCTGCTCGGCGAGGCCGACCAGCATTCTTCGTAAAGCCTCGGGCCCGGTCACGCGTTCGGGAAAGTCGAGCCGCAGCACAAGGCGGCCGGCCGCAAGGTCGATGCCGGCGGGATCGCAGCCCGTGCAACGCCAGTCGGCAGGCGCGGCACCGAGCAGCTTCGTCGCGTAAAGGTTAACGGCATCGCGATGATCCGCATTGATGTGCGCAATTGCGCCCTGCTCGGCTTCGAGCAATGGTTTGGCATCAGCGATGGGCGTCAAGAACTGCTCCGGCCCGAGATCGACGATGCGGCCGAAGCCCGCCACCAGATGAACGTTGGTGGCGCGAATCACAAAGAAGGAAAAATCCTTGAAATCGACGAAAGCTTCCGCTGACGGATGCGCGTTAAGATAGCGCCGTCGCACCATCACAAGCTCGTCCGATGCAACGTCCTCCGCTCTTCCCAGTAACATGATCCGCCCGCCTTGCAGAGGATCGCCTTCCGTGCGCTCGTCGAGCATCAGCGACACGCGGCTGTCGGCGAGAATGTTTTTGGTGTGCACGGCAAGTTGCGAAATCAGCACGATCGGCGTGCCGTCAGGATGGCTGGCGACGTTGACGAGGGAGCAGTACGGGTCTCCGCGACCGGCCATCAGGGTGGCGAGCGCCCCCTGCCGGCTCTTTCGCAGCAATAAACGCGTTTCGCGCGAAGGATCAAAATGTTCACTTTGCTGCATCGATATTGCCTCGATATCCTATTGCGCGGAGTGGCTTTTTTCGGTTAAACGACGATTCGAAGGGGATACAAATGCATCGCGAAATGATGCATTTTGCGGAACTCGGTCACACTTCAGCCCAGCTTGCATTGCTCGTTGGCCGAGTTCGAAGCCCAAATACGGCGCATCAAAGGAATGCTCGCCGTTTCAGCCACGACGTCAGTGAAAGCAGGCTCATGCCCACAATCGCCCTGGTCGACGACGACCGCAACATTCTCACCTCTGTCTCGATCGCTCTGGAGGCGGAAGGTTATCGTATCATGACGTACACGGACGGTGCGTCGGCACTCGACGGCTTTCGCACCACCCAGCCCGACCTTGCCATCCTCGATATCAAGATGCCGCGCATGGACGGCATGGAGACGCTGAGGCGGCTCCGGCAAAAATCCGACCTGCCGGTAATCTTCCTCACCTCAAAGGACGAGGAGATCGACGAACTGTTCGGCCTCAAGATGGGCGCCGACGATTTCATCCGCAAGCCGTTCTCGCAGCGGCTGCTGGTCGAACGCGTCAAGGCGGTGCTGCGGCGCTCGCAGCCGAAGGATCCGACGGCCGTGCCGAAGGAGAACGACGCCAAGGCACTCGACCGCGGCCTGCTCCGGATGGACCCGGAGCGCCACACCTGCACCTGGAAGAACGAGCCGGTGACGCTGACGGTCACCGAGTTTCTGATCCTGCAGGCGCTGGCGACGCGGCCGGGCGTGGTGAAGAGCCGCAACGCGCTGATGGACGCGGCCTATGACGACCAGGTCTATGTCGACGACCGCACCATCGACAGCCACATCAAGCGGCTGCGCAAGAAGTTCAAGGCCGTCGACGAGGATTTCGAGATGATCGAGACCCTGTACGGCGTGGGCTACCGTTTCAAGGAAGCCTGATGCGACCTGACGGCGCGCAGCGGCGCGCGCCCCCAGCATGATCCGATGGGGCCCGGCTTTGGCCAAGATCATGCTCGAACATGAACGGCGGGGCGCGATTGCAATTTGGGGTAATCGCGTTTTTTGGACCCTCCTTGGGGGAGGTATGCGACGGCGATCCAGAGCAAAAATGGATCGTCAGGCAACTCGATCAGGGGCAGCCTTGGCGCTATGCTTGGGTCGCCCGCTTGGAGGGTCTTACGAACTACGAAGACGGGGCACGCAACATTGCTCGATCGAACGCAGCCAGACATCGTCCTGAACGCCGAGGACGCGACCGCCTCCGTCGTTCCGGGCAGCGCTGCCGAAGACCTCCAGCCGGTCGAGAGCTGGCAGCGGCCGCCGGGCTTTCTGCATCGCGCCGGACAGTTTCTGTTCGCGCTCAGCTTCTCCAGCCTGACCCGCCGCATCGTCTCGCTGAACATCGCCGGCCTGCTCGCGCTGGTCGCCAGCATCCTTTACCTCTCGCAGTTTCGCGCCGGCCTGATCGATGCGCGGGCGCAGAGCCTGCTGGTGCAGGCCGAAATCATCGCCGGCGCGATCGCGGCCTCGGCCACGGTGCAGACCAACGCCATCACCATCGATCCCGAGCGGCTGCTCGACCTCAAGCCGGGTGAGAGCTACGGCGCCTCCGACGACGGCTCCGGGCTCGAATTCCCGATCAATCCGGAGCGCGTCGCCCCCGTGCTGCGCACCCTGATCTCGCCGACCAAGACGCGCGCCCGCATCTACGATCCCAATGGCGGACTGATTCTCGACAGCCGCAATCTGGAGAACGTGCTGCGCTACGAGCTGCCGCCGCCCTCGCCAGACAAGCCCGGGATTGCCGAGCGGGCGATGATCGCGGTGCGCACCTGGCTCAACCGCGGCGACCTGCCGCTCTATCGCGAGCTCGGCCCGGAGAACGGCAACGGCTATGAGGAAGTCACCGATGCGCTGAAGGGCCAGAAGCGCAGCATGGTGCGGGTCAATTCGCGCGGCGAGGTGATCGTCTCGGTCTCCGTCCCGGTGCAGCGCTCGCGCGCGATTCACGGCGCGCTGATGCTCTCGACCCAGGGCGACGACATCGACCAGATGGTGACCGCCGAACGGCTTGCGATCCTCAAGGTCGGCGGCGTGGCCTCCGCGGTCATGATCGTGCTGTCGCTATTGCTTGCCAGCACCATTGCCGGCCCCGTCCATCGCCTCGCCTCCAGCGCCGAACGCGTCCGCCGCCGCATCAAAACCCGCGTCGAAATCCCCGATTTCACCCAGCGCCGCGACGAGATCGGCCATCTCTCCGGTGCACTCCGCGACATGACGGATGCGCTGTACAACCGCATCGAGGCGATCGAGATGTTCGCCGCCGATGTCGCCCACGAACTGAAGAATCCCCTGACTTCGCTGCGCTCGGCCGTCGAGACCCTGCCGCTGGCGCGCACTGAGAGCAGCCGGGCGCGGCTGCTCGAGGTGATCGAACACGACGTGCGGCGCCTCGACCGGCTGATTTCGGATATTTCGGATGCGAGCCGGCTCGACGCGGAGCTGCAGCGGCAGGACATGGCGCCGGTCGATATAAGGCGCCTGCTGACGACATTGACCTCGGTCGCCAATGAAACGCGGCTCGGCCACGACGTCGCGGTCGAAGTTCGCTTCGAGGCCAAGGCGCCGGGCGATATGTTCTCCGTGCCCGGCCATGATTCGCGGCTCGGGCAGGTGATCACCAATCTGGTTTCCAATGCGCAGTCGTTCTCCGATGCCGGCGGCAAGGTGCGCATCGTGTGCCGCCATGTGCGCGCCGAGATCGAGGTCGTCGTCGATGACGACGGTCCGGGAATTCGCGAGGATGCCCTGCAGCGGATCTTCGAGCGCTTCTACACCGACCGGCCGCACCAGGGCTTTGGACAGAATTCAGGCCTCGGGCTGTCGATCTCAAAACAGATCATCGAGGCCCATGGCGGACGCATCTGGGCGGAAAATCGTCCGGGTCCCGCGGGGCCTGATGGCGCACCGACAGTCGCCGGTGCGCGTTTCGTGGTGAGGCTGCCGTCGCAATGAGCGGTCCTGGTGTCGCGAGCGTTCACGCCTCCGCCGTCAAAGTCGGGCTTCGGGCGGTCCTGATCCGCGGGCCGTCGGGCGCGGGCAAATCGCGCCTTGCCTTCGATCTCATTCTGGCCGGGCGCGCCGGGCAGATTCCACCGGCCGTCCTAGTCGGGGACGACCGCGTCCACCTCGACGTCGCGGGCGGTCAACTGGTCGTTCGACCGGCGGCCGCGCTTGCCGGTCTGATCGAGATTCGCGGATTAGGTCTCCGCTGTTGCGAATATGCATCAGAGGTTCCCGTCGGCCTGGTTGTCGACCTCTCGGCTGATGACGCCGAGCGCCTGCCCTCTCCGGGTTCGCTGTCGACCCGGATAGACAGTATAGTCGTACCGCGTATCCCCGTCGCGTCAGGTTTTTCACCACTTCCGCTGGTGATCGCGGCGCTAACAACAACCGAAAGTTCATGGTCCGGTAACCATTCCGGCCATTGTTGGAAGGGAATTGGTAACCATATGCACCCCACTATCGCGACCGAATAGACCGGCGCAGCCCCTCCTCCTAGCGTAAGATCCAGGGAGATTCGCTCAGGACCCCCTTGCGCGGGGGCTCTGGATGGTCAAAGTGGCGCGTTCGTGCGGTGCACCAAAGGGGCGCCCGCGAGGAGTTTTCGATGATTGGTCTGGTATTGGTGACCCACGGGCGCCTCGCCGATGAGTTCAGGGCGGCGCTCGAACACGTCATGGGTCCTCAAAAACAAATCGAGGCAGTCACGATTGGAGCCGAGGACGACTCTGATCTGTGTAGAAGCGACATCATCGAAGCGGTCAATCGCGTCGACAGCGGCGATGGCGTAGCCATCCTCACCGACATGTTCGGCGGCACTCCGTCCAACCTCGCGATCTCCTGCATGAGCCGCCCGAAAGTGGAAGTGCTCGCGGGCATCAACCTTCCCATGCTGGTCAAGCTCGCAAAGGTACGCGAGGAGCGCTCGCTGCCCGACGCCATTGCGATGGCGCAGGAAGCCGGCCGCAAATACGTCACGATCGCCAGCCGGGTGCTTGCCGGCAAATGACCGACGAGGACGCGTCCTCTCCCAACGACCCCGGGCAGAGCGTGCCCGAAGGGGCGATTTTTAGAGAACTCCTGATCATCAACAAGCGCGGCCTGCATGCGCGGGCGTCCGCGAAATTCGTCCAGACGGTGGAGCGCTTCAACGCTGACGTCTGGGTGACGCGTGGCGGCGAGACCGTCGGCGGCACCTCGATCATGGGATTGATG
>Ga0213876_10002290_pt1 | contig 11300 bp, 13 predicted proteins | sample BarmaccomBMRX_R9_FD_160113 | JGI IMG/M metagenome (GOLD analysis project Ga0213876, IMG submission 160113) | Root-associated microbial communities from Barbacenia macrantha in rupestrian grasslands, the National Park of Serra do Cipo, Brazil - RX_R9 | ecosystem: Host-associated > Plants > Roots...
GACCGCGCTGTCGGCCGTCATCTACGCGCCCCACGCGACCTGCACGACGAACGGACACGTCGACCTGTACGGCGCGATCGTCTGCGGCAGCGTGACTGCATCCAGCGGCATCAACGTCCACTACGACCAGCAGCTGCAGAACTCGACCGCCGAGCAGACCGTGACCGTCGCGAACTGGCGCGAGGTGCACTGACCGCGGGTCAGGCCTGCGCGGTCGCCTCCGCGGCTGCGGCGGTACGCGACAGGAACGCTTCCTTGAGCTTCGGGCGCCGCTCCAGCAATGGCCCGAACTCCGACGCATCGATGTGCAGCAGATCGAGCGGCGTCGTCGAGTAGACGCTGGCGTTCCGCAGCTTGTGGCCGGCGAGACCGGCCTCGCCGACGACGGCGCCGCTCGTGATCTCGGCGACCTGCTCGCCCTTGACCATCACTTTGGCGTCCCCGGACAGGATCACGTAACAAGCGTCGGCGGGTGTGTCCTGGTTGATCAAGGGCCAGTTCGCCGGGATGCTCGTGTGGTTGGAGTGGTTGGCCAGGTCCGTAAGGTCGGCATCACTGCAGTCCTTGAACACGGGCTGGGCTTTGAGCGCCTTAACAATCGCGCGGGCGTCCGAGCGCGTCATGGGTATCGATCCTCCTGTTGGCTTGCAGCGAGATCTTGTCCGAATTGGGCGGGAACGACAACCGACCTCGCCGTAGTCGGCGGAGTTTTGTGGTGCACCGGTCGGATATCCGACAGATGCGCGACGATGCGGGGGTGACCACGAACGCTCGCCCGGTCTCCTGCGCCTGGTGTGGAGCGATGGTCGACGAGGTCCCGGTCACCTGGACCATCCAGGCCAGCGATCGGGGGATCGAGTACCTGTGCGAGACCTGCACCCGCGACAACGTCCGAAAGATCGAAGGTTCGTTACCGACCGAATACTGGTAGGCCAGAGTCTGAACTCGACAAGACTGAGGGCGGTGAGATGACTTCCGACGAGCTCGACGCTGTCGTCGACCTGTTGAACTATCCGATGTTCGTCGTCACGACGCGGCACGGTGACGAGCGGTCGGGCTGCCTGGTTGGCTTTGCGAGCCAGGTCAGCATCAATCCCCGTCGCTTCCTCGTGGGGTTGTCGAACAAGAACCACACCTACCGCGTCGCGCGGGAGGCGGAGCGCCTCGCCGTCCACGTTCTCGACCGCGATGATCGGTCGCTCGCCGAGCTCTTCGGCACGCAGACCGGCGACGAGGTCGACAAGTTCGCGGCGTGTGACTGGACGGATGGGCCGGAGGGCGTGCCGGTGTTGAGCGCGGCACCCGCGTGGTTCAGCGGCCGGATCCTCGGTCACGATCGGCTGGGTGACCACGAGGGCTTCCTGATCGAGCCGGATTCGGCCTACGTCGCAGACGGCGACCTGTCGTTGCTGACCTTCGCCGAGGTCAGCGACCTGGAGCCGGGACACGAGGCCTGAGCCGCCTACTGGCCGCTCGCCGCGTCCTCGTCCGGGTCGGCCAAGCCGGGCATCCACCTGCGCACCTCGGCTCCGTACGGGATGTCCGCGTCCAGCTGGCAGAGCACGCCGATGCTGCCCGCACCCACGCGGTGCATGAGCAGGTAGTCCGGCGGGAGGTTCAGCTGCCGGCCCAGCTGCGTGGCAGGTGACCGCGGATCCGCGATGCGGGCGGCCTCGCGGCGCAGCCATTTGCGGTTGAAGTGGAAGGTCGGTTCGCGGATCGGCGCCAGCATCGGCTGGACATAGTCGAGAACTTCCTGCGGATCGACCTCCAAGCCCTCCGGGACGAAACCTTCGGCACGCAGGCCATCCAGCACCGCGTCGGCGTCGCCTGCCAGGACCAGGCGGCCAAGGGGGCCGATCGACGCCGGCAGCCCGTTCGGCAGGCGGTTGACGGCGCCGTAGTCCAACACGGCGAGCCGGCCGTCCGCGGTCATCCGGAAGTTGCCCGGGTGCGGATCGGCGTGAAGCAGGCCGGCGCGGGCAGGTCCCGAGAGCAGAAACCGTGCGAAGAGCAACCCGGCCTTATTGCGCTCCTCCGCAGTGCCCTCGCGGATGATCACCGAGAGCGGCTTTCCGTCGATCCATTCCGTGACGATCACGTTGCCGGCGTGAGCGATGACCTTCGGGATCAGGATGTCGGGGTCGCCGTCGTACGCTGCCGCGAACGCAGCCTGCGACTCGGACTCCTGCTCGTAGTCGAGCTCCTCTGCAACCCGAGCCTTGAGCTCCCGGATCAACGGCTTGATGTCGAGGCCGGGGTTCAGCACCGCGAACAGGCGGGCGAGCCGGGCCAGCTGGTTCAAGTCGGAGAGCAACGCCGGGCCGGCGCCGGGGTACTGGAGCTTGACCGCGACCTCCCGCCCGTCCTGCCAGACCGCCTTGTGCACCTGGCCGATCGAGGCAGCGGCGGCCGGACTGTCGGTCCACTCCTGGAAGTTCTCCCGCCAGTTCTCGCCGAACGCGGACACGAGCACCTTGTGGACGGCGGCCGCGGGCATCGGCGGGGCGGCGTCCTGCAGCTTCGTCAGAGCCGCGCGGTACGGACCGGCCACCTCCTCGGGCACGGCGGCCTCGAAGACCGACAGCGCCTGCCCGAACTTCATGGCGCCGCCCTTGAGCTCGCCGAGCACCTTGAACAGCTGCTCAGCGGTCCGCTGCTGCACCTCGTGGGCGACGATCTCGGCCGGCCGACCGCCGATTCGCTTGCCGACGCCGAGCGCCGTCCGCCCGGCCACACCCATCGGCAGGCTCGCCAGCTTCATGCTCCGGGAGATCGCCCACTTCGGGATGTCGCTCACCCCTCTATTCTCATTGATCACACCCACCGGGTGTCGCACGGGTGCACGTCGAGGGAGAAAACTCACATGGCTGACTACGAACTCACCTACCCGGGCGGAGTTCTGCCCCTCGATGCCGTCGACGGCTCAGAGGCGCCCCATGGCATGCATGTGGGCAAGCTGCTCGGCACCACCGGGCGCGTCACCTACGACCCCGGTTTCGGCAACACGGCGTCGTGCTCCTCGGCGATCACGTTCATCGACGGCGACGAGGGGATCCTGCGCTACCGCGGGTACCCGATCGAGCAGCTCGCGGAGAAGTCGACCTTTCTTGAGACGGCGTACCTGCTGATCTGCGGCGAGCTCCCGACCGCTCAGCAGCTCCAAGGGTTCAGTGACGACATCCTGCGCCACACGATGCTGCACGAAGACCTGACGGGGTTCTTCTCGGGCTTCCCGCGCGACGCCCACCCGATGCCCGTGCTCTCCTCGGCGGTGAGCGCGCTGTCGACCTTCTACCAGGACACGCTCGACCCGTTCGACGCCGCGCACGTCGAGGAGTCCACGATCCGGCTGCTCGCGAAGCTGCCGACGATCGCGGCGTACGCGCACAAGAAGGCGGTGGGCCAGCCGTTCCTGTACCCGGACAACTCACTGGGGTACGTCGAGAACTTCCTGCGGATGACGTTCGGCGTTCCCGCCGAGGACTACCTGGTCGACCCGACGATGGCGCGGGTCCTCGACATGCTGTTCATCCTGCACGCCGACCACGAGCAGAACTGCTCGACGTCGACGGTTCGAATGGTCGGGTCGGCGCACGCGAACCTCTTCGTGTCGGTGGCGGCAGGCGTCAACGCGTTGTTCGGCCCGCTGCACGGCGGCGCCAACCAGGCCGTGCTCGAGATGCTCGATGACATCGTCGCCGACGGCGGTGACGTCAAGGCGTTCGTGGAGCGGGTCAAGAACAAGGAGCCCGGCGTCAAGCTGATGGGCTTCGGTCACCGCGTCTACAAGAACTACGATCCGCGCGCAGCGATCGTGAAGAAGGCGACGACCGACGTGCTGAACGCGCTCGGGGTCCACGACTCGCGGCTGGATCTGGCGATGCAGCTCGAGGAGATCGCGCTGGCCGACGACTACTTCGTCGAGCGCAAGCTCTACCCGAACGTCGACTTCTACACCGGCGTGATCTACAAGGCGATGGGTTTCCCGACGCCGATGTTCACGGTGCTGTTCGCGCTCGGCCGGCTGCCCGGCTGGATTGCCCACTGGCGCGAGATGATCAACGACTCGGACACGAAGATCGGCCGGCCGCGGCAGGTCTACACCGGCTCGACGGCTCGCGACTACGCCGAAATCGCTCAGCGGTAAGTCAGCGGTGCGGCGTCGATCGCACTGCAACCGCAGCCTGGATGGGCCACGATGGTCCGCCGCCGAAGGCGCAGGTCTGACAGCGAGAGCTCGAGCATGCCGCCGATGCTCGGCGGTGGCGGGTCGATGCCGTGGTCGAGCCAGGCCAGCACGTGAAGCGCCGCGATGGATGCCGCGGTGCTCGCGAGCGCGACATCGCACGGCTCGACGACATGCCGTTCGCCGATGAGCTGCGCGGCGAGGACCGGCCAGGCCGGATCGCGGTCACCGCGGCCGAGCTCGACGCAGCGTAAGCACGGCGTCTGTCCCGGCAGGACGAACGGTCCGATCGTCGCGGTGGTCTCCCGGATCACCACCGGCAGGTGCGGCCGGTGGCGGACCTGCGCGAGCCACTCGGGAGGTACGACGCTGCCGGTCGGCGCCAGGACGACCGTCGAGTCCGGGCGCGGGCCGGGCGGAGCGTAGGTCGCACGCCCGCCGGTCGACGTCGCCGAGACCAGGCTGGCGGTCGCCTCGGCGCGGCTCACCTGGCGCGAGCCGAGGCTTCGGACGCCGCCGGGTGCGAGGTCGGCTTGGCGGACCGGTCCGGCGTCAGTGAGCTCGACTTGGCCGACGCCGGCGGCTGACAGCAGCATTGCCAGCGTGGCACCGACCCGGCCGGCGCCGAGGATCTCGATCCCGGCGTGCTCGCGGGCCCCCATGACGCGGTTCGCGCCACCTGGCTCGCGGTGCAGCAGGGACAGCGAGAGGAGGTCGGGTTGGCGCCGAACATCTCGTGCGTGGCGCGGGGTGGTGGCGTCGTCGAGCGCCGCGGCGTTCGCGAGCGTCGTGACGAGCTCGGACACCCGTGCCGCAGAGTGCCCTCGCCTGGTCGCCTCCGCGGTGAGCTCGTCGAGCTCACGGGTGCCGTCGAAGAGGTCGATCAGGCCGGCGTCGGTGAGATCGATCCCGCCCAGCACGACCGCGCACTCCGGCGTGATGCCGAGCTGGAGCGTGCCCGGATCCCGCCAGAGGCGGCGAAGCGCGGGCTTGAGGAGCGGTCGCACTCGGCGCAGCCTGCCAAATCCGCCGATCTGGTGCGCTCGGCCGTCCACAGGCACCAGTACCGGCCGGCAGCGGTGGGCCATGCGCCTGGTGGGTCGGGCAGCGGTGGGCCATGCGCCTGGTGGGTCGGGCAGCGGTGGGCCATGCGCTCCCGCGGTTGCGCAGCGGTGGGCCATGCGCTCCCGCGGTTGCGCAGCGGTGGGCCATGCGCCTGGTGGGTCGGGCAGCGGTGGGCCATGCGCTCCCCAGGTTGCGCAGCGGTGGGCCATGCGCCTGGTGGGTCACGCAGCGATGGGCCATGCGCATCCCACGGTGGCGGGGAACGAACGAGCCCCCCGCGCGGCTGCGCGGGGGGCTCGTCGACGTACTGGGAGTGTCTAGGCCTTGCCCAGGATCCGGTTCACCTTGGTGCCGCATACCGGGCACGGGCCCTGTGCCATCCGACGGCCGGATTCGCTGGTGCGAACCTCGCCCTCGAACGTGCGCTTCTCCTTGCACTTCACGCAGTAGCCCTCATAGGTCTCGGCCATCTGTCCTCCTCGATCGGATCGCCTACGGCCGGGAGCCGGCCGAACCTCGATTTCGAGCCTACCCGTCGCACGCTCAAATCCCGTGCAACTGAGCGTGGGGCGCGTCGGGCTACCCTCCGGACACCACCCCGGATTCTGGAGGTTCGATGAGCGCCGGACCACTGCGTGTCGACCGTCGCGACGACGGAGTGGTCGTGTTGACCCTCGCCCAGCCGGAGCGCCGCAACGCCATGACCGGCGAGCTCACGGATGCCTGGGTGGCCGCGATCGACTCGCTGAAGGGCGATCGCAGCGTTCGGGCCGTGCTCGTGACGGGGGAAGGCAGCGCGTTCTGCTCAGGCGGGGACCTGTCGTGGATCGGTCAGTCGCCGGACCTGACCGTCGACGCGATCCGTGACCGAATGTTGCCGTTTTACCGTGCCTGGCTTGGAATTCGGGACCTCGAGGTGCCGACGATCGCCGCGATCAACGGGCATGCGATCGGCGCCGGGTTGTGCCTGGCGCTCGCGTGCGATCTGCGCTACGCCGCGGCGAGCGCCGCGATGTCGGTGCCGTTCACCTCGCTCGGGATGCATCCGGGGATGGCGACCACCTGGCTGCTGCCCGAGGTGGTGGGCCTTCCCGTCGCGCGCGAGCTGCTGTTCACCGGGCGGCGGGTCGACGCCGAGGAGGCGCTGCGGCTCGGCCTCGTCAATGGCGTGTTCGAGGCGGAAAAATTGTTCGACTCGGCGCTCGACGTGGCGTGTCGGATCGCGGCGAACGCGCCGGTTGCCGTCCGATTGGCGGTCGCCGCTCTACGCAATGGCGGACATTCAGACATAGAAGCCGCATTGCAGTACGAAGCACTCGCCCAGCCGGTGACGTTCGCCTCGGCGGACCTCACCGAGGGGCTCGCCGCCGCCAAGGAGCGCCGCCCGCCGGTGTTCAAGGGCCGCTGACCCGCTGCCCACGTGCATGCGGGGGCCGCTGGCGTGACCTGTGCTGCGTGACCGACCCTCCGAGGTCGGTCAAGCAGCACAATCCAGCGCATCGCCGGACCCCCTACCACCCTGGCTTGGCGCGCCGTTCGCGCAAAACGAAGCCCCCGGGCAGTTCCGTGCAGTCGTTCGCCTTCCCCTTGCGAACGTCTACCCGGAGTGCCACGGGGGCTCCGTTGGTGACGACCGTACGGACCCGACGCGGACTGCGTCAACGCAGGGTGGCATTTCAATGTGGAAGATATTGGGGACGGGGTGTGGACAACCCGGGGTGTTGCTGTGGATGAGACCTGTGGTGGCCTGTGGATAGGTGGTGTGAACAAACCGCAACGGCTCAGTGACCTGCGACGACACCATCCACGGGATGTGCACAGCAACAACTTTGCGCGGGGTTCGCGCGTTACCGTCGAATCGATGTCAATCCAGCCTGCCTCGGCGGAGCAGCCCGCGCTGTTCGCCGTTGATGTCCTAGCCCCGCCGCCTGACCTGGCACCATCCGCGCCGCTGCCCGTGGTGGCCGCGCCACGCGTCGAGGTACGTCGCAGCTCGCGCCGGCGTCGTACCGTCTCAGCCCGCCGCGAGGGCGACACGATCGTGGTGTCGCTGCCGGCCCGGACCACGCGGGCCGATGAGGAGCGCTGGGTCGCGGAGATGGTCGAGCGGGTGCTTGCCAGCGAGCGCAAGAGCCGACCGACCGACACCGAGCTGACCGAACGGGCGGTGCAGCTCTCCGCGCGGTACCTCGGCGGCCGCGCCACGCCGGCGAGCGTGCGCTGGGTCGACAACATGGCCTCACGATGGGGATCGTGCACGCCGATCGACGGCACGATCCGGCTGTCCCGCCGGCTGGTCGGCATGCCGGCCTACGTCATCGACTACGTCCTGCTCCATGAACTGGCGCACCTGCTCGTGCCTGGGCACGGTCCGGCGTTCTGGCGCGAGCTCGCCGGTTACGAGCGACTGGAGCGGGCGAAGGGCTTCCTCGAAGGCGTCGACCTGGCGGGCGGCCAGTCGGAGGCGCGATGAGCGATCGCGTGGTCGCTGTGCTGGCCCGGCCCAACCCGGCGCTGGCGCCCGGGCTCGTCGACGCGATGCTCACCGACGTGATCGACGTGGTCACCGACACGGAGCTGGTCGATCCCGCAATCGTCGTTGCTGCCGGGTACGACGGGGTCACGTGGCCGAACATCGAGACGGTGGCTGTAGGCCCCGACCCCACCATCGCCGAGCTGTTGCTCGCCATCGATGCGCCTCACGCGACCGCGGTGGCTGCCGTCGTGGGCGACGTCCCCGATCTCCCGGTGCTGTTGATCGGCAAGCTGTTCAGTGCCCTCGCTGGGCCCCGCGGCGCCGCCGTGGCCGCCTGCCCCGCGGTGGACGGCAGCCTGGTGGCGGTCGCCGCCATGTGGCCGCTGTCGGGCTGGCTGCGAGATGCCGTGATTCGACTCGACGATCCCGGTGCGCTCGACGCGATGCGATCAGCGGCGCCGCTGGTCGAGCTGAGCGTCGGCCCGGGCTGGCGTCGAATCCGCCGCGAGGCCGACCTGGCCCGGCTCGACCCAGGTCTCGAGGGATGGGAGGCGACGCGCGCCTACCTCACTCAGTAGGCGCTTCGCCGCCGTCGTCGAGCTGGGAGAGGTCGAACGGCTCGTCGGTCGCGCCGCGCTCGACCCAGCCGCTCGGATCGTCCAGATCCTCTGGGCCCGGCAGCAGGTCCGGGTGCGACCACACCGCGTCCCGGTCGTCGATGCCCCGCACGTCGGTGAGGCGCTGCCAGAGCTGGGCCGCCTCGCGCAGGCGACGCGGCCGCAGTTCGAGGCCGACCAGGGAGGCGAACGTGCGCTCCGCGGGACCACCCGAGGCCCGGCGACGGCGCATCGTCTCCTGCAACGCCGCGAAGCTCGGGAGCGTCGCCGAGGCAGCCGCCGCGGCGACGGTGTCGACCCAGCCCTCAACCAGGGCGAGCGCTGTCTCGAGGCGGAGCAGCGCTGCGTCCTGCGCCGGCGTCGACGCCGGCTGGAACAGTCCCTCGCCGACCGCCCGCTGCATCGCCTCCGGATCACTCGGGTCGAGTCCGGCGGCAAGCTCCTCGAAGCGGGAGGTGTCGACCGAGATCCCCTCGGCATAGCTGCGAACCGCCGCGAGGAGATGTCCCTTGAGCCACGGCACGTGGCTGAACAGCCGGTGGTGCGCGGCTTCGCGGAGCGCAACGAACAGCCGCACCTCGTCCAGCGGCACCTGGAGGCCGGTTCCGAGCCCGCGCACCGATTCCGGAAGCAGCGCGGCGACGCCGTCCGGTCCGAGCGGCAGGCCGACGTCGGTAGCGCTCACCACCTCGGTGGCGAGCTCGCCGAGTGCCTGCCCGACCTGGCCGCCGAACATGAGCCCACCGACCTGGTTCATCACGCCCATCAAGGGCGCCGCCATCGCGCGCATCTCCTCCGGCAATGCCTCGCCCATCGCACCACCGACGCGCGCGGCCACCGGCTCGACCAGCTCGGTCCAGGCCGGGCGGGTGGCTTCCAGCCACCGGCGCCGGCTCCACGCCTCGGTCGACGTGACGCCCGAGGGAAGCGCCGTCGCGGGGTTTAGCCAGAGGTCCGCGAGGTTGACCGCGTCGGCCACTTCGCGGGTGTCCGTGGTCGTCGTACCGGTGTCCGCACCGATCACGGCCATCGCTGACTGGCGCGCGACGGTCCAGTTCACGGGGCCGGTCTCACCCGACATCAGATCCCCGAGCTGGTGCAGCATCGCCCCGAGGTCGGGCGTGCCGCCGAGGGCGGCGAACGGGTTGGCGGGCGTCGATTCGTTGGACTCGTCGTCGCCGCCGCTTGACTGGAATCCGAACGGTGGCGTGGTCACCGATCCACGGTAGCCGTCAAGATGAACACGTGACCGTGTCGCGTTCAGGCGTTCGCCGTAGGCGCAGCACGCTCACGGTCGCGGTCACCGGCGCGGCCGGTCCGCTTGGTTCGGCGCTGGTCGACCGGCTGACGCAGGATCCGAACGCCCCGAAGGTCGTCGGCCTCGACACCACCAAGCGTCCGTCGACTCGCGGTCCGTGGCGGATCGCCGACATCCGTGATCCGGCACTGGCCAGCCGGCTCACCGGCGTCGACACTCTGGTGCACCTTGCGACCGATCGATCGCCCGGAACGCCGCAGGAGGACCGCCGCGCGGTGAACGTCCGAGGCACCGAGGTCTTGCTCGACGCGGCGGTGGCCGCGGGCGTGCGGCGAGTCGTCATCCTGACCAGCGCGATGGTCTACGGCGCCGACCCGAGCCACCCGGTGCCGCTCGACGAAGATGCGCCAGTGATCTCGGAGCTGCCCGACGGGTTGGTCGGTGACTGGGTCGGGATGGAGCGCGCCGCGTTGCGTCGAGCGGCCGCGGGCGCGCTCGAGGTGACGGTGGTACGGCCGGCCTCACTCGTCGGCACGGTGACCGATGCGCTGCTGCCGGGGTTGTTCGAGGCGGTCCGGCTGCTCGGCATCCGTGATGCCCGCTGTCACTGGCAGTTCTGCCACGTCGACGACCTCCTCGACGCGCTGGCCGCCGCTGCCCTCGGAGCCGTCTCCGGCGCCGTGACGGTCGGGTGCGAGGGCTGGCTGACCCGGGCCGAGGTGGAGGCGATCGCCGGGATGCGCTCGGTCGTGCTGCCTGCGGCGGTCGCGACCGCAACCGCTGAGCGCCTGCACCGGATCGGCGCGTTGAACTCCCCGGCCAGCGAGATCCAGTACCTGATCAACCCGTGGGTCGTGGGGTCGCAGCGGCTGCGCGCGACCGGTTGGCAACCGCGCTGGACCAACGACGCCGTGCTTCGCGAGCACCTCCGAGCCCTCGGCGACCGGGCCGGGCGAGGCCTGGTCGTGCTCGACCGCAAGGATGCGACTCGCGCGGCCGCCGGAGCAGCGGCAGGCGCCGGGGCGACGCTCGCGGTGATCGGGTCGTTGGCGCTGGCCAGAGCTAGGCGGCGGCGGTGAGCGTCAGGCTGGCAGAGATCCGAACGACGCCGCTGTCGGTCGACGAGGTGCTCGGCGCTGTTTCGGATCCCTCGTACGGCGGAGTCGCGGTTTTCCTCGGCACGGTGCGCAACGATGACCACGGACGAGCAGTCGTGTCGCTGGACTACTCCGCCCATCCGAGCGCAACGGACGTCCTGCGGCGCGTGGTGGAGGGTGTGGCGGCGCAGTCGCCGGGGGCTGCGCTGGCCGCGGTGCACCGGGTCGGTGAGCTCGCGATCGGCGATGTCGCCGTGGTGGTCGGAGCGGCCGCCGCGCACCGCGGCGAGGCGCTGAGCGCCGCCCGGTTGCTGATTGACACGATCAAGGCCGAGGTTCCCCTGTGGAAGCGACAGACATTTGTCGACGGCGAGCAGGAGTGGGTAGGTGCCTGCGAGTGACAGACGTCATACACTGATCGCCATGGGTGTGTTGGGCTGGCTGGTCGTCCCTGCGATCGCCACAATCCTTGCAATTGTTTGGGTTCAGTGGGCTTCCCGGACCCGCCCCCCGGTCGACGTGAGCGAGTCCGTCGCCGAGCGCGAGCGGTTTGTCGCCGCGTTCACACCGCAGCCGCAGCAGCAGCGCCGCGCCTCCT
>Ga0213876_10002291_pt1 | contig 11296 bp, 12 predicted proteins | sample BarmaccomBMRX_R9_FD_160113 | JGI IMG/M metagenome (GOLD analysis project Ga0213876, IMG submission 160113) | Root-associated microbial communities from Barbacenia macrantha in rupestrian grasslands, the National Park of Serra do Cipo, Brazil - RX_R9 | ecosystem: Host-associated > Plants > Roots...
GGGTGATGTCGCCACGTTGGTTCGACGGCACGGACCACCTGGCGCTGGACACCGGCGGCGGTCCGCTGGCCCGGCTGTGGTCGACCGCACTGGCCGGCCTGGTCGACATCGGCTACGTCAAGGCGACGGGTAGCAGCGTAAAGATCAACCTGCCCAAGACGGCCCTGAAGGGTCCGGTCGAATTCGAGTGGAAGATCCCGATGTACGGGAGCAACACGATCGAGCGCGACCGGGCGCGCACCTACTTCCAGGCCTACGCGGCGGCGTGCGCCCTGCACTTCGCCGAGAAGGCGCTGGAAGAGATCCGCGCCGGGCGCACCAAGACCTGGGAGAAGTTCGACGTGCCGGACGAGGGCATCGGCTGCGGCTTCACCGAGGCGGTGCGCGGAGTGCTGAGCCACCACATGGTGATCCGGGACGGCAAGATCGCCAACTACCACCCGTACCCACCCACGCCGTGGAATGCCAACCCGCGCGACAGCTACGGCACACCGGGCCCCTACGAGGACGCGGTGCAGGGTCAGCCGATATTCGAGGAGAACAGCCGGGAGAACTTCAAGGGCATTGACGTCATGCGCACGGTGCGCAGCTTCGATCCGTGTCTGCCGTGCGGTGTGCACATGTACCTGGGCAAGGGCAAGACCCTCGACAGACTGCACACGCCAACGCAGTCGCCCGTTGAGGCGTGATGATCGCAAGCGCGGCGAAGCCGGGCGCAGCGGGTCATCACGAATAGGAACGGAGCACGCATGGCGGATCGCCCGGAGATTCCCCCGAAAGGCTCCGACGCAGAAGGGCAGTGGCGTACGGCGGGCGATCGAATCCAGACGCTTCTGGATTCCTGCGCGGCAAACGGGGCCACCGCGTATGAGCGCGCACAGGAGTTGGTCCGCGAGGTAGTCGGGCTCTACGGGGCCGGACTGCAACGGATCATGGAATTAGCCGGGGACCCCGGCCTGACCGAGCGGCTGGCCACCGACGACCTGGTGGCCAGCCTGCTCCTGGTTCACGGCCTGCATCCGCACGACGCGCACCGCCGGGTGTCCGAGGCGCTGGATCGGGTGCGGCCCTATCTGGGTTCCCACGGTGGCGACGTGGATCTGCTCGAGATCGACGACGGCGTCGTTCGGCTGGCGTTCAAGGGCAGCTGCAAGAGCTGCCCGTCATCGGCCGTGACACTGGAGCTCGCGGTCGAGGACGCGGTCCGCGCGGCCGCCCCGGAGATCAACTCCATCGAGGTGGTGACGGCCGAGCCCGCCGCGAGCACCAGCGTAATTCCCGCCGAATCGCTTCTGGCGCATGTGCATTCGAATGGGCACCAGCATTCGAGCGCGTGGCATCCGGTGCCCGAGTCGGCCGAGCTGGCGCCCGGCGAGGTCGCGGGCTTCCTGATCGCGGGCATCCCGCTCCTGGTGTGCCGGGTCGGCGATCAGACGCTGGCCTACCGGGACCATTGCCCGTTGTGCGACGACTCGCTTGCGGGCGCGCAACTGCATGACGGGCTGCTGGCCTGCCCGCGCTGCGGCACGCATTTCGACGTCGTGCATGCCGGCGCAGGCCCGAACGGGGCACACCTCGAGCCCCTGCCGCTGCTGGCCCGCGACGGCGTCCCATCGGTGGCGTTGCGAGAACCGATGGGGGCGGGCACATGACGACTCCGTACGACGTCCTGGCGCGCATCAGAAGCGACCGCCGCGCCCCCGAGCAGGCCGGCGAGCGGTGCGAGATGTGTGCGGAGTCGATCGCCGACGAGCACCAGCATGTCGTCAATGTGGCCGGGCGGCAGCTCATGTGCGTCTGCCGCGCCTGCTATCTGCTGTTCACCGATCCCGACGCCGAACTGCGCTACCGCGCGGTGCCGGACCGGTACCTGTCGTTCCCCGACTTCGCGTTGGACCGCCGCGCGTGGGATGCGTTGCAGATCCCCGTCGGCGTGGCGTTCTTCTTCACCAACTCCGCCCTCGGCCGGACCGTCGCCTTCTATCCGGGCCCGGCGGGAGCAACCGAATCCGAGTTGGACCTAGAGGTCTGGGACGCCATCGGCGGCGCCGACTCGCGGGTGGGTCTGCTCGCCGAGGACGTGGAGGCGCTACTGGTACGGGTCCCCGAGACCGACGGCTCGCAGAATGGCGAAACGCCGCAGCCGCAAACCTATCTGGTCCCCATCGACGCCTGCTACGAATTCGTCGGGCGCCTGCGCATGTTGTGGCGGGGGTTTGACGGCGGCCAGCAGGCCCGCGCATTCATCGACGACTTCTTCGCGCGGGTCGGCGCCCGGGCAACGGAGACGCCGCCATGACCGGCGGGCCGGTGGAGGTGGACTTCGCGGTTCTCGACGTGGTCGCCGAACCGTACGCGGTCAGCCCGGTGCTCACCGCCCGGGTCGGCATCACCGCCGGCGGGCCGGACCCCGTGCACGCCATCGCCCTGCGGTGCCAGGTGCGCATCGAGCCGTTGCGCCGTTCCTATACCGACGACGAGGCGGATGGCCTGCTGGACCTGTTCGGCCCCCGCGAACGCTGGGCGAGCACCCAACGCACGTTCCTCTGGCAGCACTGCACCGCGATGGTGCAGGGATTCACCGGTACGACGACTGTGGCGCTGCCGCTGGATTGCACTTACGATTTCGAGGTCGCCGCCGCCAAATACCTGCATGCGCTGCGCGATGGGACACTGCCGCTCCAATTCCTGTTCAGCGGAACCATCTTCGTCAACGCTGGGCGCGGCTTCTCCGTGCAGCAGGTGCCGTGGGACTGCGAATGCCGTTACGACATGCCGGTGCAGGTGTGGCGGGACCTGATCGCCCAGCACTTCCCGAACAGCGGCTGGGTGCGGCTGAGTCACGACACCGTCGCCGCACTCGCCGGCTACAAGTCGGCGCGGGGGCTGCTCGACTTCGACCACGCCGTCACCGAGTTGCTGCATACCGCGGCTGATCGCGAGGTGGCACGGTGACGGCGTCGCACACCTCGAGCTGGGCCCGCGCCCGCGCCGTCGCCGACGCGGTGCTCTACGAGGGCTATCTGCTCTACCCGTACCGAGGGACGTCGAGTAAGAATCAATCACGTTGGCAGTTCGGCGTTTTGGGCCCGCCCGGTGCGGCGGACGCCGGACTGGGCGAAGACAACACCCTCGCCGCCGACTTCCTGGTCGAGGGAGCCGAGACGATCACCCTGGTGGTGCGGTTCCTGCAGTTGCAACACCGCCGTGCCGAGCGCGCCGTCGGGCCTGGTGAGTTCGAGTGCGTGGACGAGCTGACCACCCCGTCGGGGTCGTGGCTGACCTGGGACGAGGCCGTCGAGTGCGAAGTCTGTTTCACCGAGCTCGCTTTCGGCGATCTCGAGCTGCCGGTGACGGCCGACGCCGCAACCGACATCGAACCGCTCGACGGTGGTCGCCTCGTTCGCGAACGGTCCGAAGTGCGCGCGGTCCTGCGCGTCACCAGCGAGCCGGACGGCGACCTGCGCCGGGTTTCGGTACGGCTCAGCAACATCGGTGCGGCCGCGCGCGACAAGACCGACGCCATCGCGCGTTCCCTGATCGGGACGCATATCGTCGCTGAAGTCGTTGGCGGTGAGTTCATTTCGCTGCTCGAACCGCCGAAGCACGCGACCGGCGCGGTGTCGCGGTGCGGCCGGCATCGCTGCTTCCCGGTGCTGGCCGGTCCGCCGGGCGCCGGCGACATGCTGCTGATCTCGCCGATCATTCTCTACGACCACCCCGAGGTCGCCGAACAGAGCGACACCGCGCTGTACGACTGCACGGAGATCGACGAGATCCTCACCCTGCGCGTGATGACGATGACGGACGAGGAGAAGGCGCAGGCCCGGGCCACCGATCCGCGGGCCGCGCGGATCATCGATCAGTGCGACGCCATGTCGCCCGAGGCGATGACCCGACTGCACGGTGTGCTGCGCGATCCGCACGCGCTTAACGAGGCCATCGGCCTGGTACCCGAGATCCCCGAGGGCGTGGACTGGTGGGATCCGCTGGCCGACAACGCCGTTCGTCCCGAGATCGATGCCGTGTTGGTGAACGGGGTTGCGGTGGCGCGGGGCAGCCAGGTCCGGCTGCGGCCGAGACGCAACGCCGACGCGCAGGACATCTTCGTCGCGGGCAGGACCGCGCGCGTCACCTCCGTGCACTCCGACGTCGAGGGCAACAAGCACATCGGGGTCGTGGTCGAGGACGATCCCGCCGCGGACCTGCACGACTGGTACGGGCGCTATTTGTACTTCTCCCCTGACGAGGTCGAGCCGCTCGGGACGGACCAATCCGCAACAAACCCAGAAAGGAGTCCGACATGGAAATCGTAGGTTGGATTTTCATCGCCGTCATCGCGCTGGTCGTCGCCGTCGCGGTGGGACTGGGCGTGGTGTCGCTGCCCGATGCGCGGCGTTATCTCAAGCTGAGGCGGATGTAGACAGCGGGTAACACGATGACAGCACGCATCCTGGTAGCCGGGATCGGCAATATCTTCCTGGGGGATGACGGCTTCGGATCCGAGGTCGTCCGCAATGCCGCACTCCCCCAGGATGATCCGACCGTTCAAGTCATCGACTACGGCATCCGTGGTATGCACCTGGCCTACGATCTGCTCGAGCACTGGGACACGCTGGTTCTGGTCGATGCGGTGCCCAGCCGCGGCCATCCGGGCACGCTGCACGTCTTTCAGGCCGAGCACGATCCACCCTCGGACACAAGCGGTCTCGACGGCCACAGCATGGACCCCGCCGCGGTCTTCGCCAGCCTGCGGGCACTGGGCGGCAGTCCGCCCTACACCGTGGTCGTCGGCTGCGAGGCGGGCAGCGTCGAGGAGGGGATCGGGCTGACCGAGCCGGTCGCCAAGGCGGTCCCCCGGGCCGCGCGGGCGGTCAACGAAATTGTCGCGGCATTGCAGGGCCCCCCGCAGTCGACCGCGGCGGAGCGGGAGGGCTGAACCATGTGTCTTGGGATACCGGGCCAGTTCATCAGGATGCTCGACGGTTTCGAGGGGCAGCTGGCGCTGGTCGACGTCACCGGCGAACAACGCCGGGTCAACATCGGGATGTTGCCGGAGGAGACGTTCTCTCCGGGAGACTGGGTGATCATCCACATGGGTTTCGCCGTCGAGAAGACGGACCGGGCCGGGGCCGAGCAGGCCATGGCCGGCTTGGAGCTGATGGGCCGGGGTCGCGTCGAGGACCGGGAGATGGACGTGGACATACTCAGTCCGGAGGGCGGCTGAAATGACCAAGACCCCCTTGATGTTGCGGTCCGAAGACATTCGGCAGCGCGTCACGGTGACCGGTGTCGTCCAGGGGGTTGGCTTCCGTCCGTTCGTCCACCGGATCGCGACCGAGCTCGGTCTGGTCGGCTTCGTCGGAAACGATTCCGGCGCGGTCTTCGTCGAGGTGCAGGGTCAGCCCGCACGGATACAGGAGTTCTGCCACCGGTTGCGCGGCGAAGCCCCGCCCCTGGCGAGGATCAGCACCGTCACGGTCACCGAACTCGCAGCCGACACCGCCTGCGCACCCGCATTCGAAATCGTGGCGAGCCGGACGAGCGTCGGTGCGCCGCTGACACCGATTCCCGCCGATGTCGCGATCTGCGAGCATTGTGTCGCGGAGCTGTTCGACCCGCGCAACCGGCGTTACCGCCACCCGTTCGTCACGTGCACCAATTGCGGTCCGCGGTTCACCATCATCCGCGAGCTGCCCTACGACCGCCCGGCCACCACCATGGCGGCATTCGCCATGTGTGACCGCTGCGCCGCCGAATACCACGACCCGGCCGATCGCCGCTTCCATGCGCAGCCGATCGCCTGCCCGAAGTGCGGTCCGTCGCTGTGGTTTAGGACGGCGGCGGGTCGGGTCGACGGATCCGACGCCGCGCTGGCCGCCACTCAGCGCGCGCTGGCGGCCAGTGAAGTGGTCGCTGTCAAGGGCGTAGGCGGCTACCACCTGGCCTGCCGGGTCGACGACGATGTCGCCGTCGCCGCGCTACGGGCGCGAAAGGCACGCGGCGCCAAGCCTTTCGCCATGCTGGTCCGCGACCTCGACGTCGCGCGGCGCTACGCCTACGTCGATCCGGCCGAGGCCGCGGTGCTTGATAGCCCCGCCCGCCCGATCGTGCTGCTGCGGCGACGGGCCGGCGCGCCGGTCGCCGACGGGGTCGCGCCCGGCAGCCCGTTGCTGGGGCTGATGCTGCCGTACTCCCCCATTCACCACCTGCTGCTGGCGCCGGTGCCCGGTGCCGGCCAGCGCCGTCCCGACGCCTTGGTGCTGACCAGCGCGAACCGCTCGGACGAGCCGATCTGCTTCACGGAAAACGATGCTGCGCAGAGGCTTTCGTCGCTGTGCGATGCGGTGCTCGATCACGACCGCGGAATCCACGTGCCGTGTGATGACTCGGTGGTGCGCGTGGTCGACGGGCGAGAGCTGCCGATCCGCCGCTCCCGCGGCTACGCGCCACTACCGGTGGACGTCAAGATCGCGGGGCCTTCGGTGCTGGCGGTGGGCGGGGAGCTGAAGAACACCTTCTGCCTCACCGACGGCTCGCGCGCCTACGTGTCGGGGCACATCGGCGACATGGCCACGCTGGAGACGCTGCGGGCCTTCGAGCGCGCGGTGGGACAGCTCAGCGAGATACGTGGCACGCCGGCACGGTTGGCCGCCGATCTACATCCCGGGTATCACACGCGGGGCTGGGCCGAGCGGCACGCGGGCGAGCGTCCGCTGGACCTCGTCCAGCACCACCACGCGCACGTGGTGTCGCTGCTGGCAGAACACGGTCGCGTCGGCGAACCCATCGTCGGAGTCTCCTTCGACGGCACCGGTTATGGCTGCGACCAGACCATCTGGGGCGGGGAGATCCTGCGTCTGGGCAGCGACAGCCACCGCTTCGTCCGATCCGGCCATCTACTGCCGGTGCCGCTGCCGGGCGGTGACGCCGCTGTGCGCAACCCATGGCGGATGGCGTTGTCGCAGCTGTGGCTGGCCGGCATCGACTGGACCCCGGATCTGGCGCCCGTCGCCGCCGCCGCGCCCGACGAATTGCGGCTCATTCGTTCGCAATTGGAGAGCGGCACCGGATGTGTGCCGTGTTCGAGCATGGGCAGGCTGTTCGACGCGGTCGCCTCCCTGCTCGGGGTGCGGCACCGGATCGACTATGAAGGCCAGGCCGCCATCGAGCTCGAGGCGCTGGCGAGTTCAGCCCTGGGCGATCGCGGGTGGCCGTCGCTGCCGTTCATGGTGCGTGCCGACGGGGTGATCGACCCCGGCACCACGGTGCAGACGATGGTGTCGGCGCTCTACGCCGGCACCGACCCCGCCGTGCTGGCCGCCGCGTTTCACGAGGCGGTCGCCGATGCCGTCGTCCGGGTGGTCGTCCAGGCGGCGGACGGAGTCCGGCTGGTGGGCCTGAGCGGCGGGGTGTTCCAGAACGTGCTGCTGCTGGGCGCTTGCCGTAAGCGATTGCAGCTGGCCGGGTTTGAGGTGCTGACCCATCACATCGTGCCGCCGAACGACGGTGGTCTGGCGCTGGGGCAGGCAGTGATTTCGATGTTGACCGCGCGGGAGGAGGGTTACTCATGAGCACGACCGCCATCGATCGGGGGCTGGGCGCCGAGCTGGCAGAAGACCTCGCCGCAACGGCCTTCACTTTGGCCAAGCGTTTCGCCGCGGGCGCGACCATGTGGTCTATCGCGCCGTCGCTGGAACCGCATGCGCTGCACATCGCGGTCGAATTCGTCCATCCGGTGATCATGGGTAAACGGGCCCTGCCGGCGGTCGCACTGACCGGGCCCGATCTGGTGGACCTGGTACGGGTTTCGGTGCGGCCCGGCGACCTCGTGGTCGCGGTGTCCGGCGCGGACGAGCCGCAGGTTCGCTCGGTGATGCGCCGCGCCCCGGCGTGGGGCGCCACCACGGTCTGGATCGGCAGCGGCGAACGGCCCAAAGCCGGTATGGCAGAACATGTGCTGTGGCTCGACGATCCCGATCCACGAGTGCCCGCCACCGGCGGCTTCGTGTTGTTCTACCACCTGTTGTGGGAGCTGACCCACGTGTGTTTCGAGCACTCCGGGTTGCTCAAACCGAATGGCGCCGAGGACGTCTGCGTCACGTGCAGCGACGAGGGGCGGCTGGGCGAGGTAATAGCAGCCTGTGGCGACGGACAGGCGACGGTACGCACCGCCCGAGGGGTCGAGAGCGTGGTGACGACGCTCGTCGATCCGATCGCCGCCGGCGAGCTGGTACTGGTGCACGCCGGGACGGCGATCAGTCGCGTCGGCGACGAAGATCCCGGCGCAGCCGGGATTGAGGAGCGACGCAATGGGCCAAGTGGCGACAGCGACGAGGAGGGCTGCTGATGGCTCCGCCAAACGAACCCACCAACTTCCTGTATCCGTTCATCGACGCCGAAGAACACGACCCCTCGGCTCTGCTGGCCGACCTGGCCGCGTCGGCGGAAGCCAAGGCAGCCGAGAGCCTGGCGTTGCGGCGTTCCACGCTGGAAGCCAACGCCGATCTGCTGGACCGGTCCGCCACCGAGATGGCACGCCGTTTCGCGGCGGGCGGGCGGCTGTTCACATTCGGAAACGGTGGCAGCTGCACCGATTCCACCACTTTGGCGGGGCTGTTCGCGCGGCCGGCGATCGGCAACTCGCTGCCGGCGTGGTCGTTGACCGCTGATCAGGCGATCCTGACCGCGCTCGGCAATGACGTCGGATTCGAGCTCGTGTTCGCCCGGCAGCTGATCGCGCGGGCGAAAAGCGGGGACATCGCGATCGCCATGTCGACCAGCGGCAATTCGCCCAATCTGTTGACCGCGCTCGCCGAGGGACGCCAACGCGGGCTGTACACCGTCGGTTTCGCCGGTTATGACGGCGGGGCGTTCGCGGACAACCCGAATGTGGACGCCTGCTTCGTTGTTCGTTCGCAGAGCGTGCACCGTATTCAGGAATCGCAGGCGCTGCTGGGCTATCGGTTGTGGCTGGCAGTCCACCAACGACTCGGTGACGACCAAGGTTTGGGGGCCGCATGAACAAATCAAAAGGCGACTACCTGTCGTCGGGACCGCGCTTCGCCGAGGGCGAGGTGATCGAGCGGATCGAATCGTTCCGTCGGCGGCGGCCGCGGCTGCTCGATGACCACGTGACCCTGGCGCATGGGGCGGGCGGCAAGGCGTCGGCCGCACTGGTGGACGCGGTGTTCGTGGAGGCGTTCCGCAACCCGACGCTGCAGACGCTGGGCGACGGCGCGGTCCTCTCCCTGCCCGGCGGCGACCAGCTGGCGATGTCTACCGACTCGTTTGTGGTGCAGCCCAGGCGTTTTCCCGGCGGTTCCATCGGTGAACTCGCCGTCCACGGCACCTGCAACGACGTCGCGATGGCCGGCGGTGTGCCGTCGTGGATATCGGCGGCGTTCGTGCTCGAAGAAGGTTTCCCGATCGGCGAACTCAAAGAGATCGTCGCCGACATGGCGGCCGCCGCCGCTGCGGCGGGCGTGCAGATCGTCACCGGCGACACCAAGGTGGTGCCCAAGGGCGCCGCAGACGGCCTGTTCATCACGACCACCGGAGCCGGCGTCATTCCCGCGGGGCGCACGCTGTCGGCTCAGTCGGTCCGCATCGGCGACAAGGTGCTGCTGTCGGGGTCGATGGGCGATCACGGCATGGCCGTCATGCTCGCCCGCGGCGATCTGGCCATCGAGGCCGACATCGCCTCGGACACCGCGTGCGTAAGCCCGCTGGTGGAACTGCTGATGGCGGCGGCCCCGTCCACCCGATGGCTGCGCGACGCCACCCGGGGCGGGGTGGGCACCGTGTGCAACGAGCTGGCCCAGGCCTGCGGCCTCGGGGTGCTGCTCGAAGAGGATCGATTGCCTGTGGCGCCCATGGTCACCGGGGCGTGCGAACTGCTCGGCATCGATCCGCTCTATGTCGCCAACGAGGGCAAGTTCGTCGCCGTCGTCGCACCGCAGGAGGCCAAGGCCGGGCTGGAAGCGCTGCGGTCGCATCCGTTGGGCGCCCAAGCGGCCGAGGTCGGGGAGATCGTCCCCGAGCCTGCCGAAAGCGTGGTGCTGCGCACCGGATTCGGGGGCACCCGGATCGTCGACATGCTCGTCGGGGATCCGCTGCCGCGAATCTGCTGAGAAGGGAACTAAAGATGTGCCTAGGAATACCGGGCCGGATCGTTGAGATCACTGATCCCGCAAACTATTTGGCGAAGGTCGACGTGAGCGGCGTGCAGCGTACCATCAGCGTGCGACTGCTGGAGGGTGACGACCCCCAGCCCGACGACTGGGTGCTGGTCCACGTCGGGTTCGCGATGGCCAAGATCGACGAAACCGAGGCGTTGCTCACGCTGGCGGCCATCAAGAAGCTCGGCGAGGCATACACCACCGAGATGGAAGCCTTCGACTCCTCGGCCATTGTCTGAGCGGGAGGGAGAGAAATGAAATTCGTCGACGAATTCCGCGACCCCGCGGCGGCGCGAAAACTGTTGGGGGCCATCGAGCACCTGGCCGGTGGTGATGGCGAACAGTTCAAGTTCATGGAGGTGTGCGGCGGGCACACGCACACCATCTACCGCCACGGCATCGAGCACCTGCTGCCCGACGCCGTCGAGCTGGTGCACGGCCCGGGCTGCCCGGTCTGCGTGATCCCGATGGGCCGCATCGACGACGCGATGTGGCTGGCCGGCCAACCCGACGTGATCTTCACCTGTTTCGGCGACATGATGAGGGTGCCCGGCTCCAACGGCAGCCTGTTGGACGCCAAGGCGCGCGGCGCCGACGTTCGGTTCGTCTACTCCCCGCTGGATGCGCTGAAGATCGCGATCGACAATCCCGAAAAGCACGTGGTGTTCTTCGCCATCGGATTCGAGACCACCGCGCCCTCGACCGCGGTGACGCTGGTGCGGGCGCGCGATCTGGGCTTGCCCAATTTCAGCGTGTTCTGCAACCACGTCACCATCGTGCCGCCGATCAAGGCCATCCTGGAATCGCCGGACCTGCGGCTGTCGGGTTTCATCGGACCCGGGCACGTGTCGACGGTGGTCGGCAACCGGCCCTACCGCTTCGTGCCCGAGGTGTACCGAAAGCCGTTGGTGGTGGCCGGATTCGAGCCGCTGGATATCCTGGCGGCGGTCGCAATGCTGTTGCGCCAGATCCGCGAGGGCCGCTGCGAGGTGGAAAACCAGTACAAGCGCGTGGTGCCCGAGAACGGCAATCCGGCCGCCCTGACCCTGATGGGCAAGGTGTTCGCGTTGCGTCCGCACTTCGAATGGCGCGGGCTGGGGTTCATCTCGCAGAGC
>Ga0213876_10002292_pt1 | contig 11293 bp, 10 predicted proteins | sample BarmaccomBMRX_R9_FD_160113 | JGI IMG/M metagenome (GOLD analysis project Ga0213876, IMG submission 160113) | Root-associated microbial communities from Barbacenia macrantha in rupestrian grasslands, the National Park of Serra do Cipo, Brazil - RX_R9 | ecosystem: Host-associated > Plants > Roots...
ACGCCGCTGAATCGGCATGGAGCACCATCTTGGCATGACCTGTGACCCGATTGGCGGCTTAGTGCAGATCCCGTGCATCGAACGGAATGCCATTGGCGCCGTGAAAGCCATCAACGCCTGCCGGATGGCAATGCAGGAATCCGGGAGCGGCCACAAAGTCTCACTGGATCAGGTGATCCGGACCATGTATCAGACCGGCCTCGATATGCAGTCGCGCTACAAAGAAACCGCACTGGCAGGATTGGCTGTCAACGTAAAGGATTGCTGATAACTTCAAAGGATTAGGATGTATACAACTGTTCAAGATCAGATCAGCGCTCGCGTGAGCGAGATCGAAAAAGCCGGACTGTTTAAGCGTGAACGCCTGATTGATAGCCCGCAACAGGCAGAAATTCAGGTAGGAGCCGGAACGAAAGTTCTGAACCTTTGCGCAAACAATTACCTGGGACTAGCCAATCATCCGGCGGTTGTGGAAGCCGCCAAGCGGGCGCTCGATGAGTGGGGCTACGGTTTGGCAAGCGTGCGCTTTATCTGTGGTACCCAATCTATTCACAAGCAATTGGAACGCAAGCTGAGCGAATTTCTCGGAACAGAAGACACCATTCTGTACGGCTCCTGCTTTGACGCCAACGGCGGCCTGTTTGAGACATTGCTGGATGCGGAAGACGCCATTATCTCGGACGAACTCAACCACGCCAGCATCATCGACGGTATCCGGCTTTCCAAAGCAAGGCGCTTTCGCTACAAGAACGGCGACATGGCGGACCTGGAGACCAAGCTGAAGGAAGCGAGCGGGGCACGAACCCGGCTGATTGCAACCGACGGCGTTTTTTCGATGGATGGATACATCGCCCGTTTACCGGAAATCTGCGATCTGGCCGACAAGTACGATGCTATGGTCATGGTGGACGACTCGCACTCGGTCGGCTTTATGGGCAAAGGTGGGCGCGGAACTCACGAGCATTTAGGCGTGATGGGGCGAATCGATATCATCACGGGAACATTAGGCAAAGCTCTCGGTGGGGCCAGCGGCGGCTATACCAGCGGCCGGAAAGAAATCGTCGATCTGCTGCGGCAACGGTCGCGGCCTTACTTGTTTTCGAACTCCGTTGCGCCCCCGATTGTGGCAGCTTCTCTGAAAGTTCTGGATCTGCTCACCGAAACGGCAGAACTCCGGGAAAAACTTTTCGCCAACACCAAGCTGTTTCGCGAACGGATGACCGGCTACGGATTCAACATTCTGCCGGGTGAGCATCCCATTGTGCCGGTGATGCTGGGCGACGCGGCTTTAGCCACAAAAATGGCGGATCTGTTATTGAAAAAGGGCATCTATGTGATCGGCTTCTCATATCCGGTGGTACCGCAAGGAAGAGCCCGGATTCGAGTACAGGTCTCAGCGGCGCACACCCCCGAAGAACTGGAGTTTGCCGCCGAGCAGTTTGGCGTTAGCAAAAAGGAGTTAGGCATTTGAAACCGCTGATCGTAGGTCTAATAACAGGCGTATTGTGCCTTGCTGCATCGGTTCCATGGGGGAAAAAACGTCCGGAGCAATGGACAAATGAGGACGTGCAGCGCATTCTGTCCAACTCACCCTGGGCGCAAAGCGCCAACGCAACTTTTCCCGACCCGCGCAAAGACGAAAGGCCTGAGTCGGTCTATTCTATGCCGGGTGCGGCTCAGGCGGGCATGGCTGGTTCCAGAGGTGCAACCGATGGGCGCTGGGATGGCGGAGTCGGCCGGAACACCGGCATCGGCTTAATGCCAACCCTGCCGGTCATCGTCCGCTGGGATAGTGCATTACCAGTACGACAAGCTCTGTCCAGACAAAAAGCATCCTCAGAAGTGCTCGGAGAACCTAAGGACTACATCATTACCGTAGAGGGTCTAGTACCTGCAGGCCAGTACCGGCGCACCGGGCAGCTTCAAACTAAATCGAGCAGTGATGGCACAACGGAAAACGTAAATGACCCCGAACACCTGCTGGAGGGGCTGATGGCGCATTCAAAGCTGCTCATCAAGGGTCGTACTCCGCTCCCCTGCCAGGATGCCAAAGTTGATCCGGAAACTGGTGCCGTACATCTCTCCTTCCTGAAGTCTTTTGAAATCAGACCCTCCGATAAAGAAGTGACCTTCACAACGCGCTTTGGATCGCTGAGTGTGGAAAAACGGTTCCGGCTTAGTGATATGACTTACAACCGTAAGCTGGAATTGTAAACATCTATAAACTACGCGACTTTGCCTAGGAAATTTGCTGTAAAAAACTCCCTAGGCGTAGTGCAAAGTTGGTTGAAATTAACTATACTGAATAGGATCAAATCTACGGATCTGCAGTTTGCGAATTGCCCTGTGGTATATTATGCATCCACCGCTGATTCCAACCGCACCAAAATTTCTTTTGGCGCATCTAAATTAAAGGGTTATATGAACAGACAGAACCAGCTCATCAATGATCGGTACGAAGCTCTTATGTTCGCCAAGACACCCGAGGCCGGACGCAAAGCGGCCCGTGAGCTTGTGCGAACTGTTCTCGGCGAGGAGGCCTTACAGCTCTCCCTGGAAGAAGCGCTGCGTCAGTGCTGCCGACGTCTGCGGCCCTCGAAAGACCCACGGGAGCAAGCAAGGTTCGAAGCTGAGTTTATCGAACTGGGTGTTTGGCCCAACGAATCGCAAAGACTTGCTGCTTAATGACCACGATTGAAGTCATTCGGAAGTACCTCCAGGATGCGATTGCAGCGGAGACCAGTTTTGAAAACCAGTTGCGGTCATCCTCTCACGACGGAGATGACTTCGAAGTGCAAGCTCTTTTCTTCGGTCATGCAGCGCAGACGAATCATCATATACGAAGGTTAACGGTCCGCCTAGGAGAGCTGGACGGCAACGCGTCCGAGGCAAAGAGCGCCTTGGCGCATTCGTTCAGCTTAGCCCCAAAACTAGCCCAGACGACGCATAGCCCGGAGGAACGCTTGGTGCAGAACCTTATTATGGCGTTCTCTGTGGCAAACGGCGAACGCGCCATGTACGAAGCTCTAGCGGCAGCGGCCCGGGCAGCAGGAGATGCCATGACCGAAAATTTGGTGCTCGAAATGGCGGCGGAAGAGGCAACGGTAGCGGAAAAAATCTGGCACTTTCTTCCGTCGCGTTCCAAAATTGCTTTCAATACGGCGACTGCCGGTGAGATCGACCCATCGGTAGACACAAAAACAGTAGACGACCGTATTGTTGACGAGACTTCCTTGTAGGTAAAAATGCCGAAGCGTCCGGCAAAGTACAGCAAAGTTAAATCGATCAAGTCCATTGCTAGGGACCGAGTTGGAAGACCCCCCGCCGCGCGTGCGATGGAAGAGAAGACACAGCGCGCCAAGCCAAAGCACAAGAAAAACCTCCTCCAAGAGTTAGAGTGACTTTCCCCCCGCAAGTCAAGATTGTTGAAGTAGGACCGCGTGACGGCCTGCAGAATGAGAAGGCGCTTGTCCCCCTTCACGTCAAAGTAAGTTTAATCGAAGGATTGACGGAAGCTGGTCTCCGGACGATTGAAAGCGGTAGTTTTGTTTCACCCAAGTGGGTGCCGCAAATGGCAGATACAGCGGCGGTCCTTTCGGGCGTGAGGCGCGTTACAGGCGTTGAGTATCCGGTTCTCGTTCCGAATCTGAAAGGGCTGGAAGCGGCGCTTGCAGCGGGGGCAAAAGAAATTGCCGTCTTCACCTCAGCTTCAGAATCCTTTTCACAATCGAATACCAACTGTACGATTGACGAAAGCTTGCGGCGCTGCCGTGAGGTGGTCAAAGCGGCAAGCGTTTCGGGTTTGCCGGCGAGGGGTTATGTTTCCTGCGCTCTCGTGTGCCCTTATGAAGGTGAGATTACGCCCGAAGCCGTTGCGCGGGTCGCTTCCGAGCTGGCGCAAATGGGTTGTTATGAAATCTCTTTGGGCGACACAATTGGAGCGGGAACGCCCGTGAAAGTGCAGGCAATGCTCCGGGCAGTCACCAAACATTTACTCCCTGAGCAAACCGCTGTTCACTTCCACGACACCTGGGGCCAGGCGCTTGCGAACATCCTGGCATCGCTCGACTACGGCATCGCGACCGTTGATAGCAGCGTGGCCGGTCTTGGAGGCTGTCCTTATGCGCCGGGCGCAACCGGAAACGTCGCCACAGAAGATGTGGTTTACATGCTCAGTGGAATGGGCATTGAAACCGGAGTGGACCTGCCGAAACTGGCCGCCGTAGGGCGCGAGATTAACAAACAACTCGGACGGCCTCTCACCTCCAAAGTAGCCGTCGCCATGCAAAGGGAGCCGGAAACGAAGTGACCGGTTTTTTGGCTGCTATGATCGACAGTTGAACAAAGTTCTAAACAGCTCGGACGAAGCCGTTGCGCCCATTTTCGACGATGCAACCATCATGCTCGGCGGCTTCGGACTGTGCGGCATTCCTGAAAATCTGATTGCGGCTTTAGTGCGTAAGGGCGTCAAAAACCTGCACACGATCAGCAACAACATGGGCGTGGACGGTTTCGGGATGGGATTGATGCTCGAAGCCGGTATGATCGCTTCCCATATCGGCAGCTATGTGGGAGAAAACCGGCTGCTCGAATCTCTTGTGATTGCAGGAAAGCTGAAAGTCGATCTGATTCCACAAGGCACATTAGCGGAGCGGATTCGAGCAGGAGGCGCGGGAATTCCGGCGTTCTACACGCCGACCGGCGTTGGCACGGTTGTTGCGGAAGGCAAGGAGACGCGCGAGTTCGACGGCCGTACTTATCTATTGGAGCGATCTCTCACGGCGGACTTCTCCCTGGTCAAAGCGTGGAAGGGCGACCGGCTCGGCAATCTGGTGTACCGGAAAACAGCGCAGAACTTCAATCCCATGATGGCGACAGCGGGCCGGATAACCATCGCCGAGGTCGAAGAGTTAGTGAAACCAGGCGAACTTGATCCTGCCGAGATTATCACTCCCGGCATTTACGTCAAGTATCTGGTGAAAGGTGAAAAGTATGAGCGCCGCATTGAACGAAGAACAGTCCGGAAAGCTTAAGCGCGAGCGGATTATCAAGCGCGTCGCCCGTGAGCTGCAGAACGGTTTTTACGTGAACCTGGGCATCGGCATGCCGACGCTGGTTGCGAACTACGTTCCGCCGGGAATTGAAGTGGTTCTGCAATCGGAAAACGGCATGTTGGGCGTGGGTCCATATCCGTTGGAGGGAGAAGAAGACCCGGACCTCATCAACGCCGGTAAGGAAACGGTCACGGAACTGCCGGGCAGCACCTATTTTTCGAGCGCCGAATCTTTCGCTATGATACGCGGCGGTCATATTGACCTTAGCATTCTGGGCGCAATGGAAGTAGATGAAGAAGGCAATCTGGCGAACTGGATGGTGCCGGGCAAAGTCGTAAAAGGCATGGGCGGCGCGATGGATCTGGTCGCCAGCGCACGCCGCCTGATTGTCACGATGGAGCACACTACAAAAAGCGGTGCCCCCAAAATTCTTCACAAATGTACCTTGCCGCTGACCGGCAAAAAGGTTGTGCAGATGATTGTGACCGAGCTTGCCGTCATCCGCGTCACGCCGGAGGGATTGCTTTTAGAAGAACTTGCCCCCGACGTTACGGTTGACGACGTGCAGCGCGTTACTGAGCCGAAGCTGCGCGTTGCTCCTGTTCTACACGCAATGAGTTAAAGTATTAACGCATACATGAAACCGCGTTCCTCGCGCGTCCAGTATATTGCGCTGGCTTTGTACATCGCTATCAGTTTTGGCTACTACGTCGCCGGTGTGATCGCGCTCCGTGAAGAGTGGTTCCATCCAGCGAAATATGCACGTGTACCCATAGACGTAAACGACAATACGCAAGCGATCGTGGGTCTTGAAAAAGAAGCCAAAAACGCCGGATTATCCAAAGGGGATGTTCTCAAGGCCCTCAATGGAGAACCGTTTACCGGCGATTATCAACTCTTTAATGATGTGCATCGGGCGCATCCGGGCGACAACTTAGCGGTCACTGTACGCGGAGCAAACGGGCGCGAAAGAACTGCAAACGTTCGGTTTGCGCCCCGTGAAGGACCGTCTTGGGATGCCGGCTTCGTTGCGCTCCTGATTACCATCTTGTTCGTTCCGCTGCTGAGCTTAGCTGTTGGTTATTGGGTTGTGGCGGCCAGACCATACGATCCAAATGCCTGGTTGGTTCTCATCATTCTCAGTTTTAGTGAGGCATTCTTTGGAAACTTGGACCCGCGCTGGTGGGCGGGTATCCTCTTTGTGCTGCTTGGCTTTTGGCAAATCCTTCTGCAATGCGTGGGTTTTCCGGCCCTGCTGCTGTTTGGGCTCTACTTTCCCGAGCGTTGGCGTCTAGATAAACGTTGGCCCTGGTTGAAATGGATCGTTTTGGGGCCGCAACTCCTGGCTACTCCTCTCGCATTGTGGGGTGACTATATCGGGTTCTTTCACGCTAATTGGAGCAGTTTGTACCTTTGGCTGGACTCCTTGACAAACATCATCTTTCACACTTTGCAGCCTGCCTCGATCATCCTGTTCCTGATTGTTCTTTTCGACAAATTAGGATCCGCATCCACGGCAGATGCGAGAAGGCGCTTACGGGTGTTAGCGGGTGGGCAGCGCCCTGTCGCTTGGCCCCTTGCTCTTCGTATTTGTTGTGCTTCCCTACCTGGGATTTGATCCTCATCACGATTCTTTGTATGAAATCTTGGTGCCGTGTTATGTCATTTTTCCATTGACTCTCGCCTATGTCGTAGTGGTTCAGCGTGCGATGGATGTGCGGCTAATCATCCGACAAAGTCTTCAGTACACGCTGGCAAGACGCGGCGTGATTGTCCTACAGCTACTGCTCAGCGCAGTACTGTTTATCGTGGTTACGACCCTGGTAGCTTCTCGCGCTATGAGCTACGTAGGAACGGCCATACTGATGGGAGCTGGACTTTGGGGCATTTTCCTGCTCAGAGGCATCACAAATTGGTTAGCAGTTTTGATTGACCGCCGGTTTTTCCATGAAGCCTACAACACTGAAATCATACTGAGTCAACTTTCTGAAGATGCACGCAAATACACCGAAAAGCAGCCACTCATCGAGATGGTCACCAAGCGTATCTCCGATGTTTTGCACGTGGGGCAAATAGGAGTCTGGGTACGCGGCAGCAACATCTTTCATCCGCAGGAGGTCTTCGGCTTTTCCCTTTCTGAACCCGTGCTGCTTTCCGAAAACTCATCCACCGTGCAGGCGCTTGTGCGCTCCCATCAGCCGATACTGCTATACCGTGATCATCCCGATGAGTGGTTTATAGAAGCAGGCACAGACGAAAAACGCACCTTGAATCAACTGCAAACGGAGCTGTTACTAGGCCTGCCTGGACGCAAGCAACTGATGGGCGTTATCGCGCTGGGGTCGAAGAGATCCGAAGAACCTTATACTCCTTCCGATCTGCGCCTTCTGCAAACGGTTGCCGTGCAAACCGGACTGGCGCTCGAAGTGAGCGACCTAGCGGAATCACTGGCGAAAGAAGCTGCTCAGCGTGCGCGCATCAGCCGTGAAGTTGAAATCGCCCGTGAAGTGCAGCAGCGTTTATTCCCGCAGCGGATGCCCGTTGTGGGGGGAGTCAGCCTGGCGGGAGCCTGTCGGCCTGCCGGAGAAGTGGGCGGCGATTATTATGATGTCATCGAACTGCCGGATGGTCGCCTCGGAATTGCCGTTGGCGACGTGTCCGGCAAGGGGGTTTCCGCTTCCTTATTAATGGCAAGCTTGCGGGCGTGCCTGCGAACCATGACGGTTGTTGCCTCGATGGATCTGGCGAGGCTCATGGAAAAGATGAACCAACTGGTTTACGAATCCTCGGCTGTGAACCGTTACGCCACTTTCTTTTTTGCCGTTTACGACCCGCAAACGCGGGCGCTGTGCTACGTCAATGCCGGCCACAATCCTCCGGCTCTGCTGCGAAGTTCAACTCATGATCCGGTCATACGCTTAGAGGCTGGCGGTCCAGTGGTCGGCTTGCTGCCTGATGTGCAGTACGAAGAGCAGTCCATTACCTTACAAACTGGCGACCTGCTGCTGGCCTATACGGACGGTATCAGCGAAGCCATGACCGCAGACGATGAAGAATGGGGCGAAGAGCGCATGCTGCAAACGGCCAAAGCTGCGCAAAGTCGTTCCGTAGACGAAATTTTACGGGCAATCTTTCAAGCGGCAGACCAATTTACGGCAGGTGCTGTGCAGCATGACGATATGACTCTGCTTCTAATGAAAACCAGCTAAACAGTTCCGGGAATGCATCCGTTTTTCATTCAGTTGTAACTTGTCGCTGCTATCTTCGTGGCTTCAGTTCTGATCCCTGAGGAGAATTCACCTACCATGTCAGCCGCCGCCGCGACATCCGCTCCCATACCGCCAAGAGTTACAAATGCATTAGATGCGAAGATAACGCGAACGCCTGGAAAGATTGGTGCCATTGTTTTTGGAGTAGTGCTCTTAATTGGCGCTATTTATGCAGGTAGCCATTTGCTGTCTGATCTCCAGCGCTCGGAAGCGGTGTCAAGCTTAGCTTACGTTCTGCTTGGGATCGCTTTGCTGATTGCGCTTGGGTTCGAATTTGTGAACGGGTTTCATGACACGGCTAATGCGGTGGCCACCGTGATTTATACTCATACGCTCGAACCGCATGTCGCGGTTGTCTGGTCCGGCATTTGGAATTTTCTTGGCGTGCTGACTTCCACGGGCGCGGTTGCATTCGGCATTGTGTCATTATTGCCCGTAGAGCTGATCTTAAAAGTAGGAACTGGTGCCGGGTTTTCAATGATATTTGCCTTGCTGGTGGCCGCGATTATCTGGAACCTTTTGACCTGGTACTTCGGGATTCCGAATTCCAGCTCACACACCTTGATTGGGTCGATCATGGGCGTGGGCTTGATGAATCAGTTTCTGGCCAACGGCGGAACATCCGGCACGTCCGGCGTGGACTGGAGTCAGGCTCTGCAAGTAGGCAAAAGCCTCCTCTTCTCTCCGATTATTGGCTTCATCTGCTCGGCGCTGCTGCTGGTCCTGATGAAAACGTTTATAAAGAAGAAGGAACTGTACCAAGAGCCAAAAGGCACGGAACCGCCGCCCTTTTGGATTCGCGGCCTGCTGTTTCTGACTTGCACCGGCGTTAGTTTTGCGCATGGATCAAATGACGGGCAAAAGGGCATGGGCCTCATTATGCTCATTTTGATCGGTACTGTTCCGACTGCTTACGCCTTGAATCATGCCGTCAAACACGACCAGGTGCAAACCTTTATTGCGGTCTCCGAAAAGACCGAAAACGTATTAAAGAGTCATGAGCAAGCTGGGCAAAGTCTGAGCCTGGATCAGCAGAAAGCGGCCCTGGAGAAAGCAATTAACGCAAAGAATGTTGATGGCGTCGCGCTCAGCTATTTGGGTAACCTGGTCAACAGCATCAAGGGACAAGTTTCGCAATACGACTCGCTATCCGACATCCCGTCGCCAGCCAATCGCAACGTGCGCAACGACATGTATCTCGCTAGTGAAACGATCCGCGTCATGGAAAAAACTAAACAGCCGGCGCTCGGCGGCTCGGATGATGCAGCAATTGCAAACTACAAAAGGCAACTGGACAAAGCAACCAAATTCATTCCCGATTGGGTCAAGGTTGCCGTGGCGCTAGCTCTCGGCTTGGGTACTATGGTGGGCTGGAAGCGCATCGTCGTGACGGTAGGAGAAAAGATCGGCAAGAATCACCTGACGTATGCGCAGGGCGCCTCCGCAGAACTCGTGGCGATGTGTACCATCTTGGCGGCTGATAGGTTTGGATTGCCTGTTAGTACAACCCATGTGCTGACATCCGGCGTTGCCGGAACGATGGCGGCCAATGGATCCGGGTTGCAGATGGCAACGATTCGCTCTCTGGTCGCGGCGTGGGTGCTAACCCTGCCTGCTTCTATCGCTCTGGCGGCTGGTTTGTACTGGCTGTTCCGCCACATGTTCGGCGGGTAGAGCCTAAAGACAGAGAGCCGGGAACGCAGTGACCGGTTGTAAGACGGGTCGCTACGCCGGAAGGGTATAGCGCTCCTCAATCTGCTCCTTAATTTTCGCCCGGCTTTCTTCCGCACTCAAAGATTGATCCTCTTCAATTGAAGCGGCAGCATCCGCTAATTCATCGCTCTTGATGTTTTCGCGGAACCATTGCGAGTACTCGCCTTGGCGGAGATGATGCAGCCAAGTCTCATCATCGATACCCTGCAGAAGCTGAACGAACGTCATTAAATTCTGCGCCCGTAAATTAAGTTTTCCTTCGGGACCGCGAAAATAAAAGCTGCGGTCAGGCGTAAGATCGGCGCTGGCGTACTTGCGGCTATGGCGAACGTGCTCGGTCTCGCAAGGAGCCACGTTAAATTTAATAGGCGCTTCTTTGGACGGTCGCGACCAGAAAATCGCCTCGCCTTTCGCCAGGCCCTCTGAGTCGACACGCGGGCATTGTTCGTCGCAGGCATGGCAGAACGTTTCAATGGTTTTTTGAGGTTGCTTCCCGACCGCAATCAAAGTATCGATTCCCGCCAGAACATCCTGCGGGAGATGGTCCGGTTCGAGCGTGACCAGCATGGTGTTCGTCAATTCATTAACCGGCACATCATGCCGCGTTTCCCGCGAAGAGGGCAGAAGGTGGTGCGCTTCATCCAGGAAAATCCAGTGTGGCCGCCCGGTGCGCGCCCGAAGATCCCGCAAGCGGGAAAACAGGCTGGCGAAATAAGTCGGGCGCTGATCCAAGTCAACCCCGAGCAGGTTCACAATAACGCTGCTCTCCGGCTTCTCCAGCACCTGCAGGATCTCCTCAACTTTCGGTTCCTTCTTGCTGTCGCCCATGACCAGGGCGCCCTCAAAATTCTGATAATCTCCTTCAGGATCAATCGCGCAGAACTGGTATTCGGCGTGAACTAGCCGTTCCAAAAAGCCGGTGCTGAGAGTCGATTTACCGCCGCCGGACGTGCCTGCAACCAGAAAATTTGTTCCGTAAACCGGGATACTGACTTCCTTGTTATCGGCATTACCGAGGAGGATCGACTCGGACCGGTGCCGTGCGGGAATGCTTGCCAGATCATCTTCCAGAATTTGCCCAATCAGTTCGGCAACGCCTTCTCCCACGCTGCCGGTGGTCACTAAATCTGACCGCTCCTTTAACGCGGGCAGGGCATTCGCGACAGCGGCGGACCGTTCGCAAACGCTCAGAAACGCATGGTCATTTTCGGCATCGCCTATGCCAACGGTGTTATGGACGGAAAGGCCGATCCTTTT
>Ga0213876_10002293_pt1 | contig 11290 bp, 8 predicted proteins | sample BarmaccomBMRX_R9_FD_160113 | JGI IMG/M metagenome (GOLD analysis project Ga0213876, IMG submission 160113) | Root-associated microbial communities from Barbacenia macrantha in rupestrian grasslands, the National Park of Serra do Cipo, Brazil - RX_R9 | ecosystem: Host-associated > Plants > Roots...
ATTTTGTTTGCCCTGATCGCGTTTGGGATCGCGGGCTTTATCGTATTAGAAGCCGTAGTGGCAAAACACCACAGCGGAGAGGCCTCGCCTGTGGCCGCGAGTGTTTCACCGTCGGTTACCGCGAAAGTTGGCCCCACCGCCACTGCGTTAGCAGAGACACCCAAAAAGTCCGAATCGCCGGTTGCTCAGTCGAGCGCCACTGCTGCTTCAGAAAACTCGCCCAGCGAAACCTCGGATTCGAAGGAAGAGGCGGATACTCGCCAGCAAGTGCTGACTCGAGTGGATCTGATGCACAACATCTCTCAGAAAGAGAAAGATCAGCTCTACGCTCAGATAGTACGGGCTCATGGTTTTACTAAGATCGCGCTTATCCCATTCCAAAGTGGCCGCACCGCGGCCGGTTCAGCTCAGATCGATGATCTGGTGAAGCGTCTGCAAGATGCCGACACTCAAAAACTGCTCAGTGATCCAACCGTTGTCCTGATCTTCGTCGGATACGCTGATACTCAAGGTAGCGAAGACTCCAACCTCGAGATCTCGCGGACTCGCGCGGAATCTGTGCAGAAAATGGTTTCGACTCGATTGAAGCTGTCGAATCTCATGCATTCGGTGGGGATGGGAGGTCAGGAGCTCTTCGACAAAGAAAACCGGGAAAAGAACCGGGTCGTCGAAGTTTGGGCGGTCCAGCCCTGACGTTTTAGGTTCAAGGTTCTAAGTTTTCGGTTTTAAGTTGCGCCTTTGCGGCTTGGGTTCGCGCCTCACTGTCGATATGTTTGCGGGGTACTCGCGGCATCCAACTTAGAACTTGGAACCGTCTCATCGGACGGGAGCAATTTTCCCCGTTGCTCACTCGGGACGTATCTATTTAGATATGCTCGTCGTTCCCGCCGTCACATGGATGCTCTAACTTATGCCGGACCCAAATCGTAAGGACACTGAACCGAAGATTGCGCTGTCACCACCGGCCCTGTTTGCTCTTGCTGCAGTTATTTTCTTTTTAGCGGGTGGAATTTTCGCCTACGTTCAGCTGATCGGCAGAGGACTTCAGAAGACGAGCGCGTCTGCAAGTCCGTATCTGACCCAAGAGCAAACTACTCCTGTTAGCACTCCATCTCCGACGCCACTGGAGACACCGGCGGCGACCCCGATTCCGACCCCGACCCCCACGCCGACACCAGTCCCGACAGCGACTCCGACCCCCGTGGCGACACCCGAGACGCCGGCAGCTACTCCTGAGGCGACAGCGACTGAGACAGCGACCCCGGCGGCCACCCCGGTTCAGCCATCTGAAACGCCCGAGGCGTCACCCAGCGCGTCGTCAAATGCTGAGGCGCAAGGTTCAGCTAGCCCTCAAGCTTTTCCCACTGTGCAAAACAATGCCGCTGAGGAGGCAGAGGTCCGAAAGGAAGTATTGGCCCGGATCGACTTGCTGAAGGAGATTTCCCAAAAGGAGCGCGACTATCTCTACGCCCAAGTTGATCGGGCCCGGGGGTTTACGAAACTCGCGGTTATCCCGTTTCCATCCGGCAAGACGCGCCCGGAACAGTTCCAGATTGACCATCTCCTAAGCTACTTGCAGAAGCCCGAGTATCAGAAGCTTTACGAAGATCCGACGGTTGTTTTTGTGGTGGCCGGCTACGCGGATAAGCAGGGAAACGAAGGGCAGAACCTGGAAATCTCCAAGCAACGTGCTCAGGTTGTTGCTAAGATTTTGGAGACCCAGGCCAAAATCGCAAACACCATTCGGGCCGTTGGTATGGGAGGCTCAGAGTTTTTCGGCCACGGAACCCCTGACAAAAACCGGGTCGTAGAGATTTGGTTGGCGGCGCCGTAAAATTCCCTAAAAAACTTGTTGAATAGGAATCAATTTTTCATAGCGTTTACCTGCTGGCTCGATTGGCCCCCAGAACCCGTTCCCCCTCTGATCGAGCCAGCTTTTTCTTTTCTTCGCTAGGGTTGAGCCCGCTCAGCCGGAGTTAATTCCTGAAGTAGGTTGTCCGTCGCATTCTTCGAGGGAACAGGAGTTCGTCCCTACCGTTTTCTTACTCTAACGGCACAACCGGCTCTTTCGCTTCGATGAACAAGCCGTGAAGCAACCGGACCGCCTCTTCGACTTTTTCCCGGTCAACTAGCCAGGTGACCCGGAAGGACGACGTCGCTAGTCCGTGGTACCGAATGCCGGCTTGCTCCAGGGCCTGCGAGCCGGCGCGCACCTTGTCATGGGAAGCGTTGATCCCGGCTCCGACGATACTGATGGCCCCAATAGCGTCATTCCAGAGGGCATCCGGGTCGTGTTGGGTTAACTGCGCTTGCAGCTTCGAGCCCTGATGCAGATTCTCTTTCGAGATCACCAAGGTAAGACCATCCTGCTCCCTGCCCGTCGAGGAGACGTGAAGCTGCTTACCAGGACATCCAAAGTCGTCCATTATTCTCAGCAGACCGCTAACCTTTCGGGATTGGATCAAGAGTACCTCTTTTTCGCTCGCCACGCCGACTACCGAACCTGGCAATCTCGGAGCTAGCTTCCGGACAATGGTGCCATCGAGGGAAGGATCTTTACCTGGAATAGCGCCGGCCGTGGCGCGAGCATAAATCGCAATCCCTTTTTCCTTCGCAAACTCGACCGCCTGCGCGTTTAGCACTTTCGCGCCGGATTCGGCAAGCTCTTGGGTTTCCTCGTAGGAGAGAACGCCGATCCTGGTGGATGCCGGAACCACGCGCGGATCCGCCGTATAGACTCCGTCAACGTCAGAACAAATCTCGCACCATTCTGCTCCCAAGGCCGCCGCCATTGCCACCGCGGTTGTATCGCTGCCGCCTCGGCCAAGAGTTGTAATCTCTTTGCGGTAAGAGACGCCCTGATAACCGGCGACCACAACGATCTTTCCTCGGGCTAACTCATCCTGGACGCGGAACGGACGTACTTCGATGATTCGAGCATCGATATGCCGGTCATTGGTAATAATGCCGGACTGGCTTCCGGTGAAACTGATAGCGTCTCCACCCAACTCGCGGATTGCCATCGAAAGCAAAGCCATAGAAATCCGTTCGCCAGCCGATAGCAACATATCAAGCTCGCGCCGCTCGGGATTGGCCGAGATCTGTTTGGCCAGCGCTAGCAGATCGTCCGTGGTGTCACCCATGGCGGAGACTACGACCACCACGTCGTGTCCCGCCTTCTTTGTTCGCATAATGCGTTCAGCCACCAAACGAAGCCTGCCGGCATCAGCCACACTGCTGCCGCCGTACTTTTGGACGACAATGGACATCGGTGAGGATTCTTCGAGGAGAGCATCGCGGTTAGCAAGCCCGGAATCAGGGTTAGCGATTTGCAGTTAGCGGTTCGTCCTCGCACTCGACTTCGATTTTGAGTCGTAGGGTAGTTTGCGATCGAGCGTTCGTGGCCAGCAGTTCGCCGCCATATAGGTCCCATTCGTGTCAACCCTCAGGGCTGGTTACTAATCCGTAATCGCCAACCGCGCCCCGCAGCCCGAACTCGAGGACGACAACAAAGACGAGTACGAGGACGAAACTGTGAACGGTTTCATTTCTCGAGCATCTCATAAGTACCCGACCAGAGCTTGGGGACAGGCTGGAGGGCTAGCTGATTGCATCGCGCGAGCAGTAGCTGGCTCGCTCTGTCATCGGGCTGGATCGCCAGTACCGACGAGAAGTGACCAGCGGCGCTGTGGAAATTCCCATCGAAGTATTTTTTGAGGCCGGCCTCATACACATCACGAAGCTCCAGTTTCTCCGGTGAGACCGTATCTCGATTTCCTAGCAATTCGAAGACGTCAGTGCCTCGGCTTCGTCCGAGCACCGCTACGCGGTCGACATAGCGCCACTCGAACCGATCGCCAGTCTCCGTTTTGGTTTGGCCGCTCGCCAAAATCGATGTGCCATAGAGCTTGTTTAGCCCCTCCAGCCGGCTTGAAAGATTGACCGCGTCGCCGATCGCTGAGTACGACAGCCGTTGTTGGGTCCCAATGTTCCCGACCAATACTTCGCCCGTATGCAAGCCAATCCGGGTCCGAAATATGGGACGGTTCGCAGCTCGCCGTTCAGCTTCTATATCGGAAAGTTTTTGCACTACTTCTAGCGCGGCTTGGCAGGCCATTTCCGCATGCTTTTCGATCGTGGCAGGAGCATTAAAAAACGCTACGATCCCGTCCCCAACGAATTTATCCAGCGTCCCGCCGAATCTCTCTACCACGATATCGGTAACCAGCTCGAAATACTCGCCTAATTCGGCAAAAACTTCGGTTGGGGCGAGATTCTCGCTGATCCTGGTAAATCCGGCGACGTCGGAAAAAAACAAAGTAAGCCGCCGCAACGCACCCCCGCGCGTGGCGTCTTGTTTTTGCAGAATTAATTCTCTAACCACATCCCGGGGAACATATTTTATAAAGGAACGCAACCCCGATTTCATGCGGTCAAACGAGTCGCCGACAATCACAATTTCGCGTACGGCCGATTTCGGCGGCGGCAAATTCGTCAGTTCAAATTTTCCAACCTGTTCGAGGTCGCGACTGAGCTTAGTGAGTGGTGTTGCCAGCTCGTGCGAAAGCCAGATGGCAAACAATGTGCCTGCTGTAAGCGCGACTAAACCGACGATGGCGGCTATGGCTAGATTGTTTTGGGCTGAGCCCATGAAATCACTTTCAAGCCCTACCACACCAGTGAGGAAAGTCAGTCCGCTCGGTAGGGTGAAAGGCGTAACCACCGAAACGTAACTTTGCCCGGCAAGATGGAAGGAGTGAGAACTGAACTGCCCGGTTTCAAGCTTGGCTTGGTCGAGCTTATACAATTTCTGAGATTGCTCCAGCAGGGCATCGCGCGGAAGCGACATTTCTGAGGCGACCCCGAGTGAGTCGCCGGACAAGGTGTCAACGAAGAGCAACAGTTTCCGGTCTTGGATGACTCGGCTCAGAAACTCATTGATATCGCCAGTAGTAAAGTCAGCCGCAAACGCGCCGATCGCTCGGCCCTGTTCATAGAGCGCCTGGCAAGCGCTGATACCGGTAGTCCCCACGTTAAAGTTGTAAGGCTGAGTCCAAACGATCGAGCCGCCGCCTGCGATAGCTTGTTGATACCAGGATAGGATCCGCGCATCGTACGAGCTTGCCTTCCGAGGCGGCAGCTGTGAGCGCGAACCATCTAAGCCCAATAGGAATTCTTTTGGCCGGCCATTATCAACATTTGGATCGAAATGCTTGACTCCAATCTGTCCGTCGGTATCTCGCCACGCACCGGTGAAAGCGCCGGTGTCTGAATCCGTAAAGCTGAGCCAACTGACGTTCTCCTCCTGTCGAAGTTGCTCCGCCAGGAAGATTCCCAACTTATCGGAGTCTAGCGGGTTAAGCAGTCCGCGATGGGCAAAATTCTTTAGCTCCGGCAAGATCCGTTCTGCCGGTTCGAGGATCCGGCTTACTTCCCGGGACAGCGCGAGGCTAACCAAGCTAAAGTGCTGTTGCCGCATTTCCTCGAGGGTCCGTGCCGAGCTCACGTAACCAACAATCCCGATTGTCCCTACCGAGAAAAGAAGGGCGCCGAGAACGAGTTGCAAGATTGCGGTTCGAAACCCAATCGTCTGCCGCGGTTTTAGTGTGTTCGGCATTTTTCGGGGATCCTGGACTCGCCCGAAGCTCGTCCAGAATGGCGAATAGCAGATAGAATAGCAAAGCTTCCGCAAGATACCCTTAGGTACCATGGCTCGATTTGCTATTTTCTATTTGCTATTGCCGGTCCCCTGGCGGGATCGCGTCCTCGCGATCAGTGATTCGTGGAGCCCAGTACAGACCAGATTGAGTGCCTTGGCTTATCTAGACGATGCAGACCTGTTCGCGGCGCGGGAGGATCCGACTTCGCCACCTGAAGTGGAGAGCGTTCTTTGGCCAAAGGCTACGTCGGATAGGCAGCGCGCCCTCCATGGGCTCGAGTCCGCCTAATGCCGAAGCAGTTTGCCGTTTGGCGTTCGGGGCAATTCCGCGACTCTTCGAAACGAAACCGGTACCTGCCGTGGATCCAGTCGCTTCCGCAAGAAATCGGTTAAATCCTCGAACGAGTCGGTCTGTGAAACTATTGCAGCCGATAAAGCGCGAGTGCTTGGGTCGATGAAAACGACGCTCTCCTGTACTCCCGGATAGCTATTGATGATTTGTTCGAGCTCTTCGCAAAAGAAATGAAGGCCCTTGACCTCCAACTGGTTTTTACTTCGTCCGACCAAGCGGAGATAACCGTGCTCATCCGTCGTTGCGAAGTCGCCTGTGGCGTAACCGTCAGTCCCCAGAATCTCGCCACGCGGCCGCCAAGGAGCCAGATAAGCGTCTAAGAGACCAAGACCGTTAACGTGCAATTCGCCGGGTTTGCCCGGCAATACCTTGGCGCCGTTTTCATCCAGCAGCGTTACCTGGTAGCCCGGCATGGCGGTCCCAATTGAGTCCGGTTTATCTTCGGTTTGATTGATCGTGACCAAACCAACTTCTATAATGCCCAAGGCGGGGTTGAGTGGCCTGCCAAAACGGCTCTGAAACGCATTTCTCGTTTTGGGCGAGAGCAAGGTGGTAGTGCAGATAGCCAGCCGGACCGTGGCCAAATCGCCGGAAAGCTTTTCTACCAAGACTGAATAAGACTCCGGTGATCCATAAATGACTGTGGGTCTGAACTCAGAGACGAGCTCTGACAAAACCTCCGGCTCCTCGCTCCTAGTGGTCAGCACGGTCGCGCCCCGCGAAAGATATAGCAGAATAGAGACCACGAAATGATCGGCCATCGGCAGACGAAACCAGACTCGATCGTTTGGGTTAATCCGAAGAATCGCGTCGGCTGTCGCCAGGCGGTCTAGGATGGTGTTATGCCCCAGCAAAACTCCTTTTCTCGGGCCGGTACTCCCAGAGGTGAACCTGATATAGGCTGGATTTGTCGCGCGATACTCGCGGTCCTCTTGATTATCTACGAATCCAGCGAAAGGGAATCGCACGAGCTTCTTATCGCCACCTAGCAGCCAATGGAGCCCAGCAGCACCGATGGCCCGATCGAGTTCTTTTGGTGGAACGGTGATGCTGATTGGAGCCACGGCTAACCCGGCCGCCAAGATACCCAGCGCATTGATCAGACATTCCGGTCCTTCGGGACAATACAAGCCGCATCGGTCAAAGCGCCGGCATCCGCGGGCCTGTAGCCAATCAGCTACAGCATTGACTCGCTGCAGCAAGTCCCCGTAGGTGATCCTCTCATTGGAGTCGACGCAAGCGAACGCGACGTGGTCTGGCTGCAGTTCAGCCTGTTTTCGGATGAGATCGATGATGTTGGCAGCTTGCATCTTCATCCTCAGATAACATGCGTTTTGAGCCTGGCAAAGCAGTCAAGGTGTTCAAGGCCAGCCGCGCATAGGGCTTCGGAGAGTTCAATCGAGTCGCTTTGCGGTGTCGGTGAATGCAAGAAGTTCGTTTGGGCCAGGCCAGTGGATTGCTGGGAAATCCGCCCCACACCTCAATTCAGCGTCTGCCCGACGGTTTTGTTATCAGCTCCGTGAACCCCCTGAACTCCTTGAACTACTCCCCATCTGGACTCCTGGGGCTTCTCGGCTTTATATTCCCGGCTGATGGCAGACAAACGGCAGAGAATCGTCGTAAAGTTCGGAAGCGGGATTTTATCAAAACCGACCCGGGACGGACTTCACGTGTCGCAGATCCGACGGTTGACAGCCGAAGTCGCAGAACTGACGGCGTCTGGCTACCAATGTGTTGTGGTCAGTAGCGGCGCTGTGGCTGCGGGAATGATGCAGTTTGGTATTCACGAGCGGCCAACCGATCTACCATCAATCCAGGCTTGTGCGGCGGTCGGCCAATCGCGTTTGATGCGCCTTTACGAGACGCTTTTCAGCCGGCACGGTCTGCGGGTAGCACAACTGCTGCTGACGCACCAGGACTTGGATAGTCGTATGCGCTACGAGAACGCCCGCAACACCCTCGAGCGTCTCTTCCAATTCGGTGGGGTCATCCCAGTCATTAACGAAAATGATTCTGTCGCCGTGGAAGAGCTGAATTTCGGAGATAACGATATGCTCTCTGCGGAAGTCGCCATGTTGTGCCGGGCCACGCTGTTAGTGATATTGACTAGCGTGGATGGACTATTGGCAAACGACGGAACCAGGATCACCGAAGTAAACGACATCGAGTCCGTTAAAACCTTGGCGACCAGGGAAGGGGGCGTCTATTCGCGAGGCGGCATGATCAGCAAACTCGAAGCCGCAAACTTTGCGCGACAGACCGGTATACCAGCGGTGATCGGTAGCGGGCTCCGACCGGGCGTGTTACTGCGAGCAGTCAAAGGAGAATCTGTCGGCACCCGTTTTCCGGTATGAGCGATGTCCGTGAACAACTCTTGGCGGCTGGCGCTCGCGCTCGCAGGGCAGCCAGAGACCTAGCGACTCGATCCGACCAGGAGAAAAGTGGGGCGTTGGTCGCCGCAGCTGAACAGATAGAAAAGACCGAAGCTGAAATTCTGTCGGCGAATGAATCGGATTTAAAGCAAGGTGCTACCAACGGACTCTCTTCGGCTCTCTTAGATCGGCTAAAACTGGATCATGTCCGATTGGCGGCCATTTGCCGGAGCCTGCGCGAGGTGGCTCAGCTCCCGGATCCCGTAGGAGAGGTGATTAAGGAATGGTCCAGGCCCGACGGACTTCGTTTCAAAAAAGTCCGAGTTCCGATTGGGGTTATCGGCATCATTTTCGAGTCGCGGCCGAACGTCACGAGTGATGCGGCGTCTCTGTGCTTGAAGACGGGTAACGCCGTCATCTTGAGGGGTGGCTCCGAAGCGTTAGCCTCCAATATCGCGTTGGGTGCGGCTCTCCGCGCCGGGTGCCGTCATGCTGGCATTCCCGAAGACGCGGTTCAGGTTGTTTCTTCGACCGATCGATCGGCGGTGCGAGCCATGGCCGAAATGGCTGAACTTATCGACCTTATTATTCCTCGAGGCGGCAAGCAGCTGATTGAAGCGGTGACTGCTTCCGCTCGGATGCCGGTAATCAAACACTTTGATGGGATTTGCCATGTGTATGTGGACAAAGCCGCGGATTTTGAGATGGCCCAGTCAATCGTCATTAACGCGAAATGCCAACGCCCTAGTGTTTGCAACGCTGCCGAGACGCTTTTGGTGCACGCTGCAATAGCTAAAGAATTCTTGGAGCGATGCGGCCCAGAGCTACGACATCGCGGCGTTGAGCTGCGAGGAGATCCTGAAACCCAAGCCATCCTCGGCTCCAGTGTTCGCCCTGCTACCGATCAAGATTGGCGAACCGAGCACCTTGATCTCGTTCTTTCTGTGCGTGTAGTGCCAAGCTTGGCCGATGCCATCGCGCACGTAGAAACCTACGGTTCACACCATAGCGACACCATCGTAACGAACGATGAACAGGCGGCCACCGAGTTCTTGAACAAGGTCGATTCCGCGGCTGTGTTTTGGAACGCTTCGACTCGGTTCAACGACGGGGGAGAATTTGGGTTCGGAGCCGAGATAGGCATCAGTACGGATCGTCTACACGCCCGCGGCCCGATGGCGCTCGAAGAGCTGACGATTTACAAATATCAGGTGATCGGTCAGGGACACGTGAAGGCGTAGGGGGAAAGGGATGCGCGAAGCGCCATAGCGGGGAGCCGCTTTAGGTCGTGCCTAAAGGTCTCGTGATATTTGTTCGAGCGCGAGGAAGGCCAAACAGAGTGTTAAACAGGCGGCTCCCGCGAATTACCGCACGCAATGTTCCGCCCATCGTTCGCCTCGGAGATTGTTATCCTCCGGTGAACCATCCCATAGACCTAGCACGCGTTGAAACGTTTGCGGGAGCCGCCTGTTTAACAAGGTTTCCGGTCCCAGGCGCGCCTTGACAAATATAGAGGGTCTCCCGGGAGCACGATCCAAACGGCTCCCCTCCAGCCTCGAACGTCCCAAACGCCAAACGCGATCAACGGAGGCGCAATAACCGCTGCCCGGCTTCGTGCAATGTATCGTCGCGCTTAGCGAAGTGGAACCGGATCAAATGGTTCACCGGTTCAGCAAAAAAACTAGAGCCCGGCACCGCTGCGACCCCGATCTCTTTGGCCAGCCAATGACAAAAGGCGGTATCATCGGAATGGCCAAACTCGGAAATATCCACGAGCACATAGTAGGCACCTTGCGGTTCAACGAAGGTTAAGTCGGCTTTTCGCAAGTACCCGGTGAATAATTCTCTTCTCGCCGCATAATCGCGCGCCAGCTGGTCATAGTACGGCTGCGGAAAACGGAGAGCGGTCACTGCAGCCTTTTGCAGCGGGTGAGCAGCTCCTACGGTGAGAAAGTCGTGTACTTTTCGGGCTGCCGAGATCGCCTCCGGAGCCGCCAGCAGGAACCCTAAACGCCATCCCGTGATCGCATACGTCTTCGACAACGAACCAACAGTTAGAGTTCGGTCAAAAAATCCAGGCAAGGCTGCGGCGTAAGTGTGCCGATGCGGCGGATAGACGATGTGCTCGTACACTTCATCTGTGATAATGAAGGTCCCAGCTTCCGCAGCCAGCTCTCCGATAAAGATAAGTTCTTCCTTAGTGAAAACCTTGCCGGTTGGGTTGGAAGGGTTACAGATGACGATGGCTTTGGGCTTTTGCGCGAACGCTCGGCGTAACTCATGTGGGTCAAAATCGAATTGCGGTGGCCGCAGCGGAACGTAGATCGGGTGAGCGCCCGCTAGAATCGTGTCCGCTCCATAGTTCTCATAGAACGGGGAGAAAATGATGACCGAATCGCCTGGATTACAAGCGGTCATCAAGGCAACGAGCATCGCTTCGGTTCCGCCACAGGTCACCACGAAATGTTCGTCGGGGTCCAGGGGCAGACCCATAAACCGCGATTGTTTAGCAGCAAGCGCTTCGCGGAACTCCGGTTGGCCCCAGGTGATTGCGTATTGGTGATACTCGCCGTGTAATGCTTTCGCGGCGGCTTCCACCAGTTCCTGAGGTGGGTCGAAGTCTGGGAAACCTTGAGACAGATTGATCGCGCCGTACCGGTTTGCGACCCGGGTCATCTCTCTGATGACGGATTCAGTGAAGCGAGCCAGACGATGAGCCGTCGGGATTTTCTCTGACTTCGCTCTGTCGTCTGAAACTCCACGAGCTTCTTCGGACGAGCCGGCGTTGGCGGCGTTAATCAAGGCTCATCTCTCCACGATACAAGCTGTGGATGCAAGAAACGGTTTTCCCGGCTATGTTCAACGGTCAGAACTGTCGTAAGAAATGGAAGGCAGAAGAATACCGCG